>Ga0209347_1006295_pt1 | contig 10603 bp, 6 predicted proteins | sample AutmiccommuBRH23_FD_187382 | JGI IMG/M metagenome (GOLD analysis project Ga0209347, IMG submission 187382) | Deep subsurface microbial communities from Mt. Terri, Switzerland - Autotrophic microbial communities BRH/23 (SPAdes) (version 2) | ecosystem: Environmental > Aquatic > Deep subsurface >...
ATCCATTTAATAAGTCTTAAATCCCGTCCCCTCACCGTCATCTCCCCGCGCAGGGAGATCTGCATGAGACGGCTTACCTCGGCAGGAGGGAGTCCTTTGCCGAATAACGCCATCAGCTTGGCCAGGGCAGCCTCGGTAGTGATGTCATAACCGCTGATCACACCGATCTTCTCCAGACGTTGCCCGTTTTCATAGCGGTGCATCTCTACAGTGCCATAGAGACACTGCGTGACGTTCACAATCACCACCCCTCTCTTCACGGCATGACTCAGCCGGTCTGTGAACCAGGGATAGATGGGTGAGTTACCCGTGCCGTAGGTCTCAAGGACCATACCCTTCAGGCCGGGAATGTAGAGAAGCGCTTGCAACACTGCTTCGGTGATGCCCGGGAACAGCTTCAGGATCACTATATGCCGGTCCATCTCATAATTAAAACGCACCGGCCGGGTGTAATCGGGCCTGAGAATATATTTGTCGTCGTAGCGGATATCCAGGCCTGCCTGTGCCAGACAGGGGTAGTTGGGACTGTTGAAGGCGCTGAAATGATCGGAATTAATTTTTTTGGTACGGTTTCCGCGCATCAGCAGATTCTGCATGTAGATGCACAACTCAGGGACAACAGGATGACCGGAGGCATCCTTATCTGCGGCGATCTCCAGTGCCGTGATCAGGTTCTCCTTGCCATCCGTCCGCAGTTTACCGATAGGCAGCTGCGACCCTGTCAGGATTACCGGCTTGGTCAGGTTCTCTAACATAAAGCTCAGCGCGGAAGCCGTGTAAGCCATGGTATCTGTTCCGTGGAGGATCACAAACCCGTCGTAATCGTTGTAATGCGCTTCGATCACCCGGGCCATCTGCTGCCATATCTCCAGCGAGACATCCGAAGAATCGATGGGGGGATCGAAGAGGTAACTCTCCACGTTGAAGTTTAACCGTTTTATTTCCGGCACGTTGGAGCGCAGGTGGCTGAAATTGAACGGTTCCAGTGCTCCGGTATCCGGATTCTCCACCATACCGATGGTTCCTCCGGTATAAATAAGCAGTACGGTAGCGTTGCTGTCGATCATCGCAGTATTATTTGGCACAAATGTAGCAATTTGTTTGAAAAAATAATCATTCTGATATTATTTTTCTTTATTGTCAAATAGTCAAAAAAAGGACGACAAACGGACCTGTTTCAGCTGTCGAACCAAAACGGTGTTAAATTGTTTACATACATACAGCAATAACAATAAAAGGAAACAAATGATATGGCAACACATTCGATTAAGACAATTTGGAGAGAGAACAATATTTTCGATACGGAGGTCGACGGACACACCATCACCCTCGATATACCGAAAGAAGCCGGAGGTGACGGTGCCGGCCCCGGACCCAAAAAACTGCTGCTGATAGCGGCTGCCGGCTGTTCGGGGCTGGATGTGGTGGCCATTGCCCGCAAAATGCGGATCGAGTGGAAGAATTTTGATATTCGCGTCAATGCGGAAGTGGCGGATGAGCATCCCAAACAATACACGTCAATCCAGGTAATCTATGAATTTGAAGGGGATCAGCTCCCGAAAGAGAAGCTGGAGAAAGCCTGCAAAATGTCATTCGACACCTATTGCGGCGTGCTGGCGATGTTCAGGAAAGCCGTGCCGGTAACCTATGAGGTGGTGATAAAGGAGTGAGACATATTTTCCGGCATCATTAGAGAAATTTTTCCATATATTTTCCTACCTTTGCAGTCAGGTTTATCGTTTATCAAAAGAACGTCGATTAACAATATTCATCAAATATACTGAACTATGCAAACAATGGACTCTTTTAATTTTGCCGGTAAGAAGGCATTCGTGCGTGTGGATTTCAACGTTCCACTCGATGAGAATTTCATTATCACGGACGATACACGTATCCGTGCAGCCGTTCCCACACTGAAGAAGATTCTGAAGGACGGAGGAAGCGTGATCATCGGGTCTCATTTGGGGCGACCGAAAGGGCCGACCGACAAATTTTCGCTCCGGCATATCCTTCCCCGTGTTGCTGAACTGCTGGGCGTGGATGTGCAGTTTGCCGACGACTGCATCGGTGAAGAAACCGAGGCAAAGGCTGCCGCCTTGCGTCCGGGAGAAGCATTGTTGCTGGAGAACCTCCGTTTCTATGCCGAGGAAGAGGGTAAACCCCGCGGACTGGCTGCCGATGCTTCCGAAGAAGAAACAGCCAAAGCAAAGAAAGCGGTGAAGGAATCACAAAAGGAGTTCACCAAGAAACTGGCTTCCTATGCCGACGTATATGTGAATGATGCTTTCGGCACCGCACACCGTGCCCATGCCTCCACCGCACTGATAGCCGATTATTTCGATGAAGGCCACAAGCTTTTCGGCTACCTGCTGCAGAACGAGATCACCGCGGTGGAAAAAGTGATGAAGGATACACAACGTCCTTTCACCGCCATCATGGGCGGATCAAAAGTATCCTCGAAGATAGAGATCATCAAGAACCTGCTGGACAAGGTGGACAATCTGATCCTCGCCGGCGGGATGACCTATACGTTTGCGAAAGCTTTCGGCGGAAAGATCGGCGACTCCATCGTGGAAGACGACAAGCTGGATCTGGCCAAAGAAATTGTGGAGATGGCGCAGGCAAAAGGGGTGAACCTGGTACTGGCTACCGATGCCAAGATTGCCGACAGCTTCAGCAATGATGCAAAGACCGGTTTCGCTTCCGTTCAGGAGATCCCCGACGGATGGGAAGGTCTCGACATCGGTCCCGATTCGGAGAAACTGTTTACCGAAGTGATCAAAAACTCCAAGACCATCCTCTGGAACGGACCGGTAGGGGTGTTTGAATTCGACAACTTCGACAAGGGATCACGTGCCGTATCCGATGCGATAGTGGAAGCCACCCACAAAGGGGCTTTCTCCCTCGTGGGCGGCGGTGACTCGGTAGCCTGCGTGAACAAGTTCGGCCATGCCGACGAGGTATCCTATGTCTCTACCGGTGGCGGCGCACTGCTCGAAATGATTGAAGGCAAGGTACTCCCCGGTGTGAAAGCCATTCGCGGTTATTAACCACTGGCTCCACGGGGCATATTTGTGTCTCCTGTGCATATATCTGACCGTACGGACTTTTTTGTTCGTACGGTCTTTTTTGAAATCATCCCTCTTGTTACGTTATCTCACCATTTTTTTGTAATTTTGAGGCCTTATTCGGGAACAAGTTATAATTTTGACGGAAACAGTATTCGAACATATTCAGGGTGATTGTCGCAACGTGGCGCTGACAAACGGAGCAATTTACTTTCCTTTATCCCGTTGCCTCTCCATCCATCCTGTTGCAATCCGTTCAGTCTGTCTCAATCTGCATCACATAAAGTAGCATGAATATTTCATACAACTGGCTCAAAGAGTATCTGCAATTCGATTTATCACCCCGGGAGACGGCCGATGTGCTCACTTCCATCGGTCTGGAAACGGGAGGCGTGGAAGAGATCCAAACCATCAAAGGAGGTCTGGAGGGTCTGGTGATCGGCGAAGTGCTTACCTGCACGGCTCATCCCAACTCCGATCATCTTCATCTGACCACCGTCAGCATCGGTGAGGGCGGGGAGCCGCTCAGGATTGTCTGCGGTGCACCCAACGTGGCTGCCGGACAGAAAGTGGTGGTGGCTACTGTAGGCACGAAGCTCTATTTCGGGGAGGAGGAGATCACCATCAAACGATCGAAGATCAGGGGTGAAGAGTCATTCGGCATGATCTGTGCGGAAGATGAGATCGGCATCGGCACCTCGCACGATGGCATCATCGTCCTGCCTGCCGATGCACCGGTAGGAACACCGGCCAAAGAATATTACCAGGTGAAAAGTGACTGGGTGCTGGAGGTGGACATCACCCCCAACCGTGTGGATGCTGCGTCGCACTACGGCGTGGCCCGCGACCTGGCAGCCTGGCTCAAACAAGCCGGGAGACCGTATAAGCTCACCCGGCCATCGGTCGACGCATTTGCAGTCGACAAAAAAGAGGGAGGCATCGAGGTGATTATGGAGAACAGGGAAGCCTGTCCCCGTTACTCGGGCCTGACCATCCGTGGTGTCACGGTGAAGGAGAGTCCCGACTGGCTGAAAAACAAACTGCTGCTGATCGGACTGCGCCCCATCAACAATATCGTGGATATCACCAACTTCGTGCTTCACGAGACAGGCCATCCCATGCACGCGTTCGATGCGGCTCAGATCAGGGGAAATGAAGTGGTTGTCCGCACGATGCCGGAGAAAACAGGATTTATCACCCTCGATGAACAGGAGCACAAGCTCAGCCATGACGATCTGATGATATGCAACGCTGAAGAGGGGATGTGTATCGCGGGTGTTTTCGGAGGTCTCCATTCCGGTGTCACCGAAAAGACGACGGATCTCTTCCTTGAGTCCGCCTATTTCCATCCAACCTGGGTGAGGAAAACAGCGCGCAGGCACGGATTGAGCACCGACTCATCGTTCCGCTTTGAACGCGGCGCCGACCCGAACAATACGGTCTATGTACTGAAACGGGCGGCACTGCTGGTGAAAGAGCTGGCGGGAGGTGTGATTGAAGGGGAGATACGCGACATTTACCCCACACCCGTTGAGAGAGCCCGGGTGTCATTGTCGTTTGATAAAGTATATTCACTCATCGGGAAAGATATTCCGAAGGAGGACATCAGGAGCATCCTCCACAGTCTGGAGACAGAGATTGAAAAGGAATCAGACAGCGGGTTGATACTGCGTATCCCTACCTACCGGGTGGATGTGACGCGCGATGTGGATGTGATTGAAGATATCCTGCGTATCTACGGCTACAATAATGTGGAGATCAGCGACTCGCTGAAGGCGAACCTCTCCTACCAGACAGCGACCGACCGCAAGCACAAACTGCAGACACTGATATCAGAACAGCTCACTGCCAACGGTTTTAGTGAGATCATGAACAATTCGCTCACGAAAAAGACCTATTACGAACAAGGGGTGACCTATCCCGCTGACCACTGTGTGACGTTGATCAACCCGTTGAGCAACGATCTTAGCGTGATGCGTCAGACACTTCTTTACGGGGGGTTGGAGAGTATTGCCTACAACCGCAACCGCAAGAAGAGTGATCTTCGTTTCTACGAGTTCGGCAATTGTTATTTCTACGATGCAGATAAAAGGAAGGAAGGAAAGATACTGGCTGAATATGCGGAAGAGACCCATATCGGACTGTGGCTCTGCGGTAAACGGACACATAAGAACTGGGCAGTAGCCGAAGAGCAGAGCTCGGTCTTCGAACTGAAGGCCCATGTGGAAAATATATTGAAGCGACTGGGAATAACGGACAGTCAGCTTCGGCTTGAGCCGCTGCAGGACGACCTCTTCACTACGGGGATGAGCATTCGCACGCACAAGCGCTTCATCGGAAGCTTCGGCATCGTCACCCCGTCCATCTGCAAGGCATTCGATATCGATACTGCGGTCTTTTTCGCTGAAATGAACTGGGACGTGCTGATGAAAGAGAGTGAACAGCAATCGGTCCGTTTCACTGAGATCTCCCGATTCCCTCCCGTCAGCCGCGATTTAGCGCTGTTGATTGACAAAAGCGTCACCTTTGCCCGGATACAGCAGATCGCTGTCGCCTCAGAAAAGAAACTGCTGAAAAAGATCACTCTTTTCGATGTGTATGAAGGGAAGAATCTGCCCGAAGGGAAGAAATCGTACGCGGTGAACTTCCTCCTGCAGGATGAAGAGAAGACACTGAACGACAAACAGATAGACAGTGTCATGCGGAAGATACAGCAGAATCTGGAAAAGGAACTGGGAGCACAACTGCGGTAACACACAGGAGGAACAACACAATTTATTCACAACATAATTCAGGGCCCGTCATTCTCTGCACAGGAGGTTTCGGGTGTTACAAAGAGTATGGGAAGAGCATTTGAATACAGAAAAGCTACGAAACTGAAACGATGGGGCAATATGGCCCGTGTCTTCACGAAACTGGGCAAGCAGATCACGATTGCCGTGCGCGAAGGAGGCCCCGAAGCCGATACCAACCCGCGGTTACGCGTGCTGATACAACAGGCCAAGAAGGAGAACATGCCGAAGGAGAATGTGGAGCGTGCCATCAAGAAGGCGACAGACAAGGATGTGTCGGATTACAAGGAGATGGTCTATGAGGGGTATGGCCCGTATGGTATTGCCATCGTGGTGGAGACAGCCACCGACAACCCCACCCGTACCGTGGCCAACGTGCGCAGTTATTTCAACAAACATGGCGGTTCGCTGGGCACGTCGGGCAGTCTCGAGTTTCTGTTCGACCATAAATGTGTATTCAGGGTAGTCGAAAAAGAGGGTTTCTCGCTGGAAGATCTGGAACTGGAGCTGATAGACTATGGCGTAGATGAAGTGGAAACCGATGAAGGCGAGATTCTGCTGTATGGCGATTTTAAATCTTATTCCGGCATCCAGTCGTGGCTGGAATCAAACGGTTTTGAGATTCACGCAGCTGAGTTTGAACGCATCCCGCACGAGACAAAAACACTCAATGAGGAGCAGCGGGCACAGATTGAGAAGCTATTGGAAAAATTCGAGGACGATGAGGATGTTCAGAACGTGTTTCACAACATGTCGGAAGAATAATGGTCAACCCATCAGGAAAAAACTGAAAAAGCGGCATCGTTGAAACGATGCCGCTTTTTTCTTGATCAGCCTGTTATGTCTTGTAGCGCACAGCAGAATCGAACTGCTATTCATTGCCTGAGAAACAATTTTCCTAACCGTTAGAAGAGTGCGCCTTCTCTGTTTGCGGATACAAAATTAAATAAATATTTATTTCGTTGTACCGAAAAAGATCTTTTTTTTATCTGAACTGTGCATAATATTTGTCGAGCGCTTCCCGGGCAGCCACAAAAGAGCTTTTCCGCGAATGAAGCACCTGATCTTCAAGGTCTGTCAGCAGCGCGGCCATCTCCGGGTCGCGGTAAAACCCGTTTCTCAGCTGCTCGTTGATGCTTTCAAACATCCAGTATTTCGCCTGTTCCATGCGCTTGCGGTAGAAATAACCGTTCTGTTTCACAAAATCGGTATAACGGTGAATCATATCCCACACCGCTGTGATGCCCAGGTTATAATAGCCTGAGTAGGTCAGCACCTCGGGTGACCATCCCGAGTCTTGCAGCGGGTAGAGATGCAGCGCATTACGCAACTGGCGCCGTGCCAGCTGTGCTTTTTCGATGTTATCTCCGTCGGCTTTGTTGATCACGATACCGTCCGCCATCTCCATGATTCCCCGTTTGATCCCCTGCAGCTCATCTCCCGTGCCGGCCAGCTGAATGAGCAGGAAGAAGTCGACCATTGAGTGGACGGCTGTCTCCGACTGCCCCACCCCTACCGTTTCCACAAACAGGTAGTCGAAGCCGGCAGCTTCACACAGCACGATCGTCTCCCGTGTTTTACGGGCTACACCTCCCAGTGACCCCGCGGAAGGAGAGGGACGGATAAAAGCGTTCTGCTCGAGGGAGAGCTTCTCCATGCGTGTCTTGTCGCCCATGATACTCCCCTTGGAACGTTCACTCGAAGGATCGATGGCCAGCACTGCCAGCTTATGCCCTTTCTCCAGCAAATGCATCCCGAACGCATCGATGGAGGTGCTCTTTCCTGCTCCGGGAACACCCGTGATGCCTACCCGTATGGCGTTGCCTGAATGGGGCAGACATTGTTCGATGATGGCCTGTGCCGTCTCCTGATGCTCCGGCAGTGAGCTCTCCACCAGGGTGACAGCCTGACTGAGGATCACCCTGTCACCGGCCAGAATACCTGCCACAAAGTCGGCCACAGAGCGCTGATTGTTCCTTACCCGCCTTTTCAGGTAAGGATTCACACTGGGTGGTTTCTCCACACCCTTGTTCACCACAAGGCCTTTGTATTGAGGGTCGTTTTCGGGATGTTCCATGTTCTTCTGATCAAATAAAAAACCGAATGAAGTCTTCTGCAAAGATACTTCATTCGGCTTGTATTACAAATCGTGAAACAGATATTATTACTTCGGCACTACGTTACCCTTGATGGTGAGTACATACACCGTATCGGGTACGTTGGTATACACGGTAATGGTTTTGTTAAACGTCCCGGGACGGGCAACCGTGGAATATTTGGCGGAAATCACCCCTTTCTTGCCCGGCAAGACCGGTTCGCGGGTATAGCTTGGCGTGGTGCATCCACACGATGCCGACACCCTTTTTATGATAACCGGGCTTTTACCCGTATTGGTGAATTCAAACTGGGTGGTTACGGCACCCATCTCTTCCCTGATGGTGCCAAAGTTATGTTCTGTTTTCCTGAAATCTATCCGTGGTTTCTGTTGTGCAAGGGCAACGCCGCTGACAAAAACAGCAAACAGTAAAATAATACTCAATTTCTTCATGATGCTCCGTTTAATATACTCGTTTGTTCTGATACCGTTAAAGACACAAAAGTAATCATTAAGTTTAATGGTTATTTACTCTTTAACAATTATTCTCATTCCCGCTGTGTGAGAGGTAAATTCCGGCGCATACATGCACTGGATGGTGGTGATGCCATTGGCATAACTGCCCGCCCTGTTCACGAAGACCGCATATTCAAACACCCGGGTACCCCGTGGCAGCTGGTCGAAGTAAAAATTGGTGGAAGCATCTTTCGATGTCTGGTAATAGGGTGCCCCGTTTTGCCATCTCAACCCGGAGACCTGGTCGACAGGCTCAAAAGCGGCTGCCCGCATATCCTTCAGATGGACAAACTCCAGATCACGATCGTTTCTCACGGTAAGCCGTACAATCACCTTGTCTCCCACTTTCAGCGGTTTGTCCCCGGTGATGCGTACCAGCTCCGTACCTGATGTGCCGGGCTGTTCTACAAACAGTTGTTTCTCTATGTCGAGTGAAGCATCGGTCTTCGTGATCTTGTCCATATCCTCGTAGTATTGCCAGTACAGGGCTCCCCAGGCGGGTGCATTACCCTGGTGCGAAACGACAACTCGTCCCATATCGGGAGTGATCCCGTTACGGGTCCACGACTCCCTGAAGAAACCGGTGCCCTCTTCCCTGCTGTCGGGCTCTATGGTCACACCTCCCAGCTTTACCGTGCTCCTGCCCTCAGTGGCAAACCAGTCGCTGCCGCTGCTCAGCAAGGCATACACAGCGTCCATCGTGGCGTGCGTGGACTCCCACCGTTGTGTCTGTTTCTGTTTCAGCAGCCACCGTTTCATCTCATCGGTTTCAGCAGCCATGGCATCCCCCGCGAGGAATGCCTCCATGATAAAGGTATGTACTGACAGGGCCGATTGCGACATAAACACCTGCGCACGGTTGTTCGCCCAGTACATGCCGGTCTCTTCGGAGACAGTGGCATGTTCACGGAATGAAGCCAGTATATCCTGCACCACCTGCGTTTTACCTTCCCGCTTCATCAGGATGGCGATCAGTGAACGCTCATATAATCCGAATGTGGTCCAGTTCTTTTCGATGACCGAGAGATAAAAACGGGTCATCTCCCTGTCACTCTCTCCCTGCAACACTTTATCGTAACCGGAACGGACGTAGAGGTATTCCAGGTCGGTGAGCGGTATGGTCTTACTGTTTTTCCAGTCCTTGTTGTACTTCTTCCATGTCTCGAAGCGGCGGACCGCCTCTGCATCGATGTAGGAAAGCGTGCTTGTCTGCATGGAGAGGACATCACCGGAAAAATCCACCGCATTCAGCGTCTTCAGCTGCTGAAAACCGTAGAGGATATAGTGCGTGATGCCGACATCCGATCTGAAACCTTTGAACCAGCTCCAGCCGCCCTCTGTTGTCTGCAACTCCTGCAGCTTCTGCAGGGCGGCACTGATACGGCTTTGACTGCGGTTCAGGTCGAAGAGCAATGAAAGTTTCTCTTTCTGCTCCGATTCGGTGGCAGCTTCCAGCACCCAGGGTGTTTCTTCCAGGAGCACACTTTTCAGTTCCTGATTCTTTTCCAGGTCCGAAAGAAATGTCTCTCTGCTGCCGCCCTGTTTTTTCCACGCTTCCACCATAGATGCTACCCTGGGATAGGCCTTCCCGATACGGGCACCCATCGCATTGCCATAGAAGGAGGCAAACCAGGAGATGGCATTGTCGCTCTCCGGCTCACTCAGCACAGGAAGGGCCTGTACGGCATACCATGCCGGATTGGAGGAAAATTCGAGTGTCAGCCGGTAGTCCTGTATGGTGGCTGAGGTTCTCTTCAGCAACCGGTCCATACTGAATTCCTTCGTCTGTGTGCCATTCAGGTCCAGGCGCATGCTCTCGGTCACCAGCATCCGGTTGGGCAGGACGACCAGCGCATGCTGTTCCCCATCGCTGTATCGGGCACTCTGTGCAACAATACGCAGCCCCAGCAGATCGATGTCATCGGGCACCACAAAAAGCCAGGAGGCATCGGTGGAGGCATCTTTCTCCAGTGTAAAGGCCTGCTCCTGATGTGGCGGCGACAGGGTGTCGATCCCCTCATCGGTCACCGGGTTGAAGAACTCCAGTCTCACCTTGCCGGTCACGGGGCCATCGGAAAGGTTCGATATTTTCGTGACAATGGTTGTCTGGTCGCCATGACGCAGGAAACGCG
>Ga0209347_1006297_pt1 | contig 10602 bp, 10 predicted proteins | sample AutmiccommuBRH23_FD_187382 | JGI IMG/M metagenome (GOLD analysis project Ga0209347, IMG submission 187382) | Deep subsurface microbial communities from Mt. Terri, Switzerland - Autotrophic microbial communities BRH/23 (SPAdes) (version 2) | ecosystem: Environmental > Aquatic > Deep subsurface >...
AATACATTAAAATGTAAAGAGTACAGGAAAACGATTGTTGTCATAAAACAAAACGGTGAAAAAATGGTTTCAATTAAAGTTCTTGGCGGAGACGGAGAGATTGGCGGCAACAAAATACTGATTGAGCACAAGGGAACAAGGATATTCCTTGATTTTTGAATGAGCTTTAAGCAAAATGGAACTTTCTTTTCTGAATTCCTGAATCCCAGGAAATGTTCGGGACTAGGTGATTTCTTTGAATTTGGCCTGCTTCCGGATATGCCAGGTATCTACAGGGAAGACTATCTTGCACACATGGGTAGGCCTTCAGAGGATAGATCTTTAGACGCTGTTTTCCTTTCACATGCACATGCAGATCACGCACAGTACATTCACTTCCTCAGATGGGATATCCCTATCTATTGCACACAGGCCACTAAAATAATACTTGAGTGTATCCAGGAAACAGGCATCAATACATTTTCTGATTTCATTGATGCCTGTGAAGCTTTTAAGTTCATTCCTAAAAAAGATGGTAGCCTTACAAGGGTAAAACGAACCCATAAAGAATATATTCACAAAAGGAACTTCCAGGTGATTGAAGCTGATGAAAGGATATCGGTTGGCAATATTGAAGTAGAGATGGTCCCGGTAGACCATTCGATTCCCGGAGCCTGCGGTTTTATTATTTATACTGATGAAGGGAATGTAGTCTATACTGGTGACATAAGGTTCCATGGCCCAAACGGACATCTGAGCAAACGATTTGTTAAAAAAGCGCATGAAGCTGCTCCCCGCTGGATGCTGTGTGAAGGCACGCGTGTGGACAGTGATGGCATGGACAGCGAGGCAGAGGTTCAGAAGAGAATAAGTGAGCTGATATGCAATTGTATTGGCATGGTGTTTGTTGAGCACCCTCTCAAGGACATCGACCGGGCAAACAGCATCCTGACCGCTGCACAGGAGAACGAAAGAGACTTTGTGATCCCCCTCAAGCTTGCTTATCTTGTAGAGGCTCTTGATTCTCATTGTCCGTTCTGTGTAGATGATGTAAAGATACTCAAGCCAAAGAAGAGCTGGGGGTTGATAAGCAAGGTAGGTGTGGCGGCGGAGCAGGTGGCTCAGGATTATGCGAGCTGGGAACATGAGTACATTGATCGGTCAAATTCAATAACCTGTGAGGAACTAAACCGCTTGCCAGAGAAATATGTCGTTTCCATGAGCATGTGGGAGATTGGCCAGTTGGCGGATATCAAGCCCATAAATGCCCTTTGGATAAAGTCTTCCTGCGATCCTTTCTGTGATGAGATGGAACTTGATGAAGAAAGAAAACAGAACTGGCTTCGTCATTTTGGGATAACGCATGAAACAACTCATGCATCGGGCCATGCCAGCGGCGAGGAACTCAGGGAAATGATTAGGGAGATCAATCCCAAGATATTGATCCCCATACATACAGAAAAACCGGATTTATTTGGCGGGTTTTTGTAGTTCCATGAGTTGTCATTGGATAGGCGTGCAAATATATCCTTCTTCCATATTGCCAAAAACGTGACATTTTTGCGGGTTGGCCCAGTTGTAGTATGCCAGATAAGAGCAGAATGCTGCATCCAACATATCTTCATAGTTCTTAAGATCTTTACCTATTAGACCATTCACATTCTTTTCAAGAATACCATCTAGAATCAGAGATGGTGTAAATTCACTGAGTGCTTTCATTTTTGACTGGTAAGTTTGAAACGCATTCCATCTTGTTTCATAGCTTCTGCCTGATTTTTGTTTATACTGCAGGATGCTGTCCAGTCCAAACAGTACGACCATTGTCGGATGAGGATAGACTTCAAAGAACTTCCTTTTCTCCTCAAATGGTTGTAAATAGGGGTCATGACTAAAATGTGCCGCCTTAAGTTGGGTGCTTAGATCTTCTCCACGGATACATCCATGGGTTGCAATCAACGTGACCTATTAGAACTATGTGCACCTGCATTGTATTTCCCAAAGTGATTGCTTATCTCCTGCTCAGCTTTTCTTCTTCCTTTCTCATTTGGGACAATAAGCGGTGCATCAATGGCTATTATTGCGTTGTCCTCTCCGATAATTTGATTGATTTTATCGATGATTTCTTTGTCGGAAGTTAAGTTGCCGTAGTAGCAAAGTTTTCCTTCCTTCTTGTTTCCTTCACTTATAGCTATACCCGTTTTGTTGCTCTCTTTTTTAGACCATGCAAGATCAATTCCTACAAAATACATATGTGTACATCTGCCAATTTCTATTGCAATTTAACTAACTTTACACTCTCTAAAGTACAAAATTTAATTGTTCATTTATCTCTTTAATTAATTTTTCGATTTTGTGCTAATTGTTAAAAAGATCTCTACGATACCTCACTTCAGTTCTTTCTTTTACTGATATCTCTTATTTCGGTCACCGTACTTGTCACAATCAGCAGGAAAACGCCTATTTCTGCGACTGCTATCAACAAAAGCCCTATGGTAAGGACAAAATAGCCGAAAGCAACAAAAGGAATGCTGATTCCAATTACGCCTGCAAAGAAAATGACTATCAGGCCTAAAAAGAACGAAACACCAATCAATGGAGATAATTTTTTTTGTGTCATACTATCACTACAGTAAATGCATTTAGTGCTTTCAGCCAGTGCGCTATCGGAAGGCGACGGTAATTTGTTTCCTGCGCTATCGGGGAACGACCGAAATTCTGCAAGAGCTAACAATGGAAGCAGGCTTCCTGCTTCTGGAGGAATACGGAAGCCGGTTTAACTAACTAGAACTCAGATGTTGTTTTGAACATGGTTTATGGATGTGTTTCAAAAAAGAGAGTAGCACTATTCAGTCAGTCAACAATGTTTTTCGACAACTTCTTGATCTCCCTGCCTTTAAGGAATATCTCTCCAAGCTTGCTTTTTTGAATAATAAGGTTCTTGTTGCTTTTTTCGGTTTCAATGAATCCCCAGTTCTTTAATTTTTTAAGGTGATGGCTAAGACGTGACCTTTCATTGCCAAAATCAGCTGTACCTTTTTCAAGTTCTGGCTTTAATCTGGAGATAAGCACGTCCACAGATTCAACACCGTCCCCGAGCTCTTCAAGTATGCTGATCTGCTCCTTTGCAAGCTCTTTTATCGGAAACAGGGGGATGTCAAGAATACCTTTCAGGTGGTATGCGTCACTACCTGTGGAATCAGGAATATCTGTATAGATAGGAACATCGCTTACGAGTGAAACAATGTATGCTGAAATGCCTATGTTCCTCAGGCCTCCAGAGATGTTTATCTTAACTGTGCTCCCTTCCCTGACCTCATCCCCGATGATGTTCAGCATCTGCAGTGAAGAGTCCAGGATATTTTCTCTGTCAACCACTCTGTCCTGTATTTGAGATCCCCTGAAGGCCTGAGCGATTTCTTCCACTGCAGACTGTACTTTCCCATTATCCTCATCACCCTGATGCGTTAAAATGATCAGTTTGTGAACCGGGAACTGTTTGAGACTAGCTATGAGCTTATCAGGTGAAAATCCCACTGGTACAATATGCGTGTAGACCTTTGCTCTTCCCATAATTGAACATTACATTTAATTGGATATATATGTTTTTATTAAATATGCTTCATTTAATTAAACATAATATTTAAGTATAAGCTATACGTACATTAGTTTGCCTGTACAGATAGGTGGTACACTTGTGCCCGCACAGGAGTGGGATGATGAGGTCCCGGGTCTGGTATCCGGGATCACTCTATCAAGTAACAGTGGAAATAGCAAAAGAGGTTAATGGGGAGGATTCACGTGGAAAATGTTATGGGAGAGATGCTGAGAGGACTTCGGGCAGGAAAGATAACAGAATTCAGAAATATGACCGTTGTACCTCTATGTCACGATAATGATAGAGTCGGAGGATACATTACCCTCAAAGAGGGACTTGAGTCAGGCACCTTATCTATTCATGAGATAAGCATGAATGGTTCTGTTCCGGAACTCGTCGCGGTCAATACAGGACATGTGCCGGTACTGATACTTGACGGCGAAGAACTTGCAGGAGCAAAACAGAACCGTGCCATGAACACCACCATAATGGTCCCGCACCTCTCGAAGGTGAACATACCAGTAAGCTGTACAGAGCAAGGACGCTGGAGCTACAAAACAAAGGCTTTCATGGATTCTGATGTGATCATGTCACACAGGACAAGGAGGAACAGGAGTATGTCAGTCACCGAGAATCTGGTAAATGAGATGGGGTTCCGCTCAGATCAGAGCCAAGTATGGGAGAACATCCGCTCAGAGGCCTCGTTCACGAATGCATCATCCCCCACAGGAGCTATGCGTGATACTTTCGAGCATCTCAGACCAAAGCTTGAGGACTACATTAAAGTTTTTCCGATAGGAAGAAGACAAAATGGTTTCGTGGTCTTCATTAACGGGAATCCTGTGGGCATGGAGATGATATCAAGTTCTGAGAAGTATGCACTGCTACATGCAAAGCTCATAAGATCCTATGCAACTGAAGCAATCTATAGCAAAGAAAAAAGTGGTAGTGCAACGACAGAGCAAGCCATGAAGTTCATAAAAGAGGCAGCACTATGTACATTTGAGCGCTACCCTTCAGTGGGGCTTGGAGAGGACTACAGATTCGTCGGAAACGAAATGATCGGATCAGCCTTGGTAGTTAATGGGAGTGTTGTGCACTGCGCGTTCTTCAGGAGAGATCATTTGAGTGACAAGCGATACGAAATAACAAATGGTATGTTGGACTCCACAAAGAGAAGAGAGTGCCAGCTTAAGAAGAACATGATAGAAGGGATGCGAGATATTGAACCCACTTTTTAGAGTGATTCCGGATCTTATGAAAGGAGCGCAACAAATATGGGAATTGTTCCGGTCATGATATTTGTCAGGGAAGGGTGCCCTTATTGTTCAAAACTTATGGAAGAGTTGAGAAATAAAGGGCTTGACTTCTGTGCTTTGAACATTGATAACAAGACAAATATGGATTATCTGGTCCGGTTGAACATGCTAATCAGAGCACCACCACTGATACAGACTCCAAACAATTTCTATGTACTTCACGATTTCTTTGATGGCTGCACAATTGGGAGTTTCAATGAAGCACTGTTTGACAGAATAATGGAGGATTTAATATGCATGTACAACTGATATAAAATTGCTTTAAGGGAGTGATGGGATACATGAAATGGACTCTTGATCTGGAAATGAAGGATATCGAACTTGATATTCAGAACAATATGTTTGTGTTAAAGACAGATGACCAGCAGATGCAGTTTGATTTCAGCCGGGACATGGCCTATAAGATGCTGATGCAGTTGAGAGCGGTCATGAAAAGACCATGGGTGCCGGAAAAGGAGATGGTAGAGCGCATCGAGGGCAAACCCTTAGAGACGGAGTTTGTGCAGAATAATGATAATCGCTGGGTAATGGACCTGCGTTATGGGGACCGCGAGTTCCAAGCAGCGTTGATCAGGAAGGATCTTGAGAGATTCTCACAGGTCCTAGGAAAGTATATCATAGAAAGTAAGAAGTGATGCTAAAGATATCGTTACGATTGCAAATAAGAAGGTTAAAGTAAATCCCTAATAAATTATGAAAGAGACATACTCCGTAAAAGATGTTAAATTAACTCCCTAATATTGGAGTAATAAAAATGGTCTTAAAAACTCTTAATGTAGGACAATCAAAAGCAGTGACATACACTGCAGGACCGCTTTTAATACTTGCGGGGCCGGGATCGGGAAAGACACTGACTATTACAGAGAAGATAACTCATCTTATTAAGATAGGCATATCCCATGAAAAAATACTTGCTTTGACATTTTCGGAGAAGGCTGCAGGGGAGATGCAGGAGAGGATCGAGAAGAATATCGGTTATGGACGCGGTATAACCGTTTCAACATTCCACTCCTTATGTAACAATATTATCAGGGAGTTCTCTTTTGACCTGGGTATAAATTCCGGGGCCAAACTGATCTCAAAGGAACACTCCAACATATGGGGCATCAGGCATATTGACTCTTTTGGGTTTGAGAGTATCAATATCCCTCCATCTCCATATGACCTTATAGATAGCCTGCTCGAAGGTGTCTCACAATTTCAGGACCACCTTGTCCTGCCTTCAGACATCCATGGTTACGTTGAATCCCAACTGTCCTCAGGAGCAGAATTGGCTGAAGATAAAATTGATACTCTCCTGAAACTGCAGGACCTTGCCAGCTTTTACGACCATTACAAGCAGTACAAGCATAATAATGGCTTTCTTGATTACGATGATATGATCTCCATGACATGTCAGCTTCTTGAGAGCAACATCGTGATCAGGAACAAAGTGAAAAGCCGTTACGATTACATTCTTATTGACGAGTTCCAGGATACAAACTATTCTCAACTGTATCTGGTGAATCTGCTGGCAGACGACAATAATCTCACCTGTGTGGCGGATGACGACCAATGCATCTACAGGTTCCGCGGAGCCTATCTTTCCAATATCAGGCAGCTGCAGGAGTACTATCCTGCTCTGAACAAGATAATCCTTGGAGTCAACTACCGTTCCAGCTCCCATATCGTTGATCTTTCCAGGCAGCTGATCAGTTTTAATCCTGAGCGGGAGAAAAAGGAAATAGTTTCTGCCAACGGCGACGGTTCAAAGGTGAAGGTTGTAAAGGCGCCAGACGACACCAGTGAAGCTGAGTGGGTGGCATCGGAAGTAAACAGGCTGGTTAACAAGCAGGGCCTTCAGCCAGAGGACATCTATATTCTTACCAGGAAACGTGCCGATGGCAGGAAGTTCAGTGATGCGCTCTGCAAATACCTCATACCTGTGGAGTATGTCGGTGCACTGCAGCTCAACCAGTTCCCCATAGTGCAGGAAGCCATTGCCTATATGCGAGTGGTTGCGGACCCTTTCAACAATGGCGTTGCCTTTGCAAAGATATTCGGAAGGGAGGGCCTGAGCGAGCATAACCTGCAAAGGATCAATGTACTGGCACGCAGGCTCAGCAGAGAGGATGCTGTTCAGGGAGATGGTATCTATTCGGTTTTAGTGCATCACCTTGAAGAAGCGGGCATCACCCAAGAATCACTGGTGCTATCCTTTATTGACAGGCTTGAAGAGTTGATCAGTTACAAGAAGAATCATCTGCCATCTGACACTGTAAAGCACCTGCTGCTGGATAAGACGGACATCTATCGCTCCCAGTTGCATGAGGACACCGCACAGTCCAGGAAGAACATCAGAATCCTTAATTCTCTTATCAGTATGGTGGAGGACCTTGAGCTTATTGATGGCGGCTCGGAGTTCGATGCTGTCGTCGAACACCTTGACCTTGTGTTCAACCTCGAGATCGAAGATGGCGAGTCCACGGATGACAATACTGTAAAAGTGATGACCATCCATCAGTCCAAGGGCAAGGAAGCGAAGGTTGTCTTTGTCTGTGATATGGCCGCAAGGCACCTGCCTTTGCAGCTTACCCGCAAGAAGTTCACTGTCCCGGTGGAGCTTGCAAAGGGTGTGCAGCGGAATGCCGATGAAAAGATACTGCATCTTGAGGAGGAGCGCAGGCTTGCATATGTGGCAATGACACGTGCCAAGGAGCAACTGTATCTGGTATTCCCGGAGAGGTATGCAGGTAACAAGCGCGGTGTGAAGCCCAGTGAATTCCTTGAGCAGCTGGATTACGCAAACAATCCTCTGGTAGAATTCATTGAAGCTCCTCTCTGCGAAGAGAAATGTGAACCGGCCAAGGATTCTGCTCTTAGGCGAAAAAGGGATGAGTTCGAGAGGCTTGTCCGGATATACACCAACCAAGGCCAGCTGAAACAAGCCGTAGAGTCTCTGGTGGTTGTTGCACAGATTAGGGAACTGGAGCTTAAAGGAAACCTGCAGGCCTTTGATGTTTTAGATTTCCTGCGGGTCAGCCCTATGCCGCCGGATGAGCTGGAGGCGCTGCTGGAAGGCAGGCTGTCGCCTCTATTTGACAAGGATATGCGTTTCTCTGCATCAGGCATTAAAATGTATGAAGACTGTCCCCTGAAATTCAAGTACGCCTATGTGCTCAGGATACCAACGCCGCAGAAAACCTTCTTCCAGATCGGTACTGACGTGCATGCTGTGTTCGAGCAGATGTCCAGGTTGAAAATGCAGGGGGAAGTCCCCGATATGTCCAGAGCCAGGGAACTGCTGGACGCAAGGTGGGATCCTACAGGTTTCAGCTCACATACCCAAGAGCGTCAGGAATATGACCGGATGCAAAGGATGCTGGACTTCTGGGTAGACTTCGAACAGAAAAACCTTAACGAGACGGTTGGAGTGGAGGAATGGTTCGACCTGAGTCTTGATGGTGCCAAGTTTGGAGGCTATATCGACCGTTTGGACAGGACACCTGATGGGAATTATATCGTTATCGATTACAAGACCAACAAGACACCTTATACCAGGAATCAGCTGAAAGAGGATGTCCAGATAGCATTGTACTGCATAGCTGTGAAGGAGAAGTACGGGAAATTACCGGTTCAGGCAGGCCATATGTATGTTAATCCTGATGTCGCTGAGCTCAGGCTGGTGGATGTGAGTGAGGAAGGTGTTAAGGATGTGGCTGGGAGGATCAAGGAGATGGTGAGTCGGATAATAGGAGAGGATTTTGAGGTGAGGGAGGAGCCGAATTGTCGGTTCTGTGATTATAAGGGGATATGTGAGTGGCAGAAAGAACTGTAATTGAAGAAACATATGGTGTGTTCCATGTATCCAAAGTTTGAGAAAGGACAGTTAGTGAAATTGGTTAATACAACCAAAGTGGGAGTAATTTGTGAAGACCCGAAAAATATATCTGGAGATGTGTATTACGTAATTTATATAGATAATACTCAAAAAACATATGCAGAGGAAAGTTTGGAACTTGTCGTTGTTAGAAATAAAGATATCTTAACAATGTTCCAGAATGATGATTTTGCCTCACTCAATGACTTCTCTAGCTATCTTACTTTTGTAAAAGTTGAACGCCCTTTATCTAATAATCTTTACTCGTTTTTATCTTCGAGAACTGAATTTCAGGTATATCAGTTTAAACCTATCTTGAAATATTTGAGTTCTCCTTACCAAAGACTTTTGATTGCCGATGAAGTAGGTGTCGGAAAGACAATTGAATCGGGTATAATTTTCACTGAACTATTGTCAAGATCAGAATTAAGAAACGTGCTGATTGTTTGTCCTTCGGCTCTTCGCTACAAATGGCAGGCTGAAATGAAAAGAAGATTCAACGAAGATTTTGCTCTGATTGATTCAGATACATTAAAAGTCTTTTTAAAAAAATACGAGCGATATCCAAACGGTGTGGGCATAAAGGGGATAGTTTCACTTCAAACATTGAGAAATGAAGAAATAATGGATGAAATCGAAAGACTACAGATTTCTTGGGATCTTGTTTTTGTAGATGAAGCTCATCATATGAGGAATGAAAATACACGAAGTAATAAGCTAGGAAGATTATTGTCAAGTACTTCAGATGGAATGATATTGCTATCAGCAACTCCACTGCAGCTAGGAAACAAAGATTTGTTCAATTTATTCAACATAATGCTGCCTGAAATGTTTGATAATTTCAATACTTTTGAAGAACAGATCAAACCAAATGAGTATCTGAACCTTGCACTGAGAAAGATATCGCAAAAAGAATCCCCTGATTCGATCTTAAAAACTCTGCGCAGGATCGAAGAAACAACTCAAAGGGAACGATTCTTATCGAATCCAAATTACAATTACTGTACTGAATTACTATCGAGAGTAAAGATACTTTCAAGCAACGATATTGTGAGACTGCAAAGAAAAATAGATGAACTTAATGTCCTATCACAGATATACACAAGGACTAAGAAAAAAGAGATATCTGTAGAGTCTCCAATAAGAGAACCAGTTACAATTAAAGTGGATTTCAACGATAATGAGAGGTATTATTACCAAGAACTTGAAAATTTATTTTTAACTTTGCATCCAAGTTGTCCACCTGGATTTTTGCTTCAAATGCCTTGTAGGCAAGTCGCAAGCTGTATTCCAGCATCTATAGAGTATCTAAAAGAAATATCTCATAGCAGACAACTTCAATTCTCAGAAGAAGAGTATTATGATGAGTTGGATGTCAATAAAAAAATACTGTTGTCTGAACAAAATATATTAGAAATAAACTCTTTAGTTGCTTTTGCAGAAAATAACATTAATTTTCCTGATTCTAAGACAATCGCCTTCATTAAAACGATTCAAGAAGTTTTTTCAAAAGGCACTGTTAAGAAAATCATCATCTTTTCTTTTTTCAAAAGGACACTGACATATCTTGAAAAACAATTGAAAATCACTGGATTGCCTATTTTAAGAATTGATGGTGATGTTCCTTTTCTAGAAAGGGAGAGAAGAATAGCTGATTTTGCAACTTCTTCTGGAGAACAGATATTGCTCTCCTCAGATGTAGGTGGAGAAGGGTTAGATATGCAGTTTTGTAATTGCATGTTTAACTATGACCTCCCTTGGAACCCTATGAAAATTGAACAGCGCATTGGTAGATTAGACAGATATGGACAAAAAAACTCTAAGATTCATATCTACAATTTTTCAATCGA
>Ga0209347_1006298_pt1 | contig 10602 bp, 6 predicted proteins | sample AutmiccommuBRH23_FD_187382 | JGI IMG/M metagenome (GOLD analysis project Ga0209347, IMG submission 187382) | Deep subsurface microbial communities from Mt. Terri, Switzerland - Autotrophic microbial communities BRH/23 (SPAdes) (version 2) | ecosystem: Environmental > Aquatic > Deep subsurface >...
CAAACGTACTTTCTGAAATGCTTGACAATAATCAGCAGCGGGAATTGTGGAAAAGGAACCTGGAGAAGGCAGCTGGGGAGCTGACATGGGAAAATGAGGAAAAGGTTCTTCAGGAAATTTTCAAGATGTTTTTATGATCAGGCAGTATCCAGAAGCTTCTCAAAGTCCAGTAATACATGTTGTGTGGAGGAATCGGTAAGAATGCCCTGGTTGCAAATCAGGGTCCTGGCGGGTTTACTTGCTATTGCTGCAAAATCATGGGTTGCCATTAAAACTGTTTTTCCTTCACTGTTCAGTTCAATGAACAGGTTCAGGATTTCAGTTGAAGTTTCAGGGTCAAGGTTTCCTGTGGGTTCGTCAGCCAGGATAATCAGCGGGTCATTCAGAATGGAGCGTGCAATTACTACACGCTGCTGCTCGCCGCCACTGAGCTGATGAGGCATTTTCAGTTTCTTGTCGTTCATTTGTACCCTGTTCAGAACCTGCTCGATGCGCATGGAAATATCATTTTTGTTTTTCCATCCTGTTGCCCGCAGAACAAAGGAAAGATTTTCGAATACATTACGGTCGGGCAACAGTCTGAAGTCCTGAAATACCACTCCCAGCTTGCGCCTCAGCAATGAAATCTGCTTATGACGGATCTGATGTAATTCAAATCCTGCAACTTCACCCAAGCCTTTCAGTAAAGGCAATTCCGCATTCAGTGTTTTTATCAGGCTCGATTTTCCGGTACCAACTTTTCCAGTAACAAAAACAAACTCACCTGAATTTACAGTCAGGTTCACATTCGAGAGAATCAGGTTATCCTGCTGGAATATATCAGCAGATATCAGTTCTATTACTTTTTCGTGATCCATAGTCAAAAGTTGATGCCGAATATATGTTATTTTTTTACCTGTTACTATAATAAAGGGAAGAAATAAACAGTTTCATGTTAAGAAAAGAAACGAAAATAAGCCGTGAAAAATTATGAATATGCCTAATTTAGAACTTTGATTTATCTTGCTGTCTTTTTAAAAAACAACAATTCAACTTATTTGCCTTGTGAAATTCAGGAATATATGCAAAATATATATCAGATTTAACAAGAAGAGCAGCAGATAGAATAGGGAAAATAATGAAACTACTAAAGCATGAAGACAATACCTTATTTATTTATTCTTTCACTTTTTCTTTTACATCATATTCCGGTTTCTGCACAAAAAACGGCATATTATACTAACGTAGAAGAAGAGTTACAGGTTGCCCGGGAGCTTTACAGGCAAGGGAAGTTCAATGCTGCATACCGCCAGTTTGAAAAGGTACAGATTCAGGTAGACCCGAAATCAGAACAGTTTTCAGAAGCTTTGTTTTATAAAGCATTATCAGCAGTTAATGCAGGACATACAACTGGACATCGTTTTCTGGAAAAATTTATTTCGGATTATCCTGAAAGCCCCTATATAAACCCGGCACTTTTCAATCTGGGAAATTACCAGTTCGACCGGAAACAATATGCTGTAGTTTTGCGCACTTATGGTGAAGTTGACCGTACTCTCCTGAATCAGGAAGACCGGGTAAAATTGCAGTATCAGAATGCATACGCGAACCTGATGCAGGAAAATACGGAACAGGCAATGACGGAATTTCAGGAAATAATGGATATGGATCATTTTTACAGCCGGCCTGCCACATATTATTGGGCACATATCATGTACCTGAATGAAAATTACCAATCGGCTTTGAATGGCTTTACCAAACTTGAAAATGATCCGGCATATTCCAGGGTCATTCCAATATACGTCAGCCATATTTATTATAAGCAGGAAAGATACCAGGATGTAGTGAACTACACTGTTTCAGTTCTTGATGATGTTGAAGAAGAACATAGAAGTGAATTGTCAAAAATAATTGGTGATTCGTATTTTCATCTAAGGGATTATCAAAAGGCTGTTCCTTATCTGGAAACTTACTATCAGACTTCAGGGCCAAAAACAAGGGAAGACAATTATCTTCTCGGATATAGTTATTATATAACCGGAGCGTATGATAAAGCAGTTCCTATGCTTGAGAATGCCTCCCGGGGAAGGGATGAAATGGCTCAAAATGCATATTACCATCTAGCTGACAGTTATATAAAGACAAATGAAAAGGAGAAAGCAAGGGTAGCATTTGAGGCTGCTTCCGAATTTGATTTCAATCCACGAATCCAGGAAGATGCTTTATTCAGTTTTGCCAAGTTAACCTATGAACTGTCGTATTCACCTTTTAATGAAACCATCAAGGCATTTGACCGCTATATAACACTATATCCCAATTCGGAAAGAAATTCAGATGCATACCGGTATCTGACAGAAGTTTTTATGGTTACAAAGAATTACCAGGATGCCATAAGTTCCATTGAGAAAATTGAAGGTAAGACTCCCGATATACTGAGGGCCTATCAGAGGGTTGCATTCTACAGGGGCCTTGAACTTTTTAATAATCTATCGTACAATCAGGCAATTGATCATTTTAATCTTTCTCTCAAAAACGGCAGCCACAACAGGGATTTAAATGCAAGAGCACTGTATTGGAAAGCAGAAGCATTATACAGGATCAGGGAATACCGGAATTCGGCCGAAACTTACAGTCAGTTTTTACGTACAGCAGGTTCTTCTTCTCTTCCGGAATTTCGTGATGCAGAATACAATCTTGCATATGCTTATTTTAAACTTGAAGATTACAGGCAGGCGTCCACTCATTTCAGGAATTTCATCAATGCAAGCCAGGGTCAGCGCACAGAGAAGCATGCTGATGCTTTAAACCGGCTGGGTGATTATTATTTCCTGAATACAGAATATACCCTTGCTCGTGAGACTTATCAGAAAGCTTATGACATGAAGGTTTTTGATGAAGATTATTCCCTCTACCAGATTGCTTTTTGTCAGGGCCTTCAAAACAACCAGCAGGGTAAAATAAATTCACTTCAGCGTTTGCAGGAAGGTTTTCCCGACTCGGAATACGTTGACGATGCCTTGTATGAGCTTGGAAGGGCATATGAAAGACTTGGGCAGACAAATGAAGCAATGGCTAATTACCGCAGGATTATATCAGAATATACCGAAAGTACATACTTCCCCAGAACTTTATTGCAAATGGGATTAATCAGTTACAACAGTGGCGATTTAAATCAGGCTCTCGGCTACTATAAAAAAGTGGCAGAAAATTTCCCTGGTACCCCTGAAGCGCAGGCAGCAGTGTTGGGTATCAGAAACAGTTATGTGGAAATGAATAATGTAGATGAATACTTTTCTTATACCCGTAAACTCGGTGGTGGAGTAAATGTTACACCATCGGAACAGGATTCACTGACATATAATGCCGCAGAACGAATGTATATGGCCGGCAATCAGCAGGCAGTTGATCAGCTGAAAAGGTATCTGCAACAGTTTCCCCAGGGAAGTTTTGTTGTAAATGCCCGGTTTTACCTTGCAGAGTTGCTTTACAAGGAAGGAAAATATTCAGAGGCAAATACTCATTATTCATTTGTTGCACAGCAACCCAACAATGTATTCTCTGAGCAGGCCCTTTCCCGGGCATCAGAGTTAACTTACAATGCTGGCAACTATAGGGAAGCACTTGATTATTTTGTAAGGCTTGAAAAAGTGGCAGGCAACAAATGGAACCTGTTGAAGGCATACACCGGCCAGATGAGATGTTATTTTTATGAAAAACAGTATTCTGAGGCCATCAGGGCTGCTGAAAAGGTTAAAAATTCAGAAGTGGCAAATGATACCTGGGTAAGAGAAGCTAATTTCATAACGGGAAAATCACATCATCTTACAGGAAATCAGAGTGCTGCTCTGGCGCCTTTAAGGGCCGTGGCCACAGATACAAAATCGGAGCAGGGTGCTGAAGCTAAATATCTTGTCGCCGAAATTCTTTATGCGCAAAATCAGAAAAAACAGGCAGAGGAAGAAATCATGGATTTTATATCCAAAGGAACACCATTCCAGTTTTGGCTGGGAAAAGCATTTCTTTTGCTTGCCGATATTTATCATGACAGGGGAGATGACTTTCAGGCCAAGCATACACTAAGGAGTGTAGTTGAAAACTATAGCGCTGATAACGATGGGGTTAAAGCTGAAGCTTCGCGTAAACTTGCCGCTATTGAAGTTCAGGAAAAGGCTGATCAGCAAAGTGCAAAGGACAGTTCATTTCAGTTGAGAATTAAAGAAAATTAAAAAGAAATTATATGTTCGTGAAAACAATCAGGTCGATACTGGTCATAACATTGTCTGTGATTTGCGGAATTGCAGAAGGGCAACGTCGCGATACAACACTTACACAGGAAGTGGAAGTAGTTAAATCTTTCCGGCCCACAATATCTGATGCAAATAAAATCAGCAGCATGCCACGAATTGAAGAAGCGCAGCATGAAAAGCCATCATTTAATTATAATATTTTCAGTCAGCCTATTTTTAATACCTTTTCTGTAAATACCCTGAAAGCTGCTACTTTTTCCTCTGCTCCGCAGGAAGATACCGGACTGGGACTTGTTAGGGCAGGAGTTGGAAATTATTATCGTCCGTATGGTGAGATATTCTTTAACAGCAGGAGATCCAGAAATTCATTTATAGGACTGCACGGAAAGCATCTTTCATCTCATGGGAAACTGAAACTTGAAAGTGGCGACAGGGTAAAGGCACCCTTTTCTGATAATGAGGCCGAAATGTTTCTCAAACATTTGTACAGGAATTCTGTACTTTCTGTCAATCTGGGTTTTAATCACAACGGATTTAACTACTATGGTTATGCAGCTGATTCGTTGCCTCAACTGTTAAAAGAAGAAGGGCAGGAGATCAATTACTTTGGAAACAGGCAGACTTTTACTAAGGGCAGTTTTAATGTCAGTCTCGAAAATGCTGCTGCCCGAAACAATGATTTAACTTTCGATTTTGATTTTATGTATCATTATTTTGGTACAAAAACAGGACAGCGTGAGCACTTTGGCCATTTTATCGCAGATGTAAAAAAACCTGCCTATAATGGAACAGGATTTCTTAAAGCTGGACTAACGTATGTAAGTACGGATCAAACAGTTGACCAATACCAGATGACATTTGGCAAAAATCAGGTAGTTCCTTCAAAAAACAATCAGACAATTTTGACAGCTCAGCCTGCTTACATGATTGGAGGGGATATGGCTAATCTTAGAGTAGGCCTGAATACCTGGTTTATAATAGACAGCAGCAATGATTTTCTTGCAAAAATGGCACCTGATATTCGTGCTAATCTGGTTCCCGTAAAGGAAATAATCAATATTTTTGCCGGTATAGATGGCAAACTCATTCATAATCATTATTCAAAAGTTGCTTATGAAAATCCTTTTGTTGACCCTGAGCACCTGGTTAAGAATACTTTTGAAAGATTTCGCATTTATGGAGGGTTTGATGGAAAACTGTCTCCGAAGACAAATTTTAAACTGTCGGTGGATTATTCTCTTATAAAAGACCAGCCGCTATATTACCTTTTTAAGTACCATGAGGAAGGACAAGTTATTGTTGACAATGATTTTGATGTATTTTATGATAATCTGGATATGTTAAAGTTCAACATTGAACTTTTCCATCTGGCATTTAATAAAATGAACATGGTGCTTACGGGAAACTATTATGTATACAAAATGGAGACAATGGAGCAGGCCTGGAATATGCCGGAATGGGATGGCAAATTTTCAATGGCTTACCAGGTTTCAGACCAGCTTAGCCTGTCAGCTGATATGTTTTTTACAGGGCAGCGCAAGGCATTGATCATGGGTGTTCCACTGAACGACCCGCGTCCTCTGGCTCACAGGGAACTCTTGGACCCAGAAAGGCCTTTGCATGAGTTTCTGGAAATGGAATCATATAGCCTGCCAACAGTTTTTGATCTAAACTTCAATGCAAATTATAAAATAACGGATCAGTTTACCATTTTTGCCCAGTTAAATAATTTTGGATTTCAGCAATATCAGCGCTGGTTGGGATACCCTGTGCAGAAATTCAACTTCCTGGGCGGGCTCAGTTACGCATTTTGAAAGAGAGAAACTTTTTATTTGTCAACGGAGGAAAATTTACCCTTATATGGAATTCGTTGTACAGCTTTTTAACCTCATTATCATATTATTAACTTGTTGAAAAAATGGCTTTAAAAAGCAGGTAAAACACCCTGTCCTTGGTTTTATTTTATTATATTTGCGCGGCACTTTTAGCACATCTTATAAAATTGATTAAGTGTCTGTTTAACAATTGATTTTAGTGGAATAAATTCATCTTTATTCAGAAATCAGGTTGAATCTTTAAGCGGAGAGAATAATAAGAATAAAATGAGTGAGATAGAAAAAAAAGTAAATTCTTCTGAAGGGAACGGTAATTATTCAGCATCAAGCATACAGGTACTGGAGGGATTGGAGGCTGTCAGAAAAAGGCCTTCCATGTATATTGGTGATACCAATGAAAAAGGATTACACCATTTGGTATATGAAGTAGTCGATAATTCAATTGATGAAGCTCTGGCAGGCTATTGTGACAGAATTGATGTTATGGTCCATGAAGATTCCTCTGTTTCAGTGCATGACAATGGAAGGGGTATCCCAACTGAGCTTCACACAAAAGAAAACAAATCGGCTCTTGAAGTAGTTATGACAGTGCTTCATGCAGGAGGTAAATTTGATAAGGATTCATATAAAGTATCAGGTGGATTGCATGGCGTTGGTGTTTCCTGCGTAAATGCTTTGTCTTCTTACTTAAAAGTAGAAGTAAGAAGGGAAGGCAAAATTTGGATGCAGGAGTATTCTATCGGTAAGCCTAAAGGAAATGTAACAGTTGTGGGAGAAACTGATCAAACAGGTACCTCTGTTACATTCAGGCCGGATGATACCATATTTCAAACAACTACTTACAAGTATGAAACATTAGCTGCACGGCTGAGAGAACTGGCGTTTCTTAATGCCGGTATAACATTAACCATTACTGATGAGCGGGTAAGGGATGAGGATGGACAGTTTAAGGCCGAAACCTTTTTTTCAAATGAAGGATTGAAAGAGTTTGTTAATTATCTTGATGATACCAGGATGAAGTTAACACCGGAAATTATACACATTATTACAGAAAAGAATGACATTCCGGTTGAAATTGCCATGCAGTACAATACTACCTTTTCAGAGAATATTCATTCGTATGTAAATAACATAAACACAATTGAAGGTGGCACCCATCTTACAGGTTTCAGACGAGGTCTTACCCGTACTCTGAAAAATTACGCCGAACAGTCGGGGATGTTGTCTAAACTGAAATTTGACATCAGTGGCGATGATTTCAGGGAAGGCCTTACAGGAGTTATTTCCGTTAAAGTTGCAGAACCTCAGTTTGAGGGCCAGACAAAAACAAAGCTGGGTAATTCAGATGTAAGTCTTGCTGTTGATCAGGCGGTAAGTGAAGCACTTACGCATTATCTTGAGGAAAATCCCCGTTCTGCAAAAATTATTGTTAATAAAGTAGTTCTAGCCGCACAAGCCCGTCATGCTGCCAGAAAGGCCAGGGAGATGGTTCAAAGGAAGAATGCACTTTCAGGAGGTGGTTTACCGGGTAAACTAAGTGATTGTTCTGAAAAAGATCCTTCACTGACAGAAGTATTTCTAGTTGAGGGTGATTCAGCAGGAGGTACTGCCAAGCAAGGCCGTGATCGTCGTTTTCAGGCGATACTTCCGCTCAGGGGAAAAATTCTGAATGTGGAAAAGGCCATGGTGCACAAAATTTTTGAAAATGAAGAGATTAAAAATATTTTCACGGCACTTGGGGTCACAATAGGCACGGAAGAAGATTCCAAAGCACTTAATATGGAAAGGCTGAGGTACCATAAGGTAATCATCATGACTGACGCTGATGTTGATGGAAGCCACATTGCTACCCTGATTATGACTTTCTTTTTCAGATACATGCAGGATCTGATTAAAGCTGGTTATCTGTATATTGCAGCTCCTCCCCTGTATCTTTTGAAAAAAGGGAAAAAGGAGACTTATGCATGGTCGGAACAGCAGCGGAGGCAAATTATTGAAGAATGGGCCGATGGAGTTGAAAGCAATGTGCATCAGCAACGGTATAAAGGGTTGGGAGAGATGAATGCCGAGCAGTTATGGGAAACCACGATGAACCCTGAAAACAGAACATTACAGCAGGTTACTATTGAAAATGCTGCCGAAGCCGATCATATATTTTCAATGCTGATGGGCGACGATGTGCCACCCCGCAGGAAATTTATTGAAGATCACGCTACTTATGCCAATATCGATGCTTAGGAAACTTTAAGTTTTCGCTGGAGAATATTATTATTAAAAAGAATAGATGAAAATATGCGTCTTCTCTTCTTCAAGTAACGCAATACCTGAAATTTATTTTGAAGAAGGCCGTAACCTGGGACGGTTAATAGGGCAACAAGGCCATTCTCTTATTAATGGAGGGGCCAATGTTGGCTTGATGGAAACTGTTACAGTTGCAGCTGCCAATGCAGGAGCCAGGACAACCGGAATTATCCCTGAACGGTTCATCAACCGGTCGCTCGCTTCTGATAAATTGCACGAGCTTATCATCACTCCTGATATGCAGGAGCGGAAAGCCAGAATGAGAGAAATGGCAGATGCTTTTATTGCATTACCCGGTGGCTTTGGTACCATTGAAGAGATTATGGAAGTCTTGACGCTGCGGCAGTTAAACTATCACAGCAAACCTGTTGTATTTATAAATACAGGAAACTTTTATAACTTTCTGTTCCGTCAGTTTGAATTGTTTTTTGAACAGCAATTCACCAAAGAGTTATATAAAAAATTGTATTTTGTTGCAGATGATTCAGAACAGGCACTTGCATATCTTGATTCTTATGAACCTGTAGTTCTGGATTCAAAATGGTTTGTTGTTCCTTTCAAGTAACTTATGTTCCATTTTAACTGACATTTTGCCCGAATTGTTGTAACTTATTCACATGTTTGGGAAAAAGGTGTTAAATTATGCAAAATCAAATACAGGAAACAGTGAATGATTTCATAGTGGCAAAAATTTTGCAATAAGGCCAGTACAATTAAAAATCAAAATTTTAAAAGTATGGAAAGTGCAAAAAAGTATACACTAACTTTTATTCTGGTATTAGCCAGTGCATTTGTGGCAGTTTGGCTATACAGTTCTTTTTTTGTGAAACCACAGGAAGTTATAATTTCTGAACAGAAACCTGTAAGTTTCGTAAATCTGCCGGCAAACAGTCAGCAGCAACTTCCTGATCTGACTTTTGCCGCTGAAAATTCGATACATGCGGTCGTGCATATAGCCACCCAATCGGTAAGAGGAGGGGGTTGGTCAAGCGGAAACCCATTTTTTGATGAGTTCTTTGGTTTGCGCCAGCAACAGCCTCAAATAGCTACAGGATTTGGCTCAGGGGTTATATTATCGGAAGACGGGTTTATAGTTACAAACAATCATGTTATTGAAAATGCCCAAAATATTAAGGTCATTTTAAATAATAAACAGGAATATGATGCTAAACTCATAGGTGCTGACCCTTCAACAGATTTGGCAGTGCTTAAAATTGAGGCAAAGAATCTTCCTTTTCTGACTTACGGTAATTCAGATGAATTAAAGTTAGGGGAATGGGTTCTTGCGGTAGGTAATCCTTTTAACCTTACTTCTACAGTGACAGCAGGTATTGTAAGTGCACGTGCACGAAATTTAAGGATTAATGCAGATCAGTACTCCATTGAATCTTTCATACAGACTGATGCCGCGGTAAATCCCGGTAACAGCGGGGGTGCCCTTGTAAATCAAAATGGTAACCTTGTTGGAATCAATACAGCTATTGCTTCACGTACCGGATCTTTTGCAGGTTATTCATTTGCAGTACCGGTTTCAATTGTTAAAAAAGTGGTGGAAGACCTAATGGAATTTGGTATGGTGCAGCGGGCTTTGCTGGGAGTAACCATCAGTGATATTGATGCACGTCTGGCAAATGAAAAAGGTTTTACCAGCTATGAAGGAGTATTTGTTTCCGGGGTTACAGAATCAGGAGCTGCCAGAGAAGCTGGAATCCAGGAAGGCGATATTATTATGAGCATTGCAGGTGAACCTGTCAACTCGTCTTCCGAATTACAGGAAAGAATCAGCAGGTTCAGGCCTGGTGATGATGTGGATGTTTTAGTAAAAAGAAAAAATGACCGGAAACATTTTAAGGTAACATTGCGTAATAGACACGGAGATACTCAGATCGTCAGAGATGATGTTACACTCCTGGGTGCTACGTTTGAACCTGTCAGTAATGAAGAAAAGCAAAAACTTAACATTGAAAATGGGATTAAGGTAATAAGGGTTGATTCAGGCAAACTGAGGGATGCAGGCCTGAACAAGGGGTTTATTATAACTCATGTGAACAAAAAGGCAATAAATGAGGTCAATGATTTGAGAAGAGAGATTGGGAATGCAAAAGGAGGGATATTGGTTGAAGGGATTTATCCCAACGGAGAATTAGCATATTTTGTTTTTGGGGTGTAACGGTTTTGGTTAACGTTAAATTTCAAATATGTATATTAATTGATTCTTTTTAAAAATAGGCTCCTTTTTT
>Ga0209347_1006300_pt1 | contig 10599 bp, 11 predicted proteins | sample AutmiccommuBRH23_FD_187382 | JGI IMG/M metagenome (GOLD analysis project Ga0209347, IMG submission 187382) | Deep subsurface microbial communities from Mt. Terri, Switzerland - Autotrophic microbial communities BRH/23 (SPAdes) (version 2) | ecosystem: Environmental > Aquatic > Deep subsurface >...
ACCGCATTCTGTTTTAAACCGCAGTCTAAACTTTCCCTCCCATCCCCTGGAGAGCTCTCCCAAAGTGCGTGGGAGAGCTCTCCAGCTTAACCACTTTCTTAACTTGAACGCCATCGCCGTGATCCATCCCATGAGCGCAATTCGTGTCTTCCTGGGAGTGCATCCAGGAAAACACCATTTGCGCCAGTTGTACGCCGGCTGTCAAGCAAGAGCGCCATAACGGCTTCAGCATGGATCAGCACTTCCCTTCGCTCAGGGCTTCCCATGCTTCAGGTCGTTTTCGCGCTCTTCAAGAATGAAACTAATCATAATCGTGTCATTCTTTCCGTGGTCGTCCGTGGACTACCTTCCCCATTCCATTTTTCCACCTTTCCAGGAGACAAATACTTTTTTCGTCCTTACCAGCTTGGCTCTCGGGGGAAGGTTGTCCACACCGATTTTTATAATGTAAATAGATTTGAAGTTAAACCGCAGTCTATTTTTTCCCTTCCGGCTTGGGCTGGAGAGGGACGGCAGTACGCATTGCCGTCCCTCTCCAGCTTAACCACTTTCTTAACTTGAACGCCGTCGCCATGATCCATTCCATGAGCGCAAATGGTGTTTTCCTGGATGCACTCCCAGGAAGACACGATTTGCGCCAGTTGTACGCCGGCTGTCGAACGATCGCGCCAAAGATGCAAAAGATCGTTTGCAGCAGAAAAGAAAACTGCAAACCGCCTTTAGGCATCTTTCGCGCTCTTCAAGAATGAAACTGATCTTATTCGTATCATTCTTTCTGTGGTCGTCCGTGGACTACCTTCCCCATTCCATTTTTCCAGCTTTCCAGGAAACAAATACTTTTTTTGTTCTTTCCAGCTTGGCTCTCGGGGGAAGGTTGTCCACACCGATTTTTATAATGTAAATAGATTTGAAGTTAAAACGCAGTCTATTTTTTCCCTTCCCGGCTTGGGCTGGAGAAGGTCGGCAGTACTCATTGCCGACCTTCTCCAGCTTAACCATGATCAAAGTAAGGACCATAAACATAACCAACATCCACTCCACCAATCCAATCCACACCCGCCAGCACCCTTCTCCCGAACCTACACAAATTCAACCAGGTTCGATTTTCGCCGGCAGACTCGCGGCCGCCGAAGGTGTCGAGCCGATAGGCGAAGACAGTTTCCGAAGGACCCCCCGCCGCGTGGCATACCCCCTTTATTCGAATAATTTATAAATTTTGTTTATTTAACAAAAAGTATAAAATTTAATTTTAAATTCAGTTCTCATTTTTTTATTTTTATATCTATAATAAATTTATTTATTGTGGTGTTCTTATGGATGATGTAAATCTAAGAATTTTAATTTATTTGGGGAATAGACATCTAGATGATAATGACTTTGATAATGCCATAAAGTATTATACATTAGCAATTATTCAAAACGACGGATATTGTGAACTTTTCTGTAACAGAGGGCTTGCTTACCATGAAAAATCTGAATATGTCTCAGCTCTTATAGATTTCAATGAAGCTATTCGCCTAAACCCTAATCATATAAATACATACATCAATCGGGGAAATACTTATCAAAAATTAAAAAAATATGATTTGGCATTCAATGATTTTTCGAAAGCAAATCAATTGGATCCAAATAACTTTCAATCAATATATAATAGAGGTTCTTTGTATTTTACACTTGGTTATTATGATTTAGCGATTTCAGACTTCACTCATGGAGCTCAAATTAATCCATGTCATGATTGGTTGTTTTTTCATCGAGGAGAATCTTATTTTAAAAAAGGGGATTTTGTATCAGCAATCCAAGATTTCTCTAAAACTCTGGAGCTAAATCCTAATTTCAAGCTTGTTTATCCCCATCGAGGGTTAGCTTTCTTTAATAACGGTGATTTTGTTTATGCAATAAATGATTTAGATGAAGCGATAAATTATTTTCCAAAATCTAAAAAATTATATATTTACAAAGCGTTAGCATGTGACACTATAGGATTATTGGATATTGCTATTCAAGCTTATGACACAGCAATTGAGCTTGATTCCACTAAAGCTTCAGTTTTTTATTTTCGTGGATTAACAAAATCAATTCTTGAGGATTATCAATCAGCAATTAATGATTTTTCTAGAGTAATTCAATTAAATCCTAAATTTGCTCAGGCTTTTCTTAATCGTGGAAATTTATATTACAAAACAGGTGAATTTGATCTTGCTATTATTGATTTTCAGGTTGGTATTAGTTTAGATCCAGGAATTATTGAGGCTTTAAAAGTGTTAAAGGATCAATATCAGAAAGAGGATCACGATATTTCATTATTTAATAACCTAATAGATTCATTCGAACATGACGGAAATAAGCTCTAAAAAATTGATTCAACCCGAACCCATCTTCAAACCACCTGGGCTAACATGGTGTCTCAATCGCTACTTCACCCGAACAGCGGCGGCAGCTCACGTCCGCCGAAGGTGTCGAGCCTTCAGGTGAAGACTGATTTCTGAAGGAATTCCTGGCGCGTGCCGCTTCCCCCTTTCAAAAGCACGTTACGGCTGACCACTCCGCTAACTCCGCGCGCAATTTAGGATTATTGTTAAATTGCTTTTAAAATACTATACTTAAGGAACAAATTTGGAGGAAATCAAATGGAAAAGAAAACAGAAGGTATATATATGCTCGTGGATGAAGTATTACAGACTTTCTCGGAACCTTACGGTGAAGATATTATTGAGGATGTATTTATAACAATTGAAAATAATAATGATTTTCACAGACAATATGGTGACCTCGGCTTAGAACTTCAGCCCTGGGTAGTAAATAATTGGATTGGCAAATACACTAAAGCCATAATTGGGTATCGTAATTTGCGCGTGGTAGACGCAAAACGCAGCAATCTCATTAAATATTACACAAAACTTATCCCTTAGTTGCAATATGATAACGAAGGTAGACCAGTTTATAATCCGATTCTATTGATGATAATAAGAACAGAAAGTAATCTGCAAAAATAACTTTCTGACAATCCATTACCTTCAAATTCTCCTTCCTGGTCATTCTCATGCTGATTTTGTCTTATATAGCAGAGTGGAGAGGATTATACCTGGAGCCACTTCAGTGGATGATTGCAAACTGTGAGATTGACTTCATAGAAAAACACTCCAGCCAGCCAGCTCCGTGGACACGTGTCCTTTCACTCCGTGTTTCCGCTCCGTATTTTTAACCATCAAATCGAATGCCGGCTCGCCCCAGGGACTTGAACGCCGTCGCCGTGATCCATTCCATGAGCGCAAATCGTGTCTTCCTGGAAAAGCACCCAGGAAAACACCATTTGCGCCAGTTGTACGCCAGCTGTCAAGCAAGCGCGCCAAAGATGCAAAAGATCGTTTTCAGGTATTAAGCCACCTGAAAATCGCCTTTAGGCATCTTTCGCCCGCGAACACAGTCTAGACTTTCCCTCCCAAGGATCTGAAAGCATTCTAGTTAAACCGCAGTCTATTTTTCCCTTCTCCAGCTTAACCGCGATCAAAGAAGTACCATAAACATATCAACATCCACTCTACCAATCCAATCCACACCCGACAGCACCCTTCTCCCCATCCTACAGCAATTCAACCAGGTTCGATTTTTCCCAGGAGGCCTTGCATTAGGCTCGATCTCATTCCCGAACCACGCCGGCAGCTCGTGGCCGTTGTTTTCCCCCCCAGGCGCGTGCCTAACCCCCCCTTTCAATGCGCGCTTCGGGCGAGCCCACCACCCCTTCCCTTTCGCCCTTACGCGCGCAGCAAGGTAAATCTAAACGCTCTTGGGGGGGAAAACATTTCTGCAGCGTATTTCGCCTTTCAGGCGCGCTGCCGGCCGCGGCTGCCGTGCTTCTTGCTTTAATTTCTACTTCTTTATTTGATCTTGGAGAAAAGAACACTTCCAGATCCGACGAACCTGATCTCGACCGCTCCTCTCCTCCCCTCATTACCTCCCTTGCGGATGGCTCAGTCCTTGCTTTTCACAAAGCGGAAAAAGACCCGCATTGTGCCGTGCCTGATCAATTTGCTACTGCGGAAGAACACCCGCAGTCATCCCGGTATTTGCAAACCCCAAACATACAACCTTTTGGGGTTTGCCAAAACCGGGCAACGCAAATTGGGCACTAAAAGCTGCAGCCTGGCCACCGCTGCAGTCCTCCATTTCGTGTTCGTCTCGTCCCTTCTACACAGCAAAAAAAGGATCTTCCAGCACCGACACCAAACCACGCCATACAACATCAGCTCCCAGCCAAACCAGCACCAAGGATCTATCCAAGACGCGGATTTGGCCATTCACCAGCCGGATGGGCAGACCTCCCCCGCCGTTCCGGACGACGTCGTCCTGCCCACCGGCTTTCTACAATTGTCAACGTGCGCAGAGAACCGCAGCCACAGCCCAGCCCAGAATGATCTCGATTGCAAACCGTCTATGTGGTTTAACCCGCTCGCCCAGCCGGACGCTTCACCCGCCGTTCCGGCATACTTCGCGCCGGCTGACCTCACTTTGCCGTGAGCAAACAATCGCCGTGATGCACCAGCTCCATTCCTGCCATCTACCCAACAGCAACCAGACCACATCCTCAACCACAACCGCACCAGCACACAAACCACCACCTCAAATCATTCTCCAAATCCAGCTCCCAACCGCACCAGCTCCCTGTATCTATCCAAGATGTGGATTTGGCCAAACACCAGCCGGACAGGCAGACCTCCCCCGCCGTTCCGGACGACGTCGCCCTGCCCCCCGGCTTTCTACAATTGTCAACGTGCGCAGAGAACCGCAGCCAGCACCCAGCCCAAAAGGATCTCGATTGCAAACCCTCTATGTGGTTAAGCCCGCTCGCCCGGCCGGACGCTTCTCCCGCCGTTCCTCAGACTTCGCGGCAGTCGACCTCACTTCGCCGTGAGCAAACATTCGCCGTGATGCACCAGCTCCATTCCTGCCATCTCCCCAACCGCAACCAGCCCACATCCTCCACCACAACCAAACCAGCACCCACACACCCGCCCGCATCCTGCACCAAAGCCACATCCCAGCCACACCAGCACCCTGTACCTATCCAAGATGTGGTTTTGGCCACACACCAGCCGGCGAGGAGCGTCCCCAGCCGTTCCGGACGACCTCCGCTCCTCGCCGGCTTTCTACAGTTGCAAACATGATCAAAGACGCCCGCCAACACACCTTCCCACCCCCCAGCTGCACCCCTCCCGAACCACAGAGCACCCGCCAACACACCTTGCCCCTCCCGATCTACAGCCCCGACAATGCGCAGAGCACGCGGACAAGTGTTACACCTTTCCGCGCTTTTCCCCGCCGGTCGCTAAAAGCCCCTTAAGACGGCTGTAGGAAGATTTAAAGTTAAGTACTGGTAATTTGGTTCATTATGTTTGTTTTCAATTCGAATTTTTTCAATTCCCGAGCTGTAAATACGCCCGACCGCACACCTTGCCCCTCCCAATCAACAATCCCGACAATGCGCAGTGCACGCGGACAGGTGCTTCGCCTTGCCGCGCTTTTCCCCGCCGAGCTGCCAAGAGCAGCTTAAGACGGCTGTAGGAAGATTTAAAGTTAAGTACTGGTATTTGGTTTTTCTTGTTTTTTTTCCATTCGTGTTTTTTCAATTCCCGAGCTTTCGAACCTTTTCTACTAGGCACAATCGTGCTTTCTTGCTTTCGTCCGTTGTCCGATTCCTCTAAAAAAATAAATAAATGCGTACATTGATTTATTTTTTCAGAGTGTAGCTCTGGTTGTCGTCACACATCCAATACCCCCCGGGCAAAATTTTCAAAAACATGCTTCGCAATTGGTTTTCATTAATGCGGTGGGTCGCGTAGCCGAATTTTTTCCGGTTGGGATGGTTCGCGATTTTCTGTCCTGGTTTGGGGGGGATCTCCCTGGTCTGGCCGGTTCGCCTGGCATCCTGGTGGTTTTTTCTTTCTTTTTGGTCCTCTTTTTTCCTTGACACATTATATATACCGGTATATAATATGTGTTAGAAAGGAGTTTCAATTATGATCAAAATTCATTTTGGAGGTTCAAGGTCTTTATCAGCATCTTATTTTCCATTAGTTGCTGACGTCGTTGCTGTTCCAATGCAGCTTGGATGTTTTGTTAATGTCGGTTGTGCTGTTGGGGCTGATGAAGCAGTTATCGAAGCTGCTTTGGGTTGTGATCCTTCCCGGTTGTCTGTTTTTGCCCAATTTTCAGCATCTGGTGAAGGTTCTTTTTCCGGATCCGCTTTTGTCCCTGTTGTTGCTGCGAAGAAGGAAGGAGCTCATGTTTCTTTCTTGGCTGGTGGTCCTTTAAGCATTCCCCTCAAAGTTAGATTAATGTGCCGTTCAAAAGTTGCCCTGGCTGGTTGCGCTGGTTCTGTTTTTTTTCTTTCGAAGCCGTTCAGCCCCGGTTCCCTTAAGGTTGCATCTGAGGCAGTGAAGAAAAATCAAATCGTTTATGTTTTCCCTTGTGGTTTTTCTGGTTCTCCTGTTCCGCTTCGGGATGTTTCAGGTTCCTGGCAGCATTCTCATTTTTTTGGTTTTCCTTGCTTTCAGTGGTTCGCAGGTCAGCCATTATTTTAATTTTAATCAGTCATCAAGCCGGATGGATCCCAGCCTATCCGGCATAAATCAAAATGGAAAGGAATCCTATCATGTTGAAAGAAATCGAAAGTATAAAAATCCAAGAAGCGATCAGAGATGTAGAAATAAACCGCGCTTATTATGAACAGGCAAAAATTAAAAGCGCAGCATCTTGGCATTTCTTCCAGAATTTCGTTGATGAAGATCCCCGCTTTGAAGACGCAAATGCGCCAGAGGAGGAAATCGAAGATTTCCGCATCCGATGCGATCAGTTTTTAGCCTTGGCATACAAATATGAGGAAGAGATGTATATAGCCCATCACGACGTCGACGCAGCAAAAAATAGATTACTGGCTTTATATGATGAGGAGGAAAAATCAAAATGAAATTGAATTCTATGTTTCCCCGAAAATATGCCACAGGCGCAGATTTAAACGGAAATACCGTTAACGTGACAATCGATTCAATGCTTATTGAAAAACTTAGCCCGCACCCCGGACAACCACCTATGGACCGCTTTGTCCTTTATTTCAAGGAAACCCAAAAAGGAGTTATTTTATCCAGAACTCTGGCCGAGCAAATCGCCAGTATCCTGCAATCAGATGATACCGATACTTGGATCGGGAGAAAAATTTCTCTCTTTCCCCAGCAAATGACAGTTGCAGGAAAAAGCCGAATCGCAATCAGAGCCAAAAAAGCCGCTCAGGTTTAACCATAAAATGCCAGCTGGTGCCCCCAGCTCACCGGCTGGCAACTTCAAAGAATAAAAGGAATCCCAATAATGAAAAACACAGAAGAAAGTCAATCTAATCCCAACAAACCGACCGAACTTAATAAAAAATTGACAGCCTTTATTAAACAGCTGGCCACCGAGACAGACGCAGCTAAGATCAGTGAAGTTATGCAGGAATATTTTAAATTCTGCGCATCATTCTATAAATATTCAGTATCAAATCAATTCTTAATTTTTTTGTCCAAGCCTGACGCTACCAACGTCGCAGGTTTTCACGATTGGCTAAAAAGAAAAAGATATGTCAAAAAAGGTGAAAAAGGGATCCCGATCCTTGCTCCCTGTGGGAATGTCACAATCAAAGACAAGGAAGATAAAGTAATTGCCCAGGAAATGAGATTTAAAACCGTTTATGTTTTCGATGTTAGTCAGACGGATGGCGAAGAATTGCCCGAGCCACCGGAATGGAAAAGCATCGAAAAAAATCCTGAGCTCGAAGATATGTTAATCAGATATGCAAAATCCCTAAACATCAATGTTGATATACAAGATTTAAGCGCCATGGGAGCCCAAGGTTATAGCTCCGGAGGAAATATTGTTATGGATCCCACAGCCGGAACAAAGACCCTAATTCATGAAATCGTACACGAATTATTGCACCACAACGAAAAATCAAAATTAAAATCTCGCAAGGAAATAGAGCTTGAAGCTGAAGCCGTCGCTTATGTTGTAGCCAGAGCCCTGGAAATCAAAGACCTGCATTCTCCCAATTACCTGGCAATTTGGGACGCAGACGGAAGAAAGATCCTGGACCGCTTAGACCTGATCAGATCTACAGCTAATCAGATCTTAACCGCAATTTTCCCGGTAAAGTAGATCGATCGCCAATATCAGCCAGATTTTTGATCTGGCTGATATGTTGTCTTGACATATTTTATATACCGGTATATATTTCGTTACTAAGGAGTCATAATGAGACACCAAGTTAACGTAATTCTAAAAACCGATTCAAGACGCAGATACAACACGGAAACAGCAATATTACTTGCCACAGATGAAAATCCAAAGGATCAAAATCCTGGTAAACACGGAAGAAACAGACATCTTTACATGACAAAAAAAGGCTTGTTTTTTTTGGTCGTATCTACTACCATGCCTGGTGAGGAAACCAAAGTTGAACCCTTAGACCAGGAATCAGCTAAAAGTATTTATGAAAATCTCCAAATTAAACTTGTGAGATTTAAAGACGCTTTTAATCAATCCCATGATGAGCTCTTAGGTAGACCGCCAATCTTTTCAAAGACCATGAAACAAGCTTCAATTTGGCTGCCTGAAGAAATGATCACCTGGCTAAGTAAACAACCAAATAGCATGAGCCAAACCTTGAGAGACATGATCCAAGACTCCATGGACAAGAACCCTTGACCCAACCGCTTGCCTGGCTGGACGCTCCGCCCGCCCTTCGGGACGACCTCCGCGCCAGCCAACCTCGCTTCTAGTTGTTCCATTCGTTTCTAATCGTTTCCCCAGGAAAAAAAGAAACCACTCAGATTCGTTTTGTAATTCAAATAATTGTTGCTATAATCCCAGAAGTAAATAATCAAAGTTTCATAACATCAATTATTGTTTATAGAAATTAAATTTGTCCAAAAATAATTACAAAAAATTAAAATTTTAGAAAATAATTTGACAAATTATTTTCTTTAAAAAGTATTTGACAGAACCTTAAAAGCCTAATAGTAAACTTCAATCTGGCAAATTTTTCAATGGAAACTTACCAATCCATTGAGAGGTATCTTACTAAAAAATAAAATCAGGATCACGTTTTTCCATGATCCTGATAGTTGTAGTCGATTTTTCCAATTAAATTTTCAAAAAATCAGACTACTTTTTTGTGGCGAGAGTGGGACTTGAACCCACGACCTGCGGCTTATGAGTCCGATGCTCTGCCAACTGAGCTACCTCGCCTATCGCGTCAGAAAGTTTACTATAATCAGTAAATAGTGTCAATTGTCGATTATCGTAGTTTCTCCGCTTTTTTTTAACATTCCAAAAAATCCATATTAATAAAACTTAATTCCTTCTAAGAACAACTTAGTTTTATTATTATTTAGTTTTTAAGGTTCAGATTTTTCTGATTTTTTTGTAATTTTTTTATTACGTTTTTTGATAATGCCACTTATACATTATCTTGGAACAAAATAAAAATTAACTTCTGAGATTATAGCAACAATTATTTGAATTACAAAACGAATCTGAGTGGTTTCTTTTTTTCCTGGGGAAACGATTAGAAACGAATGGAACAACTAGAAGCGAGGTTGGCTGGCGCGGAGGTCGTCCCGAAGGGCGGGTGGAGCGTCCAGCCAGGCGAGCGGTTGGTTAAGGGTGTTTTTTCATTGCGTCTTCGATCAGGGTTCTAAGAACTTCGCTCATGGTGCCTGGTTGTTTCTTTAGCCATTCGATCATTTCATCAGTCAACCATATTGCTGTCTGCTTCATTTTTTTTGAATAAAACGTTGGTCTTCCTACTTCTCCGCTTGATTGATCCTTTTCAGTCACTGGATTTCTCCTTATATGCTTTGTTTTAATTAGCATATAACGTTATATTAAACCTGTCAAGGAAAATTCAGCCAGGCGGTTGACCTGGCTGAAAATTTTGTCATTTTACCGGGAAGATTGCGGTCAGGATTTTGTTTGCGGTCTCCCGGATCAGGTCAAGGCGGTCCAGAATTTTTCTACCGTCTGCGTCCCAAATAGCCAAGTAGTTAGGGGATTTAAGATCTTTGATTTCTAATGCTCTGGCCACAACATAAGCGATAGCTTCGGCTTCGAGTTCGACTTCCTGGCGTGGTCTCTTTTTCGATTTTTCGTTATGGTGCAGGAGTTCATGGGCAATCTCATGAATTAGGGTCTTTGTGCCTGCTGTGGGGTCAAGTGCGATTTCTCCTCCTGAGCTGTAACCTTGGGCTCCGGATTGGCTGAGGTCTTTAATATCTACTTTGATATTAAGTGATTTCGCATATCTGATCAGCATGTCTTCCAGTTCCGGGTATTTCTCCGGGCTTTTCCATTCCGGGGCTTCTGGTAGTGGCTCTCCGTCTGTCTGTGTTACATCAAAAACATACACGGTTTTAAATCTCATTTCCTGGGCGATAACTTTTCCATCTTCTTCTAAAACCTTGATGCCACATGGAGCAAGGATCGGGATCCCTTTTTCACCTTTTTTCACGTATCGTTTTTTCTTTAGCCAGTCATGGAAACCTGCGACGAGGGTCGCGTCAGGTTTGA
>Ga0209347_1006301_pt1 | contig 10598 bp, 8 predicted proteins | sample AutmiccommuBRH23_FD_187382 | JGI IMG/M metagenome (GOLD analysis project Ga0209347, IMG submission 187382) | Deep subsurface microbial communities from Mt. Terri, Switzerland - Autotrophic microbial communities BRH/23 (SPAdes) (version 2) | ecosystem: Environmental > Aquatic > Deep subsurface >...
GCGGGGGCGCGTTTCTCATTCCGTACTGCATCGCCCTGTTCACCGCGGGTATTCCCATCCTGATGCTGGAATTCGCCCTGGGCCACCACAAGGAGGCCTCCGCTCCGATGGCCTTCTGGCACATCGATCCGAAGTGGGAGTGGCTCGGCTGGTGGGCCGTCACGTTCGTGCTGTTCGGCATCAGTCTGTACTATATCGTGATCATCGGCTGGTGCGCCAACTACATGCTGTTCTCCCTGACGCGGGCTTGGGGGGACGACCCGAACAAATTCTTCTTTCGGGAGTTCCTGGGGGCGCCCGAGGACGGGCAGGTCTGGGCCATCGGCCACTTGCGGCCGCGGATCGTCGTGGCGGTCGCGGGCGTCTGGCTGATCAATTGGCTGATCGTGTACCGCGGGATCCAGAAGGGAATCGAGCGCACCCTCAAGATCATGATGCCGGTGCTGTTCCTGATCACGCTGGCCGTCATCGTCTGGGCGCTGTTCCTGCCCGGGGCGGGCGTGGGGGTTCGCCACTACGTGACCCCGGATTTCACCAAGATCATGGACCTCCGGGTGTGGATTGCCGCCTACGGCCAGATCTTCTTCTCGCTTTCCCTGGGCTTCGGCATAATGGTCGCCTACTCGTCCTATCTTTCCCGCAACGTTAACATCTTCAAGAACAGCCTGATCGTGGGGTTCTCCAACAGCCTGTACGAGGTGTGCGCCGGCTTCGGCGTGTTCAGCATCCTGGGGTACATGGCCACCGTGCAGGGGCAGGACATCCGCGAGGTCGTGACGGATGGGATCGGCCTGGCGTTCGTAGCCTATCCGAAGGCCATTTCATTGCTCCCGTTCGGCCGGGCCTTCGGCTTTCTGTTCTTCCTGCTGCTGATCCTGGCGGGCATTTCGTCCTCGATCTCGATCATCGAGGCGTTCACCTCGGCGGTTCTCGACAAATTTCGACTGCCGCGAAAGAAGATCATCACCGCGATTTGTATTCTGGGCTTTTTCGGCTCCCTGGCGTTCACGACGGACGTGGGGCTCTTGTGGCTGGATATCGTGGATCACTTCCTGAATCAGTACGGCTTGATCACCGTGGGGATCATCGAAGCGCTGGTTGTGGGCTGGCTGTACCGAACGGACCTGCTGAAAGCCCACATCGTGGCCAATCTCGGCCTCAGCGGCACACGGCACAAGATCTTCGACTACGTCATTCTGCAGCTCTGGATGTACTGCATACGGTTCATCACGCCGGTGGCCCTGGGGATTGCGATCGTTCACAGTCTCATCCGGGAGCTCAGGGAGCCGTACTCCGGATACCCGATCTCAGGCGTCATTATCCTGGGGGTTGGCTGGCTCCTGGTGACTCATATCTTCGCGTTCGGCATTTCCGGCCTGCCCTGGCGGCAGCAGCGGTCCGGCTGAAGTCCGGAAACCGGGCGAAGTCGAGTTCCTACTTGGGTTTGAAGCCTTTGACCCTGTCGCTGGTGTACTTGCCGCAGGCTTTTTCGAGGTCGATATCCGTGATGTTCGCCAGCGTGCACAGCCACGCGAACACGTCGGCGAATTCCTCCTCCATATTGGCCCGGTCCTCGCAGGAGGCCAGGGCCGTGGCCAGTTCGCCGACCTCCTCGACAAACCACATGAAAGTGCGAGGCACGCCACGCTCCAGGTCTCGTTCCTTGTACCGGCGGGCGATCAACTCCTGGAACTCCCGAATCTTCATGGCGTGCCACGCACCTCAAACGTACATCTCAAATGATCGCTCGGCGCAGACTTCGAGTCGCCGAGCGTGTCGGATCGACGATGTTACTTGCCGGCGATCAGGGCCGACAGCTTGGTCTTCTGGAAGACGCTCTTGGCCTGGGCGATGGCCTTGTTGTAGGTCTGCTCGGCCTTGATCGCGTAGGCGTCGTTGCCGGCCTGATCGGTCAGATTCAGCTCGCCCGTCAGCGGTCCGTCCACCGCCTCGATCACTTCGAGCATGGTGATCTTGGTGGCGGGCTTGGCCAGGGAGAAGCCGCCGCGAGGGCCTCGCTTGCTCCGCAGCACATTGGCCCGGACCAACTGCTGGAGGATCTTCAACAGGTACTCGAGCGGAATATCGTACTGGCTGGACACATCCTGCGACAGGACGACGCCGTCGCCCTGATTCTTGGCGATGTAGCCCACGGCCAGCAACGCATATCCGGTAGATCTGCTAACTCTCATTGTGTTCTCCTTCCATACACCAGGAACTTATGAAAAAAAAGACGAAAAATGCACCATGCGGGTGGTGTATCAACGAGGCCGTCAACTAAGACCTTGTTACTCGCATTGTGCCCGAATTCTCACCATGCACTATTGTCACTGTTTCCACGCTTGACACGAGCGTTCGCCGTCGAGGCAGGCGGCTGAAACCGTACAGAGACAACAATCCACGTCCGGCAACAGGCGCCCAAGCTTGTCAGTAGACCCCATACTCCCATCATCCGCGGGGCCGACGCAACCGACGCGTCCGCCTCGCCACAATCTGGTATTATTATCCATTGTTGACTTCAAATAGCAAGAGTTTTATCGGTGAAAAATCCGTAATTTATCCAGGTTCAACAGAATTCCCGGAGTCCCCTGTTTTTCCCCCGACCCGCCGCGCAAAAGACTTGACAGCGGACCCCGGGCCTCTTAGGATGGTCCGATTCCTGTTGATATTGAATGGGGAGACCGTTATGGCTGCAATTCAGCCGCGTATCAGTGTTGAATATAAAGACGAAGCTACAATCGTAGCCTTTACCGACGAGAAGATTCTCGAAGAGACGGATGTCCGCGCGCTGCGTGAGGCCGTGGAATCCGTGGTCGAGCAGGCGCCCGGGATCCACCTGGTCCTGGACTTCCGCCATGTCAAATTCCTGTCCTCGGCGGTGCTGGGGCTGTTGATCCGCGTCAGCAAACGGGTCTACGAGCAGGAAGGGGAACTGCGGCTCTGCAACATCCACCCGGGCATTCACGAGGTGTTCAAAATCACCCGGTTGACCAGCATATTTGAAATCTGTGAAGATGTGGAAAGTGCAACACGCAGCTTCTCCGAGCACCGATAGGCTTCGGTTTCTCGCCCGGGAAGGCTGCGGGCAGATGGGTGAAGCCCGATGGAGACGGCCCTCCCAGGCGGCGGGTTCCCGGGCATCTTGACGAAAAGGTAGACCGTTATGGCGGCTGAATCGCCGGTTCAATGTTCGCTTGTGGTCGAGAGTGAGCCGTCGGCCCTGAGTCGGCCGTGCCGCCAGATCCTGTCGGCGCTTCAAGCCAAAGGATTCAGTCAAGACGACATCTTTGCCGTTCATCTGGCCCTGGAGGAGGCCTTCCTCAACGCCGTCAAGCACGGCAACAAGATGGATGCGAGCAAGAAAGTGACCGTCGAGTACGTGGTGGACCAGGAGAAGGTGGAGATTTCCATCACCGATGAAGGGGAGGGCTTCGATCCCGCCGGCATCCCGGACCCCCGCGTTGGGGAGAATTTATATCGTCCCGAGGGCCGGGGCCTTCTGTTGATCAGTTCCTACATGCACATTGTGGAGTACGCCGAACGGGGGACCCGTCTGCGAATGGTGCGATATAAAGGCCGGCCCATTTCGGAACGTGGGAACACATCAGTCCTCTGAACGGCAGCCACAAGGACGAGAGGGATTCCCGATGAATGTCCCTGTTGCGATCCGGGCTTTCGTCGGATGGCCTTTTCCAGGTCTCATAACCCTGCATGATCTGCGTCCGCACGGCTGACGCCGGGCGAAAAACGGCCAATTCTCATCCTCCCGCCCGTCGAACGCAAAGCCTCGGTCCCTTCCAGCCGAAGTCCTTCCTGGTGGTTTACTTTATCCGCATTGTGAAGGAGCCGGTCACATGGATCTTTGCAGCACGAAAGCCTCTGATACACATACCCTCACCGAACAGATTGCCCGGGAGCTCTTCGATATGCTTCCCGAGCGGGGCCCGATCCTGGTTGTGATGGACCGCGAGGGCAAGTATTGGCCCAGCCATCCCGAGGAATTCGCCAGGCTGGGCATCAGCGATGCCATCCTGAACGATCTTCGAGCCAAGGTGGACGACGGGGCCGAGCCGGTGATTACGCAGGTCGGCGAGACGAGCGTGACGGCCACCCAACTGGCGACCGACCAGACACATTGCGGGTACGTGATCGTGCTTCTCCCGCGATACAGCCCCGAATCCGCTCTCACCCACATCGACCTGGTCGAGACTCTGCTCAGTGAAATCACCCTTATTGCCAGGCTCGTCGAGAAGACCGCCATGCTGACCAAAGGGCACATGAATCACTACAGCGGCCTGGCGTTCTCCGTGAATTGACATCGGAAGGACCGGACCGCTCAAGATCCACAGCCAAACCAGTTTGGCCGTGGCACACGGGCATCGCAGGCCGTTCATCCCTGGAATCTGCCGCCACGTGCCGGGGAATCTCCTACCCGGCTTTTTGGGTTGGCGTCCGCTTGGGCTGCTGCTATAATGCGTCCGGAGCATTTCGCAGGCGTTCGCGGGGTGCAGGATCGCAATCACGGTGCAGGATCAGGACGTTTGAGTGAGATTCCAGGTTTTTAGAGACGGCAAGGCGGTAACCGATTTCACCCCGTCCGGCGCCTATCTTTTCGGCACGGACGGCATCAGCATTCGCCGGGCGAAGATCGTCTTTTCCGACGGCTGCGTCGAGTGCATCAGACCCAATCTTGAGACGGCCGGGCTGGCCCTGCTCTGGCCGATCGAGGATTTCGGCAGAATCCTGCTGCCGACGACCTGTCTGCCCGAGAGGGAGCGGCCCTACATCCTCAACGTCGAACTCGCCCGCGCCAAGCTCATGCAGATCACCAACCGGCGCGAGGATTGGTCGTTCTTCGACAATCTCGAAGGACTGGAGGAGATCGCCAGGCAATCCCAGGACCTGTTCGTCCAGGCGATTCAGAGCATCAAGGATCCCGCTGCGGCCTCGCAATTGGCCGACATGTCGCTGCGAAAGGCGACCATCTACTCCGAGAAGCTCGCGGTTCGCCAGGGCAAATCGGTCTTTGACAAGCGACGCAAGAGCCCCGGCTTCGGCCGAGGCTGTCTGGGCTGTCGCGTGGACCCGAATCTCCTTACGAATGCCCCGTACATCGAGCGGTTGCTCGACTCCTTCGCCTCGGTCACGCTGCCGATCAACTGGGCCCGCATCGAACCCCGGCAGGGGCATTTCGATTTCTCCCTGATCGACAGTTGCATGGGGCTTCTGAGCCGAAAGAAGATCGTGATTTCTGCGGGCCCATTGCTCCATTTCACGGAGGACCACCTGCCCGACTGGCTGCTTCGTTCCGGGGTCGGGTTCGAGAAGATGCGGGAACTGGCCTATCAATTCGTCTCCAAGGTCGTCGCCCGCTACGCCGGGATGGTCCACCGCTGGGACGTCATCAGCGGCCTGAACGCCCTCAACCAGTTCAATTTCAATTTCGAGCAGATCCTCGAGATGACGCGGGCCGCCAACATGGCAGTGCGATCTGCGGGCAGCCGGGCGGTGCGAATCGTGGAAGTCGCCAGCCCCTGGGGCGAGTATTACGCCTCGACGCCCAACAGCATTCCGCCCTTCGTCTACATGGACATGGTCGTGCAGAGCGGCACCAGCTTCGATGCCTTCGCCCTCCAGGTCCGTTTCGGCAAGGATGAAACCGGGCTCCATCTTCGGGACATGATGCAGATCTCGTCGATCCTGGACTGTTTTGGCCCCATCGCCAAGCCTCTGTATATCACCGACGTGGAGATTCCCAGCAAGAACGGCACGGGCAAGTTCGACCCTCAGACCGCCGGGGTCTGGCATCGCAAGTGGGATCAGTCCCACCAGAGCCAGTGGCTGGAGCGGTTCTACCGGATCGCGTTGAGCAAGCCGTTTGTTGAGGCCGTCAACTACGGCAGCCTCGCCGACGGCGACGGCGGCGCGATCGCCCACAGCGGCCTGCTCACCAAGGACCTGGAGCCAAAAGAGTCCCTGGAGGCCCTCAAGAGGCTGCACTTGTCCGTGCTCAAACGATAGTACGCCGACCGTCTTAATCTGGTGATTGGGTGCCATGGCTACGCCTCGTAGCCATGTCCGGGAAAGCATGCTTACGAGGCGTAAGCATGGCACCCGAGACCCACGTTCTGCTCAGACAATTTACTATTTCAAGACAGACGGCGTATTAGTCTGTGGCGTTCGTTGTGGGTGCATCGTATGGGAAAGCGAGCAGCGGGACAGAATCCCGGGCTGGAGGCCGCCCAATCCCTCGGCTTCATCGTAGGGGCGTGCGTCTGTCTGATCCTCTCGGCGGTGTTCGCCATGGGGGCCCTGCGTAAGGCCGTCGGCTCTCCGGAGCCCCGTCCGAGCGGGCGAATCAATCCGAATGACGCCTCCGTGACCAGTCTGGCCCGGCTTCCCGGGATCGGCCTGACCCGTGCCCGCGCGATTGTCACTCTCCGCGACTCTATTCAGGACCGGGAGGGACACGCTCTGGCTTTCCGCAGGGCGGAGGACCTGGCCCAGGTCAAAGGCATCGGTCCGGCCACGATTGAAGGGATTCGCCCATGGCTGACGTTCGACGCGTTGCCCGGCGACGAGAACGAACTTGCCGGGAGGTGATTCAGTCACCCAAAATGGTCTTCGTTCAACTCCGGGTGGCAGCGGCAAACGCAGTTTGCCGATGGTTCTGCGAGTGCGATGAGCCACCGAATACCGGCCGCACCCTACGGATGAATTGGAGCGACATAGATTTGACGAATCCGGCCGAGTTTTGTTAGAATACCGTCAGGGCAATTCATGAAAGGGGCCTTTCGGGGCGCCTGCTGGCGGAGGGAAAACCGCTGCGGTTTCACGGCACACATACAGGAGGAACAAGTGAACGCATTTCTCAGGATCAAGGGCCTTGTCGCGATTGCGGTCTGTGCCGCGGTGGTTGTCTTGTCGTTTCACGTCAATGAGAGTCTCGGGGCGGAGGCTGCCCCGGTTGTGATCAACGAGGTTCTGGCGTCCAACAGCCGATACCAGGCCGACCCGCAGGGGCAGTACGACGACTGGATCGAGCTGCACAACCGGAGCGATGTGCCGGTCGATCTCGCAGGGATGTACCTCACGGACGATCCGGATGAACCCGCCAAGTGGCAGTTTCCGACGGGCAAGCCGGCTCTGACGACGATCGCGCCCCAGGGATACCTGCTCGTCTGGGCGGACAACGATGTCGCGGCCGCGGGTCTGCACGCGGCGTTCAAGCTCAGCGCCGAGGGAGAAACCGTCGCCCTGTTCGATCGGGATGGGACGACTCTCATCGACATCGTCGGCTTCGGCACTCAGACGGCGGACATCTCCTACGGCCGGCTTTCCGACCCCGTCGACACCTGGATGCTTCTGACGATTCCCACTCCCGGCGCGCAGAATTTCACGATCTACCAGGGTTTCGTCGAGAAGCCCCACATCAGCCCCGAGCATGGCTTCTACGACGCGGAGATCCTGGTGACCATCACCTGCCCGACCGAAGGAGCGATCATCTACTACACGACCGATGGAAGCGAACCGTATTCCAGCGTCAACATTCGACCCGGGGCGACGGCGACCGTGTACGGCGGGCCCATCTCCGTCACGAGGACGACCTGCCTGCGGACGGCCGGCGTTCGAGCCAACTGGAGGACCTCGCCCGCCGTGACAAGCACGTACCTCTTCGTCGAGGACGTGATCGCGCAATCCCCTCAGGGACAGCGGCCCGGAACGGCCTGGCCCTCGGGCAATGTGAACGGCCAGATCCTCGATTACGGCATGGATCCGGACGTGGTCAACGACCCGCGGTACAAGGACCTGATGGACGACGCCTTGCTGGCCATCCCGTCGGTGTCGCTGGTGACTGATCTGGCCAACCTGTTCAGCCCGCAAACCGGCATCTATGTCAATGCGCAAAACGGGGGCCCATTGTGGGAACGCCCTGCATCCATCGAGTTGATCTACCCGGATGGCGAGGACGGTTTTCAGATCAATAGCGGAGTCAGAATCCGCGGCGGCTACAGCCGTTCAGGCGGTAATCCAAAGCATGCGTTCCGCTTGTTCTTCGACGCCAAATACGGCCAGCCGAAACTCGATTACGCCCTTTTTGGCGACGAAGGCGTGGCGGAGTTCGAAAACGTGGACCTGCGGACCAGCCAGAACTATTCGTGGAGCTATGAAGGGAACCAAGGCGACAGCCACGATACGTTCGTCCGCGAGGTGTTCTCCCGCGACACGCAGCGGGACATGGGCCGGCCGTATACGCGAAGCCGCTACTATCATCTATACATCAACGGGCATTATTGGGGGCTTTTTCAGACCCAGGAGCGGCCGGAGGCCTCCTACGCCGCCTCCTACTTCGGGGGCGACAAAGACGATTACGATGTGATCAAGTCACGCGGTGGCGGCGGGAACGAAGGGTACGACATCGAGGCCACCGACGGTACGCTCGACAACTGGCGCACGCTCTGGGACGCATCGCGATCCGGATTCAACAACGATGCGACCTACCGCCGTGTCCAGGGTTTGAATCCCGACGGCACGCCCAATTCCGATTATCCCAAGCTGCTCGACGTTGACAATCTGATTGACTATATGCTCTGCACGTACTACGTGGGCGACCCGGACGGGCCTGTGAGCGCCTGGGCCCGCGTGGCCAACAACTTTTATACCATCTACAATCGGGTGAACCCCGACGGGTTCAAGTTCTTCCGGCACGACGCCGAGCACTCGCTCGACAACGTGCAGGAGTCTCGTCTGTTCAACTCGTCGACAACGGCTGTGGGGGCCTCCTTCAATCAGTCGAACCCCCTGTGGATGCACACGCACCTGATTCTCCATCCCGAGTACAAGATGCGGTTCGCGGACCGCGTCTACAAGTACTTCTTCAACGCCGGCCTGCTGACGCCGGAGGTGTGTACGGAGCGATTCCTGGCTCGGGCCGAGCAGATCGAGACGGCGATCATCGCCGAGTCCGCACGGTGGGGCGACGCCAAGCGAAGCAAGCCCCGCACAAAGGACGACGACTGGATGCCCGACATGCAGCGAATGGTGGACAACTACTTCCCCCGGCGGACGGGCATCGTCCTGAACCAGTTCAAGGCCCAGGGCTGGTACCCGAACATCGACCCGCCCACGCTCAGCCCGCACGGCGGCCACCTGGATGCCGGTGACGTGGTCTCGATGCAGGGCGGGACTGCAAGTATCTGGTATACTCTGGACGGCTCCGATCCCTGGGTCCCCGGCGTTGAGGCCTCGACCGGCGGCAACGCGATGACCCTGGTCGCGGAGAACGCCGCCAAGCGGGTCCTCGTGCCCGCCGGACCCGTCAGCAATGCCTGGCGGGGCGGCGCGGCCTTCGACGATTCCGCCTGGATCGCCGGCGCCGGCGGCGTCGGTTACGAGCGCGACACCGGCTATGAGAAGTTCTTCACGATCGACCTTTTCCATGCGATGTACGCCAAGCAGACCAGTTGCTGTGTCCGCATCCCCTTCACGCTGGATAAGGACCCCGCCACGCTCGATACGGTCCAACTGCGGGTCCGCTACGACGACGGCTTCGTCGCCTACCTCAACGGCGTCGAGGTCGCCCGGCGCAACGTCGCCGGCGAACCCGTCTGGAACTCGGCGGCCAGCGCCCCGCGCTATGATATCGACGCCATCGACCTCGAAGACATCAGCCTGCCGAACGCCCGAAACCACCTTCGCACCGGCCAGAACATCCTGGCGATCCAGGCGATGAACGATTCGTCGAACAGTTCGGACTTTCTCCTGAGCGTGATGCTCGTCAGCAGCGCCGGGACGGCCGGTTCGCCCGCGGGCACATCGGCCAACGCCATCCGGTACACTGGTCCGATCACACTGGACAAGAGCGCCTGCATCAAGGCCCGCTCCCAGAGCGGAACAACGTGGAGCGCCCTCAACGAGGCGGTCTACGCGGTCGGTCCCGTGACCGAGAGCCTGCGGATCAGCGAGATCATGTACCATCCCGCGGAAGACCCCAACGCCGAATACATCGAACTGACGAACGTTGGCCCCGAGGTCATCAATCTCAACATGGTCCGCTTCACGAAGGGGATCGACTACACCTTCCCCAGCTTTGAACTGCCTCCCGGCGGCCACTGCCTGCTGGTGAAGGACATCGCCGCTTTCGGCGACGAATATGTAGGGTGGGTCCTTGACCCACGCGTAGACCCTATAGCCGCCTCGCCGGAGACGTGGGTTGAGAATCCACCCTACGGACTGCCCATCGTGGGGCAATACGTGGGCAGTCTGAGCAATGCCGGCGAGAAGATCGAGCTGCTCGATGCCGTGGGCGGAATCGTCGCGAGCTTCGAGTACGACGACAACTGGTTCGATCTGACCGATGGACTGGGCTTTTCGCTGACCGTCCGGGACCCGCGGGCGAAGCTCGATCTGAGCGATGAAGCCGCCTGGCGGCCCAGCGTCCAGGTGGGCGGCTCGCCGGGCACGGATGACAAGTGAAGATCGTGCGTGCATCCCCCCAGACCACGAAAGGCAGTCGCACATTGCCTGGGGCGGCCGCATAATGGGGGGTTGCTCTGCCGATTCCGCTCTGGTATGCTTGCCTCTTTGATGCGGACGCG
>Ga0209347_1006302_pt1 | contig 10598 bp, 10 predicted proteins | sample AutmiccommuBRH23_FD_187382 | JGI IMG/M metagenome (GOLD analysis project Ga0209347, IMG submission 187382) | Deep subsurface microbial communities from Mt. Terri, Switzerland - Autotrophic microbial communities BRH/23 (SPAdes) (version 2) | ecosystem: Environmental > Aquatic > Deep subsurface >...
CCCGCCCGCGCGAAGGGCAGCGCGACGATCGCGCGGGCCGTCCCGCGCCGTGGCCCCGTGAGCGGGATCAGCCGCACCACGGCGCGTCCCGGCCGGTTCGCCGCCAGGGTGAAGCGCGCCCGGGGCCTGGCGGAGCGGCTGACGGTGAGCAACGGGGGGCCGACGCGCCGATCCATCAAACGCTCGCGCAGACCGCGCCCGTGGGTGCCGTCGCGCAGAGGGCGATGCCGCAGGCGACGGGGACGAGCAGGCGGGCGCGAATGCGGGGGATGACGGCTCCGGGGCTGACGGTGGCGGGGCGACCTGCGAGCCGAGGGAATATCGGGTGGCGCCGGGGTCCGGTCGCGCACCCGTCCTGCGGCACCAACGCGCCGGCGGCGGGCCGCGTAGGATCGCCCCGCCGCGACAACGGACGGGAGACGGGGATGGCTGAGGGCGCGCCGCTGGATGTGCTGGGGATCGGGAACGCGATCGTGGACGTGCTCTCGCACGCCGACGACGACTTCCTCTCCGCGGAGGGGCTGGTCAAGGGAACGATGGCGCTCATCGACGCCGACGCCGCCGACCACCTGTACTCCCGCGTCGGTCCCGCCGTCGAGGTGTCGGGTGGCTCGTGCGCGAACACGATCGCCGGTGCCGCCTCGCTGGGGAGCGCCGTCGCCTACATCGGGCGTGTCCGCGACGACGACCTCGGGCGCATCTTCACCCACGACATCCGCGCGGCGGGCGTCGAGTACGCCACGGCCGCCGCGAGCTCCGGGCCCGGAACCGCCCGCTGCCTCGTGATGGTCACCCCCGACGCCCAGCGGACGATGTGCACCTACCTCGGGGCCTCGGTCGGCCTCGGCCCGGCCGATATCGACCCCGACCTGGTGCGCCGCGCGGCCGTCACCTACCTCGAGGGCTACCTCTGGGACCCGCCCGAGGCCAAGGAGGCCTTCCGCGCGGCGATCGCCGCTGCCAAGGCGGCGGGCCGCCGCGTGGCCCTGACCCTGTCGGACCCCTTCTGCGTGGAGCGCCACCGCGGCGAGTTCCTCTCCCTGGTCGAGAACGACATCGACATCCTCTTCGCGAACGAGGACGAGATCGTCGCCCTCTACGGGGCGGAGGGCGTCGAGGAGGCCGTGGGCGCCCTGCGCGGGCGCTGCCCGATCGCCGCCGTCACCCGCTCCGAGAAGGGCTCCATCGTGGTGACCGACGGCGCCGTGCACGAGGTGCCCGCCGCGCGGGTGGAGCGCGTCGTCGACACGACCGGGGCGGGCGACCTCTACGCCGCGGGCTTCCTCCACGGGCTCACCGCCGGGCTGCCACTCCCCGAGTGCGCGCGGATCGGCGGCATCGCGGCGGCGGAGATCATCGCGCACGTCGGTGCCCGCCCCGAGGCGGATCTCGCCGCCCTGGTGGCCGGCGCGCGGCCCGCCGGGTCATCCGCGGCGCGATGGTAGGCTGACCTGGTGCAGATCGCCGACTCGATCACCGACCTGATCGGGCGCACCCCCTTGGTGCGCCTGAACCGCGTTACCGATGGCGTCGACGCCACGGTCCTCGGCAAGCTCGAATCGAAGAACCCCGCCGGCTCGGTAAAGGACCGCATCGGGCTGGCGATGATCGAGGCCGCGGAGCGGACGGGGGATCTGACCCCCGGTCGCAGCGTCATCGTGGAGCCGACCTCGGGCAACACCGGCATCGCCCTGGCGTTCGCCTGCGCGGCCAAGGGATATCGCTGCATCCTGACGATGCCCGAGACCATGACCGCCGAGCGCCGCGCGCTGCTGCTCGCCTATGGTGCGGAGCTCGTGCTGACGCCGGGCCCCGAGGGCATGCGGGGGGCCATCGCGCGCGCCGAGCAGATCGCCGCGGAGACCGAGGGCGGTTTCATCCCCCAGCAGTTCATGAACCCGGCCAACCCGCAGATCCACCGCGAGACCACCGCGGAGGAGATCTGGGAGGACACCGAGGGCGCGGTCGACATCTTCGTGGCCGGAGTCGGGACGGGCGGCACGATAACCGGCGTCAGCGAGGTGCTGCGGACGCGCAAGCCGGGCTTCCGCTCGGTCGCGGTCGAGCCCGCCGACTCGCCCGTGCTGTCGGGCGGCACGCCGGGGATGCACACCATCCAGGGGATCGGCGCCGGATTCGTGCCCGGGGTGCTGGACACGCAGTCCTACGACGAGGTCCTCACCGTGCGCGGGGAGGATGCCTTCACGATGGCTCGTCGCCTGGCGCGCGAGGAGGGCATCCTGTCGGGCATCTCGGCGGGCGCCAACGTCTGGGCGGCCATCGAGGTCGCGCGCAGGCCCGAGAACGCCGGTGCCACCATCGTCACGGTGCTCTGCGACACCGGCGAGCGCTACCTCAGCAGCCCGGTCTTCGCCGAGCACTGATCCGCGCGACGCCGGCGCGGCGCGCCGCCGCCTATCCCTTCTCGGCGCGCCGGATGAGCTGTGTGCGGCGCGTCCCCCGCTCCCGGAACCCGAGGGACGCCAGAAACGCCGGGCCCGGGGTGTCGACCTGCACCGTGGCGGCGAGGTGGGTGCCACCGGCGTCCCGGACGCGCGCCGCCGTCTCCGCGATGAGGATCGTGCCGATACCGATGCGCCGCGAGTCGGGCGCCACCCCGAGCCAGTTGATCCAGCCCTCCGGGCTCATGGTCTGGGCGAAGCCACGCAGACCCGACGCGTCGCGCGCGACCAGGAAGACATCGAAGCCCTCGGCCTGCTCGTAGCCCGTCGGCTGACCCATCTCGGCGAACGCGGCGAGACCGTCCAGCGCCGCGGCCTCCAGCGACGAGAACTCCTCCGCGTCGGCGTTACGGTAATCCTCGACGCTGACACCCGGCACGAACGGGGGGCGGGGGAGACCGGCGATGGGCCGCGCCATCACCGCGACCCGCGCGTACGGCTCGAACCCCTCGGCGCGCACGAGGGCGAGCGCGGGATCGTCGTCGGCCAGTTCCACGTCCCACGGCGGCTCCGGCAGACGCCCCAGCAGGGCGCGCAGCGCCGCCTGGCTCGGCGCCCGCAGGCCCTCGAGGCGCAGGGCGCGCGCGGAAGGCGAGGGGCCGGGCCGGCACGTGGCCTCGGGAGCGGCGCTCGACATCGTGGGGTGACCACCTTGGCTCGGGGGGCGACCTATACTAATCGTCCGAGTGGGCGACTCCGCCGCCCGCCGTCGCGTGCTCGGCGCGCCGGCCGGGATGCCGGATCCGCTCTCGGCGACCATGTGAACCCGCGAGTCAGGATGGCGCGCGCGATGGCCCTGCCCTCCCTTGTGACCGGTGTACGGCACGCGATGTACTCGCTTCGCCGCGACATCGAGGCCGCGCGCGAGCGCGACCCCGCCGCCCGGACGCTCGCCGAGGTGCTGCTCTGCTATCCGGGCCTGCACGCCCTCTGGCTGCACCGGGTGGCGCACACGCTCTGGACCCACGGGGCGCAGCTGCCGGCCCGCCTCATCAGCCAGGCGTCGCGTTTCCTCACCGGCATCGAGATCCACCCGGGGGCGAAGATCGGGCCGGGGCTGTTCATCGACCATGGCATGGGCGTCGTCGTCGGCGAGACCACGGAGATCGGCGAGGACGTCACGATCTACCAGGGGGTGACCCTGGGCGGCACCGGCAAGGAGACCGGCAAGCGCCACCCCACGGTGCGTGACCGGGTGATCGTCGGAACCGGCGCGCGCGTGCTCGGGCCGCTCGAGATCGGCGAGGGCGCCAAGGTGGGGGCGGGGGCCATCGTCATCCGCGACGTCCCGGCGAACTCCACCGTGGTCGGCAACCCGGGGCGCACCGTGGTCCGCGACGGCCAGCGGGTGGCCGCGAGCCGCCCCGACATCGAACACACGCGACTTCCCGACCCGATGGCCGAGGCCATGGTGCGCCTGGTGCACCGCCTTGGCGAGCTGGAGACCGAGGTCGAGGCCCTGCGCGCGGGCCGCGCCGCGGATGAGCCGTGCAGCGAAGCCGAACTCGCCGCCGCCGCGCGCGCCAAGGAGGCGCAGGACGAGATCATCGCCCTGCTCGGACTCAACCAGGGCGCCGGGATCTAGCCCGTCCCCCGGCCGGCCGGGGCGCCGCGCCCGGTCGGCTCGTCGGGGGCCTCCGCTAGGATTGACCCCCGTGCCCGACCTGCTCGACGGCCTCAACCCGCCCCAACGCGAGGCCGTGCTGCACGGCCCCGGGCCCCTGCTCGTGCTGGCCGGCGCCGGCAGCGGCAAGACCCGCGTGCTCACCCGCCGGGTCGCGCGCCTCATCGACCAGGGCGTGCCCCCGCACGCGATCCTCGCGATCACGTTCACCAACAAGGCGGCCGCCGAGATGCGCGACCGGATCGCCGCGATGGTCGGTCCGGCGGCGCGCGACATCTGGGCGAGCACCTTCCATTCGGCCTGCGTGCGGATCCTGCGCCGGGAGGCCCCGGAGGCGGGATACCCCCGCGACTTCTCGATCTTCGACGCCGACGACCAGCTGCGCCTGATCCGGCGCTGCATGGTGGAGGAGGACGTCGACCCGAAACGCGTCGCCCCGCGCGCCATCCAGGCGCGGATCTCCGACGCCAAGAGCCGCCTGCTGGACGCCGACGCGTTCGAGCAGGCCGCCGGGTCGTTCTCCGACGAGGTCGCGGTGCGCGTCTACCGGCGCTACTCCGACGGGCTTCGCGCCAACGGCGCGATGGATTTCGATGACCTGCTGATGGTCACGGCCCAGCTGCTGGAGGGCGACTCGGCCGTCGCCGCGCGGTGGCAGAGCCGCTTCGCGCACGTGCTCGTGGACGAATACCAGGACACGAACCCCGTCCAGTTCCGCCTGGTGCGGGCGCTCGCGGCTCCCCAGGACAATGTCATGGCCGTCGGCGACGACGACCAGGGCATCTACTCGTGGCGCGGCGCCGACGTGCGCAACATCCTCGAGTTCACGCGCGACTACCCTGACGCCCGGGCGATCGCCCTCGAGCAGAACTACCGCTCCACCGGCACCATCCTGCGTGCCGCCCATGCGGTCGTCAGCCGCAACGCCGGGCGCCTGCCGAAGGAGCTTTGGACCGACCGCGGCGAGGGCGAGCCCATCAGCGTGATCGCCTGCCGGGACGAGTACGAGGAGGGGCGCGCGGTCGCCGGGCAGATCGAGCGCGCCCTGTCACGGGGCGACTCGCTGTCGGACATCGCGGTCTTCTACCGCACCAACGCCCAGAGCCGGGCGCTGGAGGACACGCTGATCCGGCTCGGCATCGGCTACGCGGTCGTCGGCGGCCCGCGCTTCTACGAGCGTGCCGAGGTGCGCGATCTGCTGGCCTACCTGCGGGCCGCGCTGAACCCCGCCGACCGGGTCAGCCTCGAGCGTGCCCTCGGCGCGCCGCGCCGGGGGGTGGGGCCCGGGGCGGTGACCAAGCTGGCCGCTCACGCGGCCGCCCGCGACATCCCCATCGGGCATGCGCTCGCCGAGGCGCAGATGATCCCCGGCCTCCAGGCCGCCCAGCGCGCCGCCCTGGCCGAGGTGGGCGAGCTGCTGGCCGACGTCCGGCTGCGGTCGGAGGGGGGGATGCCGCTGGAGCGCGTCGTCGACGAGGTCCTGGCGCGCTCGGGCCTGCGCGAGTCGTATGAGCGCGAGGGCACCTTCGAGGCCCGCGGGCGCCTGGAGAACCTGGAGGAGATGGTCCGGGCGGCCGGGGAGTACGGCGCCACCGCGGAGGCCGCGGGGCTCGCCGGCTTCCTGGAGGGCGTCGCGCTGCAGGCGGACGCCGACCTGGTGGACGAGGCATCCGGCGCGGTGACGCTGATGACCATCCACAACGCGAAGGGACTGGAGTTCGAGACGGTGATCATGACCGGCCTGGAGGAGGGGCTGTTCCCGCATTCGCGCTCCGATTCCCCCGACGCCCTCGAGGAGGAGCGCCGCCTTTTCTATGTCGGGCTCACGCGCGCGAAGCGCACCCTGACGCTCACCCACGCCGGGAGCCGGGCGACGTACGGCGGGCGCGACCACCGGCTGCCGTCGCGCTTTCTCGGCGAGATCCCCATGGACACCCTCGCCCCGTCGCAGGCCGGCGGCCGCGTGAGCCGCCCGGTGTCGGTATCGTCGCGGGCGGCGGCCATCGTGCGGCCGGGGCAGGAGCGGCGGCCGCGACCGGGTTACGCGATGGGCGACGAGGTGGTGCACGCGACCTTCGGCGAGGGAATCGTCATCGGGGTCGAGGGCACCGGGGAGCTGGTGCGGGTGCGTTTCGCAAGCGACGGGGCGGAGCGGCGGCTGATGGCCGGCGCGGCCCCCATGACCAAGGTCGGGCACTGAATGTCGGCAACGATCATCGACGGTAAGGCGGCGGCGGCGGAACTGCGCGCCGAGGTGGCCACGGGCGTCGCGGCCTTCACCGCCGCCAACGGGCGCGCGCCGGGGCTCGTGGGCATCCAGGTCGGGGACGACCCGGCGTCCGAGCTCTACCAGGCCGGCAAAGCCCGGGCGGCCGAGGAGGCCGGCATGGTGTCGCGCCGCATCGTGCTGCCCGACACCACCACCCAGGCCGAACTCGACGCCCTCATCGACGAGCTGAACGCCGACGACGGGGTGGACGGGATGCTGGTGCAGCTGCCGGTTCCCGAGCAGCTCTCCGAGCCGATGATCGCCAACCGCATCCACCCGGACAAGGACGTCGACGGCTTCTCGCCGATCAACCTCGGCCGGTTGATGCGCGGCGAGCCCGGGCCCGTCCCGTGCACGCCGAGCGGGGTGATGTGGCTGCTCGACCGCGCCGGTGTGCCGATCGAGGGCGCACACGCCGTCGTGATCGGGCGCAGCCTCATCGTCGGCAAGCCTCAGGCGCTGCTGCTGACCGCGCGCAGCGCGACCGTCACGGTCGCCCACTCGCGCACCCGTGACCTCCCGGGCCTGTGCCGCACCGCCGACATCCTCGTCGCCGCGGTCGGCGTGCCCGAGTTGGTGCGCGGAGACTGGGTCAAGCCGGGTGCGGCGGTCATCGATGTGGGCATCAACCGCACCGATGCCGGCCTGCGCGGAGACGTGGCCTTCGGCGAGGCGGCCGAGGTCGCCGGCTGGATCACGCCCGTTCCGGGCGGGGTGGGCCCCATGACCATCGCCTATCTGCTCGCCAACACCCTCGAGGCCGCCCGGCGCCGGGTCGGCGACATCGACTGAGCCCCGATCCCCGGGGCGTCACACACACAGGAGAACGTGCGCACATGAAGATCGCGATCTTCGGCGGTACCGGCGACCTCGGCCGGGGTCTCGCCATCAACTTCGCCGCGGCGGGCCACGAGATCGTCGTGGGCTCGCGCAGCCAGGAGCGGGCCGATCAGGCCGCCGAGGGTCTCCGCGAGGCGCTGCCCGAGGGCAGCTTCACGCCGCTCGAGAACGTCGAGGCCGCCAAGGCGGCCGAGATCGCGGTGGTGTCGATCCCGTGGGAGGGCATCGAGTCGACAATCCCCCCGATGGCCGAGGCGCTCGCCGACAAGGTCGTCATCTCGGTCGTCAACGCGCTGAAGTTCGGCAAGTTCGGCGCCATCGCCGTCCGCGACATCCCCCACGGCTCGTGCGCCGCCTGGATCCAGGAGCTCGCCCCCGAGGCGAAGGTCGTCGTGGCCTACAACAACCTCCCCGCGGCCGGTCTGCAGGAGCGCCACGAGCTCAACGCCGACGTCCTTGTCGCCGGCAAGAGCAAGGCGGCCCGTGAGGCGGTCATCGAGCTCACCAAGAGCATCCCCGGCACGCGCGGCCTCGACGCCGGCCCGCTGGCCAACGCCCTCATCATCGAGGGCTCCACCGCCATCATCATCAACCTCAACAACCGCTACGGCGGAGAGGGTGCCCTGGCGGTCGAGGGCCTGGAGAACGCTCCCGCGCGTCCGTGAGCCCCGGGCGGGTGGGGCGGGGCGCGGCCCCGTCCTACCCGCCGCTCTCCAGCACGTCCCCCGCGCGCCGGATGAGGCCACGGAGGTCCTCCAAGCGCCGGCGCAGGGCGCGATTCTCGTCCTCCAGCGCCGCGATCCGCTCGTGGGCGGCGGCCAGGGCCGCATCGTCCCCTCCGCCGGTGATCGACGCCGACTCGTCCTCGCGCCAGCGCAGGAAGCCCTCGGCGATCTCGTCCACCTCGTCGGCGTCGGCGCCGAACCGGCGCGCGGCCTGCTGGATCGTGGCGCCGGCCTCGACCAGGGGAAGCATCTCGGCATAAAGCGACGGCGTGCCGGGGTGCCCGTGCTCGCCCGCCTGTTCGGCGCCGCCTCCTGCGTGACCGGTGTCCGCCGCGCTCATCTCGTCTCCGTCCGCCGTCGGGGTGCTCCGCTCGCGCGGCCTGCCGTCACCGTAGCGCCCGGCTCACCACCCGCGCCAGACGGTGAGCTCATCCACCGACGGACGTCCCGGGTGGGTGACGACGACATCCGGGAGCGGGCGACCGACGTAGACGAGGCCGACGATCGCGTCGCCGGCACCGATGCCGATCGCCTCGGCGACCTCGGGCTCGGCGGTCATCGACCCGGTCCTCCATATCGCGGCGAGGCCGCGCTCGTGCGCCGCGAGCAGCATGTTCTGGATCCCGGCGGCGACGGTGTCCCGGTCCTCCAGGGCCTGGGCGGGGTCGGCGGTACCGGCGACGCAGCAGGCGATCACGACCGGCGCGCGCTCCAGCAGCGCCGCCTCCTTGGCGAGCCCCGCCGGGGGGTGCTCCGGCTTCAGGCGCGCGACGGCGCGCGCGTGGGCCTCGCCGACCTCGCGCCGGGCGTCACCCGCCAGGACGACGAAACGCCAGGGGCAGGTCAGGTGGTGGTTCGGCGCCTGGATCGCGGCGGCCACCAGCTCGGCGACGAGCGCCCGCGGCAGGGGGTCCGGCGCCACCCGGCCGATGCTGCGCCGGTCCCGGATCGCCGCGCTGACCGGCCCGGTCACGCGTACCCCAGGCGATCGAGGTCGTCCTCGTCGAGACCCAGGTGATGCCCCAGCTCGTGGAGCACGGTGATGCGCACCTGCTCGACGATGGCGCCGGCCGCGGCGAAGTGGTCGATCATCGGATGCATGTAGATCGTGATGTGCGCGGGCAGCTGGCCGGAGAATGGTCCGCCCGCGGTGAGGGGCACCCCGTGGTACAGGCCGTAAAGGGCACCCATGTGCGCCGGCGCCCGCTCCTCGACGACGACCGCGACCTCTTCGAGAGCGGAAAGGAAGGGTTCGGGGATCTCGTCCATGGCATCGGCCACGAGTTCCTCGAATGCCGCGCGGTCAATCTCCACGGAGCGATCGTAGCGATTCGGCCCCGGTGGCCACCGCTCGTCCAGCCTCTCAGCGTTCCAGAACAACCGTTCACACCCTGTGGCGGTGAGGGCGAGCGCGCTCACCATGCCTCGATCCGCGCCGCGTCGCCGCGTCGCCGCGACCCGGGCTCCCGCGCTCCGCGAGCGCCCGCCCGACCCGCCGGCAGGTCCAGTGGCAGGGGAGAATCGCGGCGAACGCCTCGCGGCGTTCACCGGGCGCGCGGGCTCCCCGCAGGAACCCGTGTATCCGCGGCAGGTGGGGGGAGGGCTCCGTCTCGGCGACCGAGGCCGTGTCGTTACCCGAATCCGCCCTGAGGCGCCCATGGAGTTGGCGTCGGCCTCGACGGTGGATCGGCGCCATCGCGCCACAGGTCGGCGCTGGGCTGCTCAGCCCCCGGCTCCCGGTCGATCGGTGACATCGACGGGCCCCGCCCCGGCCCCGAAGGGGCGCCCAGCGCGGACGGCCGCCGTCGCCGCTCGCTTGGCCGCCGCGGCCGCCTGGCGCAGCGGCATGCCCGCGGCGAGGTGGGCGGCCAGCGTCGCGGAGTGCGTGCACCCGGCGCCGTGCGTGGTCGCGCGCGGCAGCCTCACGCCGGGAATGAGGGTCACCCCCTCGTCGTCGCAGAGGGTGTCACCCGCCTGGGCGCCGTGACCTCCGGTCACGACGGCGGCACAGCCGTGGGCCGCGTGAATGGCCCGCGCGAGCCGTTCCGGATCGTCGCTGTCCAGTCCGGTGAGGGCCCGGGCCTCGAACAGGTTGGGGGTCGTCACCCGCGCCAGGGGCAGCAGATGGCGACGGTACGCCCGCTCGCCGCCGGCATCCATGAGGGGCGCTCCCGATTCGGCACGCAGGACCGGATCGACCACCAGCGGGACCTCGTCGTCCGCCGGCAGGCGCGCAAGCGAGGCCGCGACCGCCTCGACGAGGACCGGCGTGCCCAGCATCCCCGTCTTGACGGCGTCGATGCCGATGTCCGCGGCGACGGCCGCGATCTGGGCATCGATGAACCCGGGGTCGAGCGTGCGCACGGCCGCCACCCCGAGGGTCGACTGTGCGGTGAGGCCGGCTATCGCGCACTGCGGGAAGCCGCCGGCCCGCACGATTGCCTTGACGTCGGCGAGCACGCCCGCGCCGCCGCCCGAGTCGGTCCCCGCAACCGTCATCACGCGGGGAACCCCGTCGACCAGCCGTGCGCGGAGTTCGGCCGCGGCGGCCGCCGGGTCCGAGGCGTCACAGATCGCGCGGACCACGACGGCCCGGTGGGCGCCGAGCGCCGCCACCCGTCCGATGCGCCGGGCGTCGATCCCGCCGATCGCGAACCACGGCAGGGGTGCGGTGCGCG
>Ga0209347_1006303_pt1 | contig 10597 bp, 8 predicted proteins | sample AutmiccommuBRH23_FD_187382 | JGI IMG/M metagenome (GOLD analysis project Ga0209347, IMG submission 187382) | Deep subsurface microbial communities from Mt. Terri, Switzerland - Autotrophic microbial communities BRH/23 (SPAdes) (version 2) | ecosystem: Environmental > Aquatic > Deep subsurface >...
GCTCATGGGTATGGCCGACCTCGGTTGGCAGTGGGGCAAGATCGGCTGGCTTGCGGCGTTCTTCTACGCCGCCATGGCGGCCATGCGCCTGGCGCGCTTCAACGTGCAGGTCGGCACGGTCGACAAGCGCTATTTCTACGGGTTGGCGAGTCCCTCCGCCGCGAGTCTGCTGGTGTCGTTCATCTGGATGGCCCAGGATCTCGGTTGGGACGGCGACGCGCTGTGGATCCCCGCCCTGCTGCTGACGGTGGTCGCCGGGGCCCTCATGGTCAGTCCGGTGCTCTACCACAGCTTCAAGGACGTGAAGCGCAAAGACCGCATCCCCTATTTCGGCATCCTGGTGCTGGTGCTTGCCCTCATCCTGGTGGCCATCGACCCGCCCAAGGTGATCTTCGCCGTGTTCCTGATCTACACCTTCTCTGGGCCCCTGCAATGGCTCGCCCGCCTGCGGCGCAAGCGCCTGCGCCAGCCCCCGGGGGCGCCGAGCGACGGTTCGCCACCTCCGTAACGCTTGGCAAATCTCCGGCGGCGGGCTATAGTCGGGCGAATCGGATACCGGTCTGTTTCGCACCACCATGCCTCATTGCGCCCACATCGCCTGCGTGTCGCTCCCTGTTTCGGGGACCGTCGGCGTGCGCGCCACGTCTGCTGTCGTCCTGCTGCTCGCTCTGCTGCGACTGCTGCCCTGAGGGGCAGCCGATTCGATACACCCTGGCGAGGGTACATCCACGCACTCACACAACATTTTCACGACCGGCACATGTCGGTTTGCCGGCTTTCTGCGGTCCGGTAGACTGGTGCCCGAGCGGAGAGCAAGAGCATGAGCGCCAAAGAAAAGTTGATCGTCTTCGACACCACCATGCGGGACGGGGAACAGAGTCCCGGTGCCTCCATGACCAAGGAGGAGAAGGTCCGCATCGCCAAGGCCCTGGACCGTATGCGAGTGGACGTGATCGAGGCCGGGTTCCCGATCGCCAGCAAGGGCGATTTCGAGGCGGTACGGGCGGTGGCCAGGACCGTGAAGAACAGCACCGTATGCGGACTGGCACGGGCCCTGGACCGCGATATCGAACGCGCCGGCGAGGCCCTGCGCGAGGCCGGCTCGGCCCGTATCCACACCTTCATCGCCACCTCGCCCATCCACATGCAGATGAAGCTGCGCATGGCGCCGGATCAGGTGCTGGAGCAGGCGGTGCGTGCGGTCAAGCAGGCGCGCCAGTTCACCGATGACGTGGAGTTCTCGCCCGAGGACGCGGGGCGTTCGGAGCTGGATTTTCTCTGCCGGATCATCGAGGCGGTGATCGATGCCGGGGCACGCACGGTCAATATTCCCGATACCGTCGGCTACAATGTGCCTGAGCAGTTCGGCGCGCTCATCGGCGCCCTCATCGAACGGGTGCCCAACGCCGACAAGGCTGTGTTCTCCGTGCATTGCCACAACGATCTGGGGTTGGCCGTGGCCAATTCGCTGTCGGCCGTCATGCACGGCGCCCGCCAAGTGGAGTGCACCGTCAACGGGCTCGGTGAGCGGGCTGGCAACGCCGCCCTGGAAGAGATCGTCATGGCGGTGCGCACCCGCCAGGACGTGTTCCCCTGCGACGTGGACCTGGACACCACCCAGATCGTCACCTGTTCGCGGCTGGTGTCCGGGATCACCGGCTTCCCCGTGCAGCCGAACAAGGCCATCGTCGGCGCGAATGCCTTCGCCCACGAGTCCGGCATCCATCAGGATGGAGTCCTCAAGAGCCGCGAGACCTACGAAATCATGCGCGCCGAGGACGTGGGCTGGACCGCGAACCGCATGGTGCTCGGCAAGCACTCGGGGCGCAACGCGTTTCGAACCCGCCTGTTGGACCTGGGCGTGGAGTTCCAGTCGGAGGAGGAGCTCAACGACACCTTCGCCAGGTTCAAGGACCTCGCCGACAAGAAACACGAGATCTACGACGAGGACCTCCAGGCCTTGGTGACGGAAAGCAACCTGGAGGCGGAGAACGAGCGCCTCAAGCTGGTGGCCATCCGGGTGTGTTCCGAGACCGGCGAGCGCCCGGAGGCTCGGCTGACCCTGAGCATGGACGGGCGGGAGTTGCAGGCCGAGGCGAAGGGCGGCGGTCCGGTGGATGCCGCCTTCAAGGCCATCGACAGTATCGTCGCCAGCGGCAGCGAGCTGCTGCTGTACTCGGTCAACAACATCACCAGTGGCACCGATTCCCAGGGTGAGGTTACGGTGCGGTTGTCGAAGGACGGGCGGATCGTAAACGGCCAGGGCGCGGACACGGATATCGTACTGGCGTCCGTGAAGGCGTACCTGAACGCCCTCAACAAGATCCTGCACCCGGTGGAGCGCGCGCATCCGCAGGCGGCGGACGTATGAGTGGCGAGGCGCTGGGGACGAGATCACCGGGTGGACTCCGAGGCCGAGACGCATCGGACGTGACCGACGCAACGCCGCGGGACGGCACGTGAGCACAATGGATGAAGATGTGCGGCGCCGGTATCTCGCCGCTATGGGTATCGAGCGCTGGGAGTTGCGCCAGAGCGCGGCGCCGGAGTCTGCCTCGCGCGCGCCCTCGGCGCCGCCGCCTCCGGAGCCGGTGCCGGTGGCCGCCCCGCAGGCGATCCCAGAGGAGGACCGTGGCGTCGCCTGGGAGGCACTGCGGGAGCAGGTGACCGGCTGTGTCGCCTGCGATCTGCACCGCACCCGTACCCAGACGGTGTTCGGCGTCGGCGATCCGAAGGCGCGCCTCATGCTCATCGGCGAGGCACCGGGGGCCGACGAGGACCGCCAGGGCGAGCCGTTCGTCGGCCGGGCGGGGCGCCTGCTCAACGAAATGCTCGCCGCCGCGGGCCTGCGGCGGGAGCAGGTTTATATCGCCAACATCCTGAAATGCCGCCCGCCCAACAACCGCGACCCCCGCTCGGAGGAGGTGGATCTCTGCCGGGGATTTCTGGCCCGTCAGGTGGAACTGGTGCAACCGGCCCTGATCCTGGCATTGGGCCGAATCGCAGCCCAGAATCTGCTGAGGAGCCAGGCGAGCCTGGCGCGATCGCGGGGCGATCTGCATCCCTCGGGGGTCGGGCAAGTGCCGGTGCTCGTGACCTATCACCCCGCCTACCTGCTGCGCACGCCGAAGGACAAGGGCAAGGCGTGGCAAGACCTGTGCCGGGCCCGGAGGGTGCTGGCGGAGGCGGAGGAGGGCCGATGAGCGCAATCCTGAAGCAAGGTACGCCGGTGTTTCGCGCCATGGGCGAAGCAGACCTCGACCGAGTGATGGAGGTGGAACGCAGCGGCTATCCCCATCCGTGGACACGAGGAATCTTCCGGGACTGCCTGCGGGTGGGATACTTGTGCGAAGTTCTGGAAATCGAAGGCAAGCTTCACGGTCACGGGATCATGTCCGTCGGCGCTGGCGAGGCCCATGTCCTGAATCTCTGCGTGCGTCACGAGTCGCAGCGCCAGGGCCTCGGGCGTCTGATCCTGGGGCACCTGCTGGAGGGTGCCCGGCGCCTGCACGCCCACACCGTGCTGCTCGAGGTCCGTCCCTCCAACACCCCGGCGGTGTCCCTCTATCGGGCGCTCGGCTTCAACGAAGTGGGTGTGCGCAAGAACTACTATCCGGACGCCAACGGACGCGAAGATGCGCTGATCATGGCCCGCGCCCTGTAGTCTCGGAACGGCGACAGGGAGGTGCCTATGAGGTAGAATCTCCGCTCCTCGACCGTCGCGATCGCCAATCTGCAGCCGTTGTTCATGTCTACCATCGCCAAGCAGGCGGATCTTCGCCGTACCTTCGCCATCATTTCCCATCCCGACGCCGGCAAAACCACGCTCACCGAGAAGCTGCTGCTGTTCGGAGGGGCCATTCAGCTGGCCGGGACGGTCAAGGGCCGCAAAGCGGCGCGCCACGCCACCTCGGACTGGATGGAGTTGGAGAAGCAGCGCGGCATCTCCGTGACCTCTTCAGTGATGCAGTTCCCGTATGACGGGCGGTTGGTCAACCTGCTGGACACTCCCGGACACGAGGATTTCTCCGAGGATACCTACCGCACCCTCACCGCGGTGGACTCCGCCTTGATGGTGATCGACGCCGCCAAGGGTGTCGAGGAGCGCACGGTCAAACTCATGGACGTGTGCCGCCTGCGCGCCACGCCGATCATGACATTCATCAACAAGCTGGATCGGGAGGGGCGCGACCCGGTGGAATTGATCGACGAGGTGGAGGACATCCTCAACATCCAGTGTGCCCCCGTCACCTGGCCGATCGGCATGGGTAAGGCGTTCAAAGGCGTATATCACCTCTACAACGACAGTGTGCACCTGTTCAGTCCCACCCACGGCGGCCGCATCCAACAAGGGGAGATACTTCAGGGGCTCGACAATCCGCGCCTGCAGGAGGTGCTCGGCTCGCACCTGGACGAATTTCGTGAGGAAATCGAACTTGTGCGCGGCGCCAGCCCGGCCTTCGACAAAGAGGCCTATCTCGCGGGCCGGCTCTCACCGGTGCTGTTCGGTTCCGCCATCAACAACTTCGGCGTGAAGGAGCTGTTGGACACGTTCGTCGCCCACGCGCCGGGCCCCCGCCCGCGCGCGACCCTGACCCGAACCGTCCAGCCTATCGAGGAGAACTTCAGCGGCTTCGTGTTCAAGATCCAGGCGAATATGGACCCGCAGCACCGGGACCGCATTGCGTTCCTGCGTGTGTGCTCGGGCCGTTACAGTCGCGGCATGAAGGTGCGCCACGTGCGTATCGGCCGTGACGTAAAGATCGCCAACGCCATCACCTTCATGGCGAGCGAGCGCGAACATGTCGAAGAGGCCTGGCCGGGCGATATCATCGGTTTGCACAATCACGGCACCATCCAGATCGGCGATACCTTTACCGAAGGCGAGGAGCTGCAGTTCACCGGCGTTCCGAACTTCGCCCCCGAGCTGTTCCGGCGTGTGGTGCTGCGCGACCCACTGAGGCTCAAGGCCCTCCAGAAGGGCCTCACCGAGCTGGCCGAGGAGGGCGCATCCCAGCTGTTTCGCCCCCTGCGTAACAATGACCTGATCGTCGGCGCCGTCGGAGTCCTGCAGTTCGACGTGGTCGCGTTCCGGCTCAAGCACGAGTATGGCGTGGAATGTGGCTTCGAGGCGGTCAACGTAAGCGCCGCCCGGTGGGTGGACAGCGCCGATCCGCGCAAGCTGGATGAATTCCGCACTAAGGCTTCGGACAATCTGGCGCTGGATGGCGGGGGCAACCTGACCTATCTCGCGCCCACCCGCGTCAACCTGGAGCTTGCGATCGAGCGCTGGCCGGACATTCGGTACCGCGCGACCCGGGAGCACGGACAGACGGGCTGACCGACCCTGGTCGATGCGCCAGGAATCTGGTATACCGAACGTTCCCGCAGCCGCACCTGCGTTTCCTGACCCCTATGGCAATTGAAAACGACAAGGCATCCGGCGCCCGGGAAGAGCGCGCCGACAGGGTTGGGCTCGGCACGGTGGTGCTCAGCGTATTGGCCGCGATGTTCGGCGTGCGCGGCTCGAAGGGCCATGAGCGCGACTTCAGCCACGGCCGCCCCGCGGCCTACATCATCGTCGGCCTGATCCTCACTGCATTGTTCGTGCTCACCCTCTCCGGAGTCGTGGCGCTCATCATGAAGCTGAGCGGTGCATAAATCATCCGGATCCCCGGTCGCGCCACGGAACAGGCGCTAGGGCCGCGACCGCGTGAAGCAGTTCCCAGGGATGATACGGAACCGTAAGGCAGCGGTCCGCGCCGGCATCGAGGCAGGCCTGGTGGTGTGCGCGCTGCGTGTCGGCGGTCAGCATCAGAACCGGGACGGCCTTCAGGCCCGAAGAACACATCGACCGGTACAGTTGAACGAGTTCCAGGGCGGACCGGTTGCGCAGGCCCGACCCGATGACAAATGCCGAAAACTGTTCGGTTTGGAGGGCATGCAATGCCTCCTCGGAGTCAGTCCGGGTCACGACACGATATCCGGCGCGTTGCAGCGTGGTTTCAGCGACCCGCATGGCCACCTCGAGTCCGCCAGTCAGAAGAATGGCGGGCTCGAAACGGCGCCGCCCCACGACCGGGGAACTGAGCCGGGTCGCGTTCGCGGCTGTATCTTCCGTCAGCGGTTCGAAGATCGCCGAATAGATCTCGGGAGTATTCCAACTGCGCAACACGGCCCTATAGCCGGCGGCGAGCAGTTGCTCCTTCGTACACCGCTCGCGTCCAGGTTGTACGATGATCAATGGCCGGGATCGATGCGGAAGCTGTGCGGCAAACGCAACGGGGTTGCAGTCAAGTGTCTCGGCATCGACTAGGATGATTTGCGGCGAGTTACGGGCATTCGCCATGATCCCGCGGGCCTCATCGAGGCCGCGAGCCGAGGCAAGAGAAATTCCCCAGGTGCGTACCAGGCGCCGCACCTGCCGGGCGAGCGCGGGATCCTTTGTGACGATCAGTGCGGTGGTGCTTTGTCCCATGGTACAGTAGCTTGCGAGTAGCTGGAGATCCCGGCAACGTGGTCCCGCAGGGGCTCAAACGCTTTCAGCTCCCGCTAAAGCCGTACTGAAGCTGCGCGCTATAGTTTAGAAGGACCCCGATGTCCGATCCGGCCAGCCCTGACGTCAGATCCAAGCCTATGCTGAACAGAATAGCGTTTCGGGACGAATTCGAACAGGGAACGATTCGGCTGGTGATCGCCGCGTTGGTCGTGAGCTACACGCTGGTGACCTCGCGCAGCGAAACGTTTGAGGGTCTGGTCGCCACCAACCCGTTGCCCATCGTCTTATCGTCGGCGTTTCTGCTTGCAGCGACCATTATGCTCGTGGGTATCGGCGTCGGAGTGGGGCGCCGCGATTTTTGGCGCATTCTTGGTCTGAGCGTCGACGTGACCGTGCTGTCGATCGCCGAGGCGACCGTGGGCGAGGAAGCGGCCCCGCTCATCGGAATCTATCTGTGGGTTGTTATCGGGAATGGCTTCCGGTATGGCGAACGCTACCTTGCGTTGGCCGCCGGCCTGAGCGCCGTGGGTTTCGGAACCGCTCTGATAATGAGCGAATTCTGGCGGGCCAATATCGGAGTAGGCATCGGAATTCTGCTGGCGCTGGTCGTGGTACCGATGTACGCGCTTATGCTGTTGCGCCGTTTGGCGTCCGCACTGGAGCAGGCGCGCGAGGAAAGGGCGCGTGCGGACCTGGCGAGTCAGGCGAAGTCGCAGTTTCTCGCGAACATGAGCCACGAGATGCGCACGCCACTGAACGGCATCATCGGTATGAGCGAGTTACTGGAAGATACCGCCCTGGACCCGAGGCAGAGAAAGTATCGCGGCACCATCATCGATTCCGCCCACGTCCTGCTCGATCTGATTGATAATATATTGGATTTGTCAAAAATCGAGGCGGATAGACTTACGCTCGAGCATAGGCATTTCGATCTTTATCGGACCATCAATGAAGTCGAATCCATCCTGGAGCCGCAAGCGACGGGTAAAGGTTTGCGTTTCGCGGTTCACATCTCGCCGGAAACGCCGTTTCGACTGCTCGGCGATTCCGTGCGGCTTCGGCAGATCCTCTTGAACCTCGCGGGCAATGCATTGAAATTCACCGAGAGAGGCTATGTCGAGGTCAAGGCGTTTCCGATCTGTGACACAGACACGCGGACTGTCGTCCGGTTCGAGGTAATCGATACCGGTATCGGAATCGCCGCGGAGGCGCAAGAGTTGATCTTCGATCAGTTCACTCAAGCTGACGAGTCGACCACGCGGCGTTACGGTGGCACCGGCTTGGGGACGACGATTTCCAAGCGCTTGGTTGAGGCCATGGACGGACGGATTGGCCTCGTGAGCCAAATCGGGCATGGAAGTCGCTTCTGGTTCGAGATCCCCTTCGAGAAGAGTGCGGCCTCGGGCGACGATCTCGAACAACTGAACGGGATGTGCGCCCTTATCGTTTCGCGGGACGAGACGAATGTCCGGCTCTGGTCGTCGATGCTCGGTTCATGGGGTATGGAAGCAAGCACCGCAGATTCTCCCCGTGTCGCGTTCGAGCTGCTTGCCGAGCGAGAACGGCGGAGCCGCCCCTTTATGGCCGTCCTTGTAGACGCGAATTGCGTTGGAAACCTACTTGAGGTTTCCGCCTCGGAAGGATCTCAAGACCGGTATATGCGCTCCACCTGGATACTGATACGTGACGACAACGCGGTTGATGTGGACGCCTGTCTGGCGGCGGGCTTCTCGACTTGTTTGCAGGCGCCCGTCGACAAACGGTTTCTCTTCAATGCATTGCATGCCGGAGGCGCGGGCTACAGCAGCGGTGAAGTCGTTCCCATTGCAAACCACTTCGCACGCCCGGATAGAGCGATCAGGCCCCTGCGGGTATTGGTTGCCGAGGACAACCGCACCAATCAGATGGTGATCGAACAGATTCTCAAGGCGGCAGGGCATGCGCCTACGCTGGTAGACGATGGCGAGGCTGCACTCGATGCGCTCGCCGCCGATACATTCGATGCAGCCGTGGTCGACATGCAAATGCCGAAGGTCGGCGGCATTGACGTGATAAAGATGTATCGGTTCATGGAGCCGGATAGTCCGCTACCGTTCATTGTACTCACGGCGAATGCGACCCCGGAAGCAGTCGCTGCCTGCGAGGAAGCGGGGGTCGATGCGTACCTGACCAAACCGGTCGAGCCAAAACACCTCGTCGAGGTGATTGCCAGCCGAGCCGAGCGCTCGGGACACGGAGACAGGCGCTTGCGTGGACCGGCCGAGGTCAGCGTCATTCGGGAACATCCTGCGCGAGGACCCGAGCCGATCCTTGACGCCTCCAAGTTGGACGAAATCATCGAGACCATACGCGACAAATCGTTTTTGGCGACGTGGCTCGGAGCTTATGTGTCTGATGCGGACCGCCTGATCGAGAAAATGGCCGAAGCCTCGCAGCGCTGCGACGCGCCGTCGTTTCGCGACGCCGCGCATGCCTTGAAGGGAATCTCGGCGGAAGTGGGGGCGAGGCGACTCAGCCGCCTCGCCCATTTGCCCAAGGGAACCCCCGCCGACCGGTTCGCTCCCGTCGCCGGTTCCGTGGTGCACGAAGTCCGCGAGTGCTTCGCGAAAACGGTCGAGGAGATCGACCGGTACCGTGTACGCATGCATTCCCTTCGCGGCGACTAACCGCTACAAGGAAGAAACGGAACGGTTTTCCACGCGCCCTGTCTGCGACTTCACCAGGCGTTCCATCATGCGTAGATCGCGGTCCGTGATACGCAGCGCAGCCTCGACCCAGATTTCACCCACCTGCATCAGTTCCTCGCAATCGATGGGGTGCAACGTGCGTCGGACGCGATCCATCGCGGAATAGCTGACGGCATATCGTTGATAGTTGGCAATGTAATCGCGCACCGCGTCTTCCCCGGCGCCTGGCTCCACGACCTGATCGATCACGCCCAGGTCGAGCAATTCCTCGGCGCGATAATTCCGCGCGCTTTCGATGATCCGGCGGGCCTTGTTCGGTTCGATGCGTCGACACAGGAAGCTGAATGCACCCATGCCAGGGAACATGTTGAACAGGCGCTCCGGAAAACCCAGGCGTGCGCCGCGCTCCGCTATGATCCTATCGGCAGCCAAAGCCGCTTCGAATCCACCCCCCAGCGCATCGCCTTGCACGAGCGAAATTGTTGCAACGCCCTTGCCATAGCCGGAGGCGCTCGGGTACAGCATGTCGACACATGCTTTCATATACGCCCACAGGGCGCGCCGGTCAGCGCTTCGGACGAGGCGAGCGAACAAATCGAGGTCCCCACCAAAAGAGAAGACGCCCGGCGTGCGGGACGCGAGTACCTGGAACCGCAACGGCGCTTCGTTCGGGAATGACTGGGCGTGGCCCGCGACCCTGGCGATGAGGGACTGGAGCTGCGTCATTTCTGCAAGCAAGTCAGGACTGAATGTGGCGCGTCCGCGGGGATTCATATAGCACCACACGGTCCCCGTGGAGGATTCAAAGTGTACCGTCAGGTTCTGGAACCGTACCTCGGAAAAGGCGCCATGAGGTTTTGAACGAACGGGCGCGGAAGTGTTCATTGTTACGCTCCTGATGGATCGTGGACACAAGTGGCGGGTGGGTCACAATGATTCGTGGCCTCCCTAGCTTATACCACTGCTGTAACAATGGAATGGGACCGAAACTGGCGAGCGTCAAAAAACCGGCAACGCGGTCTTATGCCATGCGGCGGAAGGCGATGACTGCGTTCAGGCCGCCGAATGCCAGGGCATTGCTCAAGGCCGCCCCGATGGAAAGTTCGCGAGCGCCATCAAATGCGTAGTCCAGGTCGCAGTCGGGATCCGGTGCGGTGCAATTTGCGGTAGGGGTGGCGATGCCGTGGTGGAGGGACAGCGCCGTGGCGACCGCTTCCAGCGCGCCGGAGGCTCCCAGTGCATGTCCGTGCATGGACTTGGTCGACGACACCGTGAGATTGAACGCGTGCGCGCCAAAGACCTGGTGCAGCGCAGTGGTCTCTGCGACGTCGTTGGCGACCGTCCCGGTTCCATGCGCATTGATGAAATCGACGTCGCGTGCGTTCAATCCGGCCATGCGCAGCGCCGCGCG
>Ga0209347_1006304_pt1 | contig 10597 bp, 9 predicted proteins | sample AutmiccommuBRH23_FD_187382 | JGI IMG/M metagenome (GOLD analysis project Ga0209347, IMG submission 187382) | Deep subsurface microbial communities from Mt. Terri, Switzerland - Autotrophic microbial communities BRH/23 (SPAdes) (version 2) | ecosystem: Environmental > Aquatic > Deep subsurface >...
CAGATTGGCTGAAACAGCAATTTCAACCAGCGGGTTTTCCTTATCATTGGTAGTCAGCGTAAGCTTTCCGTTCAGATTAGGGGCCTGAGCGGCTTTTTCAGCATCCAGGATAAAAGGGACTGAGGCAGTTGTGCCTTGTCCGAGTATGACCGACATCAGGTTGAACTGGTTCATGTCCACTGTCAGCCAGTCGGGCAGTAAGGCAATGTCCCAGATCAAAATGCCGTCGCCTGAATTGGTGATCTGCAGCTGGTTACTATAGTTGTTGTAATTGATTTCAAAGGAACGGGTGACCTGTACTGTAGGATTTCCCTCGGTTATGTAATATACCGGGACAGCATATTTTTTACCACCTGAAGTAATAAGCATCTGGTCGATGTAAATTCCGGTTTTTGAGAAATCAGCTTCTGTACTGACTTTACAGTGGATGGTTGCCACATCATGAACAAAACTGCCAGAATGATCTTCAGTGATGAGCCAGCCGGGTTTGCTTTCAATGGTGAATTCAGCATTCCCCGCACCTTCACATTTAAACTGATAATCATCGGCTTCCCATTCCGGGGAAATGATTACAGAAGATGTTGCCACACCGGAAATACCGAGGCGTTCATTTACAAATTCATCGCTGCAGGAAAAGAATAACACTGTGGCCGATATGGTGATATATTTTAAAAACCTTTTCATACTGTTCATTTTTAATTTGCCCCGCATCGTTTAAAAACTGTAGCGAAGTGTAAATCCGTAATCGAAATGCGACACATCCATGGCCTTTTCCAGTTCCTGATCATTCAATTCATTATTGAAACTTTTTAAAGATGCTTTCTTAAGCTTCGCCCAGATAAAGCTTCCTGCCAGGCCTGCCGACAGTTGCGGTGCCACAGCATATTCGAGCGATACGCCTCCCCTGGCGCCAAAGGCTGTGCCTTTGGTCACTGAATTCGCATATTCGTAATACTGCGGAGGTTGCCCGTTGTAATATTCATTTTCACCCCAGAAAATCTGGTATTCATTTCCCCTGCTTTCGTTGCGGAAGATTACCATGCCTGGGGAGAGGGTTTCTGAAATTTTTAATTTACCATTTCTCCCGGGCAATTGCTGAAACAGAACAGACGGGCCGGCAAAATGGGTATAAATTTTTTCCTGCAGGCCCAAATTTACATACATGGGAAGGTTCATTCCGCCAAATCCATTGATTAAAAAATTGCCTTCCGACCCTGATTGAAAAAGGTTATACCCCGCGCCAATCCCTATGAAGTTTGTCAGCAGATAATGAAAATCAGCATTTACCTGGTACCCGTTTTTAAGTTTCCCTGTATAATCGTCTGCCTGCGCGGCCGTGATTCCCGATCCTGTCATCTGGCGTGTAAAAGCATCAAAATCGGTCAACGAGCGGCTCATCCCTCCCTGGATGTTGAGCAGGTAACGGCGGTCAGGTTTGGGCATGCGTGGTTTTGACAGATAAATGCCACCGAGGGCATTCCTCTGACCCGTACGGAAATAATGCAACACCTCTGAAACAGCTATTGATTTTCCGGCCACGACATTTTCAGAAACCTTTTGCTCATAGTTGATCCGGTCTGTGCCAACAGATATGATCAGGCATTCAATGGTATCATTTTGGATGGTAATGATTTTGTCCTGTGCTTTTGCGGCAGCTAATGACAGGAAAAACAACATGAACAGAAGCGATTTTTTCATTGGAATGTTGGTTATTGGTTTTTCTCACCTAACAAAACTGCTTAAAAATAAATAATTTTTCATTTTCCGCATCATTTTCTAAAAATATCATCCAGGAGGATTTATCCAATGGATAACAGATTATTAAGTGCAAGAAGGCTTTAGCCAGATGATGATTTTAACAGCGGCGATATGCGGCTAAAGCCGGGCCATTATCATGAGCGTTTAACGTCGGCTAAGCCAACGGCAATGATCCGCTCAGGAGCTGTTTTTTGCCAAATACCTGTAGCCTGGCATTGTGTTATCCGCTACATTGTTTCTTTCGGATTCATCATTTTCTTTCCACCTGATATTCGAGCAAGCTGGCTGTCCGGGTTTTGTTTCCTGATGTTTTGTATTCAACAATATACCGGCCCTTTTGAACATGAATGAGTTTCCCTTCTACAGGTTTCTGGAAATAATTCACTATCCATACCTGCTCTCCCGGCTGAATCTGTGAACCCTTTTCAGCTGCAGGCTCATTAAGCCCCTCTGACGGTGATGCCTGTGAATGATCATTTTGTGCGCGCCCGAATTCCACTATATCGGCTGACACTGTGCATATGACAGTTGTAACTATAAACCCCAGAAATCCGGTGGTTTTATGGCTGACAGATAAATTTGCAAGTGCCTGGTTTGCCTTTAAAGGATGATTTTTCAGCATATCCTTTTTGGCTTCAGCAACAAGGGATTGCCGGGCAACACCTCCTATGCCGAGTATGTACGTTGCCTTTGCTTCCCCAATGAGATTCTGTGTTTGGTATACAAAATTTGGCGAACCCAGTGAGGCAGATCCTGCCATATTCCCATAATGGGTGGCAATACAACCTGTCAGTAATGAAATCATTGCAATGATCAGAAGGGCCTTCAATGAAAAGTGGATCATAATTTTTGATTTTTGATGGTTTTTCTGTTGATACTGTTTTTGGATTAAAAGACTTATTGCCGGGGCAGTATGGTTTTGAAAGTTTCTGGTTTCACATGCTAAAATTTAAGTGGCATAAATGTATAAAATAATGTTTGATGTCCGGTGCGAATAGTTGAACATCTTTGTAAGATTTTTTTTGATTCCCTAAGGTTTTACAACATCAGAGCACGGATCTGGTACAGGTGGAGTCTTACGCAACAGAATCCGTTAAGGGAGGAGCGGATTCCAATCCGCTCATTTAATATCTGAGATGCAACAGCTGTTGTCCCACTTCCACAAGTTATATCTAGAGCCAAGTCACCAGGGTCTGTCGCAATTAACAAGCATCTTTCAAAATTCAGTGGCTGGCTTTAACCGCATAAATCTTTACTAGGTAATGCCCGGAACTTTTTTCAACCGCCTACTAAAGCAACGGTAATAATTATGGCATCTTGTTCCTATTTGTCAGCCTGATTTTATTTGATGACTTCTTTTTAAAACCATAAATTTTCCTATTTTTGATATCCTGAAGCCATTAACTGGAACCATGATTTTACAATCTGGCATAAGTAACAGCAAGTTACTTTATAGAATGATAAAACTTCCCATTCTGACATTATTAACTTTGCTGATTCTTGCAGTAGCATGTGAAAACACAGAGGATTTTGAGTTTCCCCTGGTTTTTACAGGTGAAGTAACTGATGTATCGGACACCAGTGCCTTGTTTACGGCAAAACTTTCTTCATTTGGAAGCCTTCCTGTATCGGAAGCCGGTTTCATCTGGGGTCTACATCCGGATGACAATAACGGGCTGAAGCTTAAAATCACAGGTAATCTCACAAAGGTTTATTCCATAAAGACCGATGAAAAATTACTTCCGGGCAAAACCTATTATGTGCGTGCTTATGTGCAGACTAAAACTGCAACTTCTTACGGAAGGGAAGTGAGTTTTAAAACTCCTGAAATGCCGGTTCAGAAAGGTAGTTGGTCACAGATACATGCTGAACCTGAATTTTGGGGAAATAATGAATCGGTAAGAACGAGCTTTACAATAAATGGGACCACTTACCTGGTATTGAATAGGGGAAAGATTTACAGTTACAACGCTTCGTCAGATAACCTTAAATATGAGATTACAGGGGAGGTTGTGCACACGGCCTGTTTCAGCGTGGTAAAGGATAATAAGGCTTATATTTTTTCAGGTAATGGTTTTTACCTGTTTGATCCGGCAGAGAAATCTTTCTCCGGGCTAGCTATTTTACCCGGAGAAACAAGATGGGGGATTTCAGGATTTGTAATAGATGATAATATTTATATTGGACTGGGAACTGTCGGTATACATAATTACACGAAAGAATTCATGAGATACAATATCCCTTCCGACAGCTGGCAAAACATTGCCTCTTTCCCGGGTGATTACAGGGCCAATGGTTTTTCTTTCAGCCTTCGCAACAGGGGATATGTAGGTGGTGGGTGGAATGATATCCGCTGGCCCTATCCAATGTTTAATGACTTGTGGTGCTACATTCCTGAAACCGGTGAATGGGTGAAAAAGGAGTCTTTTCCACTTCAGGTTAACGGTGGCATAACAGGCCTGGGTACAGAACAATCAGGCTACGGTTATTATTGGGGTAAGTTCTATGAATACAATCCCGTATTTGATATATGGGAACGCATGGCTGACCTGGAGTCTGTAAATGTTGTGAATTATCCTCATTTGTTTACTGCCGGTGGTAAGATTTTCATGATGGAGCTAAAGGATGATCTGGGAGTTATACGCTTTAACCTGTGGTCGTATGAGAAATAGAACCATCCTGATGATAACTGTTGTTTTTTTCTTCACCTGCATTCGGTTATGCAACGGACAGATGACAGATAACAGGATGAACATATCTGCCGGCTATCATCGGGGTGCTTTTCATGGTAACTCATCAGTTCAGAATGGAAGTTTTTTGTATCCTGCCTTTTATAGCAACCTGGCAAATTTAAATGGTATATGGATGAAGGCTTTTTACAAGGCAGGGGTCTATGTCAGCCCTGGCCTAAAAATAGATGGCAGCAATGCTTCAGGATGGAAGTATGACAATAATCCGGAGTACAGTACAGCCTCTGTTGGATTATTTTCAATTGCACCTGTTCTGCAGTTTCATACAAGACATTTTCATAAAGGATTTTTTAACCGCGGGAAAATATTTGCAGAAATTTCACCCGCTATTGGCATTTCAGGTTTTACATCTTCCGATGAAGTATTTCAAGTCCGGGGGGTGCAGGAAATATCAACACCAGTGGAAAGCAAAGACTTTTTTTACGGAATTTCAGGCAGTTCAGGGGTAGAATGGTCTCTGTCACAAGCAACAGGTATCACGATGTCATATTCCCTGCACCATAACCGGGTGTCATCCATATTATACAGCGAGAAATATTTTACAGCATGGCAGCTGAATATAGGAATTGTTTTTAAGTTGAAGAAAGACAAAAATTTTTTATATAGGGACTGAAGATGAAAAAAAGGTTGTTGCTTATGATGGTTACCATGTTTTTTTCTGCAGGGTTGGTGTATCCGCAAAAGCCTCATAATTTTTTATGGTACAACACAGATAGTAAAAACATTTATGACATATGCCTGTCATACGGTGGCCAGGTTCTAGGTGTGACTGACAATGAGGCAATAAAAATATTTTCTGTACTTTCAGGGGAGTTGCTGGCTGAATTTAAGGATGGGCATAAAAATCGGATACAGGCCATCGACATTTCAAAAGACAGTACCTTGCTTGTCAGCGGTGGAAGAGACAGTACACTTGTAATTTGGGATTTCCAATCGCAAAAGATTCTTAAAACACTGGATTTTCATGCAGGTATCATTACTTCAGTTAAAATATCCCCTTGTAACAGGTACATGATTGCGGGGGGAACCGGAAGGATGTTGTTGTATGATATTAAAGAGAATATAATAATTACTGAATCCGTCAATCATTTTACCGCTGTTGATTTTTCACCTGGTGCACAAATTTTTGCCTGTGCTGAAGCGGGTAAAACGGTTTATTTTTACGAAACCCAAAGCGGTATCATGTTGGCAAAACTGAAGGCTCATAAAAGCTGGGTAAGAAGTATATCTTTCAGTAAAAATGGCACAAGGCTCATTTCGTGCGGGGATGATTCAAAGGTAAGGATCTGGGATATATCAGATTTGGAACATATCGAACTGTTAAGGCAATCAAGGCGCGGGTTTGGCTGGCTGCTACATGCCGGTCTTCATGATGATCATGTAACATGGGCATATGGTAATTTTAAGGGGAAAGCCGGAATCATTCACCAGTTTGCAAATTATTCGGTAAATCTGAAGGTTCCGGTAATCAGGATCCTTTTTGTGAACCAGAAAGAATCATCCCTGCAGGTTGTTGCCGCCACCATGGGTAAAGGTGCAGTTATGATGAATGCAGTGAACATGAAGGCAAATATGAAATAGTCAGTTGACTTTTGCCTCATGAGTTAATTTATATGGTCTGTTAAAAGCCTCCTGTAATAACATTTCAAGCCTCAACTGTCCGCCGCCAGATTACAACATCACCTGAAGCGTGAAATCCATATTACGGTGCGCTGCACCTGCAGGGAGGGATCAGGTTACCGGTTGCTACAAATATTCAGGTGCGCTGCACCTGTTGCTCCGGTGGATGGGGTAGGGTATTGATTGTTGTTTTCTGTTGAACCGGTGGCAACCTTTTCAATGACTGAGAATTCTTCAATTCATGCCCATTCGTGTAATTCATGGACAACTCTTCCTCTTCATCCGGGAACATAAATATTCCGGTGCGCTGCACCTGCAGGAGGCGTGGGCAAAACATACAGACGGAGGGGTGGTGGTGTTGCAGGTCCAGTCCAAAGCCTGGGGTTATCGCATTTCGCCCGGAAAAATTATGGACGGCCGGTGTTATTTATTTTTATTCTCCAACTCCTTCCATTTTTCTTTGATGTTCATTTCACCTTCGAAATAATTCACCTGTGAACCGGTCTTAAAGATCTCCATGGTGGGTGCAATTAAAATTTTATCTGAATCGGGGTATCCGGCAATGTCATAACCTGTAAATGTCCTTATATCAAGATAAATGCAAACCTCATCCGTGTGATTGTACAACTGGTGCGCGCCACTTTCCCCTTTCTCAAAGAAAATCAGGTCACCGGCACTTACAATTTCCAGCCCCCGGGGAGTCCTCAGTGTTGCAGAACCCGAGATAACCATGAAGAGTTCTTCCGCGAACCTGTGGAAATGATATGGAGCAGAATACTGTTCAGGATTTAACTGCCTTAAATCAAAGATGAGGTTTTCTGGATTTATTCCTTTTTTAGCCCTGGAAGCATCTGTGAATATTCTGTAATGATCAATTTTGTTTGGATTTTCCTGGAATTCCCTTTCACCGGATTTTAAAATGGTTGCCATAATACATCTTTTTAATCAAAATTAATGAAACCCGGTGAGGTTTCCATATTGAGTGGCCATAACATTTCAAGCTTCAACTGCCCGCCGGATTCAGATTACAACATCACCTGAACGTGAAATCCATATTACGGTGCGCTGCACCTGCAGGGAGGGATCAGGTTACCGGTTGCTACAAATATTCAGGTGCGCTGCACCTGTTTGCTCCGGTGGACGGGGCAGGGTAATTATTGAAGTTTTCTGTTGAATCGTGGCAACCTTTTCAATGACTGAGAATTCTTCAATTCGTGCCCATTCGTGTAATTCGTGGATAACTCTTTCTCTTCATCCGGGAATCATATTATTTTGGAACAAAGCAAAATAATGAGCAGTAAACAGCAGATCAAGCTGGTTCGACCGCATCATATCTGCTGCTGGTTAGCCTGAATCCGAGGCAGCTGTTTCTGAATAGTATTCTATGTTCATTCGGGGCGGTTGCTGCAGCATCCGTTTCATCCCTGCCATTTTAACTTCATGTGAAACCTGTGAAACCATTGTCAGGTGAAACTGCCATTTCAGCACATGACAAGTGTGATCAGGAGCAGTCATTGGTTTCAGCGTGTATCATTTGCCCGGAATTTGAGAAAAGAATTGCGGTTTGCAGTTATTTATGCAGGCGTGTTCTTTGACATATTGAGATATTTTTAACAGGCTTCATTAGAACTATATATTTTATGCAGAAAAGGCGGCAGGGACATTTGGGAGGTGGGCTGGGAGTCCCTGTACGTGAACCTTGGTCAATCAGGGAGGTACAGGAGGGTACCTGCTCTTTTAAGTTCCATTCATTTTTATTAAATTGGAAGTTTAAATCATAACCTGTGAAAGAACTGAGAACTGGCCGCCGCGCTTTTATAAAAACATCTCTTGCCGGGACTGTTGCTCTTGCAGCAGGTATGTATCCGTTTACAAACGAGGCTGTAGTAAGTGTTGTAAAGATAAAAAACGGAAATTTCGATGCTGCAGTGGAAGAAGCCATCGAATTGATTGGTGGAGCAAAATCATTGTTCCAGGATAAAAACATGGTTATGCTGAAACCGAACATGATTACACACGATCAGCGATGTACGACCAAACCTGGCATTATAAGGGCACTGGCAAAAATTCTGCTCAGGGAAGGGAAAAATGTATGCATTGGGGAAGGCTCGGCTGCAGTTGTTGATTTCAATTTAAAAAATAATATACAGTACCGCACAAGAAAGCCTGAAATACTGGATCCCATGCAGCAGTTTGTATTCGATCAGCTGGGCTATACTGAACTTGCAAAAGATCTTGGCATTCCATTGATAAATCTTCATTCAGGAGAAATGACTGACATCGATATTCCGGAAGGTTTAGTGGATAAAAAGATTACTGTTCATAAAACAGTGGCAGAGACTGACCTGCTTGTTTCAGTTCCCATGATGAAAACGCATGTTCTGGCAACTGTAAGCCTGGGGATGAAAAACCTGATCGGGATCTACCCGGGCAGTGTATATTATTCCGTACGGTCATTCCTGCATGAGAGGGCAGCTGAAAGAGGTTCACCCGGAATTGCTTTTGAAATTGTTGATATGGTAAGGGTTTGTAAAATGGGCCTCACAGTAATCGATGCTTCCACAGCTATGGAAGGCAACGGTCCAACGGAGGGCGAACTTGTGGATATGAACCTGGTGATTGCAGGTACAAATCCTCTTGCAACCGATATGGCGGCAGCTTACATCATGGGCTTCGGCGTGAGTGAAATTCCAACTTTTCAATGGGCAGTTAAAACAGGATTTAAACCAGCCAGCCTGGATGAAATCGAATTCCGTGGGGAAAAGCCAGGCAATGTGCGCCGCATCCTTAAAAAGCCTCAGGTGATTCCATGGCAGGCGCTCAGCGGAATCTGGGGTGTTGAAGAATTGTAAACTGTGATCATTGCCTGTTCCCTCACGGCCTTTTTCTTATTCAAACTCCAGATAATGATATATCCCTCCGAAATGAATTCTAAGCTGTACATTGTCAGCAGCGGTTATATCCACATTGGGCATAAACGAAACAGTTATATTTGTTCTTTTGCTGCCGGAGGTTATTTCTGAGAAGATGTTCTGGATCAGATTCACAACTTCATTGGTAGAGTATTGAATATCTGAAGCCAGCTCATTAACTCCCTGCGGGTCTGTACTGAAATCGCCTAAGTTCACTCCCGGGCGTGTTCCAACCTTAATTGTAAAATCTTCTAAAATAACAACTACTGTATCAGACTCAACTTCGTTTAACCCTGATATTTCAAGATAGGTGTCAGCAAGTTGTAATTGTGCATTTGTTAAATTTTTAGCTGTGTCAGCTCCAACAACGTCCGTCAGTTTAAGCTCAGGTAACGGAAGTTCACCTCTCACTCCAGCTGAGCCTCTTAAGTTTTGTTCATAGGTATAACTTTCGGTTACCTGACGCTGTGTTCCATCCTCCTCGTCTTTACACGATGCAACCAGCAATACAGCTATCAATAATACTGGTATAAAATAGTGTGTTTTCATGTTTTGTATGTTTTAACGGATTCTATATATTCAAAACAATATCATAGGTGAAAAGTTTTATAAAGCAGGGAAGCTGCCAGATCCACCTTAAAATCCTTGAAGTCCTTAGAGTCCTTAATCTAAGTTACATAGCACATTGCACAGGACAAAGAGCTATGAGCAGGAGAAATTTGGATTTAACTTCTTGTAAAACGTTTATGTGCTAAATGCAGACTTTAAAAACCACAAAACCCTTCAACCCAGCCCTTAGATCCTTTTTACCTCATTTTTGCTGGACAAACACAGCTATTTCAATTTTTTATCTATTTTCGGCAAAATCAATGTTTGATTGTATATCATATGGGCCGGTTTATAATGTTTTTTGCAGTTTTCATACTGACATATTCAGCCTGCACCGCAGAATCCAATGACCCTTCACAATGGCGGGGACCAAACCGCGCAGGTATTTATTATGAATCAGGGCTGCTGGATTCATGGCCTGAAAAGGGACCTGAAATGGTTTGGAGTTTCGAAGGGCTCGGTGCCGGGCATACCAGTGTGGCTGTCGGGCTGAACAGGATTTTTGTAACAGGTATGCCTGACACTTTGGGTGTGCTGTATTCATTCGACATGGATGGTAACCTGCTCTGGCAAAAAACCTACGGTACAGAATGGCACGTTAATTATACCGGTCCCCGCTCGACACCGGTTATCTCCGGCAACAACGTTTACCTTGAAAGCGGGATGGGCATCGTGTATTGCTTCGATGCTGTATCAGGCAACATCATCTGGGAGGTTGACCTGCTGAAAAGATTCGATGCGGGAAACATTCAGTGGGGGATGACCGAGTCACTTCTGGTCGATGGCGACAACATCATCTGCACACCCGGCGGTAAAATACACAACATGGCGGCATTGAACCGTTTTACTGGTGAAACTGTATGGACAAGTTCAGGATACAAAGAACCGGCTGCCTATTGTGCACCTGTTTTGGTAGAGCATAACAACACCCGGCTTATCGTTACCATG
>Ga0209347_1006305_pt1 | contig 10595 bp, 13 predicted proteins | sample AutmiccommuBRH23_FD_187382 | JGI IMG/M metagenome (GOLD analysis project Ga0209347, IMG submission 187382) | Deep subsurface microbial communities from Mt. Terri, Switzerland - Autotrophic microbial communities BRH/23 (SPAdes) (version 2) | ecosystem: Environmental > Aquatic > Deep subsurface >...
CTTCTGACCCAAAGTCGCCTCCGTTATTTGCGCCGCGCGCGGCCGCTGGCCTTCGTCTTCTTCGTCTTTGCCTCGGCCTGAGCCCGACCCTTGCGGCCCTTGGCTACAACCTCGTCACTGAGCGTCACCGTTACGTGCGACTGACGCTTGATGATCTGGTACGCCCGTCCCATCGGGGCCGGCTGGACCCGCTTCTCCCGCGGACCCTCGTCCACCCAGATCTTCGAGACCACGAGCTCGTCGATGTCGGCGCCCGCCTCCGCGTTCTCCGCGTTGGCAACCGCCGAACGCAGAAGCTTCTCCAGATCCTTGGCGCACGACTTCTTGGTGAAGCGAAGGATCTCAAGAGCATCCTCCACTTTCCGGCCGCGCACCAGGTCGACAACCAGACGCACCTTCTGCGGTGACGCCTTCATGTACCTAAGCTGTGCTCTCGCTTCCATGTTGGTTCCTCACGTTCACGCGGGGCTCGATGGCCGCGCCGTCACGTCGCTTACTTCGGCTTTCCAGCCCTTTCGACTTTCTTTCCGCTGTGCCCCTTGAACGTCCGCGTCACCGCGAACTCTCCGAGCTTGTGCCCCACCATGTTCTCGGCAATGTAGATGGGAACGAACTTCCGCCCGTTGTGCACCGCGATCGTGTGTCCGACCATGTCCGGGATGACCGTAGAACGGCGCGACCAGGTCTTGATGACCTTCTTGTCACGCTGACGATTCATCTCCTCGACCTTCTTGGTCAGATGGTCGTCGACGAACGGCCCTTTCTTGACTGAACGCGCCATATCGATCTCTCTCCAAATGGGACCCGAGGGTCCGGTTACTTCGTTCTCCGCTTGACGATGAACTTCTGCGTCCGCTTGTTCTTGCGGGTCTTGTATCCCTTAGTGGGCTTGCCCCAGGGGGTCACCGGATGGCGGCCGCCCGAGGTCTTGCCTTCGCCACCGCCCATCGGATGATCGACCGGGTTCATCGACACTCCGCGGTTATGGGGCTTCCGCCCGAGATGGCGCGAACGACCGGCCTTGCCGATCTTCACGTTCTCGTGCTCGATGTTGCCGACCTGTCCGATCGTCGCATAGCAGCGGATATGAACCCGCCGCAGCTCGCCGGAAGGAAGCCGAAGAAGGGCAAGCTCGCCCTCGCGCGCCATCAGCTGCGCGGCGGCGCCGGCGGAACGAACCATCTGTCCCCCCTTGCCTTCCTTCAGCTCGATGTTGTGCACGGTCGTTCCGATCGGGATCTTGACCAGCGGCAGGGCGTTTCCGACGATGATGTCGGCATCGGGACCGGCCATGACTTCCTGGCCGACCTTGAGCCCTTCCGGAGCGAGGATGTAACGCTTCTCGCCGTCGGCGTAATTGATCAGGGCGATCCAGGAGCTGCGGTTCGGATCGTATTCGACCGATGCGACTTTGCCCGGGATTCCGTGCTTGTCGCGCCTGAAGTCGATCTGGCGGTAGCGCTGCTTGTGTCCACCCCCGATGAATCGCGAAGACACCCGGCCGCGGTTGTTGCGGCCGCCGGACTTCATCTTTCCGCGGGTGAGCGACTTGGCGGGGCGGTCCGTCGTGATCGCGTCGAACGATGCGTGCGACACGAACCGGATACCCGGTGAAGTCGGTTTGTATGTCTTGACAGGCATAATGTCCTCTCGGTTTCTCGCCTGGCAGGGACGCGCGTTTCAGGCGCGCCCGTGCTCGCAATCAGACTCCTTCGAAGAACTCCGGAGCCTGCTGGCCTTCGGCCAGCCTCACATAAGCTTTCTTCCAGCTGCGGCGGCGACCGGCAAACCGGCCCATCCGCTTCACCTTGCCCTGGAAGTTGATCAGCCGCACTTCCGCGACCTTCACTTTGAACAGTTCTTCCACCGCGCGCTTCACTTCGATCTTGTTCGCCCCGGTGGCCACTTCGAACGCGATGATGTTCGAGGTTTCCTTCATGCCGGTGCTCTTCTCGGTCACCAGCGGACGGCGGATGATTTCATGGCTCGTCACGCCAGCACCTCCGAGAGCTTCTCCAACGCCGCTTCCGAAATGAGGATGTAGCGGCTGTTGACCACGTCGTAGACGTTGACGTGGAGTGGGTCGACCATGCGCATCTCCGGATGGTTCCGGGAAGCGAGGTAGAGATTCACGTTGTCGAGCGAGTCGACGATGAGCGCCTTCCCCTGGACCCCGAGCGAGCCGAAGCTCTGCACCAGGCCGCGGGTCTTCGGCTCATCGAGCTCGAAGGAGCGAATCGCGACGATCTTCCCGTCCTTGAGCTTGAAGCTCAGCGCCGAACGAAGGGCGGCCTTCTTCTCACGGACGTTCATCTTGTAGGAGTGGTCGCGGGGGACCGGGCCGAAGACCGTTCCGCCGTGCCGATGAATCGGCGGGCGGCTGCCACCCTGACGCGCGCGGCCGGTTCCCTTCTGACGGAAAGGCTTCTTTCCGGATCCGGAAACTTCCGAGCGGGTCTTGGTCTTGTGCGTTCCCGCGCGGAGCGAGGCGAGGTAGTTGCGGACCGCCTCGTGGATCAGATGCTCCTTGTACGGGTAGCCGAATACGGCATCCGGCAGCTCGACCGAGCCGACCTTCTTGCTCTGCATGTCCTTAACGTCGATCGTCGGCATGGCTACTCACCCTGCTTCCCGTTCCTCGAGTGTCGAAGAACCACCACCGAGTTGCGTCCGCCCGGGACCGCTCCGCGGATGTAAATCAGATTGTTCTCAGTGTCGATTCTGGCGACGCTGAGGTTTTTCACCGTGACCTGCTCTCCGCCCATCCGGCCACCCATGCGCATTCCCTTCATGACGCGGGAGGGAAATGCCGACTGACCGATCGAGCCCGGAGCGCGGTGGAACATCGATCCGTGCGAGGCCCGTCCGCCGGAAAAGTTATGGCGCTTCATGACGCCCTGGAAACCCTTGCCCTTGGAGCGGCCGACCACGTCGATCTTGTCGCCGGGCTTGAACATGTCGCAGAGAACCTTGTCCCCGACATTGGCTTCGCCCTCGTACTCGAACTCGACGATCGTGCGGCTCGGCGGAACGTTCGCCTTTTCGAAATGCCCGCGGACCGGCGCGGTGAGGCGGCGGCTCGAGACTTTCTCGACCAGTCCGAGCTGGACTGCGTCGTAGCCGTCGCTCTCCGCGGTCTTTTTCTGGACCACGAGGCAGGGGCCGGCCTGGATCACGGTCACCGGGATGATCGCGCCATCCTCGGCGAACACCTGGGTCATTCCGACCTTCTTGCCAATCATTCCTCGAATCATTTCAGTCACCTTGGAACCGGCCTGCCGGTTCGTGTGTCGTTTTGTTCCTGAGCTTTCTGTCTCGTGTACGAGATCCTTCGTCGCCCCTCGGGCTCCTCAGGATGACCACTCGCCCGCTCGCGCGGGCATCGGGTCACTTCCCGAACGCCTTGATCTCGACGTCGACGCCTGCCGGAAGCTCGAGCTTCATCAGGGCGTCGACCGTCTGCGTGGTCGGCTCCAGAATGTCGAGAAGCCGCTTGTGCGTCCGCATTTCGAACTGCTCCCGCGACTTCTTGTCCACGTGCGGGCTCCGCAGGACCGTGTAACGCGATATTTGCGTCGGCAGCGGGATCGGTCCCGACACCTTCGCTCCAGTCCGTTTGGCCGTATCGACGATCTCCGAGGTCGACTGGTCGAGCACTCGGTAGTCGTAGGCCTTCAGGCGGATTCGAATTTTCTCGTTCATTTTCTTTAGCCTTTTCCTGCGGTTCCGCTCAATCGCCGGGAGCGCCCATCGGACGCTCCCGGCAGGTTCGGAAGACTATTCGATGATGTCGGTGACCGTTCCGGCGCCGACCGTACGGCCGCCCTCACGGATAGCGAAGCGAAGACCCTTCTCCATCGCGATCGGCGCGATCAGATTGATCTCCAGCGAGGTGTTGTCTCCCGGCATGACCATCTGCGTCCCCTCGGGAAGCGTGGCCACTCCGGTCACGTCCGTCGTCCGGAAGTAGTACTGCGGACGATAGCCGCTGAAGAACGGCGTGTGGCGGCCGCCCTCTTCCTTGCTCAGAACGTAGACCTCGGCCTTGAACTTCGTGTGCGGCTTGATCGATCCCGGCTTGGCCAGGACCTGCCCGCGCTCGACGTCCTTGCGCTCGGTTCCGCGGAGGAGAAGTCCGACGTTGTCGCCAGCCTGTCCCTCGTCGAGGAGCTTCTTGAACATCTCGACGCCCGTGACGACCTTTTTCACGGTCGGGCGGATGCCGACGATCTCGATCTCCTCGCCGACCTTCACTTTTCCACGCTCGATACGGCCGGTGACGACCGTTCCGCGGCCGGAGATCGAGAAAATGTCCTCGACCGGCATCAGGAACTCTTTGTCGATCGCCCGCTCCGGCATCGGAATGTACGAATCGACCGCGTCCATCAGCTCGATGATCTTCTGTCCCCACTCCGAGTTCGCGTCGCCGCTCTCGAGAGCCTTGAGGGCCGAGACGCGGACGATGGGAATGTCGTCGCCGGGGAAGTCGTAGCTGGAAAGCAGCTCGCGAACCTCGAGCTCGACGAGCTCGAGAAGATCCGGATCGGCAGCGTCGACCTTGTTGAGCGCAACGACCATCGCGGGAACACCGACCTGGCGCGCCAGGAGGATGTGCTCGCGGGTCTGCGGCATCGGGCCGTCGGTGGCGGCAACCACGAGGATTGCTCCGTCCATCTGGGCGGCGCCCGTGATCATGTTCTTGACGTAGTCGGCGTGTCCCGGACAATCGACGTGCGCGTAATGGCGCTTCTCGGTTGCGTACTCAACGTGAGCGGTCGCGATCGTGATGCCGCGCTCGCGCTCCTCCGGGGCCTTGTCGATCTGGTCGAAGGCGACGAAGCTCGCCGTTCCCTTCGACGCAAGAACACGGGTAATCGCAGCCGTGAGCGTCGTCTTTCCATGGTCGACGTGACCGATGGTTCCGATGTTGACGTGCGGCTTGCTCCGATCGAATTTTTCCTTCGCCATCGCTACCTCCTGGTTACCTTTCCTGACTTGCTCTGTCTGATGTCTCTGCCGGACCCGCCGGGCGGGTCCGCTTCATTGATCGTTCTTCTCAACCTGCAACCTTGGCAATGACTTCTTCCGCCACGTTCTTCGGCGCCGGCTCGTATGCATGGAACTGCATCGTGTAGCTGGCCCGCCCCTGCGTCAGCGAGCGGAGCTGCGTCGCGTAACCGAACATCTCCGACAGCGGAACCATGGCCCGGATCGCTTTCGCTCCGGCGCGCTCTTCCATCTGCTGAATCTTTCCGCGGCGCCGCGAGATGTCGCCCATCACGTCTCCGGCGAAATCCTCGGGGGTCACCGCCTCCACGTCCATGATCGGTTCGAGCAGGACCGGAGAGCCTTTTTTCGCGCCCGCCTGAAATGCCATCGAACCGGCGATCTTGAATGCCATTTCCGAGGAGTCGACGTCGTGGTACGACCCGTCGTACAGCACGGCCCTGACGCCAGTCATGGGATAGCCGGCGAGAATCCCCTTTTCCATTGCCTCGCGAATCCCCTGATCCACCGGCTTGATGAACTCGCGGGGGATCGATCCGCCGACGATCTCGTTGACGAACTCGTAATCTTTTCCGTCCGTGAGTGGCTCGAAGCGCATCTTGACGTGCCCGTATTGCCCCTTACCACCCGACTGACGGATGAACTTTCCTTCCGCTTCGGAGGGGCGCGTCATCGCTTCGCGGTAAGCGACCTGCGGCTTGCCGACGTTTGCGGCGACGTTGAACTCGCGGACCATGCGGTCGACGATGATCTCCAGGTGCAGCTCGCCCATCCCGCGGATGATCGTCTGGTTCGTCTCGACGTCCGTGTGGACCTTGAACGTCGGATCTTCCTGCATGAGCTTGGCGAGAGCCATTCCCATCTTTTCCTGGTCGCTCTTGGTCTTCGGCTCGATGGCGACCGCGATGACCGGCTCCGGGAAGTTCATCGGGAGAAGGACGATCGGGTGTTCCTTGTCGCAGATCGTGTCGCCGGTGGTCACGTTCTTCAGACCGACGGCGGCGCCGATGTCTCCGGCCCAGACTTCCTTGATCTCTTCACGCTTGTTCGCGTGCATCTTCAGGAGCCGCCCGATACGCTCGGTCGTTCCCTTGGTCGCGTTGAAAACCGAAGTGCCCGATGCGATGTGGCCCGAGTAGACCCGGAAGAACGCCAACTGACCGACGAACGGGTCGGTCGCGATCTTGAAGATCAGCGCCGAAAAAGGCTCGTTATCGTCAGCCTTGCGCTCGGCCGTCTCCTCGCTGTCCGGAAGATGTCCGGTCATCGCGGGGATATCGAGGGGGCTGGGCATATAGTCGACGACGGCGTCGAGAAGCGGCTGGACACCCTTGTTCTTGAATGCCGTGCCACAAAGGACCGGAATGATCCTGTTGCTGATAGTCGCGCCTCGCAGGGCGGCCTTCAGGGCGGCCTCGTCGATGGCTTCGCCACCGAGGTAACGCTCGAGGAGCTCGTCATTCTGCTCGGCGGCGGCTTCCACGAGCTTCTCGCGGAAATGATCGGCCTGCTCAAGCAGCTCGGCCGGGATCTCTTCGACGTCGTACTTCGCGCCCATCGTCTCGGTGAAGATCAGCGCCTTCATCTTCACGAGATCGATCACGCCACGAAACTTCTCTTCGGCTCCGACGGGGATCTGGAAAGGAACGGCATTCTTGCCGAGCTTGGTCCGGATCTGGGCCACCACGGCGTCGAAATTCGCTCCGACCCGGTCCATCTTGTTCACGAATGCCAGACGAGGAACCCCGTAACGGTCGGCCTGACGCCACACCGTTTCGGACTGCGGCTCGACCCCACCCACCGCGCAGAAGACACCCACGGCGCCGTCGAGGACGCGAAGCGAGCGCTCCACCTCGGCGGTGAAATCGACGTGACCCGGCGTGTCGATGATGTTGATGCGGTTCTCGCCCCAGAAGCACTGCGTCGCGGCGGAGGTGATGGTGATTCCACGCTCCTGCTCCTGGACCATCCAGTCCATCGTTGCGGTCCCCTCATGGACCTCACCGATCTTGTGGGTGATCCCGGTGTAGTACAGGATCCGCTCGGTCGTCGTCGTTTTACCGGCGTCGATGTGAGCCATGATCCCGATGTTCCGCTGTAGATGTAGGGGTACCTGTCTTGGCATTGCGTCCTCAAAATACGCCCGGGCCACCCCCGCGAACGGAGATGACGCCACGGCGCCACTCTCAACCGGTCGACAGACCACCCCTCAAAAAGGGACGGCATGCCTCCGCGCCAGAGGCAGACATCGCCGCCGGGCGCGAATCTTCCAATTTGTTTTTCGTTTCCCGTTGCTCGGTCCGGAACCGCAGGATCGAAACCCTGTGTTATCCGGTCGAGACGGAGCTACGGGGGGATTGTTGAATTTGGAGCGCGAACCGGGTCCGAAGCTCCCTTACCAATTTACCCGGATTGCGAACAGCCGACCGCGCCGCGCGCAACCCTCCGAATCACCAGCGATAATGCGCGAACGCCTTGTTCGCTTCCGCCATCCGATGCGTATCCTCACGCTTCTTGATGGCGTTGCCGCGATTGTTCGCGGCGTCGAGGATTTCGCCCGCGAGCTTATCCTCCATCGTCTTCTCACCCCGGGCCGCCGCATAGCTGATCAGCCAGCGGATCGCGAGCGAGTTGCGGCGCGAAGGCCGAACCTCGATCGGGACCTGGTAGTTCGATCCGCCCACCCGGCGGCTCTTGACCTCGAGCGCCGGCTTGACGTTGTCCATGGCCTTCTTGAAGACCTTCAAAGGATCGTCTTTCGACCGGTCCTCGACCGTCTTCATCGCGCCATAGAAAATCTGCTCGGCGGTCGACTTCTTCCCGTCCGACATCAGCGAGTTGATGAACTTGGTCACCAGCTGGCTGTTGTACAGCGGATCGGGGAGCACTTCTCGTTTCGGAACTTCGCGTCTTCTCGGCATCGGTTTTTCCTGACTACGACTTCGGCCGCTTGGCGCCGTACTTCGAACGGCCCTGCTTGCGGTTGGCAACACCGACCGAGTCGAGCGTGCCGCGAACGACGTGATAACGAACTCCCGGAAGATCCTTCACACGACCCCCGCGGATGAGCACGATCGAGTGCTCCTGCAGGTTGTGGCCGACTCCCGGAATGTAGGTCGTGACCTCGATCTTGTTGGTCAGCCGCACGCGGGCAACCTTCCGAAGGGCCGAGTTCGGCTTCTTCGGGGTGGTCGTGTACACGCGCGTGCAGACCCCCCGCCTCTGCGGCGAGGACTGCAGAGCAGGCGATTTCGTCTTCGTGTTGATCGCCTTGCGTCCGCTCGCGACCAGCTGGTTAATCGTTGGCATTCCTCTTCCTCAATCGGGCGGTAATCGTCCGCCAGTCCGTTTCCTTCTGAATCTTGACCCTGGAAGGCAGGGAAACCGGCGCAAAATACCGGCCCGGCGCGGCTCTTGTCAAGCCTGCTCCGGTGCCTAACGCCGCCCCCCGGTCGCTTATTTCCGCCAGCCGATCCCGGGGTTACAAGGCGGACAAGTCGGGTGGACCCACCAGACCTTCCGAGGAGTTACTATGCTGGGCTGATGGATGGCCCCGAGTCGCCTGCCGCTCGATTCATCCGGATGTCCCGGGTTTCCCCCGCGACCCTTTTCCTTTTCCTTTCAATCGGATTCGGCCTCACCTTTATTGCGCTTTCGCCGCCGTTTCAGGCGCCGGACGAGCCCGCTCACTTCCTCCGCAGCTGGGCGATCTCCGAGGGGAAAGTCCGGTCCGAGAGCGCTCCCGGCGCGATTCGAGGCGCGTACGTCCCCAGGGCCCTGCTCGACACAATTCGCCTGTTCTTCGGCCCATCGCCCCACGCGAGGTCTCTCCCAGCGGACCTCAAGGTCCTCCGAGCGGCCTTCGAGATGCCCCTCGAACCCGATGATCGAGTCTTCATCGCCGCTCCGGGACACCGGCTGAGCCCGAGAATCTCCTATTCCGCCGCCGGCTACCCGCCGATGGGCTATCTGCCGAGCTCTGCCGCAATTCTGGGGGGTCGGCTTCTCGAGGCATCCCCTGTCGCCCTCCTCTATGCAGCGCGAGTCACCAATCTCCTCCTGGGAACGTTCATCGGCTGGCTCGCAATACGCCGGACTCCCTGGCTGCGCTGGAGTTTCGCCTGGTGCCTGCTCCTGCCGATGGCCGTTTACATGCGCGGCTCCGTGAACCCCGACAGCCTCCTGATCAGCCTGGCCTTTCTGGTCGCGGCGGAGGTCTTACGCGTTGCAAGCTCGACGAGCGGAGGCTTCCCCCTCTGGCTCCTGGCCGCCACCGCCCTTTTTGGAGCCATCAAGCCGGGATATCCGCTCGTGCCCCTGCTCGGGCTCGCCATTCCCCCTCACCGGCTTGGCGGCGGGTGGCGATGGGTGCGATACGCCGCCGCCCTCTTGACGGTCGTCGCCCTCGGAATCGCCATCACCTTCGCCTTTCTCCAGGGTGCGAAAACGGCCACGCATGGGTCCGTGGAAGAGGAGTCGGCCTCCCGCCTTCAGGCGGTCATTGCCGCCCCGGCGGCGTTCACCCTTCGAGCCACGGCATTCTGGCTCGATGAACTGGGCCTCCGGATGGAGGAGTTCGTCGGCAATCTGGGATGGCTCGATACACGCCTTCCGTCCGTAGCCGTGCTGCTGGCCCTATGGGTCCTGTTCGCCTTGAGCCAGGTCGACGGCATGAGGGGTAGACCCGGACTTCGCGGGGCCGCAGCTGCCCTCTTTCTGACGACCATCGCCCTCCTGACCCTCCACACCCATCTCGCATCCAGGCCCGAACACTTCATTGATGGATTCCAGGGGCGCTACCTCCTCCCCCTCGCGCCTCTTCTGCTCGTCGCTGCCGGGAGGCGGACCGAGCGCCTCGACCAACCGGCGCTCCCCGCGGGCGTGGCGGTGCTCGCGTTCCTCCTGCTCGCCACTGCCTCCTTCGTGCTTTTCGGGCGCTACTGGGGGTGAGAGGGAGTCACCGGTGGACGGAGTCCGTCCCGGTGCCTCGTGACGCGGCTTCTTCAATTTGCGCCGCGTGATGCTCGATGTGGCGCGCGACGAGGAGCGCGCCATCGGAAACCGGCGCCTTCCCGAAGTAGGCATGGGTGATCTGACGCCCGGTCGCGGCGGCGGCCCGTGATTGCCGCTCGAAATCGGCGGCCCGCTCGCGAATGGCCGTCTCGGCGATCGAAGGACTGGAGATCGGCTGGGCGGGCCGGGTTTCGCGGGGCGCCCTCGCCTTCGGGAATGCACCGCCGGCAAGGATCCGCGGAACGATCGTCAATCTCAGGATCGCTCGCTGCCACCACCGGGTCCGGATCGCCATCCCGGGACTGCCTCCGAGCTCCGCGAGGACGACGTCCCAGACGGCGATCAGATGAGCGGAGATCTCCGCCGGCGACCAGTTCCCCTCCCGGTAGGGAAATCCCCACCGATCGCTCGGCACGGCGTTCACCGCAGCGACGAGCCTTTCGACCGCCTTGCTGTGGATTTCGAGCGAAGTCTGGAGCGATGGCGCCATCCGTCTGAGCTCATTCTACGCATCCGGGCCGCTTGCGTTCGCAGCAAAAATAAAAAGGGGGCGGCCTCGCGGCCGCCCCCAGTCT
>Ga0209347_1006306_pt1 | contig 10594 bp, 11 predicted proteins | sample AutmiccommuBRH23_FD_187382 | JGI IMG/M metagenome (GOLD analysis project Ga0209347, IMG submission 187382) | Deep subsurface microbial communities from Mt. Terri, Switzerland - Autotrophic microbial communities BRH/23 (SPAdes) (version 2) | ecosystem: Environmental > Aquatic > Deep subsurface >...
CGCTTCGCGCGCGTCAGCGATTTCGACCACCAGATCGACATTCGAGCCGTCGTGGTAGCCGTTCTCATCGGCCAGCGGGTGGCCGGGGTCGTAGATCCGCGCCAGCTCCGACCGGTCCAGATCGACCGGCCCGAGCGTCACCAGCCCGGTGCGGCGCCCGCCCTCGACCTGCTCCTCGAAGGGGGCGGTCTTGCGGTGGTAGCCCGGGGTATCGGTGTTGGCGATATTCTCGGAGACATGGCGCAGGCGCATCGCCTGGGCCTGCATTCCGCTGGCCGACAGCGCGAGGGCATTGCTGAAATCACTCATTCCGGCCCCCCTCAGCGACGGCCAAGCGAGGTGCGCAGCACCCCGAGCGAGGTTTTGTAAAGTGTCAGGGCCAGATCATGCTGCCGCTTCACCTCGACCGATTTCACCATCTCCGACTCCAGCGAGACAGAGTTGCCATTGGGCGAGCGGTTGCCGGGAGCCTCGCGCGGGATCATCGCGGCGGCGGGGTTGCCCCCGGCGTCCAGATGCCCGGGCCGGGTCCGGCGCAGGGCCATGCCCTCGGCTGCATAGGTTTCGGCGAAGGGCGCAAGATCGCGGGCGGCGTAGCCCGGCGTATCGGCATTGGCGATGTTCTGCGCCACCGCATTCTGCCGCTGCGCCGCATGCGACGCCATCGCCTGCGCCATGCGCATGATCTCTGGCTGTTGGAACATCGGGGCTTCTCCTCCGAGCTTTCAATCAAGCCTTAACTCCGATTTGTTTAGAAAACCTTTCATGAACAAAGCGAGGACGGGATGGCATTTGCAGAACTTGAACGGCTTTGCGCAGAGATCGCTGCGGTGGCGCAGGTGCGCCCGGTAGGGCGGGTGGCCGCGGTCGGGCGCGGCACGGTGCTGGTGCGCGGCCTCGGCCCCCACGCGGCGCAGGGCGACGGGGTGCGGATTCTCTGCGCCAGCGGCCGGATGCTGGCGGGCGAGGTGCTGGCGCTGGCGCCAGAGGCGGTGACGGTGCTGCCCGACGGCGCGCCGGACGGCATCGCGCTGGATGACGCGGTGGAGCTGACGGGGCAGGGCGGCATCGCGCCTTGCGCCGACTGGATCGGCCGCATCGTCGATCCGGCGGGCCTGCCGCTGGACGGGCGTCCGCTGCGCCGCGGGCCGGTGGAACGCCTGCTCCACGCTGCCCCGCCCCCCGCTGCGCAGCGCGGCCGGCTGGGGCCACGGCTGCCGACCGGGATTGCGGTCTTCGACACGCTGCTGCCGCTGGTGCGCGGCCAGCGGATCGGCCTCTTTGCCGGCTCTGGCGTCGGAAAATCCTCGCTTCTGGGCAAGTTCGCGCGCGGGGTCGCCGCCGAGGTGGTGGTGATCGCGCTGGTCGGCGAACGGGGCCGCGAGCTGCGCGAGTTCGTGGAAACCGTGCTGGGGCCCGAGGGGATGGCGCGCTCGGTGATCGTCGCCGCAACCTCGGACCAGTCACCGCTGGTGCGCCGCCGCTGCGCCTGGGCCGCGATGGCGGTGGCCGAGCATTTCCGCGACGAGGGCCGCCACGTCCTCTTCCTCGCCGACAGCATCACCCGCTTTGCCGAGGCCCACCGCGAGGTTGCGCTGGCCGCCGGCGAACCGGCAACCCTGCGCGGCTTCCCCCCCTCCACCTCGCATCAGATCATGTCGCTGGCCGAACGGGCGGGGCCGGGGCGCGAGGCGTGCGCGCCGGGGCGCGCTGGCCTGGTCGGCGCGCGCCTGTAGACTCGTAGAAGTGCAAGCCCGCGAGGATGCAGGCGCGCGGAGGCACGGAGCTCAGGGCGGCGGGTGGAGCAGGCCGCGCGGCTCCTCCGGGTTATGACGTCGGCGCAAGCGCCCTGCGATTGCCAAGGTAACGCCGTCCGTGGCTGGCGGCGGCGTGGGCTCGCTGTTCCAGCCCGCGGGGTGTTGGCGCGTCAGGTCTCGGACCGGCGAGCCGGGCCCACCCTGGCTACCGCCTCGCTGCGCGCACCCAGCCCCCTATGCCAGCCGCGACAACAGGCTCCCGGACTGCGCATTCTGCAACAGCGTCAGCGCGGCGGCGCCGCTGCTGATGCTGGCGACCTGCTGCGCTTGCGAGCGAAGCAGGAACAGCTTGATCAGGTCCTCCACCTGCGCCGGATCGGTAAACTGCGCGACCTCGCTGCTGCCGAGATAGCGATCGGCCCGGCTCTTCATCGTGCCAAGCTGCTGGTCGAGGTCGATCCCGGCAAAGCTTGAGGGCAGGCCAAAGGCGGTCTGGAACAGGTTGCGCAGTGGCGCCGAACCCAGAATGGTAAACCACTTGGTGTCTTCGGAGCTTTGCTTGCCTGCCAGCTTTTCCAGCTCGCGCCGGGCATTCATCGCAAGGCGCATCTCGTCATCGACCTCGCCCACCGCCTCTTCGAACTGGCGGTCCTGATAGGCGGCGATGATGTCGTCGGCGAAGGTCGAGATCTGGGTGCTGGGGGTGGCCAGATCGAAGGCAAAGGCGCTCGCGAGTTCGAAATAGCTTTTGTCCGCCAGACGGTTGGCGAGGTCTGCATTGTCAAGCGTGCCATCGGACAGCACCTTCTGGATGAAGAACCGGCTGTCGATGTCGTTCTGCAGCCCGAAGGCGCCAAGCGCCACCTTCAGCAGGCGGCGATCCGCGACGAGATCTTCTGCGCTTGTCACGCTGCCGATCTTCTCGCGGAAGTACTGGGTGTCACGCTGCACACTGGCCTGCTCGGTGAAGGCCTGTTTCTGCGCCTCCATCGTGCGGGTCAGGAAGGACCAGCCGGCGAATCCTGCGAAAGGCACCACCGGGGCAAAGGTCATGTCCGCGCGGCGGCAAGCAGCCGCTCCTCCCGGGGCAGCAGGCAGCGCAGGGCCTTCAGCGCCTGGTAATGCTGGTCCTCCAGCACTGCCGTCGTCGCCGTTGTCAGATGGGCGCGGCTGTCATGGTCGGTCAGCACCTGGCTCAGCTGCTCGATCCCGCGCAGCAGCTGCATCCGCGCCTCTCCGGCATCGGCATCCCCCGACAGCACCAGCTGCGCGATGTAGCACACCCGCCGCACCGGGGTTGTCACCTCCTCGGGATGGATCGCGTCGCGCAGCCGCAGGATATGCGCGTTCGGCGTCATGATCGCGAGGCGCGAGCGGCGGTCGCCGTTCTCGATCACCGCGCCGTTGATCAGCACCCGCTCCTTGGGGGCGAGCTTCAGGACGAGGCCGGTCATGAGGCGCCCCCACTCTGGCGCAGGCCCTTCATGATCGAGGTGTTGATGTCGATCAGAACCTCGGCCGTCGCGGTGCTGGCGAGCACCTTTGTCGAGTGCAGGTTGGTGAACTGGGCAAGATAGAAGATCTGGGCGCGCAGCGGCGCCGGAAGCTGGTTGCCAGGGTCGGCCACGTCAGCCGCCAGGATTGTCCAGAGCCGCCGGTTGTCATGGATCGCATGGGCCAGCGAGACGAAACCGGCATCGCCAAGCGCTTGTGCGGCCTTCAGCCGATGGGTGATCCGGGCGAAGACCTCGTATTCGGTGCCGCGCAGCGTACGCGTCGGCTGGTCGGGAGCAGCATAGGCCGTTTTGGCCAGATTGGCGGCGTTCACGGGAAACCCTTCCTGTGGCTGTGGACGTCAGAACGCGGCCGTGCCGCGGGGAAAGGGAGCGCCCGTTCCGGCGCCCCCCGCCGTCGTCAGCGGAACAGCGACAGGATGTTCTGCGGTTGCTGGTTGGCGATCGACAGCGCCTGGATCCCCAGCTGCTGCTGGGTCTGGAGCGCCTGGAGCCGGGCCGAGGCTTCTTCCATGTCGGCGTCGACCAGCACCCCGATCCCGGTCTTCATCGCGTCGGACAGGTTCGAGATGAAGTCGTTCTGGGTCGCGATCCGGTCTTCGACCGAGCCGAAGGCTGCAGCAGCGTCCACCGAGGTCTTGATCAGCCCCTCGATGGCGGCCAGTGCGGCCGTGGCGGTGGTGGTCGTGGTGACGCTGAGCGTGCTCAGCGCGCCAAGGCCCGCCGCCCCCGAACCGCCGGCGGTGCCCCCGTCGGTCGCCTTGAGGCCCGCGTTGATTGTCGCCCCCGATGTGTTGTTGATCGTCACGACGTTGTTGGCAAACGATGCGGCGTAGCCCCCGCCTGTCGCAGCCCCGAAGAAGGAGTTGATCTGCGAGGCAAGATTGCTAGCTACCTCGGCTGTGCCGTCATTGGCACCAGCGACATATTGAAAGGTACGCGACCCTGTGGCCGTGCCACCGCCGGCGGTGTTGATCACAAGGTCTTCCAGTGTGATCTCGTAGCCGGCTCCCGCCTTGACCTGACCGACGGTGATTGTGGCGGAGCCTGCGTCGGCAATTGCGCCGGTGGTGAGGGTTCCCCCTTCGGTGATCGGCGTACCGATGCCGCTCAGGTAGTCTGCGGCCGTAACAGTGCCGGTGCCGACGATCTGTGCTGTGCCCCCCGTCGTTGCCAGGGTCTGGCGCTTGACCGCGATATGGCTGGCGGCGACCGTGCCGTTCGAGCTGCGGTCGAGCGAGGACAGGACCTTCACGTCGGTCGTGCTCGATCCGTTGATGAGGTTCAGGCCGTTGAACTGGGCGGCGCCCACGACGGTGCCGATCTGGTCGACCAGCGCCTTGATGTCGGTTTGCAGCTTGCCACGGTCGACGTTCTCTTCCTGTGCGGCGACGATCTTGCCCTTCATCTTGGTCAGCAGATCGGTAATGGATTCAGAGGCCTTCCGCGCCACGGCAACCGTGGCCTCGCCGAGCGACAGGCTGTCCGAAATGCCGGTGAAGCCCTGCACATCCGATTCCATCACCTTGGAGATGGCCCAGACCGCGGCATTGTCCTTGGCGCTGGCCACGGTCTTGCCGGTGGAGATTTCGGACTGGGTCTTGGCCAGGCCGGAGTTGATGCCTTTCAGCGTCTGCAGCGCGACCATCGCGCTGGTATTGGTCAGAATACTCGACATTTGGTCATCCTAAAGCGTCGGCGCTTTGCGCCGGGTGTTTCACATGCCGCCCTTCCGGGCAGCGATTTCTGGCATTCTGACCTGTGCGGGCGGGAGCACCGTCACCGCGTCACCCCCTTCAAGGATGCAAGGTGACCATCACCGACAATCTCTAAGAGTTCGCTAAGTGCTGCCGACAAGCCCCAGGATTTTTCGTCAAATCCGCGGCGCGCCGGCTGCGTCAGGTGCGGCACCGCTGGGGCGGGTCTCTCCCGTCAGTCGCCACGCCGGCGAGCTGATCCTGGATCAGGCCCGCCGCTCCAGGCTGCGGTCGGGCATGCCGATCGTCTGGGGGCGGCCCGAAGCATCGTAGCTTTGCAGGCTGCGACCGGCGCGGCGCAGCCCGTCGAGGCGTCGCAGGGCAGCGCGCAGTCCCTTCAGCGTGGCACTCAGCTGCCGCTGGTTGGCCACCGCCTGCACCCGCAGCGCCGCCAGTGCCTCAGCCTCGCCCCGCTCCGGGGATCGCAGGGTCTGGACCCGGGCCTCCAGGGCCGCGACCAGCGGCGCCTTGCCCTCGGGCAGCCGTGCCAGCCTGTGCAGGTCCCCGGCCCGAATCGCCTGCGCCTCGTCATCCAGCAGCCGCGCGAGCCGCTGCAGGATCTGCATCTGGTCAGCCATGTTCGCTCCCCCCTTCTTTCAGCGCGTCATAGAGCGTTTCGGCAAGCCCGATGCCGCCGCTTCGCACCATCGCCCCCGCCTGCTCGCGCCGCAGGAACGAGGCGAACTGCTCCTCTCCTGCGCCGCCGCCAAAGCTGTCGCGCGGGGCGCCAAGTCCGGCAGCGGACAGCATTTCTGCAAGGAAGGCCGTCTCCAGATCCTGCGCTGCCGTCCAAAGGGCGGCATCGCGCGCGGGGGGCGCGACTCCGGCAGGTTGCGGCAGGGATCGGGCGGAAAAGTCAGGGGGCTGCGCGGTGATCATCGGGCGGTCCTTTCGAGCGGGCGGCCTGTCGAATTGGCCGGATTTTCCGCAGCATGGGGGGCTGCGGGTAAATATCCGGTAATCTTGTGCTGCAAGGGTGCAGTCATTGGCGGCAGAAGTCGTGGTGCGGATGACAATGATATTTGCGGGCAAGGCGGCCCTTCCCGCCCAGATGCAGTCCCTCGCGGCACCCGCAGAGGTGGCCACCGCAGAGGCGGCGCGCGCGCTGGCAGAGCCGGGGGCTGCGCCCTTCGACCTCGATCTTCCGGCAGAGCCAGAGCCGGAGACCAGTCTCTGGCCCGAGGCGGGTGCGATGCCGTCGCCGCTTGCCTGGGCATCTGCGCCGGGCATGCCGCTTCAGACGCGGGCCGAGTCCCTGCTCGACATGCAAGTGCCGCTGAAAGGGCCCGGCCCCGGCACCCGTGCAACGGGACCCAACGAACCCCCGCCCGCCGCAGCACTGCAACGCCGCGGTCAGATGGAGGGGCCGCATCCGTCCGAGACCTCCGGGTCGGACGCGGGGGCAAGCGCAATCCCGGTCCCGTCGACCCCCGCGGCCAACGCGGCCAACGCGTCGGCTACGTTTTCCCTGGCCGCGCCCGCCCCGCAAGCCGTTCTCCCCGCGCCGCCGCTCGCCATTGCCGGAGCCGCCACTGCCGTCACCGCGACACGCAGCTTGCCGCCGCCAAGTCTTGAACCGAACGTTTCCGGCTTCCGTCCCCCGGAGGGTCCGCTGCAAACTGCAGGAGCCGAGGGCGTCGCGCGCGGCACCGACAGACGCGGGCCCCTGGCAGCGGACCCTCCCGCCACCACAGCGGGGCGCGCGGCCCAGCTTCCGCCCCGAGCCGATCTCTCCCCTGCGGCTCCGGAGCACTGGCCATTGCAGACAGCCCCGGGCACCGCAAGCAATGACGGTGGTGCCTTTGCGGCCCCGGGCACCCAAATTGGCCGCGCGGGGCCAAACGCGGCGGTGGACAGCGGCGGCGCGCATCCCGCCGATCTGCACGAAGCGGCACCCAGAGGCGCAGGTCCCGGCCCCACAGCGCCGGGCCTGTCCCCGGTCCTTACCCACGCCGCGGCCCTGATCGCGGTCGCCAGCGTGGAGCAGACCGACGGCGCCGCAGTGCCCAAGCCAGCAGAGCCCAAAGCCGCCGCCGGCCCCGTCTCTGCGCCCAACGCCCTCGCTCCGACGCCCTCGCCCCAAGCCCCTGCCGGGCCCGCCCTGACCGATCCGGCCCTGTCGCTCTGGCAAGGCCGGATCGGACGATCCGACAGCCAGCCGCCCGCGCCTGACTCGCACCAGACGGGATCCGCGGGCGCGCCGCTCCCAGTCGCTGCACGCCTTGAACTCTCTGCAGCACCGCCCGCCGATGGCCTGCAGCCGTCCCCTTTGAACGGCGCGCCGCCCGGCGCGACGAGCCACAGCACGCAGCATCGGCCGCCCCAGATGCCCCTTCCGCAAGTGCCCGGTAGCAGGGCTGAACGCCCCGCGATCCCAAGCGCCGTCGGCCCGGCTGTTCTGTCCGATGCGCCCCTCGGTCCAGGCGCGCCGTCTGCCGCGGTGCCTGCCGGACAACAGGCCGCGGCCCAGCCAGCCTCTACCCAGCCACCCCCCATCCAGCCCGTCGTCCTGCCTGTCGGTCAATCACATTCCGCCCCGCCTCTGCCCGCCCCGCCTCTGCCCGCGCGGTCCCCCGACCTGCAATCACCCCCTGACCGGTCAGTGCCCCGTCCCGCGGCGGACCCCGAGGCCGCCCTCCCGCGCCTCTCCGCCGCGCCAGGCGCCGAGCCGCTGGCCGCGCCTCAGCCTGCCGAAGGCGCCCTCGCCCCCTCCGCCGGCGGGCAGGGGACCTCGCCTGCACCCGAGTCGCTTGCGCCGATCCCGCTCACCGCCGCGCCCGCTGCCGCACCGGCCGATCCCGGCCCCCCCCCGCCGGCCGAGCGTGCCGCCGATCTCTCCCGCCAAACGCCCGCGCTCGGTCCACAGCTTGCCGAAGCGGTGGCCCGCTTCCCCGACCGCCCGGTCGAACTGACCCTTTCGCCCGAAGAGCTGGGGCGGGTGCGGCTGACCCTGTCCACCTCGGATGGCGGGCTGGTGCTGGCCGTCACCGCCGAGCGGCCCGAAACGCTCGACCTGATGCGCCGCAACATCGACCAGCTGGCGCGCGATTTCCGCGAGATCGGCTTTTCCGACCTGTCCTTCAGCTTCACGCAGCAGGACCGGCGCCCGCAGGCCGATCCGCAAGCCATGTCCCCGGGCGGGTCGCCCCCCGGCACACCCGCCAGCCCGCCCTCCGGCCCGGCAGCCGCCGCGGCACCCGCCCCTCACCGCCCTGCCGCCCCTGGCGGGCTCGACCTGCGCATCTGACCTGCGAGACCCCGATGACCATCACCGCAACAGCCGCCGCCGCCCAGACGGTCGCCACCCAAACTGCTGCCACCAGCTCCGCCGCCACCGGCAGCAGCGCCGCGATCAGTGGCGACTACGAGACCTTTCTGCTGATGCTGACCACGCAGATGCAGAACCAGGACCCGCTGAACCCGATGGAGTCCTCGGATCTTGCCGTGCAACTGGCGACCTTTTCGGGGGTGGAGCAGCAGGTGCAGACCAATGACCTGCTGCAGGGGCTGATCGGGCAGGTCGGGCTGATGAACATGTCCGACCTAGCCGGCTGGGTCGGGATGGAGGCGCGGGCCGAGGCGCCGGCCTGGTTCGACGGCGCGCCGCTGCCGCTGACCCTCGCGCCGCGGGCCGGGGCAGATGCGGCGGTGCTGGCGGTCTATGATGCGGGTGGCAGGCTGGTCGCGGAAGAACCGGTGCCCCTGAACGGGGGTGAGATCGACTGGGTCGGCACCGATGCTACGGGCGCCCCGCTGCCCGAGGGTGCCTACAGCTTCCGCCTGATCAGCTCTGCCAATGGTGAGGTGATGGGCACTGACCCGGTGGAAACCTACGGCCAGATCGTCGAAGCGCGCAGCGAGGCGGGCAAGGTCCTGCTGGTGCTGGAAGGCGGGGTCGAGGTGGCCGCCGATGCGGTGACGGCGCTGCGCACGCCGGAGTGAGTGGGAGGTCTTGGTTTGCGCGGCGTGTTTCGCGATACTGAAGGGTGGCCGCTCCACATCGAAGGACATGCAGCATGACACTCGACTAGATCCTGATCTTCCTGCCGGCCGCCTTCTTGCTGGGCGCCTCGCCCGGTGCCAACAACCTTCTTGCCTTCACCTCGGCCACGAAGGCGGGGTGGCGCCTTGCGGCCAAGGGGGTGTTCGGACGACTTGCGGCCTGGGCGGTTCTGGTCGTGTTGGTCGCCCTCGGACTCGATGCCCTGCTGCGCGCCTCCGAACTGGCCTTCGTGGCGCTCAAATGGCTGGGGGCCGCCTATCTTTTGTACCTGGCGTGGCAATTCTGGAATGCCGATGCCGATGCCTCGGCCGAGATCGAGGTTCCGGATGCCTCGGCCCTGATGCGGCGGGAGTTTCTGACGCTGATGGGCAATCCCAAGGCCTATCTGCTGCTGACGGCGTTCCTGCCGCAGTTCCTGAAGGACACGGGCCCCGTGGCCCCGCAGCTTTTCGCGCTTGGCGGACTCTATCTCATCGCCGAAGGACTGGCCGCCCTGCTCTGGGTCGGCGCGGGTGCGGCGCTTGGCGCCCATGCGCTGACCCCGCTCCGGCGGCGCATCGTGAACCGCAGCTCTGCCGGGCTGATGGCCGGTGCGGCCGTCCTGCTGGCGCGGTCAGACAAGGCAGCAGCCTGAACCGGCCCCAAGCCCCCCCTCACAGCATCTCCGCCACCGCCACCCCGGCCAGCGCAATCGCTGCCCCCAGAGCCATCAGCCCCGCAGCCCGGCGCCGAGACGGCACCGTCACCACCACCATCGGCTCTGTCTGCCGGATCAGCGCCGCCTCGGCCAGTTGCGGCAGCTTTGGACCGAACCGCCCCAGCACCCGCGCAGTGCGGGCGAGGTCGCGCAGCATGGCGCGGGGCCCCAGGTTCTCGCGGATATAGGTTTCCACCACCGGCCGCGCGCCCTGCCACATGTTCAGATGCGGGTCGAGCGAGCGGGCCACGCCCTCCACCACCACCATCGTGCGCTGCAGCAAGATCAGCTCGGTCCGCGTCTCCATCCCGAAACGCTCGGTCACCTCGAACAGATAGGCCAGCAGCCGCGCCATGGAAATCTGGCTGGCATCCATCCCGAAGATCGGCTCGCCCACCGCCCGCAGCGCCCGGGCGAAGGCGTCCACATCGCGGTCGCGGGGCACATAGCCCGCCTCGAAATGCACCTCGGCCACGCGGCGGTAATCCTTGGCGATGAAGCCCATCAGGATCTCGGCATAGACGCGGCGGGTGTACTCGTCGATCTGGCCCATGATCCCGAAATCATAGGCGATGATGTCGCCATTCGCGGCGACCTTCAGGTTGCCCTGATGCATGTCGGCGTGGAAATAGCCGTCGCGCAGCGCATGGCTCAGGAACAGCTCCAGCACCCGCCGCGCCAGTGCCGGCGCGTCATGCCCCGCCGCCAGGATCGCGGGGACGTCGCCCATCGGCGTGCCTTCGGCCCAGTCCATCACCATCACCCGGCGGCCAGAGAGGTGCCAGACCGGGGTCGGCACCCGGAAGCCGGCATCGTCCTTGGTGTTGGCGGCAAACTCCGAGGCCGCGGCCGCCTCCAGCCGCAGG
>Ga0209347_1006308_pt1 | contig 10587 bp, 12 predicted proteins | sample AutmiccommuBRH23_FD_187382 | JGI IMG/M metagenome (GOLD analysis project Ga0209347, IMG submission 187382) | Deep subsurface microbial communities from Mt. Terri, Switzerland - Autotrophic microbial communities BRH/23 (SPAdes) (version 2) | ecosystem: Environmental > Aquatic > Deep subsurface >...
CGGGGACAACGCCAACCTGACGGTGCAGTTGATCACGCCGGTGGCGCTGGAAATCGGGTCGCACTTTGCCATTCGTGAGGGCGGCCGCACCGTGGGCGCGGGCGTCTTGACTGAAATCATCGAGTAATAGACCAGGAGGATAGGGTCCTCCCGGCAATCGCCAGTGAGGACCCGATGACTATATGGCAAAGAAAGAAAACAGAATCGTTATCACGCTGGCTTGTACCGAGTGCAAGGGGCGTACCTATACGACTGAGAAGAATCGCAAGAACGATACCGGTCGTATTGAGTTGATGAAGTACTGCCCGGTTTGCCGTAAGCATACGGAACATCGCGAGCAGCGGTAGTAGACCACTGCATTGAGGTGGTGGTTGTAGAGAAGCAGTTGGCTGATTAAGCTGGTGCTTCTCATCGCAGGCGAGTAGCTCAATTGGCAGAGCGGCGGTCTCCAAAACCGTAGGTTGCGGGTTCGATTCCTGCCTCGCCTGCCTTGGTATCTGGTCAAGACACCGTACCAGATGCAGTAGGGCGCAAGAGTTTTTGGAGTGGCGCTCCCTATCTGGCTTACGGTGTTTCTGATTGTAGAGGTATATAGCATGCGACTAGAGAATCCTTTCCGCACCAAGAAAGATTCGCCAGCGGCAGACGACGCCTCGACGAAAGAGACGCCCAAAAAGTCTCGGCGAGCCAAAACGGCCAAATCTGCACCGGCCAAGAAGGAAAATCGCATCGTTCGCTATTTCAAAGAGGTGCGCGCCGAGTTGCAGAAGGTCGTCTGGCCTTCCCGCCGCGAAGCTACCAATTTGACCGCTATCGTGCTGGGCGTTACGACTGTGATGAGTATTGGCTTGGGACTGGTGGATTGGATCTTTGCCCAGCTATTCGGTTTCATTATTGGGTAGGCGCAAATCGCTTGCATTAGCATAGTTTTTGGAGATTAGGCGAGATTATCATGGAGCCTACGGAAGAGTCTCTGCATCCGCAGGGGGCCTCTGAAGACCAAGAGTACGACGAAATCGGCGAGTCCGTGGACGATGAGGGGCAGGCGTTGACAACGCCCCGCACCGAAGACGCGGCTGAAGCTGCGCACCCCGAAGAGGGCGTAGCCGAGGGCGAGCGCCATTGGTACGTCATCCATAGCTACTCTGGTTACGAGAACAAGGTCAAGAAGAATCTTGAGCAGCGCATCGATACGATGGGCATGCAGGACAAGATTTTTCGGGTGGTCGTGCCCACGGAAGAAGAAGTGGAAATCCGCGATGGGCAGCGGCGCACCAGCCGCCGACGGGTGTTCCCCGGCTATATCCTCGTCCAGATGGTGATGGATGACGAATCCTGGTATGTCGTGCGCAATACGCCAGGGGTGACCGGGTTTGTGGGCCTGGGCGCGCGACCTACGCCGTTGAGCCAGGAAGAGGTCGACAAGATCTTGAAGCGCATGGAGCAGGAGCAGCCCAAGATCAAGGTCAGCTTCCGTGTTGGCGAAACTGTGCGGATCATCGAGGGGCCTTTTGCCGACTTTATGGGGGCTGTCGATGAGATTTACCCCGAACGAGGCAAGGTGCGCGTGCTGGTTTCCTTCTTCGGGCGTGAGACTCCCGTGGAAATGGATTTTCTCCAGGTCGAGAGAATCTAAACAACCCAGGTCAGGGCTCTGAAAACACCTCGGAGCCTGGATAGGAAGAGGTACTAGATGGCGAAAAAAGTCGTAGCAATTGTGAAATTGCAAATTCCGGCGGGCAAGGCCAATCCGGCGCCCCCGGTAGGCCCTGCGTTGGGTCAGCATGGGTTGAATATTATGCAGTTCTGCAAAGAGTATAACGCTCGCACGCAGAACCAGGTGGGTTCGATCGTTCCGGTAGAAATTACCGTCTACGCGGATCGGTCCTTTGCCTTTGTGACCAAGACCCCGCCCGCCAAGGACTTGTTGCTCAAGGCGGCTGGCTTGCCCAAGGGCTCCGCTACGCCAAACACCAGCAAGGTCGGCACGGTGACGCGCAATCAGTTGCGCGAGATCGCCGAGCTCAAGATGCAGGACCTGAACGCGGTGGACGTCGAAGGTGCCATGCGCATCATCGAGGGCACTGCCCGCAGCATGGGCATTACGATTACTGGTTAACTAATTTGAGTGGGAGGACAGCCGGGTACTGTCCGCTGTCCGAGGACCACAGGAGGAATCATGGCAAAGCACGGAAAGCATTATGTGGCCGAATCACAAAAGGTAGATCGCGACAAGCTCTACGAGCCGCGCGAGGCATTGGAATTGGCTAAGGAAACCGCCTACGCCAAGTTCGACGAGACCGTCGAGGTCCATATGCGCCTGGGTGTTGACCCGCGCCACGCAGATCAGCAGGTGCGCAGTGTCGTTTCCCTCCCCGCGGGGACGGGCAAGACCGTTCGCATCCTGGTGTTTGCCGAAGGTGAGGCCGCAATGGCCGCCGAGCGGGCCGGTGCAGACCATGTCGGGACGGACGAATTCGTCCAAAAGATTACCGAGGGCTGGATGGAGTTTGATGTCGCCCTGGCTACCCCCGCAGTGATGGGCAAGATCGGCCGCCTGGGCCGTGTGTTGGGTCCGCGTGGCTTGATGCCGAACCCCAAGGCCGGAACGATGGTTCAGCCCGATGACATTCCCTCGACGATCGAGCAGTTGCGGCAAGGTCGTGTGGAGTTCCGGGTGGACCGACTGTCCAACCTGCATGTGCCCATCGGCAAGGCGAGCTTTACGCCGGATCAGTTGATGGCCAACTTCTCCGCTCTGATGGATGCGGTAGTGAGGGCCAGGCCCGCCAGCGTGAAGGGGCAATATATTCGGCGCGTCACGATCACTACCACGATGGGGCCGGGCATTCACCTGGATGTGAACGCCGCTCAGAACGTGGGGCGCGCTCAAGCGTAGGAAAACTAGATACTGGTCGAGTGGAATCGTCCGTAGACAGCAGGTGCGCTTTCGAGCGCTTAATGCTAGATTGCCTGCCGAGGTCGAGGATCACATAGAGATAGAGTTGTAATATGCTCGTTCTATGAGTCTTCGTGTCGGCACGGCACGAAGACTTTTTTTATTCTACAAGGAGGTGAAACACCTTGGCACTTACTCGACAGGAGAAGGAACAGCTACTCCAAGAGTATAACGAGAAGTTGGACCGTGCTCAGGTAGCTATTTGGGCCAACTACAAGGCGTTGCGAGTAGCCCAGATTACCAACCTGCGCAACCAGTTGCGTCAGATTGGTGACGCCGAAGCGGTTGTGGTCAAGAACTCGCTGCTCCAGCGCGCGCTCGAAGAAAAGAACCTGCCTACGAGCGAGCAGCTTTTGACCGGGCCGTCGGTCGTGACGTTCGTGTACGATGATCTGGCCGTTACCGCGAAAGCGGTGTCGGACTTTGCCAGATTGAATGAGGCTTTCTTCCAGATCAAGGGCGGTCTCGTCGGCACCAAAGTCGTCGGGCCGGAAGGCGTGCGGGCTTTGGCCGATCTGCCTTCCCGCGAGGTTTTGCTGGCTCGCGTGCTGGGCGGTATTCAGGCGCCCATCAGTGGTTTCGTAACGGTGCTGTCCGGTGTCATGCGGGGATTCATGAACGTGCTCAACGCCCGCGCGGAGCAGTTGGAAGAGGCGGCTCCTGGCCAGGCGGCAAGCTAATCACCGGATGGTCCGGTGGCAGTCGTTTTCATTCGCAAGAATCATGATAAACGGTACCTATTCAGGGAGGATCCAGAATGACTAGAGAAGAATTGATCGAAGCAATCAGCGGCATGACGGTTTTGGAGCTTTCCGAGCTGGTCAAGGCGCTCGAGGAAAAGTTTGGTGTCAGCGCGGCTGCCCCTATGGCGATGGCCGTTGCTGGCCCGGCGGCCGAAGCTGGTCCTGCGGTCGAAGAGGAAGAGCAGACCGAGTTTGACGTGATGCTCACCGGCGTCGGCGACCAGAAGATCCAGGTCATCAAGGTCGTGCGCGAACTGACCAACCTGGGTCTGCGCGAGGCCAAGGAAGTGGTGGACGGTGCTCCGTCGGCCGTGCTCAAGGCGGTCAGCAAGGACGACGCCGCGAATGCCAAGCAAAAGCTCGAGGCCGTTGGCGCTACCGTCGAGGTCAAGTAAGCTTCTCCGGCTCGTCTCAGAAAAGGGGATCAACTCTACGTTGATCCCCTTTTTTCGCGTCTTGCGGGCGTGCCATATCTCGCAGGCGTGCATTGGCGTGGGAACGAAAAAAAGCCACCGGAGAATCCGGTGGCTTTTAGGTGGGCAGGATAGGACTCGAACCTACGGCCTCCACGATGTCAACGTGGCGCTCTAACCAGCTGGGCTACCTGCCCACAACACAGAGTATTATACACAATTGCGCCGAGAATGCAAGTTGCGGGGCAATGGCGTCAGGGCAGGCGCATGATCGGGAAGCTGCCCTCAGTAGGGCGGTTCGGCCGGTCCATCATAGCCGCACATCCCCGTGCGAGGCGAGTTAAAAATCGACATCAGGAACTCTCCATAGATCTCGTCGTCTTCAAACTCGCTGTCATCGGCTGTAAGCTCGCTGTCGTCGTCTGCAAGTTCGCTGTCGTCCTCGTCTTCATATCCGGCATAGTTGTGCGTATGCTGCCTGGCGTGCACATTGCACAAGTAGCCCCTGTCCTCGCCCATTTGGCAGCACTCTATGCAGAGAAAAGTGGCGGGCTGCCCGCATACGTCGCATGGAAGCACGATGGCACCGTTGCGCGCCATCAGGTAGATGGGGTATCTGGTGAGCGGCTTGCCCCGGCGCACACTCACCACCTTGACGGTGGTGTAGGACGTTGTCCCAAAGTCATAGATGTGGGTTAACTCGACGCCTGGCGTGAATACCGACGCTGCCCGACTCTGCATGGGCACCTCTTCATCTTCCCCCCATCCACCCGTGCTGAACATGCTCAGATGGCCGCAGCATTCCAGCCAGATGGATCGCAAATACGCGTCTAGCTTCTCCAGGGTGACTGAGCCCTTCATCTCCAGGTGCAGCCAAAACTCACCCCAATCCGCATCCTGCACTTGCAGGTGGATCAGGGTTCCTTGCCTGCCAGGCAGTTGGTTCGCCTGCTCATTGGCTTTCATCCGTTCGGGGCAGGTCTGGAGGTGGCGCGCCAGACCACTCCGGGTCATCTCCCGCCCGCAGAAAACGCACTTGCCTTTGGTTTGTTTGCGTTGTCCCATCTCGCCTGCTCCTATTCTAGCACACGCTTACTCGTCACGTCATGACCTGACAGACACACCCGATTGTACCACATAGGGGTAACGTGCCAAGTTGCAAGGCTGCAAGCTCGCGAGAGCGGCGACCGGGTGCGCGGGCCAGACGCAGTTCGTATAAGCAGGTGTTCTGTATCCAAACTGCCCAAACCGTGTTATAATGGAGGGGTGGAGAGATCATCGCTGCTTTGCATGGCATTCCATCCATCACCTCTGTTGTTCGTCCTGGCCTCGGTTTGTTTCTGCCTCGGTCGTCTGGCTTGCCCGAACCGATCTCGTGGTGTTGATCGTTCCGTCGCCTATCTAGCCATTGCGTACAGGAGGCCGCTATGCGCCAATTCCCCGTTGTGTTGCTGATGGTCCTGCTGCTGGTTTTCTTCCTGGGTCCCCCACATCTGGTGCCGACCAGTAGCTCGGCCCAGACTCCACTGGCAGCCTGCGCCGAGTGCGCCTATTCCACCGAGGAGGATTTCCTTTCTCAGGGGCCGGTGCCGCCGGACGGTAACCCCATCATCTCGGACGGTGACCTGTTGAGCTGCAACGGTACCGTCTGCATGCGAAATGCCCAATTGCTTCAGCAGTTTGACATCTCTCAGGATATGGATTTGGGGCTGGACGCCGTGGACGTGCTGGATGTGAAACAAGAGTTGGTGGCCTTTTCCACCGAACTGAACAGTCCCCACGGTAATTTCCGACATGGCGATCTGCTCACCACCTGGGGAGCCGTGATCCCCAATCAGTCGCTGCTCATCCTCTTCCAGGTGACGGGTGACCGTGGGCTGGATGGCCTGCAGTTCGTCGGCAAGCTGGAGAGCATCCTGGCGTTCAACGAGTTCGCCGCCAGCGTGGCGCGCAGCACTTGGCTGGATGATCCTGGCAAGCTGGTCAATGAACTGCGCCGCTACGAGATCGATATCTGGTTCTCCATCGAGGGGACCGAGCGCATTGCCAGCGCGATCCCCATTCTGGATGGCGACATCCTTTCCGCCGCGAATGGCTCGATTGTGGTGGGCAATAGCGCACTGCTTCCTCCCGATGTGCCCGCTGGCATCCCGAACCGGGGGGTGGATTTCGGCGCGGATGGGATAACGGCTGCCCGCAGTGGCCGCCGTGAGACGATCCGCTTCTCCACCGAGATCCTCTATCGCGGAGAACGCTCATTTACCGATGGGGACGTGCTCAAGTATGCCAATGGCATTGTGGTCCCCGCCAGGGACCTGTACGCGCCCTTCGAGCCCAAGGCCGATTTCCTCGGCACCGACGCGCTGCATATGCGCATCCCAGAGCCTGTCTTGTGGGACATGTTTCCGCCACTTATTCTCAAGATGTTCCAGGCTCACTAGCTGTGACACGACTACCAACCCAGTCCGGATAGTGGGACCAAATCCGGTCCAAGGAGCTATATCATGCGTCACCTTAGGACTTTGCTTCTGGCGGCGTTGATGATAGGGCTGCTGGTGTCCATCGGCCCAGCTACCGTGTTCTCCATTGAGGACTATCCCCTAGAGAATTGCAGCGGGGGCTGCTTCTCCACGGAAGAGGATTTCGTCATGCAGAAATCCGAGCCGTATGATGGCAACCCCTATATCTCGGATGGCGACCTGCTCAGCCTGGACGGCAAGGTGTGTGCGCGCAATGCGGACCTGTTGCAAGCCTTCTATGTGGGGGCCAGGCCACCTGTCGACCTGGGCCTGGATGCGGTCGATGTGCTGGATATTCCCAAACGACTGGTGGCCTTTTCCACCGAATTGGACGACCCTAATGGGGCTTTTACCGCTGGTGACCTGCTCTTCACCAACGGGGGCGTCATCCCGAACCAGGCCCTCGTCGCGCCCTTTGGCATCCGGTATGACATCGGCCTGGACGCGTTACAGTTTGTCGGCGATCCGGAGGCCATCGCAGGTTTTGCCGGTTTGGTGCTCGAACTAGGGCCAGACGGATGGGAACAGGGAAAGCTGCAAGACGAACTCGAGCGCTACAATATCGACCTTTGGTTCTCTATCGAGGGGACATACGCGCCCCAAGAGGGGCCCTCGATCCTGGATGGCGATCTGCTCTCGGCGCTGGGCACGGTGGTCGTCAGGCAGGCGAGCTTGCTGCCCCCCGATGTACCGGCGGGCATTCCGAGCCGGGGCGTAGATTTTGGCCTGGATGCCGTGGCCAGCCCGGCTATGGTCACCCGCAGGCCGCCGATCTATTTCTCGACCGAAATCCTCTACCGTGGCGAGACATCGTTCACCGACGGGGATGTGCTGTCGATGGGTAACGGCGTCATTACCCCGAACGAATCGCTGATCAAGCCGTTTGCCCCTGCCGCCGATTTCCTCGGTCTGGATGCGCTGGACATTGGTGGGGGAGATGAGGTGGCCGAGCCGCGCATCACCCATATCGGCCAGGTCTCGGTGGATGACATTGATGGCGGCAAGGTGGCCGTCGGCGGCAGCGGCACTGGCCTGGCGAACACGTTCAGCTATGACCGGCCCTATGGCGGCTGGATTCCCATCTATGGGGACATCCCGGCAGGGATTGATGAGTTCCGGGTCGTGTATCGCCTGGCTGGGACGGCGCGCCCGGTGGACCCGGCGACTGCTCCGGGGATTGCCGTCTTGCCCGCCACTAACTGGCGAGCGTCGGACTGGAACTGGTTCTCTAGCGATTGCTCTGGCTGGACGGCCCATTTCTCCGATGCGGGTGGCTGGTATGATGCGGCCGAGTTCCGCCGCCTGAGGCAGGGGGAGGGCATGCCCTTCTCGACTGTCTGCAACGCGCAGTTGGCGCTGACCGTGTGGAACTCGGCGGATGGGGCTACGGTGAATACCGAGGGGCACTATGTGGTGTGGCTCCAGTGGCGAACGGGCGCAGGCCCCATTCAGGAGGAGCCATTTGACCATCACGTGCAGTTCGACAACAAGGCCCCGGAGAACCTGGAGTTGGTCATTCCCGGCGGGGCATGTAGTACCTACGGCCCATCGGCCATGCCTATCATGGTGCAGGGCCATGTGGATGACCCGCATTTCTGGCGGTACCGGCTCAGGATCTTTGGCGGGAACCCGCCTGCGGGGCATTATTATCCCATCGTGAACTATGACGACGACCCTGCTCCGGGCGCGCTCAACGTGGGTCCGACGGGCACCGGCCCTGGCAACGTGAACCTCCATGAGGTGAACGTGAGCGCCCTGCCTGCTGGCTCGGTGACGGAGTGCTGCTACGGCGTCAGGTTATGGGTAGAGGATCGCACGATTGTCGGGAGCTTTAGCCCTCCCACCAACCTGTTGCCTTGGGGCTTTGGCTTTGAGGCAGACAAGGAGGTCACGTTTGCCTACGCACCGTAGCGCTCCCGTTGGCGGGCGGGCGAGAGCGCAGACCATCGCCCGCCCGCCGGAGGTTTCTCATGGGCGAGATAGGACGAGACGCTGGGCGTGTGGCTGCATGTTGCGCCACACGCCCGGTGCGCTACTGCCTTGACAGTTGGCGGGGTCTGACGCAAGATGCCCCAGTGTCTCTATTATCCATACTGTCGAGGAAGGAAATGCATGTGAGCAAGATCGTCATCCCTGTCCTGCTCGTGGTCGCTCTGACGCTGAGCGGCTGTACGTCGACTACTGCGCGTACGGTGCGCGGCGATGGCGATGTGGTCACCGAAGAGCGGTCCGTATCCGGCGTGACGGGCGTGCAGCTCGCCACGTTGGGCGACCTGACTATTGCGCTCGGCGACACCGAGTCGCTCCAGGTCGAGGCAGAGGAGAACCTGTTGCCCTATCTGGAGACGGTAGTCCAGGGGAGCGAGTTGGTCATCCGTTCCAGGCCGAACGTATCGCTGAACCCCACTCAGCCGGTGCGTTACTACCTGACGGTGAAGGGGCTGGATGCGTTGACCACCAGCAGCCTGGGCAATATCACGGCGCCCGCGCTACAGGGGCAGGCCCGGCAGTTCTCGATCACCATCAGCAGCAACGGCTCCATCCGTTTGGCTGGGTTGGAGGCGGACGGGCTCAAGGTCGAGATCAACAGCAACGGCGATGTGGAGATCGGCGGCGGGCAGGTGGACGATCAGGATATCGAAATCACCAGTAATGGTAGCTATCTGGCGGGCGACCTGCGCTGCGAGACGGCCAGGGTAAATATCAGCAGCGTGGGCAACGCCACGCTGTGGGTAACGGAAGAGTTGGACGCGACCCTCAGCAGCAACGGCAACGTGAGCTACTACGGCAGCCCGGAGGTCGAGAGCGACATCACCAGCAACGGCAGGGTAATCGCGTTGGGGGAGAAGTAGACCGTATTTGGTAGGAAGGAACGATCCAGGTGTCTGAATTAGCCAAACCACAAGGCACAGTGCAGTATCTCAACCCGAACGAGTTGCACAAGAATCCGGCCTATTCGCAGGTGGTTGTTACCAGCGGCAAGGTGAAAACGGTGTATGTGGGTGGACAGAATGCCGTGGATGCGGCGGGTGCTATCGTGGGCAAGGGGGATGTCAAAGCCCAGGCCGAGCAAGTCTTTCGCAACTTGCAGATCGCGCTGGCTGCCGGGGGAGCCAGCGTGGAGCACGTCATCAAGTGGAACGTGTACGTAGTGGCGGGACAGCCACCTCAGCCTGCTTTTGAGGTATTCCAACGGGTGTGGGGCAATCGCCCCAATCCACCACTCATCACGGTGCTGTTCGTGTCGGGCCTGGCGAACCCGGATTTCCTGATGGAGCTGGAGGCCGTTGCCGTCGTGCCGCAGTAAGGCAGTGCCACGTTAGCCCAGCAGCCGGTGCAGGATCAGCCCGGCTGCTGCCTTGTCCAGCGGTTGGTTGCGGTTGCCGCACTTGGGTGACTGCACGCACGAGGGGCACCCCTCGTCGCAAGGGCACTCGCGGATCACCTGCAACGTGCGCTGCCACAGGTCGCGGATGAGATCGTATCCCTTGGCGGCTATCCCCACGCCCCCCGGATGCCCGTCATAGATAAACACCTGCGGCTTGCCCGTGTCCGGGTGGGCGGGGGTGGACAGGCCGCCGATATCGTTGCGGTCGCACAGGGCGAACAGTGGCAGGATGCCGATGCAGGCGTGCTCCACGGCGTGCAGCCCGCCCGCGAAATCGCCCCCGCGCCGGATCACCTCCTGCCGGATGGCATCGGGTACCTCGAACCACAGGGATTGCGTCTCGAACGAGGTGGGCGGCAGGTCGAGCGCCTCCTCGGACAGCAACGCCTCCGTGTATTGCTGGTGGCGCACGAACCCGATCACCTGGCTGGTGACGCGCACGCGCCCCCAGTATAGCTCCGTCGTCCCCAACCGCTGCCCCTCCACCGAGCGGATGATCTGCACGTTGTTGGTTTCCAGCACCCGCGTGTAATAGCTGGGCGAGACGGGGCGGGCGTAGGCCGCC
>Ga0209347_1006309_pt1 | contig 10587 bp, 9 predicted proteins | sample AutmiccommuBRH23_FD_187382 | JGI IMG/M metagenome (GOLD analysis project Ga0209347, IMG submission 187382) | Deep subsurface microbial communities from Mt. Terri, Switzerland - Autotrophic microbial communities BRH/23 (SPAdes) (version 2) | ecosystem: Environmental > Aquatic > Deep subsurface >...
GCTGTCGGGGCTTTTGCTTATCGCCTCTACCAATGCCGGAGCACAGGAGCTGCTGCGGTATAAAGGACAGCTCTCGGCCTACACCCATCTTAACATGGACAATGAATACCCCTGGTGGAACGGCGTGCGTTACATCCCTCAGCTGAACCTGGAGCTGCCGGCAGGGGAGAAGAGAATGGTCGACTTTGAAGCGTCGGCCAACATCTACGGGAATATCGGGATGAGCGATCTCACCAGTTATAACTGGAACGGGAGGATCAAGCCCTATCGCCTCTGGGCGCGTTACTCCGGCAGTCAGTTCGAACTGCGTGCCGGACTGCAGAAGATCAACTTCGGGTCGGCCTCCATCCTGCGTCCGCTGATGTGGTTCGACCAGATGGACCCGCGCGACCCGCTACAGCTGACCGACGGTGTATGGGGACTCCTCGGCCGTTACTATTTCCTGAACAATGCCAACCTATGGCTCTGGATGCTGCATGGCAACCATGATCCGAAAGGATGGGAGCAACTCGGCACACACCACTCACTGCCGGAGGTGGGGGGACGACTGCAATACCCTGCCGGCAGCGGCGAGGCAGCCCTCACATACCACTACCGTGTTGCGGACGGCAGTGCGCTTGCGGAGGAACTTCTCCCGGCTGAACGCATTCCGGAGCACCGCTTCGGCTTCGATGCCAAATTCGACCGGGTGGTGGGCTACTGGGTGGAGGCTTCCTGGACGCATATGAAGAGGGATGTGGGGATCATGACCAACCAGCAATTACTGAATCTAGGTGTGGACTACACCTTCGGGTGGGGTAACGGGCTGACACTGACCTGGGAGCAGCTGCTGGCAGCCTATGATGAGCAGCCGTTCCGCTTTCAGGAGCCGTTCACCTTCTCACTGCTCAGCGCCCGCTACCCGGTGGGGCTGTTCGACGAGGTGAGCCTGATCGCCTATTTCGACTGGCGCAACAGATCGTCCTATAACTTCATCAACTGGCAGCGACAGTTCAACAGGCTGACACTGCACCTGATGGGGTACATCAACCCGAAGAATTACAATATCCCCACGCAGCAGGGTGCCGGCAATATGTTCGCCGGCACGGGCCTGCAGCTGATGCTTGTATACAATCATTAATTCAACTTTCGTATGTTCATTATATTTGGATCGTTACAGCTAAAGATGAGCTGTATACGTACAATGCGAAAGTTCAGTTACAAAAAAAGAGACGCTAAAACAGATGACAATGGATAACAATGCAATCATTCAGATCAGGGAGCTGACAAAGAGCTTCCCCATGGGCAAGAGCGCGTTCACTGCCCTGCGCGACATCAACCTGTCGCTGGGTAAAGGTGAGTTCACCGGCCTGATAGGCCCCAGCGGCTCGGGGAAGACGACGCTGCTCAATATCGTCGGCTCACTCGATACCCCCACATCGGGAGAGGCATGGGTGCTGAATCAATCGGTCGGCAGGCTGACAGCCCGGGAGGCGGCACAACTACGCAAGGAGAGCCTGGGCTTTATCTTTCAGAGTTATAACCTGCTGGCGGTGCACACCGTCTTTGAGAATGTGGAGTTCCCGCTGCTGCTGTTGAAGATTGGCGCAGCAGAGCGAAGAAAGATGGTGATGGATGCCCTGGAGTGGGTGGGTCTGACCGACAAGGTGCGGTCGAAGCCGCCCCAGCTGTCGGGAGGGGAGTGCCAGCGCGTGGCCATAGCACGGGCGATGGTGAAGAGGCCCTCACTGGTGCTGGCCGATGAGCCTACCGCCAACCTTGATGCAGCCAACTCACACCATATACTGCAGACAATGGTGAAGCTGAATGAAGAACTGAAGACGACCTTTCTCTTCGCCACCCACGACGAGAAGGTGATTGGCTATCTCAGGAGAAAAATATACCTCCTGGACGGGAAGGTAGCGCAGGATGAGTGGGTGACGGTTGACCAAACAGAAAAATGAGCATCTGATGAAAACAGCACTTAAACTTGCATACCGCAACCTCGTGGGTGCCGGTCTTCGCACCTGGCTCAACGTGATCGTCCTGTCGTTCTCCTTCGTCGTGATCATATGGCTGAAAGGGATAATGGTGGGGTGGGACTACCAGGCGAAGAGCGACATGACCAACTGGGAGATTGGGGGTGGGCAGTACTGGCATGAGCAGTATGATCCCTACGATCCCTTCACGCTGGCAGAGAGCCATGCCCTTATCCCGCAGCAGTTCGGCGATGAGATAGCACGGGGTGATATGGTGCCGCTGCTGATGGTACAGGGTACCATCTACCCGCAGGGGAGAATGCAGTCGGTAGCGATCAAGGGGATTGACCCCGCACAGGATATCTTCCTCTTGCCTACACATAAACTGGATACTGTAGTGGATGCTGTCCCCGCGATTATTGGCGTGGCCATTGCCCGGAACCTGCAGCTGGCGGAGGGTGATTACCTCACCATGCGCTGGAGGGATGCCGGAGGCACTTTTGACGCGACGGATATTGTGATCACTGCCATCTTCTCCAGCAACGTGCCGTCGGTAGAGGCGGCACAGCTCTATATCCCCCTGGAGACCCTCCGTGAGATGACCATGATGAAGGGCCAGGCGACCATCCTCACCTTCCGTGATCCTGAAATAGAGAGAGCCGCGGTGCAGGGGTGGGTGCACAAGCCGAAAGAGGTGCTGACCGCCCCGGTGGACAGGATCATCAAGACAAAGACAGTGGGGCAATCGGTGTTTTACACCATCCTGCTGTTGCTGGCCATGCTGGCTATCTTCGACACGCAGGTGCTCTCCATCTTCAGAAGACAAAAAGAGATAGGGACCTATATCGCGCTGGGATATACACGGCGGGAGGTGGTGGGTCTCTTCACCGTGGAGGGTGCCATGCACTCCATCCTCGCGGCACTGGTGGGGGCGCTCTATGGCATCCCCTTCCTGGCGTGGCAGGCCAGGGTGGGATGGACCATCCCCATGGATGCCGGTGATTTCGGCATGGCCATGGCACAGACACTCTATCCCATCTACAGCGCCGGCCTGGTGATCACCACGGTGCTGATCGTGGTGCTGATCACCACGATCGTGAGCTACTGGCCATCGAGAAAAATAGCAAAAATGAACCCAACAGAAGCATTAAGGGGGAGAATACAATGATACGATTCCTGATCAACGGACTGTTCCGCGATAAGAGCCGCAGCCGCCTGCCCATCATCGTGGTGGCGATAGGGGTGATGCTCACCGTCTTCATGAATGCCTACATCACCGGCTTTATGGGTGATACCATCGAGATGAACGCACGCTTTACGCATGGTCACCTGAAGGTGATGACAAGAGCTTATGCTGAGAACGAAGGGCAGGTGCCGAATGATCTGGCGATGACGGAGGTGACTGCACTGAAGGAGGAGCTCACCGCTCGCTTCCCGGAGCTGGACTGGGCCGCACGTATACAGTTCGGGGGACTGGTGGATGTGCCGGATGAGAAGGGTGAGACACGATCGCAAGGGCCTGCAGCAGGCATGGGGATTGATCTGTTGTCACCGGAAAGCCGGGAGGCGGGACGGCTGAATATCACTGAATCGATCGTGCGGGGGAGGATGGTGCAGAACCCGGGTGAGGCCCTGCTGGCGGAGCAGTTCTCCCGGAAGCTGGGGGTGGGCCCCGGCGATGAAGTCACCCTGATCGGGTCGACCATGCACGGGAGCATGTCGATATACAACTTCATCGTGGCCGGAACGGTCTCCTTAGGCGCTGAGGCGCTGGACCGCGGGAGCATCATCGTGGACATTGAGGATGCACGTCATGCACTTGATATGGATGATGCTGCGGGTGAGCTGGTCGGCCTGTTTGACGCTGGCTTCTACGATGATGAGCGTGCGCGGGAGATCGCGCAGGCGTTCAACAGCGCTTTTGTGGGGGATGACGATGACTACGCACCCGTGATGAAGACACTGACGCAGCAGGGGAGCATGGGGCAGTTGGTGAAGTTAATGGATGTGTGGGGCATATATATCATCGCCGTGTTCATCGTGGCGATGGCGCTGGTCTTGTGGAATGCCGGCCTGCTGGGCGGACTGCGGCGTTATGGTGAGTTTGGGGTACGTCTGGCCATGGGTGAAGAGAAAAACCACCTCTATCGTACACTGATCTATGAGTCTTTTTTTATAGGGATCGCAGGTGCCATCATCGGTACGGCCATAGGATTGTTTTTTGCCGCACTGGTACAGAAATATGGCATCAATATCTCCGGGCTGATGGAGGGCTCTGCCATGATGTATCCCTCAGCAATAAGGACACGCATCACGCCGGCCGACTACTATATCGGTTTTATTCCCGGTCTCTTCTCAACCGTGGTGGGAGCGATGCTCGCCGGAATAGGTATCTACAAACGGAAGACATCGCAACTGTTCAAGGAGCTGGAAGCGTAGTGATTTGGGATGTGTGATTTAGGATTTAGGATATGGGATGTGGGATATGGGATGTGGGATGTGGGATGTGGGATTTAGGATCTGGGATTTGGGATGTGAGATTTGTGATTTAGGATTTGGGATGTGCGAGTTATGATATGTGATCAGGGTGTTGATGTGTGATCTGGGAGTGAAAACTTAAATAGTAAAAGTTAAGGGGTTGAAAGACAAAGGTGGTTTAACGGAATAAAATGAATTAGCAATATGAATATCAGAAACCAAAAAATAATAACGACAATCGTCTCTCTGCTGTTTGCCACTGCGGCACTCCCGCTGCAGGCGCAGCCATCGGCGGACCAGATCCTGGAGCGGATCGACCGGAACCTATCATCAGAGACCCGGATATTTGAGTCGTCGATGACCATCCACGGCCGGCGGAACAGCCGAACTGTCACCTCAAAAACCTATGCAGTGGGCGACAAGCGCTCTTTTACCGAATACCTCTCACCTCCACGTGAAGAGGGAACCAAGATGCTGAAGCTGGAGGAGCAGCTCTGGATCTACTCCCCCTCTACCGACCGCACCATACAGATATCAGGACATATGCTCCGCCAGTCAGTGATGGGGTCGGACCTCTCCTATGAAGATATGATGGATGACAGGAAGCTGACGGAGACGTACGACGCCATAGTGACCGGAAGTGAGGAGCTGGAGGGACGCAAGACCTGGGTGCTGGAGCTGACAGCCAAAGTGGATGACCTGGCCTACGCCTCACGCAAACTGTGGGTTGACACGGAGCGTTACATCCCCCTGAAAGAGGAGCTCTTCGCCAAAAGTGGTAAATTGTTGAAACGATCCGTGATGCGTGAAGTGGTGCAGATTGAGGGACGCTGGTTTCCGCGGACAATACTCTATAGAGATATGTTGAAACAGGGAAGCGAAGGTACCGAGTTCAGAATCAACGAAATACACTTCGACGGCGATATTCCGGAATATCTCTTCACCAAGGCAGCACTGAAGCAATAGTGATTCAACATAATGCTATCTTTTTTAATGTTTCGATACCACAAAGGTGTTCGAATGCATTTCCGGAATCAAAGAAATACAAAAACATATGGTTATAATTGCGCTACTTCTGGTAGGTATTTAGCAACTAGCGGTTGTATATTATTGAATATATCTCACCTGGAGGTAGAGCTGCTGTGTGGGTATCACTTTCTAACAGTTTACTTTTTCAGCTTGATGACCTCACTGGCAGCAAGTAAAAATGCACCGGTCCCATATACCTCCCAGCTCTCTTCATTGAAATTCCTCCGGGGATCACCCCCGATCGGTTGCACCCAGCCTACACGCCCTTGATCATTGACACAGCGGTTCAGGCCAACCCACGCATTTTTCACTGCCGGCAAATAGCTCTTCTTATCCAGTAACTTATTATTAACGCCCCAGGCCAGTGCGTAACAGTAAAAACCGGAACCACTGACTTCTCCACCCGGATAGGAGTCGGGGTCAAGCAGACTGGCCCGCCACAGGCCATCCTCTTGCTGCAGGCTGACAATACGAGCAGCCATTTCTTTAAACAGATTCTCATAAAACGTGCGTTGTGGATAGTCTGACGGCAGCTCCTTGAGTATACGCACCAGTCCGCCCATGACCCAGCCGTTACCACGTGACCAGAATATTCGTTCGCCGTTTGCTTCCCTTCGCCCACTGCCGTCAGCCTTAATCACATAGTTCAGGTCACGGGCAAACAGATGTTCTTCTTTATTATATAACAAATCGTAACACTCTTTGAAATATTTATCATTACTCTTCAAATAGTCGGTATTGCCGGTGGTTACGCCCAGTTTAACCAGCGTGGGAGGAGCCATGAACAGCGCATCGCACCACCACCATTTAATGACATCATGCTTTCCTGTTGTGGGATAGGGGTTCGACATAAGAATATCCAATGTATCAATTGTTGGTTGAATCATCTCCTGTTTTTTCTCCCTTCTGTAAAGATCAATGTAGGTCTGACAAATGGCTATATCGTCAGCGTGATACCACCGCTTATGAGGTGACCACTGCTCTTTCCCGCCCATATCCATCATAGCCTGATAGATCTCTTTTGACCGGGTAGTCTCCCAAGCGGCAAAAACACCGGCATAAAAGGCTCCGTTGGTCCAGTCACGTGAGTGATGTTTCGGGTTTTGCAGTTGCCAGTCGGTGACTTTCGTCACCACCGATTTAATGTACTTCTTGTTAAATAGCTTATTGTCTGCTGACTGTCCGTTAACTGAAAAAATGAATATCGCAAACAGCAATAACAGATGAAACCTTTTACTCATAATTCTCTAATTTAAAATAAATTGTCTAACCAATATCTATGTACATGCCTAAAAATCAACATGCTCAATCACGAACTGCTGATCAGGCTCCGTCTTATACTCGTCCACAAATGGAGAATAGGTTTTCACAACGATCTTCTTTTCTGCCGTGTTGATGGTCAGGCGCCGAAGAAAACCATTCCCTCCCTTAACGGCGTTCTCAACTCCTCCCTGATAATTGGCCAGCATCTGGTATACTTTATTCCCATGCAGACCGTCGCTAACCAGAAAACCGGTGCCATCATGCAGGACATGACCACTAAATACCAACAGGATATTTGGATAGCGGCTCACCAGCTTCTCCCACATCTGCTCACCGTCATTCACAGCATTGTCTCCCGTTTCCTTCCCCAGTTTATAGCTCTGTGGTCTCCAGTGATGATTACGTTTTTCGCTCATATGTGTGTCATCTGCGTACAAATAGGCATGGGTGTTAATGATCACTTTATGCCCGTGATGATCACTGACCACCTTGCCTGCCCACTCAATCACGCTGTTCCTTGGACCGAACTCCAGCGACAGGATAAGCCAGTCGTAACCACCGGCCTTAAAGGTATGCCAGCTATTATCCATCTTCCCCTCTTCAAAAGCGCCACCAAAATTTTCCATCCGGCTGTATTTCTCATAAGGGAAGTATTGATTAAAAAGATCCGTCTGTCGTGAATCTGCGAAATATTTTGCCCCGGGCTCACTGCCCATATCATGATTTCCGGGAACAAAAGTATATGGAACTTTCCCATCCATCACCTGCATTGCTCTGGCAGCAACCTCCCACTCTCCGGGTACATTCCAGTCGGTTATATCTCCCTGGTGTAATACAAAGGCAATACTATCTTCATTTGCAGCTATCCATGCTGTCTGTGCCTGAAATATCTCAGGAATTGCACGTGAATATGTCTGGGTATCCGGGAGTAAAACAAGGTCGAATGGTTTTTTTACTGCACAGGAGGTGATGACCAGAAAAAACGTTGTCAATACGAATATAAATCTACCTGTTTTCATCATTCATTAAAATTAAGTCCTTTTGATTGAGGGACGGTTAGTCTGTACCGATGCTTTGTCATCTGCTGACAGGAAAATTATTGATGACAAATCTGTTTTATTGCTGTAATACAGTGCATGTTATCTTTAATTCCACTCCAGTTATAAATGCACATATATTTCAACCTGTTTGCAGATAGTGTACGCTTAATGGCTGAAGTCCATTGTTCGGTGGTATCCTCACCCAAATACAACCATTCTACGGCTGCCCAATATGGGGCATCGCTTTGCTTAAGTGCACTCATCGCTGTCAGGTCATTCTCCGGATTTACTGCATGTTCATAAAAACTCCATCCGGGACATGCATAATCATTTATTGCAGCTGAATAAAGTGACTCTCCGGGGCTCCACCCTCCACCGTGTGTGAAAAGATGCTCCTCCGGAACACCCAGCTTTGCAGCTAAACGGGACAGATCCTCGAGATGAACACGGACGACTTCAGTGATATCTCTTTCCTGTAACTTACCTGAAGCAGCCAGACCAAGCGTGCTGACTGCCGCATAACCAATGGCCTGAACACCACGATCAGGAAGAGATCTGTTCTCCAGACCATAGGAGGGATCATCAGACTCCGGTTTGTCAAGATAATTGTTCCCATTGGGATAATACCAGTTGTTCACGCCGATGGCACTCTCCCATCCAAGCTTCAGACCCACCAACAGATGTTTACTGTTTTCGGGAAGTTCTTTCCACCAATTCGTTATGATAGGTACCAGCTTCTTCATCTCAGCGTGGCATGCTTCACGATATAACGGACTCATTATATTGGGCATAGGCAGTACACGCAGCTGTCGTCCCCAGTTACGCCACCCAATTTTTACCGCGTTATCAGCTTGCCAGAAAGTCCACTCCACATTTTGCCGGTTATTGGGGTCATATCCGGGTTTGTTTTTATCCCACCAGTTCCATAAATCGGGCCGGTTACCCCACCATTGTTCACCGTCCAGTTGAACAACAACGGGGATTCCGTACTTCTCAGAGAGAGAAAGATACTTCTTCAGCCTCCCTGCAGCTTCTTCAGGATTCAGATGCAGATATGAAATGATCAATCCAACTCCAACCGATATGTCGTTTGTGCCACCCTGATAAAACAGATCTTTCAATTTCTGAAATGACGCTTCATCTGAATCTACAGCATTGATTATGATATACTGTTTATTGCCCTTTTCCACGTTTCCCCCTGTTATATGATTGCCTTCCTTTTATCTGTTAGTGGTCGTATCTCTTTGTCAAAAAGACATTGCTTCAAATGATAGTTCATATAGCCAATGGCCGAAATCATTTGGGTGATTGATATTGTTGCCTAGTAACGAGGACTGATCTTTTCTTAAAAGGACTTTTTCCCATGTGCTGTATACATCAACGTAAGCACAATTGGTTTCGATGGCAGCCTCTCTCGTCGCTTCAGCGTATAGTTTCATGGAATGGCTTCCAAAATGCCAGTTGTCATTGGGAGGAAATGAAGAAAAGAGGATTACCTCCGCATTTTTTCTTTCTCTGATCATCCCGACAAGTGTTACAAGGTTGGTTCTGAATTGTTCCGGAGTATTCCCTCCAATATTATGATCATTCATACCCCATCCTACTAAAACAAGATCAGGGGATGTTTTGCCTATATATGAATCCCACCACTCTATACCTTGTGTCGACATATAACCCGGTATTGATACATCTTCTATTTTTATGATGGCTTTCGGAAACATTTTTTTCAGATATTGTACATACCTGTACTGGAACCTGCGTTCCGTTGTTGAAGCTTCACCACCGGCTGTAATACTATTTCCGTAAGATACTATCGTCACAGGAGTGCCTGCTTCCAGCTTTTCCCTGAATTTTACCAGTTTATTGCTTTGATCATTCGGGTTTGCCAGTTGTTCTCCATTTTGTGTGGTATAATCGATCCATACGAAATAGGGGTGATTGGCGTAATCCGGGTATTGTGAATGGTCAAAATCTATCTTGCCATACAGCGGATGCATTGAATAATCAGGTATGCCCGAATTGGAAGTTCTTTTTACTTCCCCTTTTTGATAATCAATAATATAGTCAACTCCTTCAATGTATTCCCTGCACATTGAATCTGTCGGCGAATAGGTGCTGCGTATTATTACACCTTCCCTGCTAATTGAGTCGAAACATAATCTTCCGGGAATGGTTGAAGCCAGCACCAGGCTCTCTCCTTCTATTTTCATTGTTCTGTCATCATTGGATGGTTGTTCCGACGTCTTGCATCCCATGGTTAAAAAAAATAATATCAGCAAAAAAGAGCAGGACATCAATGCTCTTTCCTTTATTGCCGTTCTCATTGTCCTTCTCATCGTTTATCGTTTTATCTGTGAGGTATAACTGTGTCATCTGATCGGGTGGATATTGAGGGAAAAATCCTGTTATATTGAATAAGGTTCTCTGCTGCCAGGTATCAGGTCCTTTATGTCAATTATCTGTTTTTCAGTAAAACTGTAATTGCAATTCCAGCACAATTCAAAATTATTTTCTACTTCTGAATTACAATGAGGGTATGTTTTCATACGGTAATTTTATTTTAACAGGTAAAGATAATAATCTTTAACAACAATTCGACTCCTTTTGGTGTTAATTTGTTTTACATCAACGCAAAAAGCTCAGGGTCTGTTTTAACGCAAAAGTTCCAAAGACATTGATCTAAAAAATATTTTAATCGTATGAAACCTCCATGTTGAGAAACTAAACATCCAAGGGGATGAAAATAGAGGATTTTGTTACATTTGCCGTATCACATTTTTAACGTCAAACAGTATGGAATCACAAGTGTCATTTCCCCA
>Ga0209347_1006311_pt1 | contig 10586 bp, 11 predicted proteins | sample AutmiccommuBRH23_FD_187382 | JGI IMG/M metagenome (GOLD analysis project Ga0209347, IMG submission 187382) | Deep subsurface microbial communities from Mt. Terri, Switzerland - Autotrophic microbial communities BRH/23 (SPAdes) (version 2) | ecosystem: Environmental > Aquatic > Deep subsurface >...
ATCTTCCCGGCCGCCGGAGTTCCACGTCGGAAAGGCAAAATCCGGGTGTTCCGGCGATGGCACGGGTCAGCATTTCCGTCCGGTGCACGGCGCCGGCCACCCCGTCGACATCCTTATGGGGGGGCGTGGCCGAGGGGATGAAATAGACGGTGTCAAGTCCGAACCCTTCCTGAACCTCGAGCACCGTACGCAGGTGACCGAAATGCACCGGATTGAATGTTCCACCGAAAAGACCTGCTTTTGCCAAGATATTCCTTAAAAAGCTGAAACTTTTGTGGACTGGTGGACGGCATGGACTTGGTGGACGACATGGACGGTGTAAACCCGTCCACTCCAGTCCACTCAGTCCATGTAGTCCATTACGGTTCTTTATTTTGCTTTACCGCCGGACCTGCCCGTTTCCCCGAACCACGAATTTTGTCGTGGTCAGTTCGCGAACCCCCATAGGACCGAAGGCATGGAGTTTCGAAGTGCTGATTCCCATCTCCGCCCCCAGGCCAAGCTGTCCGCCATCATTGAACCGGGTCGAGGCATTGACAAGGACCACCGAGGCATCGACCTCCCGCAAAAATCGGCCGGCCCGCCCGTAATCCGTGGTCACGATAGCCTCGGTATGCCGGGAGCCATATTGATCGATGTGGGCAATGGCCGCTTCCATGCTGTCGACCACCCGGATGGCGAGAATCAGGTCCAGGTACTCGGCATGCCAGTCGTCCTCTGTTGCCGGGACCGTATCCGCCAGGATGGCCCGGGTCCGTTCGCATCCCCGGAGTTCGACTCCGGCCTTGAAAAATTCATCGGCCATGATCGGCAGGAAATCCGCGGCCACTTCCTCATGCACCAGAAGTGTTTCCATGGCATTGCAGACCCCGGGTCGCTGCACCTTGGCATTCAGACAGATTTCCGTCGCCATCGCCATATTCGCGGACCGATCCACGTAGACATGGCACACCCCCTTGTAATGCTTGAGCACGGGGATTTTAGAATTTTCCACCACGAATCGGATCAGCCCCTCGCCGCCACGAGGGATGATCAGGTCCACATATTCCTCCTGCCGCAGCAGGTGATTGATCGCCTCCCGATCCCGTACTGGAACGAGCTGGACGCCGCTGGGCGGCAGTCCGGTTTCCGCCAGCGCCTCGGAAACGGCGTTGGCCAAGGCCTGATTGGAATGGAGGGCCTCGGAGCCGCCCCGGAGGATGACGGCATTGCCGGACTTGATGCACAGCCCGGCCGCATCGATGGTCACGTTGGGCCGCGATTCGTAAATAATCCCGATCACCCCCAGCGGAATCCGCATCCGGGAAACTTCCAGGCCATTTGGCCGTACCCAGGTATTATCGGCCGAACCGACCGGATCCTCCTGACGGGACACCTCCCGGAGCCCCTCGGCCATAGCGGCAATGGTTTTGCCGGACACCGTCAACCGGTCTATCATGGCTGCCGAAAGCCCGTTCCGCCGGGCCAGTTCAAGGTCTTTCCGGTTTGCGGCCTGGATGGCGTCCGCCTGCTCTGTGATCTTTACCGCGATCCGTTCCAGTGCGACATTCTTCCGTTCCGAAGACGCCCGGGCCAACTCGCCGGCAGCCGCCTTTGCCGAACAGGCCATCTGCATGATGGTCGATTCAACACTCATGATGATCCTGATCCTTTCTTGCTGTTACAACACGGTTCCTCTTATCGTAAAGCACCTTTAAAATAAGATACTTTTGGCGGATTATCAATTTGTTTGTTTGCCAGTGCGGTCGTTTCCCAAAAAAACAAACGCCCGGCCCATGCGGCACCGCCGATCGGGTCAGGCTTCTGATTGGCGCTCCGTCTTTTCCACGCCCGGATTATTCGCATTCCCCCAGGACGGCCATGTTGTTCCGGTGAACGACCTCGTCATACGGCTTATAACCAAGCTTCGATTCGATTTCATTGGAATGGCAACCAACGATCTTTCGAATATCCGCCGCGCTGTAATTGACGAGTCCCGTGGCCAGCCGATTTCCATGGCCGTCCCGCAGGACGACGGGCGCCCCGATGCCGAAATCGCCTTCCACCGACACAATCCCTCCGGAAAGAAGGCTCTTGCCCTTATCGATAATCGCATTGACCGCCCCATCATCGATGGCGATCGCCCCTTTCGGTTTCAGGGTGAATCCAATCCAGCATTTCCGGTTCGACAACCGGCCTTTTGACGGGACAAAGAACGTCCCGCAAGGGTCTCCGGAAAAAAGCCGTTCCAAAACATCCTCGGATTTCCCTCCGGCGATGACCATGGGGATTCCGGCAACCGTCACCTTGCGCGCCGCCCGGATCTTTGAGAGCATCCCTCCCGTCCCCAGGACCCCGGGCAAACCGGTGGCCACCTTCTCGATTCCCCGGGTAATGGTCTCGACGGTGTGAATTTTTTCTGCACCGGGATTCGTCCGTGGATCGGCCGTGTAGAGCGAATCGATGTCGGTCAGGTTGATCAGTAGATCCGCATCCATCATGAGGGTAATCAATGCGGACAAGTTATCGTTGTCACCAAATTTGATTTCCTCGACCACCACGGTGTCGTTCTCGTTGATAACGGGAAGTACTTTCCATGCCAGCAGGGTATGCATGGTATTACGGGCATTCAGATACCGTCGGCGGCTGCTGCTCAGATCTTCTCCGGTAAGAAGGATCTGGGCCACCTTCCGGTCGTAGGCGGAAAACGCGTTTTCCCATGTCAGGATCAATCCCGCCTGGCCGACAGCGGCGATGGCCTGGCGCTTGGGAATTTCATCCGGCCGTCGGGACAGGCCGATTTTTTTCTGTCCCGAGGCCATTGCCCCGGAGGAGACGAGAAGTACTTCACGGCCGGTAGTGAGCAGGCTGGAGATCTGGCGGCTGAGACTGGCGATGACGTCGGTGTTCAAACCCTCAGCGCCGGTGAGCACCCCGCTGCCGACTTTGATGACTACGCGGCGGGCCAGTTCGAAATACGGTTTGCGATCAACTGTCACTGTCATAAGAGTGTTCGGAATTGTGATCGGAATTGATCAACAGGTTCAGCTTGTTCATCAGGGCGTCCACCCCTTCCCCGGTTGCCGCCGATATCCGGAAAACCGGGGTATCGCCGATTGCCGCCTCGAACAGGCGGGCATTTTCAGATGCTTCCGGTAAATCCATCTTGTTTAATGCAATGATCTGGGGCTTTTCGGAAAGCTCGGGGGAAAATCCGGCGAGCTCCCGATTCAGGGCTTGGTAGGAGAGCAGGGGGTTTTTCGGATCGATCGCCGCCGTATCGATGAGGTGTAACAGCAGGCCGGTCCGCTCCACGTGGCGTAGAAACCGGATCCCCAGACCCGCCCCTTCGTGGGCCCCTTCGATCAGACCGGGAATGTCGGCCATGACAAACGGTTCGCCCCAGTCGGGCTGGATGACGCCGAGGATGGGATTCAGGGTAGTAAACGGGTAATCCGCGATTTTTGGCCGGGCGGCGGAGATTCGGCTGATGAGGGAAGATTTGCCGGCATTGGGAAACCCGACAATACCCACATCGGCAAGAAGCTTCAGGTCGAGTTTCAGGGATTTGACTTCCCCCGGAAGCCCGGGTTGGGCGTACCGGGGCGCCCGGTTGGTGGAGGATGCAAATTTCTTGTTGCCCCGCCCCCCAAGTCCGCCATGGGCTATGATAACCGTCTGGTCGTCCTCAATACAGTCGCAGAACTGCTCACCAGTTTCGGCATCAAGGATGGCAGTGCCGGGCGGGACTTCAATGATCAGATCCTCTCCGTTGCGGCCGTGTCGCTGTTTTCCCATGCCGTAGCCGCCATCGGCGGCTTCGAAGTTTTTCTTGAATCGGAACTGCTGCAAGGTGCGCCGGCGTGAGGTCGTCCGTATGATCACATCACCGCCCTTACCGCCATCACCCCCATCCGGTCCGCCGCGGGGAACATATTTTTCGCGCCGGAAACTGACGGCCCCCCGGCCGCCATTACCGGCGGCCACGGTAATCACCACTTCGTCATAGAATTTCACGCGGTATAGACGCTGACTTTTTTCCGCGAACGGCCCAGCCGTTCATAGGTAACGACACCATCAATTTTGGCGAAAATGGTATAATCCTTCCCCATGCCGACATTTTCACCGGGGTGGATTTTGGTTCCGAGCTGCCGGATCAGAATATTTCCGGCCAGCACCCGCTGGCCGCCGAACCGTTTCACTCCGCGGCGCTGCCCCTGACTGTCCCGACCGTTCTTAGAGCTGCCGCCCGCTTTTTTATGTGCCATTTCAAATACCCCTTATATCAAGTACGTTAAAACGAATTCTGACTACACATGGAATCCGCATATTGATATTCAAAACCCGAAAATCGAAATCGAGAATCCAATATCAAATTTCGAAACCGGAATTTTGATATTTTATCCGGCGATAGTGTCAATCCGGATCGCCGTAAACGGCTGGCGGTGACCCTGCTTTTTGCGATATCCCTTGCGGCGCTTGTATTTGAATACAAGAATCTTTTTGGCCTTCCCTTGTTCCACGATCCGGGCGTTTACCGCCGCGTTGGCGACAACCGGCCTGCCGACGTTGATCTGATCGCCATCCGCGATCATCAGCACCTGATCCAAGGTTACCGGATCACCGACATCACCGGCGATCTTCTCAATGCGCAACACGTCACCCTCGGTGACCCTATATTGCTTGCCGCCCGTGGCAATAACTGCATACATGATTCGACCCTCCATTACCGCGAAACATAGATTGGAATTATAAATTCTGAAATTATAAATTTTTTTCAGGCATTGTCAACATAAATCATATGCAAAAAGGGTTCATCCCTCGTATCCGGATGAACCCTTTCAAAAAAGACATGCTGATATTTACCGGCGGGATTCTCCGGTTTCTTCCTTTACCCCTACGACCACTTTGTAAAGAATGGTCAGGACCAGAAATCCGGTCGCATAAACACCCAGTGTGATGAGTATCTCGGGACCCGAGGGGACATACTCGTTGACCTCGTGGAGCGGATTGGGAACAAACCCTCCGGAAATCATACCAAGCCCCTTGTCGATCCAGATGCCGATGAAGATAAAGGCGCAGGCCACGGCGAGCACGTTTTCATTCTGCCGGGCCGCCGGAATGATCAGGAGCACGATGGCGGTAACGATCAGGAACATCGATGTCCACATCCAGGGAACCAGCACCCCGTGACCATGCAGGCCGACAAACAGGTATTTCAGGTGATCCATATGCTCGGGAATCTGGCTGTAGAACGCGACGAAGACCTCGCAAAGAAAGAAGAAAAGGTTGGCGATGGCCGCGTAAGTGACGATCTTGGCCAAGGTCTGGATCGGTTTTTTCCCTGCGTCGAAGCTGGTGAACTTGCGAAGCAGGAGCGCCAGCAGGATCAGGAATGCCGGGCCGCCCGCAAACGCCGAGGCCAGAAACCGGGGCGCCAGTACAGCCGTGAGCCAGTAACCCCGTCCCGGAAGCCCGCTGTAGAGAAATGCCGTGACCGTGTGAATGCTGACCGCCCAGGGAATGGAAAGGTAGATCAGGGGTTTGAGCCATTTTTCATAAGGCACCCCGTTCCGTTCGGCGTCGAGCACGTTCCAGCCGATCACGATATTCAGCAGCAGGTAACCATTCAGCACGATCATATCCCAGAAGAGCATGGAATAAGGGGTCGGATAAATGATGACGTTCAGCAGTCGCATCGGCTGGCCGAGATCGACCACGATGAACAGCATGCACATGAGCACCGCGGAGACCGCCAGGAATTCCCCGAGAACGGTGATCTTTCCGAACGCTTTGTAATCGTGCAGGTAATAAGGGAGCACCAGCATCACCGCCGAGGCCGCAACACCGACCAGAAAGGTAAACTGTGCAATATAGAACCCCCAGGTGACGTCCCGGTTCATCCCGGTGATGCCCAGGCCGAATTCAAGCTGACGCAGGTAGAAGATAAAGCCGACCGCGATCAGCACCGTCAGCCCCCCCAGCCACATCCAGTAGGATTTGTTTCCTTTAAGCGCTTTTTCTAGCATAGCTCCCTCTTACGATCAGACGATATAAAATACGGACGGGAATGTTCCCAGGTTCGGTTTTCGTCGAATGGCGAACTGTTCGGCCAGAAGCTTCCGGATTTCGGATTCCGGGTCGTTAAGATCCCCGAAGACCAAGGCGCCTTCCGAAGCCTCCACGCAGGCCGGCTCTTTCCCCTTGGCCAGACGCTCGGCGCAGAAGTTGCATTTTTCAACGACTCCTTTCATCCGGGTCGGGAAGGCCATATCGATTTTCTCGATGGCCGGTCGGGGATCGCGAAAGTTAAAACTTCGGGCGCCGTACGGGCAGGCCGCCATGCAGAACCGGCAGCCGATGCACCGGTGGAAATCCATCAGGACGATCCCGTCGCTTTCCCGCTTGAAGGTCGCCTTGGTGGGGCAGGCCTGAACACACGGCGGGTTGTCGCAATGGTTGCACAGGACGGGGATTTCAACATGAGCCAACCGGTCCACCATGAACTGGTCATCTTGATCGGAGGGGAAGGCATGCTTGAACTCGGTCGCCCAGATCCACTTGATTTCATGATTCTTATTGTCGAATTTGGCGATATGGTCCGGTACATTGTGAATTTCGTGACAGGCTTCCTGGAGCTTTTCGTTCATTTCATGGTCGATCTTTCGCGTGTCGATCACCATGCCCCAGCGGGTGGCCGTCTTGGCTTCCGGACGCTTGATATATTCCGGCAGGGCGGTCTTTGAACTGGCGCCGGTCAGCTTCGGGGTCATGCCGATCAGCATGGAGCCCGCACTGACACCGAGTATGGAATAGCCGGCGATTTTAAGAAAACTGCGTCTGCTGTTTTCCATCATTTTTTCTCCTCCGGATATGTATGACAATCCCAGCAGTAAGGCGTTACCGAGGCGTAATTGTGACATCTGTCACAAAATTCCGCCTTGTTTGAATGACAATCCATGCAGGTATCCGACAGGCTCGCCACGTATTCCTTACCGTGTTCGTTGACGTAGACGCGCTGGCCGTCACGCACCACCGTATCACGCCATTCATCGAGAATCTGCATGTGTTCGGTTCTCATGAACTCCTTGTCGGCGATGCAGGTCTTGGCCGCTTTCGCCTTTGGGGTCAGTACCACTTCCGGGGCGGTCGATGCGGCGCCGTGGTTGTACCAGAACGGAAAGGTCACGAACATGAAAAAAATGATCAGACCTGCTACGATCTTGCCCTTATCCTTCATCGGATTATTCCTCCGTTTCTTCAATCAGGGGTTCGGAGCGCAGGTCGGTGGTCCGCTCGATTTCGCCTTCCATGACCAGCGCGTTGCCGACAAGTTCATGCACCCCGGTGACACCGACGCCGGGAACCCAGTAATCCATCAGCGGGGGAAGGGCCGCACGGTCGATGGCGCAGATGCAGGAGAGCATGTTTACCCCGTACTTGTCATGCACATGCTTGACAGCGTTGGCCCGGGGGAGCCCCCCGCGCAGCCGCAGCTCCATGATCTCCTCCGTGTTCAGACCGGACCCGCTGCCGCAGCAGAACGTCTGTTCGCGGATGGTGTTTTCCGGCATGTCATGGAAGTTGTTGCAGACGTTCCGGAGGACGTAACGGGGTTCCTCGAACATCCCCATGCCCCTTGCCGGATTGCAGGAATCGTGGAACGTGACGTTGTATTTGTCGTTGCGGCTCGGGTCGAGTTTCAGTTTGTTGTTCCGGATCAGGTCGGCCGTAAATTCGGCAATGTGGACCATCTTGGTGGAGGCCGCGTTTTCGAATTTCGTCCCGGTAATCGGGTTGACCGGTTTTTCCAGCCAGTCGGCCGGCCCGTTCATGGTATCCATGTACTGGTTGATCACCCGCCACATGTGGCCGCATTCGCCCCCCAGGATCCACTTGACCCCCAGCCGTTTGGATTCGGCGTACATCTTGGCGTTCAGGCGCTTCATCATCTCCGAGGAGGTGAACAGCCCGAAATTTCCGCCTTCGGAGGCGTAGGTGGAGAGGGTGTAATCAAGGCCGATATGCTCGAAGAGCATGAGGTATCCCATGAACGAGTAGGTCCCGGGATCGGCGAAAACATCACCCGACGGCGTGACGAACAGGATTTCGGCGCCTTTTCGGTTAAACGAGGGATTGATCCGGATACCGGTGATCGTCTCGATATCATCGGTAAAGAACTCGACCATTTCCTTGAAGGCGTGCGGCTGGATTCCCAGATGGTTGCCGGTGCGGAAACAGTTGGCCGCCGGTTCCAGTATCCAGTTGATGTTGAGTCCGAGGAGGGTGAGCAGTTCCCGGCCCATCATGGTGATCTCGGCCGTATCGATACCGTAGGGGCAGTAGACCGAGCAGCGCCGGCATTCGGTACACTGATAAAAATAGGAGAACCATTCCTTGATGACCTGTTTGGTCAGGGGACGGCCGCCGGCCAGTCGGCCGAGGATCTTGCCGGCCGTGGTGAAATCGTTCCGGTAGATCGAGCGCAACAGTTCGGCCCGCAGCACCGGCATGTTCTTGGGATCACCTGTCCCGATGAAGAAATGACACTTGTCCGCGCAGGCGCCGCACCGGACGCAGATGTCCATGAAGACTTTCAGGGAGCGGTATTTTTCCAGCCGTTCCTTGAACCCCTCGTGAATAATCTGCTGCCAGTTATCCGGCAGAGGCCATTCTTCATCCGCGGGAGACCACTCATCCGCCTTCGGCAACGGGAGCCCCAGATACTGCAGGTTCTTATTCTTTGTCGGATAACAGAACTTGCCGTCCGACAGGTCCGGGGCGACCTCATCCCACGGGTATTCCGGCGGGGTATGGTCGATGTTTATCAGTTTGTCTGGTTTGGGGATTCCTGCCATTTCTGCTCCTTTTCAACTGGAAGACCAGCCTCAATCATTTTTTCGCGGAAATCGTCTTCGTATTCTTCATAGGTATGCGTCTTGACCGGATAATTCCACGGGTTGACGTGTCGCTTGGCCCGGCTGTTGTTCGCCAGATTCCGGGTGGGGCTCAGGAATACCCCGCCCATGTGCATCAGTTTGCTGAACGGGATATAGGCGATCAGAATCGAAACGAAAAACAGGTGGACAAAGAACAGACCGCTCAAACCGGTTTCGGGAACAGTCGGGTGAAACGTCGCCAGCCCCATGGTCAGTTCCTTGATGCTCACGATATCGACCTTGGTATAATACCGCATCATCATTCCGGTCGCGGCGATACCGATGATCAGCAGGAGGGGGAAGTAATCGGCGGCCAGGGAGATGTACCGCAGTTTGGGAAGAACGATCCGCCGGAGAAGCAGCAGGCTGGCCGCCCCGAACAGCAGGCCTCCGGAAATGAACACCCCCGGCAGTCCCAATTGAAGCATGCCGTCCACCCGTTCCAGGGCGCTTACGAAGAAGGGGACCGGTTCCAGGAAAAACCGCAGGTGCCGCAGGAGCACCACCAGAAAGGCATAGTGGAACATGATGGCAAAGAGCCACAGCCAGACGACCCACTTGTAGGAAAGCCGGACCGAGTCGCCGACCGGCCGGAAACCCACCCGGTTGTTCTTGAAGAGCGACCGGAAAACCAGAACTTCCAGCAGCATCCGGCCAATAACGCCGCGATTGGTGGACGGGTTATCCAGTTTGGCATGTTCGATCCACGGCAGCGATTTCTGCTGGCCGCTTGTCGTGGGGATCCGGAAGGGGACCGGAGATTTGGCCCAATCGAGCATGCGGTTGGCAAAGCCGACGATGAACACGAGCATGGCCATATAGGGGATAACCACCCCGAACAGCCCGTCGAGCCCCGCCGCTTCAACCCCCGCGTACGCGATCAATCCGAGTACGACCACTGCAATGAGCGAATACAAGTATGCTGCATTCATTGACCATTACCTCACTTTACCGGTCTGGGCCGGAGCTTTGAATTGTTGTACAACCGGCCGGTTCCGGTATGCCGGTTAAAACACGTTTATATTTATTTATCGAGTTCCGGATCGATATCCGGCAACTCGCTCATCAACCCTTTTTTGATCAACAGCTTGTTGACGGCGTCGCGCGACTGCCGGGCTCTCAGGAGATATATCTTTTTCTTGCTCTCCATGTAAATATTAAATGCCAGCAGCATGACGGAATCGACCCGTCCGCCGATTTCCGCCATAGCATCGTCAACGGCTTTTTCACTGGTGCGAGCCTGTTTCAGGCCAGCCATCATGATCGCCTTGATGCCGAGGAGAAATCCGAGCGCTTTGGCCGGCGTGAATTCCTGGACGGAGCGAAGCCGAATCATCGGCTCCAGGGCCAGCATAACATCATCTGTGCTGAAATCTTTGGCAATCAGGGCTTCATAGAGATCATCGAGCCCCTTTTTCAGGGTGGCGCCGACCGGGTTGGCGAAGGGATCGCGAGTGTCCAGAAAAAAACGGCAGGATTCGGCAGGATAGGTTGAAATCACGGATTCCATCCACCGGTCGAGCCATTTGTCCTTATTTTCCTGAAATATCTCCGGTGTCTTCATGGGATATACTCGCTGCTCGGCAAACGATGGTGCGCTCGCCGACGATTGGAAAAAACATGTGAAAATTTAAATAATTACAAATTTCAAAGGGACTGACTATAAGC
>Ga0209347_1006312_pt1 | contig 10585 bp, 13 predicted proteins | sample AutmiccommuBRH23_FD_187382 | JGI IMG/M metagenome (GOLD analysis project Ga0209347, IMG submission 187382) | Deep subsurface microbial communities from Mt. Terri, Switzerland - Autotrophic microbial communities BRH/23 (SPAdes) (version 2) | ecosystem: Environmental > Aquatic > Deep subsurface >...
TGACGATGGCGTCGAGGTCGCGCTCGCCGCCGCGGTTGCGCTTGGCGGGGTTGAAGCGCACCTCGTGGGTGGTGATGCGCTGCGCGCGGTACCCCCCGGAGATCATGCCCCGCACCGACCGGAAGACCCCCTCCGGGCTGCTCTGGATCAGCTCGGTGAGGTGGTAGACCCGGTCGAGTCCGGCCAGGCCGTCGGTGCCCCCGCTGACGTTGGTGGCGGCGGCGAACTCCCAGTAGTCGGCGTAGGGCAGCTTGATGCCCTGCTCGTGCGCGAGCTCCCACATGGTGGCGGCGTCGACGCCGCCACCGAGGTGGGCGTGCAGTTCCGCCAGGCCGTCCTCGGGCGCGAAGACCGGGGTCACGGGCGCGGCGGCGGAGGAGTGCTCAGGAGGCGGCGCCGGCTCCGACCATCGGCTGCAGCTCGCCCACCTGGTACATCTCGGTGACGATGTCGCAGCCTCCGACCAGCTGGCCGTCGACGAACAGCTGGGGGATGGTGGGCCACTCCGACCAGGCCGACAGCACCTGCCGCAGGCGCGGGTCGGGGAGGATGTCGCGGGCGCCGTAGTCCACGCCGAGGTGGTTGAGGATCTGCACCACCTGGTTCGAGAAGCCGCAGCGCGGCATGTCGGGCGTGCCCTTCATGTACAGGAACACCTTGTGGGAGCCCACCTCGCTTTTGATCTGCTCGAGGATCTCCACTTCGGACAGGCTGAGGGTGTCGCTCATGTCGTCTCCGGTGCGCGGGTGCGTAGTGCGAGTGCGTGGATGCTGCCGTCATCGATGCGGTGCTGAACGGCCGCGTACACCATGCGGTGCTGGGCGAGCCGCGGCACGCCCGCGAACTGCGGGGCCACGACCTCGGCGGCGAGGTGGTCTCCGCCGCCCTGGTCGATCAGCGTCGCCGACGCCCCGGGAAGGGCCGTCTCGATGAGGGACTTCAGTTCTGCGAGATCTGCCATGCCGCAACCATAGCCGCCGCCGATGCGATCAGTCCCGACTCGACATGAGCGCGACCAGCTCACCGGGGTCGGTCACCGGGGCGCGGCAGGTGAAATGCCGGCAGACGTACGCCGCCGGCGCTCCCGCCACCAGGGGGCGGCCGGCCAGCAGCGGGCACTGATCGACGGTCCCGGCGTCCGCCGGGTCGCCGACCGCGAGCACATCGTGCGGCCCGAGCCCGCCGCGGGCGGCGGCCACCAGTTCCGCCGTGCGGGGATCGTCCGGCGCGCCGACGACGGCGACCTGGCGTCGCTCGGCGAGGTGCCGCTCGACGGCGACGAGGGCCGTGCCGTAGGCGTGCGGCATGCGTTCCATCCCCTCGCGGACGCGCTCCAGCGCTCGCAGCCCGGCATCCTCCAGCTCGGGGGCGCCGGTGAGGTCGGCGAGCCGCATCAGCACGTGGGCGGCCTGCGAGTTGCCGCTCGGCACCGGGTGGTCCTCGACATCGCGGGTGCGGCACAGCAGGCGCTCACCGTCGTCCGGGGTGTAATAGAAGCCGCCCTCGCCGTCGCCGAACAGCGCGATCATGCGCTCGGCCAGCCGGCGCGCCTCGGTCAGCCAGCGTGACTGCCCGGTCGCCATGTGGAGGCACAGGAGGCCGTGGCACATGTCGGCGTGGTCGTCGAGCAGGCCCAGCCCCACGGCCGTTCCGTCCATGTGCGCCCGGCGCAGTCGTCCGTCGACCACGAGGGCGTCCAGCACGAACGCGGCGGCGGCGGAGGCCGCGTCCAGATAGTCGTTCCGGCCGAGGATCACGCCGGCGTCGGCGAGACCGGCGATGGCGAGGCCGTTCCAGGCGGCGATCACCTTGTCGTCGCGCGCCGGCGCCGGCCGGGCCGCGCGCGCCGTGTAGAGCGCCGCGCGGGCGGCCGAGAGCAACGGCTTCGCCTCGGTGCCGAGCCGCCGTGAGACCGCGTCCACCGGCACCACCGGCCGCAGGATGTTCGCCCCCTCGAAGTTGCCCTCGTCGGTGACGCCATAGCGCAGCGTCACGGCGCGCAGCTGGTCGGGGTCGAGCACCGCCGCCAGCTGGGCGGGCGTCCAGACGAAGAAGGCCCCCTCGCCGCCGGGCGAGTCGGCGTCCTGCGCCGCGGCGAACGCCCCGCCGGGAACGCGCATCTCGCGCAGCAGGTAGTCGAAGACCCCCTCGGCGATCCGGGCGTGCTCCGCGGTGCCGGTCGCCCGGTGGGCGAGGGCGTAGACACGCCCCAGGAGCGCGTTGTCGTAGAGCATCTTCTCGAAGTGGGGCACCAGCCACCGGCCGTCGACGGCGTAGCGGTGGAACCCGCCGCCGATCTGGTCGTGGATGCCGCCGGCGCCCATGCGCGCGAGTGTCAGCTCGAGCATCTCATGGGCGTGACGGTCGCCCCCTGGGCTCGCGGCGCGCACAGCCAGCCACTCCAGCGCCAGTGAGGGCGGGAACTTGGGCGCACCGCCGAAGCCGCCCTGCACCGGGTCGAACGAGCGGGCGAGGCTCAGCATCGCCCCGTCGAGAAGCGCCCGGTCGAAGGTTGCCCCGGTCGCTTCTGCGAGCGGTGCGCGCTCCGCCGCCGCGGCGACGCGGCCGGTCGCCCGGTCGGCCTGGGCGATCACCTCGTCGCGCCGCTCCGTCCACGCGTCGGCCAGCGCCCTGCAGAGGTCGGCGAACCCGGGCATCCCGCCCCGCGGCTCACGCGGGAAGTACGTGCCCGCGTAGAACGGGCGCCCATCGGGGGTGAGGAAGACCGTCATCGGCCAGCCACCGCTGCCGGTGAGGGCCAGGGTCGCCTGCATGTAGAGCGCGTCGATGTCGGGGCGCTCCTCGCGGTCGACCTTCACGTTCACGAACAGTTCGTTCATGACGGCCGCGGTGGCCGGGTCCTCGAACGACTCGTGCGCCATCACATGGCACCAGTGGCACGCGGAGTAGCCGACCGACAGCAGGATCGGGCGGTCCTCGGCGCGCGCCCGCGCCAGCGCCTCGTCTCCCCACGGGTACCAGTCCACCGGGTTCTCGGCGTGCTGGCGCAGGTAGAGGCTCGGCTGATCGGCGAGGCGGTTCATGGCGCGTCCGGTCGGTCGGGGTCCGGGAGGGGAGGATAGTGGCGGGCTTCGCTACCGTAGTTCACCGATGAGCCGCTCCTCCGAATCCCCGTCCGGGGGTCCCTCGCCCGACCGCTTCCTCGCGGCCGCGGGCCCCGTGCCCGCCCGCGGCGCCGACGCGCGCTGGCGCCAGGTCGCCCTCCTGTCGGCATCGTCGGCCATGGGCGACCCCGCCCGGGCGGCCACGTCCCTCGCCGCCGTCCTCGCGGCGCTCGACCGACCGCGCGCCGCGCGGGTCGCGCTGGCCCAAGCCCCCGGCGACGACCCATGGGCGATCTGGTGGGGCGTCCTGACGGCGGGGCAGGAGGGCGACCTGGACGGGTTCGCCGAGGCCCGGCGCGCGGCGGCAGCGGGTGATGTCGCGGGCCCCGACGCGCGGGAGGTGCGTCGCCGGCTCGCCGACCTGGAGACCGAGATCGCCGCTCTCGCGGGTGACCCGGGGGGCGCGGGCGCCCGCTTCTCGGTGCTCGGCCACCGGGCGCGTCCCGAGCGCCGCATGCTGATCGGCGGGCGCTCGTCGGCGGTGTACCTGGTCGACCCGGGGTGGGACGCGGTCCGCCTCGTGCGCCTCGGCCCGCCGGAGGGCACCGCTGTGGGCAACCGCGCGCTGCTCGCGCCGGAGGAACTGATCGCCGCGGTGCGCCGCGGCGACGCGGGCCCCGGGTGGGATGTCCCCGACGACGCCCCGCCCGCCCTCGACCCCGACACGCTCCTCGGCGCGCTGCGCGAGGACGTGGACGTGCGCGACCGGCGCCTGGTGGCGCTGGCCCGCGAGGTGGCCGAGGAACGCGAGCGGTTGCGCGAGGACCGTGTGCGCCTGGCCGAGGACCGCGAGGCGTTCGAGCTCGAGTGCGCATCCGAGCGGATGCGCCGCTCGCGGGCGGCGGGCACCGCCCCTCCCGCCGGGGGCGCGGTCGGCATTCCCCGCACCGCGCGGGATGCGCTGGCGCTGCTGGCGCTACCGGCCGGCGCCACCCCGGCGCAGGTCGAGCGGGCGTGGCGCGAGCAGGTGGTCCGCTGCCACCCCGACCGGGTCGTCGACCTGCACCCCGACATCCAGGGGCGCGCGCAGGGGCTCACCGTCGCCCTGAACGCCGCGCGCGACCTGCTGCTGGGGGCCGCCCCCACGCGGGTGCGCGGCTGAGCCGCCCGCCCGCCGGGTTCACTCCGGGGGCATCAGCGCCACCTCGAGCACCTGCTCGATGCGGTCCGCCAGCACGATCGTGAGGCCCGCCCGCTGCTCGTCGGTGACGTCGGCGCGGAGCTGGTCCTCGTTGAGGGCGGGGAGGACGACCGATGTGATCCCGGCGCGCCGGGCCGCGAGCACCTTCTCCTTCACCCCGCCGATCGGCAGCACCTGACCGGTGAGGGTGATCTCGCCGGTCATGGCGACCTCCTCGCTGACCGCCCGCCCGGACAGGGCGGACACCAGCGCCGTGACCATCGTGACGCCCGCGGACGGGCCGTCCTTGGGCACCGCCCCGGCGGGGACGTGCAGGTGCACATCGTGGGTCGCGAAGAAGTCCTCGCGCAGCTCCAGGCCGAAGTCCTCCGCCTTCGCGCGCACCAGCGACACCGCGGCCTGCGATGACTCGCGCATCACATCGCCGAGCTGGCCGGTGACGGTGAGCTTGCCGGCGCCCGGCATCACGAGCGCCTCGACGAACAGGATCTCGCCCCCGGCGCCGGTGACGGCCAGGCCAGTGGCGACGCCCGGCCCGCTGGTGCGGCGCTTCACCTCGTTGTGGATGCGCTCGGGCCCCAGGATCTCCCGGGCGCGCTCGGTGCCGACCACCTCCGGCGCGTCGTCGCCCTCGGCGACCCGCTTGGCCACCCTCCGGGCGATCGCCCCGAGGCGCTGCTCGAGCCGGCGCACCCCGGCCTCGCGCGTGTACTCGCCGATGACGGTGCGCAGGCCCTCGTCGGTGACCTCGAGGATGCCGTCGGGCAGGCCGGTGCTCTCGATCTGGCGCGGCAGCAGGTAGCGCCGGGCGATGTGCAGCTTCTCGTCCTCGGTGTAGCCGGCCAGCCGGATGATCTCCATCCGGTCGAGCAGCGGGCCGGGGATCGTCTCGAGCATGTTGGCGGTGCACAGGAACAGCACCCGCGAGAGGTCGAGCGGCAGGTCGAGGTAGTGGTCGCGGAAGGTGTTGTTCTGGGCCGGGTCGAGCACCTCGAGCATCGCCGAGGACGGGTCGCCGCGCACGTCGGAGCCCATCTTGTCGATCTCGTCGACCATCAGCACCGGGTTCATCGCCCCCGCGTCGCGGATCGCCCGCACGATCGTGCCGGGCATCGCGCCGACATAGGTGCGCCGGTGCCCCCGGATCTCGCTCTCGTCGCGCACGCCGCCCACCGAGATGCGCGCGAACCTGCGCCCGAGGGCGCGGGCGATGGAGTGGCCGAGGGAGGTCTTGCCGACGCCCGGCGGCCCCACGAAGCAGATGATCGGCCCGGCGGCGTCGGACTTCAGGCGCGCCACCGCGAGCTGCTCGATGATGCGGTCCTTCACCTTGTCGATGTCGTAGTGGTCCTCGTCGAGGATGCGCCGCGCGCGCTCGAGGTCGAGGTCGTCCTCGGTGACGGTCTTCCACGGGATCTCGAGGATCCAGTCGAGGTAGGTGCGGATGACGCTGTGCTCGGCCGACGCGGACGGGATGCGAGCCAGGCGCGCGAGTTCGCGATCGGCGGCCGTGCGCACATCCGTCGGCGGATCGAGCTCGGCGAGCCGGGCCCGCAGCTCCTCGATCTCGGCCTCCTCGTCCTCGCCCTCGCCGAGTTCCTCGCGGATCGCCTTGAGCTGCTGGCGCAGGAAGAACTCGCGCTGGCCCTTCTCCATGTCCTCCTGGACGTCGCTCTGGATCTTCGCACCGAGTTCCAGCAGCTCCAGCTCCCGCGTGCACAGGAGGGTGAGGTGGCGGAGCCGCGCCTCGAGGCCTGCCTCCTCGAGCAGGGCCTGGCGCTCTTCCACCGAGAGGCGCATCGAGGAGGCCACCATGAACGAGAGGGTCGCCGGGTCGTCGACGTTCGCCACCGCCACCTGCAGCTCGTCGGGCAGGTGGGGGACAAGGGCGATCATCCGGGTGAAGATGCCCTGGAGGTTGCGCGCCAGCGCCTCGACCTCGGTGGTGCGCTCGCCCTCGTCGGGGATCTCCTCGACATGGGCTTCGAGGAACGGCTCGGTCTGGGTGTAGGGGCCGATGCGCACGCGGCGCAGTCCCTGGATGAGGATCCGCACCGTGCCGTCGGGAACCCGCACCATGCGCTCGACCATCGCCGCGGTGCCGATCTCGTGGAGCTGCTCGGGCGGGGGCTCTGTCGCCTCCGGGTCCCGGCTCACCACGAGGGCCAGCATGCGTGGCGAGCGGTTCAGCACCTCGTCGATCAGGCGCACCGACCTGGCCTCGCCGATGGCGAGAGGCGCCATCGCCTCGGGGAAGACCACGGTCTCCTTCAGCGGGAGGACGGGCAGGGTGCCGGGCAGGGCGGCGGCATCGGGCTCCTCGCCGTTCTCCGGGGCGCCGGCGGCGGGCTGCCCGTCCGCGGCCGGCGGCTCCTCCGATGCGGGCGGCCCGGCGGGCGCCGCGGGCGCCCCGGGGACCTCGGGTTCGTCGGTCACGACGCCCCCCGGACGGTGATCGCGACCCGCCGGGCCGGCGGTCGCGCGGCGAGCGGCAGCCGCACCCGCAGGATGCCCCGCTCGTAGGTGGCCGAGGCCCCGGCCGGGTCGACCGCCACGTTCAGCCGCACCCGCCGTTCGAACGGGCCCCACCCGATCTCGGCGTGCTGATAACTGCGGCGCGCGTCCCCGCCGCCGCGCCGCCGCATCCCCCGCACGACCAGGACGTTCTCGTGCAGGGCGATGTCGACCTCGTCGGGGTCCACGCCGGCCACGTCGACCTCGACGACGAGCGAGGGCGGGGACGAGTCGGTCAGGTAGACGTCGACGGGTGCCCGCGTCTCGTGCGAGGTGCCGTGCCGTCCTCCCGGGAACAGCTCGGCGAACAACCTGTCGACATCATCGCGGAACATCGGCCCAGTCTAGGACACCGGTCGCCGGCGGTCACGGCCCGGGCGCCGCCGTCAGTCGTCCCAGTCGTCCTCCCGGGCGAGCTCCGCGTAGGCGCGCCACTCGCGCAGCACCCTCTTGGCGTCACGCGGACGGATGTCGGGCCGCACGCTCGCAAGCAGTGACAGCGCGAGTCCCTCCGCGCCGCGGGCCGGGGGCGCGCCGAGCTCGTTGAGGACGCCCCACACGGTGTCCTCCTCCAGCTCGGGGCGCTCGGCCAGGATGAAGTCCGCGGCCTCCCCGAGGTCCAGCTCGTCGTCCATGGGCCCAGTAGAGCACACGGGCGCAGGAGCGGGCGCGGCGCTCAAGAATCGCCCCGCCGCAGCCGATCAACGGGACGTCACCGTCGCCCCGGCAAGGACGCCGCCCCGATGAGACCACCCGCATCCACAGAACCGCCCACCGTCGCCGCCGTGCAGCGACTCTGCCAGCGCGTGCGCTCGGCCGGCTCCCCCAACGCGGCCGCGCGCGGCCCGCTCGTCACCGAGTACCGGCGCCTGGCCACCGCCCTCGATGTCGCCCCGGAGGACGTCCCCACCGGGCGCGACCTCCAGCACGCCGTGGTCGGGCTCCTGCGCGCCGCCGCCGCCGCGGAGGCGGCCGCCGCCGCGACCCCCGCGGCGCGTCTGCGCCGCGCCGGCATGCGCCGCCGGCCCGCGTGATCCACCGCCGTCCGGGGCCGTCCCGCGGCCCGGGGCGCGTGTGTTACCCTTCAGCGCCCGTCAAACGACCGGAGGCGTCGACCTGTGGCAACAGGCCAGCGCATTGCAGTGACGATGGCTTGCGAGGACTGCAAGCATCGGAACTACCAGACCAACAAGAGCAGGCGGAACACCCCGGACCGCATCGAGTTCCGGAAGTTCTGCCGGTGGTGCGGTAAGCACACTCCGCACAAGGAAACCCGATAACGGCGCACGCCGTTCGGGGCTTCCCGTAGGGTCGTAGCTCAACTGGTAGAGCACCGGTCTCCAAAACCGGGGGTTGGGGGTTCGAGTCCCTCCGGCCCTGTCCGGGCCCCGATACTGATCTGACGAAGACGAGCTGATGGCACGAATCCGACCCGCGCGAGGGCAGGACGGCCCGGCGGACGGCGACGAGCCGGGTCCGGGCGGAGCCCGCGCACCCAAGTCCACACCCGGCAAGCGCTCGGCCTCGAAGGGCCCCCAGAGCCCGAAGCCGAACGCACCGGGCCGGCGCAAGCAGGAGAAGACCGGCAGCTACACCAAGGCGGTGGCCGCGGAGCGCAAGGGCTCGCGCTTCATCCAAGAGGTCATCGTCGAGCTTCGGAAGGTCAGCTGGCCCACTCGCAGCGCGCTCGCACAGTCCACCGCCATCGTCCTGGCGGTCGTCGCTATCGTCGCGGTATACCTCGCGGCCCTCGACGCCGTCTTCAGCCGTCTCATCGACTCCATCTTCTGAGGTTCGCTTCTTGCGCTGGTACGTCATCAACACCTATTCCGGACACGAGAAGAAGGTGAAGACCAACCTTGAGCACCGCCTCATCTCGCTGGGGCAGCGCGACAAGGTGCGCCAGATCGTGATCCCGACCGAGCAGGTGGTCGAGACCAACAAGGACGGCCAGAAGGTCCAGAGTGAGAAGCGTCGCCTCCCCGGCTACGTGCTCGTTCAGATGGACATGACCCCCGACGCCCGGTGGCTGGTGCAGAACACGCCCGGCGTCACCGGCTTCGTGGGTGGAGGCGGGCGCGAGAGCGAGCCCGTCCCGCTGAGCCAGGCGGAGGTCGACCGCCTGCTCAACGTCGCCACCGAGACCCGTCCGCGCGTCAAGGCGGACTTCGAGGTGGGCGACAGCGTGAAGATCATCTCCGGACCCCTGTCGGAGTTCAGTGGAGAGATCGCAGAGATCAAGCCCGAGTTGGGCCGCCTGAAGGTGCTCGTGAGCATCTTCGGCCGCGAGACCCCGGCCGATCTCTCGTTCGATCAGGTCAAGAAGATCACCTAGCGGCGCGAAGAGGACGGAATGGCGAAGAAGGTCCTGCAGGTCATCAAGCTCCAGATCCCCGCCGGTGCGGCATCGCCCGCTCCGCCGGTCGGTCCCGCCCTCGGTGGCGCCAGCATCAACATCATGGAGTTCTGCAAAGCGTTCAACGCGCAGACCCAGGCCGGTAACGGCACCCTCACGCCCGTCGAGGTGACGGTCTACGAGGACCGTTCGTTCACCTTCATCACGAAGGTGCCCCCGGCGGCGGTGCTCATCCGCCAGGCGCTGGGGATCGACAAGGGGAGTTCCGAGCCCCACAAGGACAAAGTGGCGAACCTGTCGCGCGACCAGCTGCGCCAGATCGCCGAGACCAAGCTGCCCGACCTCAACGCCACCAACGTCGAGTCGGCCATGCGGATCATCGCGGGGACGGCGCGCAGCATGGGCGTGACCGTCGACGCGGAGTAGGAGGAGCAGGGGTGCCGAAGCACGGCAGGCGCTACCAGCAGGCCAGGTCCGAGATCGACACCGAGCGGGTCTACAGCCCGCTCCAGGCGGTCCGCCTGATCAAGGCGCACGAGATCACGAAGTTCGACCCCACGGTCGAGCTCCACATCCGGCTGGGCGTCAACGTGCGCCACGCCGACCAGCAGCTGCGCGGCACGATCAGCCTTCCGCACGGCAGCGGCAAAGCGGTCACCGTCGCGGTGTTCGCCCAGGGCGACAAGGCCCGCGAGGCCGAGGAGGCCGGGGCGGACGTGGTGGGCGGCGACGATCTCGCCCAGCGCATCCAGGAGGGCTTCGACGACTTCGATGTCGCGATCGCCACGCCCGACATGATGGGCGTGGTCGGGAAGCTCGGCCGCATCCTCGGCCCGTCGGGCAAGATGCCCAATCCCAAGACGGGCACCGTCACCTTCGACGTGGCGAAGGCCGTCACCGAGGTGAAGGCCGGCAAGGTCGAGTACCGCACCGACCGCACGGGCATCGTGCACCTGGGCATCGGCAAGCGCTCGTTCGACGAGGCCCAGCTGCTCGACAACTACCAGGCCGTGATCGAGGAGATCGTGCGGGTGAAGCCCGCCGCGGCCAAGGGCAAGTACCTCAAGTCGATCACGCTGGCGCAGACGATGGGCCCGGGCATCCCGCTCGACACCACCAACACGTCGGCCGAGACCTCCACCGAGGAGCCCGCCGCCTAGGCGCGCGCGACCGACACACCCGACCGAAGACCCACGGGGGCGGCATCGCCGCCTCAAACCGCCGTTTCGACGGAACCCGTGCGAGGTTGGAGCAGCGTTCAGGGACGGCCCCGCGTGGGCCCGCCGTGATCTGCCCCGGCCTTCACGGCAGACACCTGAGGAGGTGACACCCTGAACCGAGAGCAGAAGGCCGAAGCGCTCCACGCACTGACGGAGCGCCTGAGCGCGAACGACACCGTTATCGCGGCCGACTTCCGCGGACTCACCGTCCGTGCGATGGGCGAGCTGC
>Ga0209347_1006316_pt1 | contig 10580 bp, 9 predicted proteins | sample AutmiccommuBRH23_FD_187382 | JGI IMG/M metagenome (GOLD analysis project Ga0209347, IMG submission 187382) | Deep subsurface microbial communities from Mt. Terri, Switzerland - Autotrophic microbial communities BRH/23 (SPAdes) (version 2) | ecosystem: Environmental > Aquatic > Deep subsurface >...
CAGCTCGTGCACGCGGGCGAGGAAGGCGCCGGATTCCGCACCTTGAATGATGCGGTGATCGTAGGTCGACGTGATCGTCATGACCTTCGAGATGCCGAGGTCGGCGAGGACGCTCGGATCGCTGGCCGAGTACTCGGCGGAGTAGTCGATCTGCCCGGTGGCGATGATCGTTCCCTGCGTCTGCATCAGACGGGGAACGGAGGCGACCGTACCGATCGTGCCGGGATTGGTCAGCGAGATCGTCGTCCCTTCGAAGTCGGCAATCTCGAGCGCGTTGTTGCGCGCCTTGCGGACGATGTCGTTGTAGGTCTTGAGGAACTGCGCGAAGTCCATCGTGTTCGCGCGCTTGATGCTCGGGACCAGCAGCGAGCGGCTGCCGTCCTTCTTCTCGACGTCGATGGCGAGACCGAGGTTGACGTCTTCGCGGTCGATGCGCGTCGGCGTGTTTTCCTGCACGACGAACGACGAGTTCATGCGCGGGTACTGCTTGACCGCCTGCACGATCGCCCAGCCGATGATGTGCGTGAACGAGGCTTTCGCCTGTCCCATCAGCATCAGGTGGTTATTGATGACGCGACGGTTCTCTTCGAGGACCTTGACCGGGATGTTGCGGATCGAGGTTGCGGTCGGGACCTGGAGCGAGGACTCCATGTTCGCGACGATCTTCGACGCGGCGCCGCGCAGCGCGACCGGCGTGCCGGTCGAGGGTGGGGGAGGAACGGCCGCCGGTTTCGCGGGTGCCGGCGCCGGCGCTGCCGGCTTTGCGACCGGCGCAGGACGCGGTGCGGCCGCTGCACCAGCTACCGCGGCAACCCGCTCTTCCACTTCTTCTTCGACATCCTCCGCTGTGCCCTGCGGCTCGTAATCCTCGAAGAATTCGCGCCAGTTGAGGCTCACCGACTGCGGGTCGGTCCGGTACTTCTCGTAAAGCTCCTCGATGAAGGCGATGTTTGCGCCGTACGTGACAGAAGACATGTCTCTCAATTCCTACCGTGCAGCGTCGTGCCGTGGCCGAAGGCGGCCGGCGTGCGGACGGTGCCGCAGCCGGGATGTGGATGCATCCGGATCAGGACGACGAGTTTTGTGGTCGATCGTTCGCTTCGACTGCCGTGTGCGAAAGCGATGTGAGGCCGAGCCAGCCGAGTCCGGCGGCAAACCCGCCGAGAACGTCGGACGGGAAGTGTACGCCGAAGTACACGCGTGAAAACCCGACGCTGACGATGATCATGCCCGCAACCGCGTGAGCGGCCACCTGAACGGGCAGCGAATGCCGCTCGACCAGATGATGGGCCACGATCGGATACGTCGCGGCGCTGAGCAGCGAATGGCCGCTCGGGAAGCTGTGGGACTTCGGCAGTTTGATCCGCCGCGCGAGCTCCTGGGGCCGCTGGCGGCGGAAGATGTTCTTCAGAATCGTGTTGATCGCCATCGCCCCGCCGGTGGAGACGACCACCGTCCAGGCGTCGTGCTTGCGCCCCTGGCGCAGCATCATGATCGCCGTCAGTCCCGCCACCGTGCCGATCGCCACGTGCGTCCCCAGCTGCGTGGCGGCGTGCATGACGTCGTGCGTCACACGGGTGTCGATCGTGTGGACGCTCTCCATGATCGCCTCGTCGTAGCGGTCGGCATGACCTTCGACGACGTAGTCCGCCTGCTTCTTGAAGAACCAGAATGCGAGCCCGGCGAGGACGACACCGCCGCTGCGGCCGATGGCAAGTGGAAGGAAAGCCTGCCGGCGTTTCCCTTTGCGAAGAGGCAGCTTCGCAACCTTCGTTTTCACGGCGCGGAGTCTATGGTCGGGGCTTCGCAAACGCAATAAAACGGTGTGCGGGTTTCGCGCCACAGCACTTGCGATAGAACTCGATCGCATCCGTCCACGGAATGATGGCCTCGGTGTATCCGAGACGCCGCAGATCGGCGAGCGAAGCGAGCAGCAGCCGGCCTCCGATCCCGTGCCCCCGCATCGATTTCGCCACGCCCGTCGGGCCGAAGAATCCGAGGCCGCGGTTGTTGACGTCGTGGACCGCGAAGCCGGTGATCCTGCCGGCGTCCTCCGCGATGAACGCGGTCGGCACTTCGCGGTCGAGCGCGCGGGCTGCTTCGAAACGCCAGATCTTCCCGAACTCGGCCTCGACGAAATGAAGAACGCGATCTGTATCGGCAGCAGTCGGGCGGACGACGTCCGTCGGGGCGACGATTCCCTCGAGCCCGACCTCGAGGTTCCAGGTCCACCGCGTCTCGATGTAGCCGACGGCATGGCAGAACGTGCGGGACGCCACGTCGTCCATCGGAACGCCCGGCGTGAAGTAATTGCCAGGTTCGGCAGCGACGAGCGTCGCCCCCATCGCCTCGGCATCGGCGACGAGCATCCGGCCGATTCCCTGACGTCGAGCATCGCGCGCCACGGCGAGGAGCCGGATCCATCGGCCGCAGACGACCGAGACGGCGCGGATTCGATCGCCTTCCTCGAGTACCCGCACGACCGGCTTTCCGTCGATACCCGGGCCGAAACACTTTTCCTCTGCGACGACGGAGATGTCATACGGCGCGTCATTCGCGCTCGCGAGAAACTCGCGCAGAGCGGGAAGGTCCTGCGGCCCGGCCGTCCGGAGCATGCCGACTGTCTAACATGATTCGCAGCCGGACCGCAGTGAGATGTGGAGCGGGAAGTTACCGGGCCGGCGTTACGAAGGTTGCATCACCGGTGTCGTCGCGGACGATCGAGGCGTAGGCGTAGATCGTCGCGTTCGAGCTCGATACCCGCACCATCGACGCGGACATGGGGCCTGCCTGGAAGTGCGCAAAGATGTCGTTGAGCTGCTTGAACGAACGCGCCTTCACCTCCGTCGCGAACATCCCGCGGCCCACGCCCGCGGTATCGATCATTTCGACCCACGCGATGATGTCGTAGGGATGTGGATTGACGATGCCGATGTTCGTCCGGTTGCCATTCACGCCGCTCAGGCCCGGCAGATAGGCGCTGGACTCGAGCTCGTGGAGGCGGAACGACGGGACTCCCTGGCCGAACTCACCACCGCTCGAAACGTTGTAGATGCGGGCCCGCGCGGTGATGCGGGCATTCGGATCGTCCCACGAGATGCGCACCAGGCCTCCGCCTGAAACGACGCCCCACCAGTTGAACAGCGCGTCCGGAACGGCGACGACCTCATTCGTCGAAAGAAGCATCGGAACGCTCATCGGCAGAACGCCCGGGATGTGCAGGGTAATGGTTGCCTGGACCGGATCGACGACAGGGTACGTCGAAAGGTTCGTGACGACGATCTCGGTGCGCCAGAGCGAACCCTCGGCTCCTTCGCCGCGGTACGTCGCCGGGATGAAGACTTCTCCGGCGGTGGCGACCGAGGCGAGAGAGAGCATGACGAGAAGTGCAAAGATGCGTTTCATGTGACTGACTCCTGATGTTGCGAATTGCCGTTTGTTTCGAGGCGGCCCGCGGAGAGTCCGAGCGAGCCGCTTACGTCCCGATTACGAAGGCGCCGATTACCGCACGCCTGCGGCCTCGATCGGGTGACGAATCGGTCAAGCGCGCTCGTTCCGTGTGACGAAACGGTCAAGCGACCAGCGCCCTGCGCCGGCGATCATGAGCGCGATCGCGATCCCGATCGCGAGCAGGTGGAACTCATATCCTTCACCCGACTGCGTTCCGCCCCAGTTCATGAAGAATCCGTTCGCGCGGTGCATCAGGCCGGCGACCGCCATCGTCACGCCGACGCCGAAGGCCGCGATGCGGGTCGTGAATCCGGCGATCAATGCGAGGGCACCCGCCGACTCGGCCGCGATCGCGAGAAACGCGAGGAGGGCAGGGATGCCCATGCCGACGAACGCGTCCATCGTCGCCGAGAAACCGTGCCCGCCGAACCAGCCGGCCGTCTTCTGCAACCCGTGGGGAAGCATGACGAGGCCGAGGGTGATGCGGAGGAGGGTGAGGCTGAACGAATTGCTGGTCGACAGTAATGCCGTGGCGGCGCGGCGGCCGGTTCCGGCGGTGAGGCTGTCGTGTTTGTCGAATGCGAGGGAAGTCATGAATGTTCTCCTGGTAAAATATTTACACGTTAAATAAATGCCGCGACTGCGCCGCGACGGTTGACGGCGGTGTCATGGGGTTTCCAGCGTTTCGCGCAAGCGGCCCAGGAGGGCGATGAGGGTCTGGAACTCCTGCTCGGTAAACTCGGCACCGATCGTGGCCACGACCGCCTGAAGCGGCGCGGCGAGGCGCTCGATCACATGCTGGCCGGCAGGGGTGATCTGACACAGGACCTGGCGCCGATCGCCAGTCCACTGCTCGCGGCGGACGAAGCCTCCCGTCTCCAGCGTGCTGATGAGACGGGTGATGCCGCAGGAAGGCTCGATCATCCGGTCAGCGATCTCCATCGTCGGCATCGGCCCTCGCGCACCACGCAGGATACGAAGGACGTTGTACTGCTGATGGGTAATGCCTTCCTTTTCGACGGCCGCCTCGAACTTGCGGCGAAGGAGATGCGCGGTCCGGATCAGAGCGATGGACGCTTCTTCCGACGGCGTCTGGAAGGGCCGCGTCTGTTTCAGTTCCTCGGCGATGGAGCGAGCCATGACGCGCAGTGTAGTGCTGGATAGTTTACGCGTCAAGTATTAATGCAGGTTGCGGGGGAGGAGGGTCCCTTCCGGCCCCGGCCCATATTTCGCAACCGTGCTCAACCCATGAGCGCAGCGGTTGTTCGGTGTCCCTCCTGCGGGCAGGCCAATCGAATCCCTCAGCTGGGATCGGGGAAGAAAGCGGTATGCGGCAGGTGCCGCGCCTCTCTCGCCGACGGAGGAGGTGGGGCACCCATCGTTCTGACCGATGCGACATTCGAGACAGCAGTGCGTGCAGGACGCTTCGTCGTCGACTTCTGGGCCGCCTGGTGCGGGCCGTGCCGAACCATCGCCCCGATTCTCGACGATCTGGCCGCGCGGCGATCGGGCGTGACGTTCGCGAAGTTGAACGTCGACGAAAATCCGCGGACGGCGGCGCAGTTCGGTGTGCAGAGCATCCCGTTGCTGGTCTTCTTCCGTGACGGCCGGGAGACGGGGCGACTCGTTGGCGCCGTTCCACGCGCTCAGATCGAGACGGCGATCACGCAGTACCTGGGAGCATGACGCCGATGCTGCCTGGACCGTCCCGGCCGGCGCGTGGAGAACTCGATCTCTTTACGCGGAAAGTGCTGATCGTCGTAGCCGTCGCCGCGGCTGTCGTGCTGCTGTGGTCAGCGCGCGAGGTTCTCGTCCTGGTTTTCATCGCCGGAGTACTCGCAGCCGGGATCGCTCCGGTCGTCCGGCGGGTACGGATCTGGTGGCGATACCAGTTCCATCACAAGCTCTCGCGCGGCGCCGGCGTGATGATCGTTTACCTGCCGTTTCTCGCGGGCGTGATCCTGTTCGGGATCTTCGTCGTGCCGCGGTTCGTCGCCGACATGCGCGAGCTCGGGAGCACGCTTCCGGAGCAGGTCGAGGCCAACATCCTCGTACCTCTCGAGCGGTATGTTCCGACGGGGTTCATTCGAGAGGAATTGCGGAACGGGATGGAACTGCCGCGGTCGCGCGTGTTTGCCTACATGCGCAATGCCGCGGCGGCGATCGCCTCGGTCTTCGCCGTGCTCTTCATGGTCGCGTACATGCTCATCGACGCCGACCGGCTGCGGAATCTGTTTCTGCTCGTCTATCCGCCGGAGGTGCGGGGCGAACGGCGACGAAGCCTGACGCGGATCGCCAAGAAGATGAGTTACTGGCTCTCCGGGCAGCTGCTGCTGTCGGCGATCATCGGCGTCTCGACCTTCATCGGCCTGCTCGCCCTGCAGATCCCGTATGCGTTGCCGCTGGCGATCATCGCCGCAGTCGGGGAGCTGATTCCGGTGATCGGCCCGACTGTCGGGGCTGTTCCGGCGCTGGCGATCGCGCTGCTGAACTCTCCCTGGCAGTTCTGGGCGTACCTCGTCTTCGCCATCGTCCTGCAGAAGGCCGAGAACCTGTTCATCGTCCCGCGCGTGATGTCGAAGAAGGTTTCGATCTCGCCGCTGGCGGTGTTCATCGCGTTCATGATCGGTGGCTCCCTGCTCGGCGTGATGGGGGCGATCATCGCGATTCCGGTGGCCGCAATCATTCAGGTCGCGTTTGCCGAGGCGTTCGTGGCACGGCGCGAGCGACGGCAGGATGTCGATCGGGCCGGGACGCTGGCGCAGAACGACGACGACTGAGTCCTGCGCCGCACCCTGCGGCGCGTTTCTTTTTGTCTTCTGCCTCGTCCCATCTACACTGGAATTTGGCTCCGGAGCGGGAGGTTCGAACCGCTGCCGTTCCGGCGTGCGCGCAAGTCGCGGGCCATCAATACTTAATAGGAAAACGAGGCACCTTCACGGATGAGCGTTCTCACCCCGAAACGAGTTGTGCTTTTCGCTGCCGCCCTCCTTTTTGCCAGCGGCGCCTGGGCGAGCTATCCGTCCCCGCGCACCCTCGCGCGAATGGCGTACGACACCCAGAACAAGGTCGGCGTCATGTTCGGCGGACGTGGCGCCTTCGATGGCGCGACCTCTCTCACGCACAACACGAACGAAACCTGGTTCTGGTCGGGGCTCACCTGGCTGCAGCAGTTCCCCGAGCACCAGCCGCCGGCGCGTGGCGCGCATACGATGACGTACGACCCGGATCACGGCCGCGTCTTCCTCTTCGGCGGACGCGTGGAAGCCGACGAGCGCGACGGCGATCCGACGTACCTCAACGACCTCTGGTATTGGAAGGACGGCGACTGGACACATGTCCAGACCGCCAACGCCCCTTCCCCCCGGCACTACAGCGGCCTCGCCTGGGATCGGGAGCGCGACCGCCTCGTCCTTTTCGGCGGCAACGGATACGGCGCGGACGGCGTCACGCTCGAGGCGAAGTTCGACACCTGGGAGTTCGATGGCACGAACTGGACGCAGATCGCGTCCGGCGAACCGAAAGTCGCGAAGCCGCTCATCGCCTGGGATCCCCTCACCGAGCAGCTTCTGATGCTCGGCGTCAACGAAACCGGACTCAGCCGGGTCATGTATCGCTACGACGCGGCGGCCGGCAGCTGGACCGCGATGAGCCCGGCAGCACTGCCGACCTGCATCAACGAAGGGCACCTGATGCTCCAGGAGCACAGCGGCCGCCTCCTCTTCATGGGTGGAGTCTGTCCGACGGACACGCCGGGTCTCGAAGAGGTCTTCGAGTGGAACGGGACGACCTGGACCAAGATCACGGTCTCGAACAGCATGGCCCGCAATGTCGGCCAGGCGGTGACGTGGGAAACACTGCGGCAGCGCGTGATCTCGTTCGGCGGGACCTCGCTCTTCGACAACTCGCTCAGCGCCGCGACGGCGATTCTCGAGAACGGTCGCTGGTCGATCGGCTACTCGAACACGCGTCCGTATCCGCGGTCGCTCGCTGCTTTCGAGTCCGATCCGGTCAACGGAGTCGTCTGGCTTTTCGGTGGCCTCGACGACCTCAGCGCCTCTTACTTCGGCGATCTCTGGGGCTACAGGAACGGGCATTGGTTTGCATCCGCGGCGACGGGTGGTCCGACGGGCGGGTGTGAGACGCCTCTCTCGGCGTGGGACAGCGACCGCTCGCGGCTCGTCGTCACCTGCTCGGGCACGCAGATCTACGAATTCGACGGGACGACCTGGAAGACCTTCACCGACCTCAAAAAGTCGCCCGATGCTCGCAACTGGGCGCGGATGGTCTACGACCGCAAGCTCAAGAAGACCGTGCTCTTCGGGGGCTACCTCAACGGCAGCTATCGCAACGACACCTGGACCTGGAACGGGACGGAGTGGACGGAAGTGAAGGTGAGCGGCGACAAGCCGAACCACCGCGCGCTGTTCGGCATGTGGTACGACCCGCTCGCGCAGAAGACGATCCTCTACGGCGGCTTCGGCCGTCCGCACGTGAACGAGAAGATCTCGCGCTACGAGGATATGTGGGCGTTCGATGGCAGCCGCTGGACCAAGCTGAGTCCGTCGCAGACCCCGGGTCCCCGCTTCGGGCCCCAGATTGCGGTGAATCCGGAGTCGGGTCGCGTGCTGCTCTTCGGCGGTCTGCGTTCCGAGAAGATCGACGACGACTCGCTGCGGCAGTTCTTCGACAACGACACCTGGCAGTGGGACGGTGCGGCGAGCACCTGGACCAGGCTCGAGCCACAGCGCAGGCCGCCGGCGCGTCAGAACGGCATGCTGGCCTGGGATCCGGTCGCCAACGAGATGGTTCTCTACGGTGGGTACGCCAAAGGCTTCTACTTCACCGATCTCTGGATCTGGGATGGCCAGACCTGGGTGCCGCGGGTCGAGACGTTCGCCCGCCGTCGCTCCGCCGGCCGGTGATCACAATCCGCTCTTCAACCGGAAGGACAGGCCTGACGCCTGTCCTTTCTCTTTGTTAGTGCTACATTCCTCAACCCATGTCCGAATCACTCGTCATCCAGTCGCAGGGATCGCAGTCGCCGGGGCTGTACCGGCGCAGCCTCAATGACGCACTCGAGCTCGCGCACGGCGTCGATGCCGTTGCGCTCGAAGAGCGCGCGTCGTCACTCGCGAAGCGCTCGCTCAAGAAAGACTCGAAAGTCTGGGGGCTGAAGCTCGCGGTCAGCATGATCGACCTCACCACGCTCGAAGGGAAAGATACCCGCGGCAAGGTGACGGCGCTCTGCAACAAGGCGATCCGTCCCGATCCGTCCGACCCCACGGTGCCGCACGTCGCAGCCGTATGCGTTTATCCGACGATGGTGCCCTTCGTGAAGACCGCGCTGCGCGGAACGAACATCAACGTGGCCGCCGTCGCGACCGGCTTCCCGAGCGGACAGACATTTCCCGACATCAAGATCCGCGAGGTCGAAGAGACCGTGGCGGCGGGTGCCGATGAGATCGACATGGTGATCGACCGCGGCGCCTTTCTCTCGGGCGACTACCAGAAGGTGTTCGACGAGATTGCCGACGTGAAGGAAGCGTGCGGGCCGGCTCATCTCAAAGTCATTCTCGAGACCGGCGAACTCGCGAACTACGACCAGGTTCGGCGCGCGTCGCTCATCGCAATGTATGCCGGCGCCGACTTCATCAAAACCTCGACCGGAAAAGTCGGCACCAACGCCACTCTGCCGGTCACGCTCGCGATGTTCGAAGCGATTCGCGATTTCCATCACGCGACCGGACGCAAGGTCGGCATGAAGCCCGCCGGCGGCATCTCGAACGCGAAGCTCGCGCTCTCGTACCTCGTCCTTCTGTATGAGACGCTGGGAGGGGAGTGGATGACGCCCGACCTGTTCCGCCTCGGCGCCTCCTCGCTGCTCAACGACATCCTCATGCAGCTGAGGAAAGAACGAACCGGCGCCTACCAGTCGCCCGATTACTTCACCCTCGACTGATCGCCGCGCCATGCCGTCCCCCTTGGAGACGCCGGCGCCAGGAAGCATTCCGATGACGACCACGACTGAAATCGAAACCAGAGAACGTCTCACGCCAGGACCGGCCTCGTCGTCGGTCGTCTGGGAGTACGCCCCTTCGCTCGAGGCGACGGATCACTTCAGGATCGCGCCGCGCTACGACCTCTTCATCGGAGGAAAATTCGTCGCGCCACATTCGAAGAAGTACTTCGAAACGATCAACCCCGCCACCGAAGAACGGCTGTCCGAGGTGGCGGAGGCGGACGCGAAGGACGTGGATCGCGCGGTGGGCGAGGCGCGGCGCGCATACGAGAAGGTCTGGAAGAAGATGCCGGCTGCCGAGCGCGCCAAGTACATCTTCCGGATCGCGCGTCTCATTCAGGAGAAGGCGCGGGCTCTGGCTGTCGTGGAGACGATGAACGGTGGCAAGCCGATCAAGGAATCGCGCGACATCGACATCCCGCTCGCCGCGGCGCACTTTTTCTACTACGCCGGATGGGCCGACAAGCTCGAGTACGCGTTCCCGAATCGCATCGTGTCGCCGGTCGGCGTGGCCGGTCAGGTCATTCCGTGGAACTTCCCGCTGCTGATGGCCGCCTGGAAGCTCGCGCCGGCACTGGCTGCCGGTAACACGGTCGTGCTCAAGCCCGCCGAGACGACGCCGCTCACGGCGATGATGCTGGCCGAGATCATCCAGGAAGCCGAGCTGCCGGCGGGTGTGGTCAACATCATTACGGGCGCCGGCGCGACCGGGGCAGCTCTGGTCTCGCACGACGACGTCGATAAGGTGGCTTTCACAGGGTCGACCGAGGTCGGCAAGAAGATCCAGAGGGCGCTCGCGGGCACGAACAAGCGACTGACGCTCGAGCTGGGTGGTAAGGCCCCGAACATCGTGTTCGAAGACGCGCCGATCGACCAGGCGGTCGAGGGGATCGTCAACGGGATCTACTTCAACCAGGGGCACGTCTGCTGTGCCGGATCGCGCCTCTTCGTGCAGGAGTCGGTCGCCGAAGCGGTGATCCGGAAGCTGCGGGAGCGGGTCGGGACGCTGCGCGTCGGCAATCCACTCGACAAGAACACCGACGTCGGCGCGATCAACTCGCGCGCGCAGCTCGAAAAGATTCAGGAACTGGTCGACTCCGGTGTCGAG
>Ga0209347_1006317_pt1 | contig 10579 bp, 8 predicted proteins | sample AutmiccommuBRH23_FD_187382 | JGI IMG/M metagenome (GOLD analysis project Ga0209347, IMG submission 187382) | Deep subsurface microbial communities from Mt. Terri, Switzerland - Autotrophic microbial communities BRH/23 (SPAdes) (version 2) | ecosystem: Environmental > Aquatic > Deep subsurface >...
AGGTTTAATGAATTTAATATCGGAAATCCGGAACCTTATGCAGTGAATGCTTCACCTTCTGTTTCGTTTGCCCTGGTGATGCTTCCTCTGATCGACACCCTGAGGGTAATGACAATCAGAATCATGTCGGGCAAATCGCCCTTTCATCCTGATAAGAACCATATACATCACAGGTTGCTGGAGTTTTTTCCAACCCATCTGACAGTAACATTGATTATGGTGGCGTCGAATGCCACAGTGATAGGAATAGCCCTTCTTATGAACTACTATTTCACAAATGTTACGCTGCAGTTTACAGGGATATTCCTTTTCAGCCTGTTTTTGTCATTTATTCCTTCCCGGTTAGTAATACGGAAAAAAGCCAAAAGCATCTATAATTTAAAAGAGAAGGAAACCGTTACCGAAACTTATAAAATAAAGCAGTTCATCAGCTTTGGAGTTAAAGGAAAAAGGAACGCACAGTCGAATGGTTAAACAACCTTTTATAGACACTTGTGAAGTTGAAACATTGAGGCTTTAAAAAAGCCATAATAGTGGGAGAATTAGTGTTATTGTCTTAAAAATCGACCTTCATGATTAACAAAAGTAAATCCTTAAAGAAGCTATCTTTTATAATATTGCCATTCCTATTCATCTTCAGCCTATCCTGTAGTACTCCCTTACCCCAGGTAACCTATCTGCATGGGATTGATACGAATACAACCTGGGAAAGCGGGCCAAAGCCTGAAGAATATAAATTAAGGCCAAACGATCAGTTGTTCATCCAGGTCATAAGTGATGATCCGTTGAATGCTGCATTCCTAAACCTGGTGAACACACAAGGCAATTCCGGCAGTCTTTCTACAAGCCTTGAATTGATTACTTTCCTTGTGGATGAGCAGGGCAGCATCTCATATCCGCAGTTGGGAGAAATGACAATTGAAGGGTTGACAACTGCACAGGTTCGCGATATTATCCAAAAGAAAGTAAATGATTATCTTGAGAGCGCATCTGTATTTGTAAAACTAGTTAACCGGAATATTACTGTACTGGGTGAAGTCCACAATCCTGGGCAGAAGTTGATGGTAAAAAACCAGTTGTCAATTTTTGAGGCATTGGGTACTGCAGGAGATATTACCGACTTTGGCAACCGCAAAAATGTAAAGCTCATACGTGAACTTCCGGAAGGAAAACATATTGCCGAACTCGATTTAACAGACCCTCACCTGCTCCACTCTCCATATTATTATGTACTTCCTCATGATATTATATATGTTGAGTACAGCACAAAAATTTATGGTGCTAAAAACCTTTCTTATGCAGCACCAATCAGCATAACGGCATCCGTTATCTCACTCGGGTTATTAGTTCTCAACCTTTTCAAAATCTAAAAAATGGAAATCAGGAACAACGGGCTGACAAGCTCTTCCTATGCAGTGACCAAGGGAACAGATGACGACACCATCGATTTGAAAAAGATCGTGTTCAGATTTTTGAGGAACTGGTACTGGTTTTTGGCGGCAGCAACAGTGGCAGGCAGCATTGCCTGGCTTTACAACAGATATACTATCCCTGTATATGAGGTCACCACTACAATACTTGTAGAAGAAGAAAAGCCACATGCCCCTTTTGGCGCAGGCATGCCAGGCATGTCCCAGAATGTTTTCCAGGGGCTGGGAGGTTTGAACAGCATGCAGAACATTCACAACCAGATGGTTATTCTCAGCTCCTCTCCCATTATTTCACGAACCTTGGAGGAACTTGATTTTGAGATAAGTTATTATACAGATGGCAGGGTTTCCTCCAAGGAAATATATGAAACAGTTCCTTTCCAGGTTTTGTGGGATGACCACCATCCCCAAATTACAGATGCAGATTTTCTTTTGAGCATTGAACCTGACGGCAAGTTAAACCTTTCGTTAGATGAGGATGAAGTAGCTGTATATAATTATTCTACACAGGAAGTTACCGGCAACAGGACAGCCTATTCTTTTTCACGAACCATAGAGCCGGGCGCACAAATTTCTGCTGAAGAATTTGCTTTTACTATTCTGCTGAATGAAAAATTTGATCCCGATGAAGTTAACAACTATAAATTCAGGTTTAATAAAAGAAGCGACATGGTGAAGCATTACCGTAAGCATCTGCAGGTTTTACTCAACGATAAGGAAACCTCTATACTGAACCTTGTCCTTCGCGATTTCCATGTAAAAAAGGCAGAAACTTTTTTGAACAAGCTTACAGAAGTTTACCAGGTAGATAACCTTGAAAAGAAAAATGAAAACGCAAACAGGACCATTCGTTTTATAACCTTCCAACTCGAGAATATTTCAGATTCTCTCAACATTTCTGAAACGAGAATGGAATCGTTCCAAAGCGAACATCAGGTACTCGATATTTCAATGCAATCGCAGCAGTTATTGGAACAGATGCGGGAACTCGACAAAGAACGGGTAGGCCTTGAAACCCAAAACAAGTATTATCATTATCTGCGTGATTATATTCATACGGGCAACAACATGGAACTGGAAACAGTTATAGCCCCATCAGCAATGGGCATAGAGGACCCTCTGCTGAACAGCCTTATCCTGCAACTGAACGATCTGATAACCCAGAAGTCGAGCCAGACTTCCATACGCAGGGACTCACAGCACCCCACCATTCTCAGGCTGAATGCGCAGATTGAAACGGTTAAAAGTTCATTAAGGGAGAATGTCAATAACATCATATCACAGTCAGATATGGCACTTGAAAACCTCAATCAGCGCATTCGCCGTTTTGAAGTCCAGGTACGCAGACTGCCCGCCACCGAACGTAATTATGTAAACATAGAAAGAAAGTACAAGCTCAACAATGAAATTTATACTTTTCTTCTGCAAAAGCTTTCGGAAGCACAAATAGCAAAAGCTTCAAACATTCCCGACAGCCAGGTTATAGAAGAACCTCAGATGTCAGGAGAAGGACCAGTTGAGCCTAAAAAGATGATGGTTTATGCCATAGCCTTGCTTCTGGGACTGGCATTCCCGGCAGGCATCATGCTTGTGATTGATTTCTTTAATACTAAAGTTGTTTCACAGGAAGACATTGAATCAGTCACATCTTATCCCATAATCGGCTATGTATTTCGTTCTGAGAATGAAAGAAAAAAAAGAACCCTGGTGCTCGACAACCCAAATTTACCATCCAGTGAAGCTTTTAGGGCCTTGCGTACAAAAATCAGTCTAATTACAAAGGGAAAAGCTAATCCGGTTATTGCGGTTACCTCAACCTTCCCTAAAGAAGGCAAGACATTCAACTCGATAAACGTTGCTTCATCCTTTGCATTAATGCGCAAAAAAACGGTATTGCTCGACCTCGACCTGCGAAATTCTAAATTAAAGGAAGAATTTGACATGAACACCGACCTCGGTGTTGTCAATTTCATTATAGGTGCAGCAAACCTTGAAGAAATTACCTTCAAAAGCAAACATCCGTTTCTTGATATCATTCCTGCAGGACCGATCCCTCCAAATCCGGGAGAAATGCTTACTGATGAAAAACTTCTGCTCCTGTTGAAACAGCTGAGGGCAAAATATGATGTGATCGTCATTGACACTGCACCCGTTGGTTACGTTGCCGATCTGTTCCACATACATGACCTTGTTGATGCCAACCTCTTTATTATAAGGCATAGGCAAACCCATAAAATGGCCATGAAAGCAGCGCTTGAAGAAATAAGCAAGCACCAACTCAAAGGTGTGGGATTAGTTGTGAATGACATCATACTAGATATAAAAAGCTATAATTTTTCTGGCGGGTATAGCTATGGATATGGCTATGGCTATGGCTATGGCTACGGCTACGGTAATGGTCATGATTCTGAAAAAGGTGATAAAGGAAAAACCAGCCGCAAGAGGCTGGAAGAATCTGTTTAAATTTCATAATCCATAGTACAGCATCCTTTGAGGAGGGATTCAAGGTAAAATGTCACATTCATTTCAGAACTTTACTAAGACCTCACCCAAGAAATTACCAGATTGCAGAAAATGCTTTACAATGGTTCTGCGCTTCAAGAAAGTGGTGCTACAGTTGCTGCTGATTTGTTGCTCGGTTACAACAGGAATACGGGCATAAGTTTATCTGTTCCTCAAAAGATGTTGAGCAGCAGGTTGAACTTTATACCTCCCCGGACGTTCTATTTAACACTATTTTCATGTATATTTTTTAATTTTACAAACTAACAGTTTAAAATCAATTACACGATGCATAAAACCGCTTTACTGACAGGGGTCACCGGACAAGACGGTGCCTACCTGGCCGAGTTTCTTATTAAAAAAGACTATACCGTTCATGGCCTCAAGCGCAGGGCCTCCATGTTCAACACCGATCGCATCGACCACCTTTACCAGGACCCGCACGAAGAGAACCGTAATCTCATCCTGCACTACGGCGACCTCACGGATTCCATGAACCTTACACGCATCATACAGGAAGTGCAGCCCGATGAAATATACAACCTGGCAGCTATGAGCCACGTTAAAGTGAGTTTCGATACTCCCGAATACACTGCAAATGCCGATGGCATTGGCACCCTTAGGATTCTTGAAGCTGTAAGGCTTCTGGGGCTCACTAAAAAAACCCGTATCTACCAGGCTTCCACCTCCGAATTGTACGGCCTTGTGCAGGAGGTGCCCCAGTCGGAGAAAACAGCTTTTTATCCCCGTTCGCCTTATGGGGTAGCCAAGCTTTATGGCTACTGGATTACAGTAAACTACAGGGAAGCATATGGAATGCACGCAAGTAACGGCATTCTGTTTAACCATGAGTCGCCCATCAGGGGGGAAACTTTTGTAACACGTAAAATCACCCGTGCCCTCGCACGAATAGTCCTTGGTATGCAGGATACCCTTTATCTGGGCAATATGTCCTCCAAACGCGACTGGGGCCATGCCAAAGATTATATCCGTGCCATGTACCTCATCCTGCAACAGGATGAACCTGATGATTATGTAATTGCCACCGGTATCACAACAACCATCCGTGATTTCGTAAAAATAGCAGCTGCAGAAACCGGACTTGAAATCACATTCAGGGGGGAAGGAGCAGATGAAAAAGGATATATCACAGCGGTTGATGAAAAAGTTTTTATAGAAAAAACTGATGAATCTTATCTCGAAGGAATCCGCAACAGAATATCAGGAAATGGTAAGCCTAAAGAAGTTGTGGCCGTCGATCCTGCATATTACAGGCCGGCAGAGGTCGACCTGCTCATAGGCGACAGCACAAAGGCACGTCAGAAGCTGGGCTGGGAACCAAGATACAATTTGCATGGATTGATTACCGACATGATTAAATCAGATATAAACCTGATGAAAAAGGAACGTTACCTGAAAGAGGGAGGTTACCGTACACTGAATTATTTTGAATAAACATAAACCTAAATTCGACCAGGGAAAACAGCATGTAAAAAAATGAAGCTGTATCTCTTGTTTAAACTTTTCTTTTAATACTGCCATGACCAAAAAGGTATTTGTATCGGGCTGCTATGATTTGCTGCACAGCGGACATGTGGCTTTTTTTAAGGAGGCATCGAAATATGGTGAGCTGTATGTGGGTATTGGTTCCGATAAAACAATTGACGGTTTAAAAGGCCGTCCCACAGTCAACAGTGAACAGGAGCGGCTGTATATGGTAAAATCGGTCCGCTATGTTAAGGATGCATTTATAAACTCGGGTGGCGGCATGATGGATTTTGAGCAGGAACTGCGCGGTCTGAAGCCTGATATTTTTATTGTAAACGAAGATGGTTATTCACCCGCCAAGCTGTCGCTCTGCAAGGAACTGGGCGTTGAACTGAAAGTACTGGAGCGTATTCCCGATGCAGGGCTGCCGGCAAGGTCAACCACTGCCATCCGCTCCTCGGGTGTTTGCATGCTACCCTACCGCATAGATATTGCAGGAACCTGGATTGACCAGCCATATGTGTCGAAATTCTGGCCCGGTTGGGCTATCACCCTTTCACTGGAGCCTGTTGTGGAATACAATGAACGCTGCGGAATGAGCACTTCCACGCGCAACGCGGCAAAGAAAATCTGGCCCCACATCCTTCCGCTTGGAAAGCCGGAGAAACTGGCAGAGATGCTTTTTAAGTTTGAAAATGATCCCGGTGCAGAAATCGTTTCCGGTGCGCAGGATGCGATTGGGATTTGCATGCCCGGACTGGTAAGGCATTATTACGATAACGCCTTCTGGCCCCTGAAAATCGAATCGGTGCACGATGAAGATATTCTAAGCTGGCTTGAAGACCATATTTACATGGTCATGCTTTGGCCACGGCCGCAGGGTCTTGACCTGCTGGGTAATACAGACATCACTGTTGAGAATGTACAGAAACTTGCCGGGGCTGCTGAAAGGGCATGGGATGCCATTCTCAATAAAGATCTGCAGTTATTTGCTTCTGCCTTCCTCGAATCCTTCAGGGCACAGGTTACAATGTTCCCTGCAATGCTCAACAGCGAAATTGAGAAGGTTATCGACAGTTACAGGCCGGAAGCGCTGGCATGGAAACTGGCAGGGGCAGGCGGCGGAGGATACCTCATCCTTGTATCAGAAAAACCCGTAAGGGGAGCCATGCGCATCAGGATTCGCAGGAAGGACACCGGAATTTAAAATCAGGTGTTTTCAAAACAAAATAAGGTGTTAATTGTCAATTTGTAATATGGAAAAGAATAGTAAAATATATGTGGCAGGCCACCTCGGGCTGGTAGGATCAGCTATTTGGAAAAACCTTAAAGCCAAAGGTTATACGAACCTGATCGGAAGATCGCTTGCAGAGTTAAACCTGCTTGACCAGGTAGCCACAGAAGATTTTTTCGCCAATGAAAAGCCTGAGTATGTTTTTCTGGCAGCAGCAAAAGTGGGAGGCATTATTGCAAATAATACTTATCGCGGAGAGTTCATATTTGAGAACCTCACAATTCAGAACAACATCATTCACAATTCGTGGAAGTATGGTGTTAAAAAACTTCTTTTCCTTGGCAGTACCTGTATCTATCCAAAGCAGGCACCTCAGCCCATGAAGGAAAGCTACCTGCTGACATCGCCGCTGGAGTATACCAATGAACCTTATGCCATTGCAAAAATTGCAGGCATTAAGCTTTGCGAAAGTTATAACCTTCAATACGGCACCAACTTTATTTCTGTAATGCCTACCAACCTGTATGGACCAAATGATAATTTCGATCTTGAAAAGTCGCATGTCCTTCCTGCCCTGATCCGGAAAATTCATCTTGGAAAGTGCCTGAAGGAAAACAACTGGTTCGGTATTAAGAAGGATTTAAACAGCCGTCCTATTGGAAGCATTGATGGCAACAGCGATAAAAGTGATATCATTGAAGAATTAAAACGGCATGGAGTTTATCCTGCCACAGAAGAGGAAGAAGTAACCATTGAAATCTGGGGCACAGGGAAACCTATGCGTGAATTCCTGTGGAGTGAAGAAATGGCCGATGCATGTGTTTACCTGATGGAGAACACCAATTTCGAAGACATTAATTCGATCATGCAAAAGGAATCGAAGGAAGAAATAAAAGAAATCAGAAATACCCATATCAACATTGGCACGGGGGAAGACATTTCCATTAAAAACCTGGCCATGATGATTGCAGAAACCATCGGTTTTGAAGGTGACCTTGATTTCAATGAAGACAAACCTGATGGTACAATGCGTAAACTTACCGATGTAAGTAAGCTGCATGATCTGGGCTGGCACCACCGTATCGGCATTGACGAAGGAGTAAGAAAACTGTATGAGTGGTATCTGGAGCAGCAGGAAAAGCCATAGGCAGCATCAAGCTTCAAGCCTCAAGTAAAAAGCCGCAAGTTTCAAGCAAGAAGCCTCAAGCTTCGAATCGAACATTTCTCCTCCTTTTTTCAAGAAGGCCTGCCTGCCGGTAGGCAGGGGTGTTTTCGCCTCTTTTTCTCCCTGTCGGGCGAAAACGGGATGGTAATCCTGCATAGTATTTTGTATTAGCCTCAAGTAATCACAAAACAGAAAGCGATATGATTTAAAAATTGGTTTGCCTGCAGTATATAGAACCACCCCGTCCCCTCCTGCGTCGGGTCCACCCCTCCTTGAAAAAAGGTGGGGAAATTCTTAGCCGGTTACTGTAATCGAATTAAATTACATAATTCTGCTGGCAGAAAAATCCATCAGAACCATCTCATAGCCACGAGGCAAGAGGGGGAGGTGGTGGATTTCTGCTTTTATCATTTTTTATAAGATATAAAAAATAAACATGAACATTTCCCCTCCTTTTTTCAAGGAGGCCTGCCTGCCGGTAGGCAGGGGTGTTTTCGCCTCTTTTCCTTCCAGTCAGGCGAAAACGGGGTGGTATTCTTGCAGCTATTCCCAAAATAATTCCTATCTTTTCTTAGTTTTTATAATCATTGTTTATGAAGCACAACAAAAACCGGCTGATCATACTTTCAGGGCCGTCATGTGTCGGTAAAAGTCCGCTGGTGAAAGCTTTTGCGCGTTTTTACCCTGATCTTGACAAACAGTTGCACCCGCTTGTCCTATACAACAGCAGGACAGCCCGTCCGGGAGAAACCGACGGCATTGACTACCATTTCAGGCCACGACATGAAATTGATAAACTGAAGGAACTGGAACGTTTTGTAGTAATGGATATCCGTGGTGACCTTCAGGCGCTCGATGTAAAGGAATTAACAGAAAACCTCGAAAAAAGTGATGTGCTTTTTGAAGGGAATCCATTTACAGGGCGCAAATTACAGACCCATCCTGCACTTGAGGGAATCAACCGTCTGAGTATATTCATGTCTCCGGTTTCAATGGATGAGATCCTGTTCCTGAAGTCAGCACAACCTGCTGTTTCCCTTCCCGATTTTATTACAGATGTAATGCGCCATAAACTGCTTCGCCGCACCCGCAAGCAGAAGGGCGAGCTGTCGCTGAAAGATCTTGAAAACATAGAAACAAGGGCTTCAAGTGCATTCAGGGAGCTTCAGAATGCCTGGCACTTTCAGTACATCATACCCAATCATGACGGTGAAGACAGTGAAAACTGGGATGCCTTTTATTATCCCCTGGGTGATGCCCGCAAATCTTTACTTGCTTATGTTTCACTACTTCAAGGTAATGCCTCCAAATATACCGAAGAGTGGAAAGAGGACATATTTCTAACGACAGCAAATGAAATAGCATAAGCAGCTAAAAATTAGAGCGCCTGCCCTTTGCTCTGCCACAGCTCTCTATTATAGGTCTTTAAGGACATTTAGAACCTTAAGGTACACCTGGTAGCCTCATTGGACTCTGCACTCTGCACTCTGCCCTCTGCTCACCTATACCTTTCCACCCTCTCATCCTGAATTACGCCATTCCAGTTCATGCCAAAAGCAAAATCATACGTATTGCCATCTGTATCTGTATAGCATTCCATATCACGGGGAGTGTCTTCCAACTGCTCATCCACTGTCTTCATGTTTGCCGGCATCTGGAAAGGCAATAATCCTGATGGTTCATGCACACCTGATATAATATCCATCAGAGCCTGGTTCTGAACACCAAAATGTATCATGATTGCATCGGCATTCTTCTCAAATTCTGCCACTACCATCGGATTTGAAACATCGATCACCACTACCACAGGTTTATTTCCCATCTGTTTCCTGGTGGTCTGAATCATCATCAGGTCAAAGGAATTGGCAGTGGTTCCTGTTTTACCTTTGAATGAACGGTTGGTAAAACCTTCAAGAGGACTTCCCCCTGCAAGGCTCACCTCACGGGCATGGGTTGCCACATAAGGATCGTATTGAAGGTTTATTGGAACATATCCGTTACCTCCGTTCTCTGCGTCTTCCGTTGAGTAACCTGTTCCTCCCTGGGGACTGTCGGCAAAAACAATCGCAGCATCAGCTTCCTCCGGTGAATCAACCCATTCAAAATAGCGGTTGATAATACTCCTGCTGGCTGCATCCTCCCAGCGCTCCGGTGTTTCCTGTCCGAACCAGTTCCTGGCTGAAGGATGATACTTCTGAGGAACATACACTTTTATACTATCGGCAAAGGGTAATACACCATTATGATTTTTAAGCATTATTACTGAGCGCAGCTGTGCATTGTAACCCGCCTCCATGAATTCAGGCCGGCCTACCACCCTTTCCGATCCCGCAACATCAAGGTAAGGGTTCTCAAACAGTCGGGTACGGAAGATATTCCGGAGCAGCCTTACAGCCGACTTCTCAAACCTTTCCCGCATAAACTCTTCACCATGCTCTTCCTCTCCCATTCGGTATGCTTCCAGTACCGGAGCCATTTCGTTGTTGCCTCCAAACTGATCCATACCGGCCATGATAGCCCTGTAATGTCTTTCCGCTACTGAAAGGTGTTCCACTCCCCATGGTTTTCCCATGAACTCATAAACATTGGCTGCATCACCGGTAATGCCCCAATCAGTGCATAGTACCCCATCATATCCGTAATTCCCGCGCAACATATCTTCAATGATATACCTGCTAAAGGCATTACCCACATTTTCGCCGTAAACAGAATCCAGATTCCAGGAAATAGTATAGTAAGGCATCACAGCTGAAGCCATAC
>Ga0209347_1006318_pt1 | contig 10577 bp, 10 predicted proteins | sample AutmiccommuBRH23_FD_187382 | JGI IMG/M metagenome (GOLD analysis project Ga0209347, IMG submission 187382) | Deep subsurface microbial communities from Mt. Terri, Switzerland - Autotrophic microbial communities BRH/23 (SPAdes) (version 2) | ecosystem: Environmental > Aquatic > Deep subsurface >...
GATCCGCTGCTGGCGGCGCTCAGGGACGAGGAGACCGGCGGCATCTACGTGTTCACCGACGAGGGCCAGCGGGTGTTCAGCCGGCACGGCTCACCGCCGGTGCCGCTGGTTCCGCTGGTCCTCGACCACAATCTGCGCAACACCCGCCAGATCGCGAACGTGTTCCAGCCGTTGGTGGATCACCCGACGCCGCCCCAGGGCAGGGTGCCCTATCGGCCACGCAGAGCCCGTCGCGATCATCGGAACTACCGCTCGTCTGCTGACAGCCCTGCTTCAAGCTCGGCCGCCCGCGGCACGACGTCGACCAGATCTGGGTAGCCGGTCGCGGTCGCCCTCGCGCGGGCCAGCAGTTCCCGGGCCCGGTCCTGCTCGCCTTGGCGGACAGCCACGTCTGCTCGCAGCACAAGCAGCTTCACCAGTTGATTCGCGGTCGGCTTCTCGCGGGTTCGATGCAGGGCCCGGTCCAGAACCTTCACCGCCAAGTCCAGGTCCTGCTTGGCATCCGCGTACAGCGAGCCCATGTGGATCGCGCGGTCGAACGTTTCCTGCGGCAACGGCCGATGCCGCTGGTCCTCACTGATTGGCTGGGCGATCTGGATGGTGTTCCCACCGGGATCGATCAGCAGGAACTGGCGCATCCCGTAGCTCATATCCGCCAGCGCGCCTATCCGTCGGACCCCCTGCACGGGGACTGACCCGAAGGCGTCCTGCAGGCCATCGGTGAAGAGCACATAGAGCTGGTCGACGTCATCGGTGTCGACCAGGCACCCATGCGTGGATGTCGTCGGATCGAACTCCTTGTCCCCGTAGAAATTCAGCTCGCGACGTTGCCGCCGACCTCGTAACGCACCGCGCCCGAACCCAGCATTGGCCTGGGCTGCGCGCCCCAGCGCCCCGCCCGCGCGTGCCGCGCCGCCACCTTGCGCCGCCGGCGTGTGATGTTCCGCCGACTCTGTTCATGCGTTATCTTCTTCACCACAAAGGCCTTCCCCGCTGGGCTGCGTTGACGTCGCAAACCCAGCCAGGGTAAGGCCTTTGCCCTATCCACCCCAGCCGACACGCTTACTGAAGGACTAGGGGCTGCCGGCACGGCCGGCGACGACCCCAACGGTCTGTGTATGCGAGCCGATCTGTCGGCAACGACGCCGGATACGCCGACGTTCCGTACGGCGGGGAGGACGGCCTGCGTGTGAAACCAGAACGCCGCTCGCGGATCTCACTCCGGCCGCTGAACAGCGAACGCGGGTGCTGTCCTTCTCAGCGAAGCCCCGCCCCCACGAACATCAGCACCACGAACAGAATCTCGAACGCCACCACGCCCAGCACCGCGATGAGCGCGCCCTTCGCGAACTCGAAGTGCCCCTTGACGGGGATCAGTGCGGCGAACCCGGCGACGAGCGCGGGGAACAGCGGCGCGAACGGCCAGAACACCCCCATGGTCAGGCACACCGACGCGAACCCGACGAAGAACCCCGCCAGTAGCACCGCCTGCCGCTGGGTGCGAACTACCTCCGGGTTCGTCATATCGATGCCCCAGCATGGACAAGCAACCCGGCCGCGCTGAACACCACCACCGGCACCAGCCCGGTGAACGGCGCCATCACCAATCCCGCTCCATAACAACGTCTCTCGGCCGAGTCGGCACGGCGGAATAGGGCAAGGCCGATAACCAGCAGCGCCGCCGCCACCGACCCGAGCGCTACCCAGACGACAACCGCGCCCTCCGACGTGATCAGCGCGTACACCGCCACCGCCCAGAACACCGCCCCCGCGAGCGCCCCGATCACCGCCGCGCGTGTCCAGTCGATCACCGCATCAGCCTCCCGCATTCGTGGATTGATAGGTACGCAACCGTCACCGACCCGGGAGAAACTCAGTGCCCTGCAACGGCGTGTACGCACGTACCGTCGGCGCGTCACCTGCCGGCCCGAAACGGCGTGAAGTTCCCCGGCGGCACGACCGACATCGGCGGCGCCACCGGAATCACCTCCGGCTCACCCGCCCCCGGAATCACCGACGGAACAAGCTGCGGGACAACACTGTTGAAGCTCGGCACCGCCGTCGGGTCGCCGACGTCCTTATCGAAGGGCAGCCCGGCCAGCGGACCGGCAGCGTTGTCGAAGAACGTCGGCCACTCCTGTAGCACCGTGGTGGTCATCCCGCCGCGGTCGCTGTAAACCTCCAGCGCCGGGAATGTCGTCACGTCATCGCCGCCCACCCGCGGCCCGGTGTCCGACGGTACGATGCCCAGCGTCCCATTCACACTGATGCCGGTGCCCTTGGCCAATCCTTCGCCGCCGGGCGAGAACGGATCCGCGGCGTTGTACTGGATCAGCACCCCGCCGTCGGAGGTCTGCACCGCGCCGACCGACGGGGTGCCGGCGCGCACCTGGCCAGTGTCGGCGTTGATCGACGGGTTCTGCCGCGCGACGATGATGCCGTTGTCGAAGTCGGTGTAGATCGCGACCCGCGACGCCTCCGGTCCGGCGGTGGGGGAGAACCCGCGGTTGTCCCCGAGATTGTTGTCGTAAGGCGGGACCCCGACCGTCGGCGCCCATACGTCCTCGCTCGGGATGAACAAGTTCGTCCGGACCACACCCTGCCCCGGGACCGGTTCGATCCGAGCCACCACGACGTCGGCGTCCACGCCCTGGTTCCTCGGGTCGTAGCTGTGCGGGTCGAGGGCGGATGCGGTCAGCCAGTCACTGTCGCTGACCGGGGCACGGCCGAACACATTCCGGAACGCCTCGATCTGATTCTTGGTGCGCTCAGTTTCGTCGAGTTCGTCACGGTCAAGCGCCGGGGTTTCCGACGGGCCCCCGAACTGCTCGCCGGCCCAGTTTCTTGGCGCGCTCGCCGCGGCAGCGATCACCCACTCGCGGATCGCGTCCAGGTTCTGCCGCCCAGCCGTCACGATCTGGGCGGACCGGTCGACTTGCCCGGCCAGCCGCCTGTCAAGCATGCCGAGTACCCGCAGGACCCGCTGATGATCTGTGTTGGCTGTTTCGTACGCGGTTGCGGCGCCACCCGACCAATACCGTGCCGGCGCCGCCTGGTCGAGGTCCTCGGTCAGCTGGCTCAATGTCGAGCTTTGGTCGTACGACGCACCCCGTTGCGGCGTGCCCGACCCGAAGGTCGCCCGGGCTTTGGCCCACGTCGACAGGAACGCATCGAGCGCGCTCACCGTGTTGCCGCCCCCGCCATGTCTCTCATTATGGACCGGTCAGGCAATCCTGATTGCGCCGAATGTGTGCGGCTCGTCCGAGAACGTGCCCACCCCATGACGTACTGCACTCGCCGGGCCCACTTTGGGCTCAGCCGCTAAGCGCACTGCGCGCCAACGCGGCTGCCGCCGGACTGATGGCGTCCCGTCGGCGCCAGGTGACGGGCTGATCGGTGAGGTTGGTCAGCACCTCGTAGACAGGAAGGTGGCGCAGGGCGGATTCGGTGACCGACCGTCCGTCCCCGTGACGCCAGCCCAGTTCGGTCAGCAGTGCGGCGATCTTGCCCAGCGGCAGTTCCGCGTCCGCAGACGCCGCGGCATAGGCCAGGGTCAACAGGGCGGCCTGCGTCTGGAACTTCTCGCCGGACTTGGGGATCAGTCGACTGGCCAGATGTTCCCAGAGCGCGGTGACATCCCGCTGGGCAGCCTGACCGGCCTTGGTCAGCAGCAGTGTGCCCTTGGCCTTGCGCAGCAAACCCAGGTCCTGCAGGCTCTCGCGGAACCGCAGCAGCGGGTAGCAGTGTGCCTCGCGGTTGTTCTTGCCGATCCAGTCAGCCATGACCGGAACGACTTTCGATGCCTGCTCCACGTCAGCGGGCTTGAGATAACCCGCCGCCGTCAACGAGATGCCGCCGTCCTTCGCCCGGTCCAGGAACCACTGAACCGGCCGCAGGTAGCGGGGCAGGTCGACCGCATCCAGCCGCGGGGACTCCGAGGCCAGCGTGAGCGCCACCTCGGACAGGCTGTCGCCGTGCGTCGTGTAGGAGAGCTGATGAACCAGATCGACCAGACGCGCGTCGACGCCCGCTTCGCGCAGCACGAAGTACGCACCGCCGAACGCCTTGTTGACCCGTTCCGGCTCGAAGAGGGCCGGGTCGGGAAGCACCTCGGCGAGGCTGTCCGCGTCGACGAGGTGCCCGCAGTCCTCCGGCGGCGCGGCGCGCTCACCATCGACGACCACCGCGGCGGGACCGCCATTATCGGCGGGCAGCATCTGCTCGAGGCGGATCGTCAGCTCCCAGTTGTCGCCGTAGTCGTAGAGGTAGTGCAGTACATCGCCTGTTGCACTGAGGGTTTCGTCGAGGCGGGTTTCGGCGGCCGGGACGCCGTCGTCGTCGAAGTCGGTGTCGTCGACGTCGTACGGGCACAGGAACAGCTGACTGTGACGGTCGAACGCGCCGCCGCCGAGCGAGAAGCGGTGTAGGTGCGAGTCGGTCCAGTCGAACGCCACCTGCAGGACTTGATGCAGAAGATCCAGTTCTATGTCGGAGCGAAGATCGAGCCGTCGCCAGATCGGTGGATCGGCGTCATCGATGTCCACCCTGACCCGGTAGACGACGACATCCCTTCGCCGGACGTGCCGTAGATCGGGCGGTGACTCCAGGTCGGTCACCACCCGCAGGTGTCGTCGGTCCGTCACGAGTTTCCTCCTATGGTGCAATTCCGTCTGCGGCCGCGACCATGGTTACCTGCCAGGCCAACGTGTGGTGAGTGGGGTCGGCGTCCATGCCGGCCAGGCGGGGGTGCCGACGACGAATCCGGCGGTGAGTTGAGCCACCACACGCGGACCGCGGACGGCGCTGTTGTCGTAGAACATCGCTTCATCCGCGCGGCCTGCCGCGGCCGCGACCAGATCCCAAAGCCGTTGATAGCGCTGCCGAATTTTGGGTTCGGGCACGTCATGGCCGCCGGCCAGCACCCGATGTTGGACGCGGAGTACGGCAAGGTTTTCCGGGATCATTACGGCGTGCAGGATCACCGTGTAGCCCGCTGTGTGGGCGGCGTCGACGAGTTCGAGTTTCGAGGGGTGTGAGAACACGGTCTCGGCGATGAACGATTCGCCGAGTTCGATGAGCTTCGCGCGAGTATCGGCTGCGATCCGTGCCGCTTCGTAGCTGTGCCCGGCTGGATCGTCGGGCCAGCGTCGCCTGGCGATCTCGTCGGCGTTGACGTAGACGCTGCGCGGCAGCAACGCCGCGAGGGTCAACTCGATGAAGGTGGACTTGCCGGCGCCGTTGGATCCGACGACGAGGTCGAGGCGCTTCACCTGACCGGAATGCTCCTAGCCTCGGCGACCTTGCGGTCTGCAGTCACGCGCCGCGGTCCAGCCGTGACGAGCTGCCGTCGGGCTGGTATTGGACGATCTCGCTGTTGTCGTCGAGAGCCACTGTGGTGATTCCTCGGGCGGCCAGCACTGCGCCATAGTTGGCGCCCGCCAGGCTTTCCTGGATCGCTGCGGAGATCTCGGCGTTGAATACGACACCTTCCTCACCGGTGAGACCTCGTACGGAAACATCGCCGGCGAGGGCGGCTTCCACCTTGCGGCGCGCAGCGCTGTGCTGGCTGGACACCGCCCGCCCGACACGCGCCCAGTGGTCCAGCTGCTGTTTCGCCGAGCGGCTCTGACGTGCGCCTTCGGCGACAGCGCTGTCCATCAGGTCCGCGGCGACTCGGGTCACGCGATCAGCTGTGTCGGACATGGCGCTCCCGCCGTAGCACTTTGTTACGACTGTAGCAGACTGATACATGGCGTACATGGCGCGATCTGCCCGAGACGACCATCGCCGGTCCACGGACTCCCCGCCTGATCGTGGACACCTCGGCGTACACCGCGATCCTGACGGATGAGGACGACGCCGCGGTGTGCGCCGGAGCGATCGCCGCTCACCGAGGTGCGACGACTGTCTGCAGCTACCTCGAATGTGGCTGCGTGCCGGGTGGCCGCGCGCTGACCGCCGATCCACAGGCGACTACCGTTGGGCCATGTCGAAATCGAGCCGGCAGCGCCGCGCAACCAAACGTCGCCCGACCCAGCGGCGCGAGCGAGCGCCGCACCGCGAGTCAGCCGAACCGGATCTCTTCACCGAGGTGAGGGCCGCGCTCGCCGATCCCGATCCGTTGCACCTGTTGAGCTTTGTCAGCTCGCTGTTGGCGGCAATCGACCCACGGCAGAATCGCCACCCGTTCGGCCAACCCGAACCGCCCGAGGAAATCCCGACCCGCGAGCAACTGGTTGCGATGTTCATCGACGTCGCGACCCCGGAGACCACCGCGCTGCTCGCGGTGATCGCCGCCCTGGCCGGTGACGACGACGTGCTGCGCGCCCGCATCCGGCGCGAGCTGGCCGGACGTGGCACCGTCGAACCGCAGTGGCTCGCCCGGCTGCCGCAGACATCGGCGTATCGGGCAGTGCGGATGGCTCACGTCCTCGGCGACGGCGACAACATCATGCTCGGGGTGCGGCTGGCCGAAAGCTACGAGGTCACCTTCATCGTCTACATCGACCACAACCTCGGCACCCTGGTCAAAGACGCCTTCGTGGTGTCTGAACCCGTCGCGCAGATGGTGGCCGAGTACGTGCGAATCGGTGACGACCCCGACATGATCTGGGAGGAGCTCAGCCTGGCCGACGCCCGCGCCTGGCTCGACGAGGCGATCGAGGTCGCCGCGATCACCTTCCCTCCGCTGGAGACCGACTCATGGCCCGCGTGCCGCCCCTTGATCGAGTGGCTCACCCGGGAGTTCCCTGCCGGCGGAACTGGATATCGACGGCCACAATGGGATTCACAGGAGCGTGCCCGGCTCGCCGGCAGTTTCTTCGCGTCGCGGTGGGGCTCTGAGCTCGACGACGCCGATCATCGCGATCTGCTCGAATCGCTACTGTGGTACGGCGCCGACTACGGGCCGGGCGACCCGCTGCGCTGGAGTGCGGTCCAGGTCGAGATCCTGTTTGGTGACTGGCTGCCCCGCAAGGTGATTGCGCCTGCCGAATACTTGGCCCTGGCGCCGGGTCTGCTGCGGGCGTTCGTCGGCTTCGCGCACGCCGAGGTCGGGGTGCGCTCGGAGTTGACGGACGAGACGCTGGCCGCAATCGACGCGTGTGAGCCGGAGTTTCTACAGATCATCGACTCGCCGCAGGCGCAGCTGCGGGGGTCGGCAGCGCTGCTGGACGCGCTTGGCGCCGCAGAGCCGCAGCTGTTCGAGGATTCGTTGCTGGACTATCTCGCAGTGGACGTGGGCGGGCGCGAGCAGTTGGACCGGCTCGACGCGGCGCCGCTGCCAGACGAGCCGTTTCTCTGGGCCGGCATTCCCGACGACGTGTCCGCACGCGTGGCCGAGGTCCTCGCGCTGATCGACCGCTGCTGCGCCGAGGTGCTCGACACCGAGTATCGCACCGCCTGTCGGCGAGTGCTGGCCCGCGTCGCAACCGGAGACCCCGAGGTGTTCCGCCGGCAAGGCCGCGTGGAAACTGCTGCCGCAGCGGTGGTTTGGATCGTCGGCAAGGCGAATGGCCTGTTCGAAAAACGGCCCGGCCAGATTCGTCTGCAGGTCAAAGAGCTCATGGCCCACATGGGGCTCGGCAACGGCACGGTCTCGCAGCGCGCGGCCACCATGCTGCGGGCCGGCGGCTTCTCCGACGACACCTACGTCGTGTGCCTCGGCTCGCCAGATCTCCTGATCGCGGCGCATCGCCAGTGGCTGGCGACCGAGCGCGATTTCGTCCGGCGTCTGGCCGACCAGCGGGGCTGACGCGATAATGGCCGCCGTGGCGTCGAACCGAATGAACCGTGAACAGTTCTTCCGCGTGGTCGCTCCGCTCGATGAGGACCGCCTGCGCAAGGCGCTGTGGAACGTCTACTGGCGCGGAACCGCGGACGTGCGCGAGCGTGTCGAGGCCGAGCTGGCCGGCGACGGCGGCGGCCGTCCACCACGTGCGGCCAAGCCGGCGGTTGATCCCGTGGCGGTCCGCGATGAGGTCGCCGAGTTCGTGTCGCTGGCCCGAGCGGGTGCCTATCTGGCAGGAGACCGGCGGGTGTCGCCGCGCGAGCGAACGCGGTGGCGGCTCACCTTCAAGCGGTTGGCGGCCGACGCCCAGCAGGCGCTGCGCGCCGAGGAGCCCGAGCCAGCTGTCACCGCGCTGGAGCAGCTGATCGACCTGGCCTGTGAGACAAGCGGTTACGACTATTTCCGCTCCGAGGACCCGATGGCGGCCGCCGGGTTCGTGGTCTCCGACGCGGTGTCGGCGCTGTGGGCGTCGACGTGGGAACGCCAGGGCTTTGCAGGGTTCGCCGACACCGCGGCGCCGCAGTTGATTCGATGGGAGTCGCGCTACGGTTGGACCCGCTACGGCGACGGCCCGGTCGCGGCGAAGGAAACCACACTGGCGGTGGTGCTCTCCGGCATGCTGCGAATCGCCGACACCTGGGAGCGTTTCGCCGAAGCGTATCTGCGCGCATTGGACGACGCGCCGACCGCCAGCGCGCGACGTGCCGGCCGAGACACAGTGGAGCGAGCCGGGGCGCTGGCGGAGTGGCACAGCTTGCTCCTGGACAATCTGGAGGACGCCGAGGGCGGCGTGCTCGACGGTATCGCCGGCCACGCCGCCCTGGGTGGGCCCGAGCAGAAGTTTCTGTCCGCGCGCCTTGCACACCGGCGCGGGGACACCGCCCACGCCCGCGATCTGGTCTCCCAATGCCTGCGAAAGCTCCCCGGCCACGGTGGCTTCCGCCAGTTCGCCGCCGAGATCGGCGCGACAGATCCGCAGTGAGCCTCACTGTGCCGGCTTCGACGGGGAAGGGGCTCCGCCCGGGTGAGCGCCATGCTCGGCGGATGCTATGGCCGACATCGACGTGGCGGCTGTCAATTACGGCCAACGCAGGCCAGTTCACAGCCCTGAGGTCGAGTTGGTCACGACATGGTGAATCGGCTCGCACGGCAGGCGCAGCAGCGTGCACGTCGACGCCAGTGCTAACGACCGAGCCTTGTGTGTTCTGCCATAGAACGGCTTCGGGAGTGTCGAACATCTGCGATGCGCGCATACATTCGCCGAGCCTCGTTGGGTTGTCGGCCAGCTGGCCGATAGCGGAACTCGGGCAGCGTGGGATGGCATTTCGATATGCGTTCGCCGCCTTGCCGGTTGCGGTCTTCAGTAGCGCTGACGACGGCGTGAGCATTGCCAGATCTGCCGCCTCCGAAGTAGCAGCGGTGGGTGCGCAGCACGTCGGCGTTCAGTGCCTGCAGCACGACGGCCACCCGACGATGTTGCGGGCGCTCAAACAAGGAGTCTCCCGTGTCCCCAGGTATCGGTGAGATGCTTCAGGAACCGTCGCTCCGGTGGCAGCAACGCCGCGTGATCGATGTGCCGCCAATTGCGTTCGTAGAGTTGCAGCGCATCGGGTTCGGAGATCTCGGTTTCGTCACCGAGCGGCCATGCGATCACCCGCAGCTGCGGATAATCGCCGACCCGGAGGGTTGCGGGCGACGAGTTCGGGATCAGCTCCACGCTCAGGCTCAGCGCCGTGATCACGTTCAAGTAGGCGCCCATCGTCACTGACGGTGTGCCGCGTTCGATGCGGTGAACCGTGACTCGCGATACCCCAGCGGCGTCGGCGGTCTGGTTCATCGTGAGTCCCAGTTCTTCGCGGCGCGCCCGAATCTTGTTGCCGAGCTTCGCCAAGGCGGTGAGCGCGGCCGCATCCACGGGAGGAGAACTGGCTGGCATAATGTTTCTCATTGTATACCCGAGTGCCAGAGAGCTGCGGCGACGCAGCGTTGGACTGGCAGCCGAGCGTTACTGCAACCCCAGCGCGGCGCGAAGCCGGTCGGCGTCCATGCCGGTGCCGCCGTCGACCACCGGAAAGGTGTTCAGCAGCCTGATCAGGTCGTCTCGCCGCGTGGGATCGTCGGCGGCCTGGCGTGGGGTGTGGCCATCGAGCGCCGGGATGGGTTCGTCGAGCCACGCCGCTTCGTATTCGCGGATCAACCCGTCGAGGGCCGCGGCGACCTCAGGGGCTTCGGGATCGATCGCCTCGGCGCGCGGCAGCTGGTTCGCCCATGCGGCGGCCTCACCCGCATTGCGGATTGGTTGGCGGACGTCGTCCAGCACCGTCATCCCCGGATCGAGGCGTGCCACTGCCGCCAGCACACGATCCATCCGTCGCTCACTGTTCGTCTGGACCGTCATGGTGTCGCCCTCGAGCTCCAGCGTGGCTCGGATGCGCTCCATCCCTGCGGTGGTGACGTGCTCGAACCACCGCGGCTCGCGGTCGACACGGTCGAACGACTCGTCGAGCATGGCCTCGATTCGACCGGGGTCGCCGACCCGCAGCGTCGCCTCGCACATCGAGAGTGCGTCTCCCTCGGTGTTGACCAGCGTCGGTGGCGCGAATCGGCGGGTCAGGAACTCCACCAGGTCGACCGGGTCGGGTTCGGAGTCGAGCAGTGCGATCAGCGGGCCACGTTGGTGCAGCGCAACAGGGTCGATCCCGCCGAAGAACTGGTAGGTGTTCCCGGCGGGCAGCACGTGCGCGCAGATCAACTCACCCGGCCGCAGGTGACCGCTGCCGATCGGCTC
>Ga0209347_1006320_pt1 | contig 10575 bp, 7 predicted proteins | sample AutmiccommuBRH23_FD_187382 | JGI IMG/M metagenome (GOLD analysis project Ga0209347, IMG submission 187382) | Deep subsurface microbial communities from Mt. Terri, Switzerland - Autotrophic microbial communities BRH/23 (SPAdes) (version 2) | ecosystem: Environmental > Aquatic > Deep subsurface >...
CTTCACAGATTTCTCGCTGGACGTGCTGGGGGCCGCCGTGGCCCTCGCATTTTTGCTGCTGCGGCGCCCACACCCGTAGCCTGCCGAACCCCCATAACGAAACAGGGGGCCGATGGCCCCCGATACGATCCCGCATGCCCCGCACGCCGCAACCCATCACCGCGCCGGGCGACGCACCACCCAGCCGAATCCAAACACCGCACCGAGCAGCAGCCCGAGGGTGCCCGGCTCGGGAACCTGGAGGAATTGCGCGTCATGGGAGAACGGTGCAACCGCCAGCAGCTGGTTGTCGAGGTCCCCGGGCGGCAAGGGATTCCCGTTGCCGTCAGTGGTAACGAGCTTGCCGTCGCCGTTGACCGTGAACAGATCGACGTGAATCCCCTCCACAGCAGGCCCGGTGCCGTTGACGGTGACGCTGAGCATCTCGGCGTACCCCAGACCGCTACCGGTATTCCCCGGCTCCTGGTTCTGAATCTCCATGGCGTCGCCATCGAAATCGAACTCATACACGTAGAAATAGGTGTCGTAAATTCCGTGAGACCCGAGGCCATCGTTGCCCGCACCGGGGTCAGGCGGGCTGCCGTATCCATGCTGCACCAGCGTTAATGCGCCGTGCTCGTCCATCACCGTCAGGTCGAATTCGCCACCGGGGGCATCGGAGTGTTTCGGCGAGGCGGAGAACACCAGGTAGGCCGTCCGGGTGGTATTGGTATCCGTAAACGCGTAGTCGCCGTTGCCCCCCAGGGCGTTGGCGTAGGCGCCCAGGGTGAAGGCGCTGTCACTGACGTACCAGGTATCGTCGCCGCCGCCCACGTAGTTCCACGACGCGTCGTCTCCCGGCCCGAGCTGCAGCGATGGCAGCGCCCAGCACACCCCCGGGATCATTGCCCAAGCCGCGGCGATCAGTGCAACCCTTGCGCTCACTCGTCCCATAAAGAAATCCCGTTGCGTTGCTGATGCGCGCCTGGCGCGCCCCCACTTTTCATCATTTGGGCGCCCAGTCCCGAGGGCGGGCGCCTTGTTTGGACGAAACCAAGGCAAGAAGCGTTCCACGAGAGATAAGCCACTGTTTCAAGAGCGCTGTCTATTTGCACATCGAGTGTCCTTGTAAGGTTTTCTGACGGCGGATACCACCCGGCATGGGTGTTTTGGCAGCGTCCCCAGTGCCGGGAGGCACGGCCGGCGCGAGGCACCCGCCGAGGGCGGACGGGGGGCGCCGGGGTCCGTCCGTAAAGAGTGTCGACGCGGCCGCGGGTCACGGCCGTTCCTCCAAGCGTTCCAGCAGGGCCTCCGCCGCCCGGCTCTCCCGAAACCGGGGATCGGTGTACAGCACCTGTTTGACGTGCCGACGGGCCTCGTTCCATTGCCCGGTACCCTCCAAGGCCTGGGCCAGGTGGAAGCGAATCTCCGAACTTTGGGGAGCCTTGAGGAGCGCCTCCCGCAGGATCCGGGCCGCCTCGGCGAACTGGCCCTGGTGGAACAGGACCAGCCCATAGGTGTCCATGACGGCCGGATCCTCGGGCGCCAGGTCGTAGGCCTGCTCGGCCCAGGCGCGCGCCTGCTCGGGCTGGCGCTCCAGGCTGATCCACGCGAGATTGTTCAAGACATCGGCCCGATTCGGTTCCAACTCCAGCAGGCGCTGATAGTGCTCCATGGCGGCTGCGTGATCGCCAGCGACATGATAGGCCTGCGCCAACAGCGTTCGCATGCCGGAGTCCTCCGGATGGTCGGTCAGCCAGGTCTCCAGAACATCGTGCGCCCGCTTTTCGTCACCTGCCGACTGGTAGGCGCGGAACAGCTTGCGGGCCAGTTGGTCCGCGGGCTCCTGTTCGTAGCCGCGACTATAAGCGTCAGCCGCCCGAGCGTAGGCCCGCTGTCCCATGAGCACGTCACCCTCCAGCGCGAATCCCGCGGCCGAGCGCGGGTGGCGCTGCTGGATCTCGGCGGCGATGGCACGGGCCGCGCCCGGCCGCTCGGCGCGCGCCTCCAGGGCCCCGAGCGCCACGCGCGCCTGCAGGAAGTCGGGGGCCAGGGACAGCGCCTGCTCCAGGCTGGTGCGTGCGCCGGCAGCATCGCCGTACTCAGCCTGGGCGGTGGCATAGAGGAAGTGGTTGGCAGCCCGCTCTGGCTGCAGCTCAACGAGCCGCGCGAAGCTGTCCAAGGAACGCTTGACCAGCTTCACCGCCTGCTGGGCCTGGCCCATCATGCGATGGGCGTCCGGCCAATCGGGATGAGCGGCGACGATCTCCCGCGCCAGATCCAGAGCCCGCTCGCCGCGGCCCGCGTCCAGGTGATAGCGGAACAACCACGCCCGCGGCTCCCGGGCGCTGGGATCTCCCGCTCGCGCCTGCTCGGCCCACTGAACCGCCGCCGCCGTATCGCCTCGGTCCCGGGCGATCCGTACGAGCGCCATCGCTGCGGGCACATAGTCGGGTTGGCGCTCGAGGATCCCCCGAAAGCGATCCTCGGCGATCGTCACGTCACCCGCCTTGAGCTCCAGGGCCGCCAGGTTCATCGCCGCCAGGGTGAAGTCCGGCTGGATCGCCAGGGCCTGCTGAAATCCCGCGCGGGCCGCCTCCCGGTCGCCGGCGCCCAAGTGAGCCACCCCGGCCAGGTTGTGCCCAATGGGATTGTCCGGTGCGCTGCGCTGCAGCTCCCGGGCCGTGGCGAGGGCGCCCTCGTAGTCGCCTTTGCGCAGCGCGAGTTGAATACGCAGAACACCTGCTTCAACGGGGTCGAGTCCCAGGTCGACGGCATGTTCCAGCTCTTTCCCGGCAGCCGCATCCCGGCCGCTGGCCAGCAGGCTCACCACCAGACGCCCGCGCAGCTCGGCGGCTTCGGGATCCAGCTCCGCGGCACGGGCGTAAAGCTCCGTCGCACGATCCACCTGACCGGCCCGCATGCTGGCGGCCGCCGCGAGGCTCAACAAGCGGACGTCGTCGGGCTGCGCTTCCAGGGCGGGGGCGAGCGTCTGCAGGGCCTCGCTGGCACGCCCGACCCGAAGTTGCGCCGCGGCCAGCAGCGCCCGGGCGGGCATGTGTCCCGGCACCGCGCGAACATAGGGTGTCAGGTGGGGCAACGCTTCTTCGGCGTTGCCCTCCGCGTGCAGGATGGCGCCCATCAGCAGATGACTGGGCAAATGGCCGGGGAGGAATCCGAGCGCCAACTGCGCGGCGCCCTTGGCCTCTTCGGTTCTTCCCGCGCGCCAAGCCAGCTCCCCGCGCAGATAATTCGCCAGCGGGTGGTTGGGGGTGTGTTGCAGCACCGGTTCCAGCTGGCGCTCGGCGGCCTGCAATTCACCCTGCTGGAGCAGCACCGCAGCTTTGCCCAGATGGGCAAGGGTGCTGCTCGGGCGGCGTTCCAACGCGGCGCTGAACGCCTCCAACGCACGCTCCGGATCCCGTTGCAGGCGCGCCAGCTCGCCTTCGATCAGCAGCAGGTCGACATTTGCGCCATCCACGATCCGCACGGCATCCAGGTGCATCCTCACCCGGTCCAGTTCGCGATTCTCCAGCGCCAGGCGGGCGGCGCCGAGGTGGGCGTACAGGGAGTCCGCATCCAGATCCAGAGCGGTGTCGAAGGCCTCGGCCGCCTGCTCTTTGCGCCCCAGGCCGAGCAGCGCCTGACCCCTCAGGGCGGTCACTTCGGCCTGCACCGGCGGCGGATAGGAAGCTTCGGGGTGGACCTCCTCCAGCAGGAGGCTGTATGCGTGCTGCTGGAGATACACGCGCGCCAGCAATGGCGCCGACTCCGCGCCAGGCGCACCCAGGCGGCGGGCCCGCTGCAGGGCGCCGCGGGCGAGATCCGACCGTTCCAGACCGAGATAGATTTCGCTCAGCAGCAACAGGGCAGCGAGCTCGTCCGGGTCCTCCCGCAACAGATTCTTCAGCTGAATCTCGGCCGCCCGCAGCTCGCCCTGCTCCATACGCTCGCGCGCCTCGTCCAGCAGATCCGCGGCCGACGCAGTCGCCACCATCGCCAACGCCAACACCGCTAAGACGATGCTTGAGAGGGTTGGGCTCATCGGTTCTCCCCGATGCCGCGGTCGATCAGCTCGCGCACATACCGCGCCGGGATCGCGTAGGTGATGCCGCTGGGACTCGAGAGCACGTCCTCCTTGGTGCCCTTGACGAAGACCATGTTGATCACCGCCACCACGCGTCCACTGTCTTCCTCGTAGACTGGGCTTCCGCTGCTGCCCGGATAGGCGGTCGCGTCCAGCTGAAACACCATGTAGGGATCCCGCAACCGCGCGATCGTGGCCGCGCTCAGCTGCCGTGAATGATCCTTGGGCGTCACCACCGGCGTGAGCGCGGCCACCATCGCCCGGTGGGTTGCGGCGTACAGACCCAACACGGCGCCGATCGGATACCCGGTGAAGGCGAACGTCTCGCCCTCGCGCACCGCGTCGGAGTTCCCCAGCGCGAGCGGAGGCAGCGCATCGCCCTCGAAGCGCAGCAACGCAAGATCGTGATCGGTATCGACGGCAACCTTGGTCGCGCTGCGGGCCTGGGGATTGCGACCCTGGCCGACGAACACCACCAGCCGCTCCTTGGAATCCGGTTTCGCAAGCTGGGCCACCACGTGGGCATTGGTGATGGCGTGTCGTCCGTCGACCACCGCGAATGCAGTGCCCAGCAATTGGGCTCGCGGCGAACGCGTCGGATGCAGGGTGCCCACGCCGAGTATCGCCGGTTTGATCGCAGCGATGGTGTCGGCCAGTTCCGCGGATGCGGCACCCGCGAACGGCGCCCACGCCAGCGCCAAACACAGTAGCAAACCGCCAAATTTGGGACACTGCATGGTTCGCTCCGATCAAGTCTCGCCGCGGGAAACGACCCGTTGGCCCGTGGACTGCATTTGGCGAGCACGATGCCCCGGAGCCACGGGGGGCCGGAACCGCACCATCAAGTCTTGCGCCCCAGCGGCGCCCAGGCGAAATCCCGCCGCCACCACCAGGAGTCCACCAAGGTACACAATCGCCCAGCGCAGCAGCAACTCCGACGGAGGTAGTAGCTGGGTGCGGTCAGGCCCCAGCAGGAATTGTGCCCCCGAGAACACATTGCCGTACTTCTGCACCTGGGGCTCGAGCCCGTGGGTGAGCAGCCACCAGGAAACCGCCAATGCGGCCGCAGTACCTACTACGGCGGCCGCGGCGCCGCGGCGTCTGCGCACCGACGCCACGCCGACCGCGTTGGCACCGAACAGCAGCAACAGCAGATAGAGGTAGAACCCGCCCCCTGTCCCCCAGGCGCCCTGGCGAGCGATGAGCTCGTTGAGATTGTCAGTCGACGACCAGTCGAAGGCGATCGCCTTGCACAGCCAGAACCAGGGTAACGCCGCGACGACCAGCAGCAGCCATCGCTGCCAGCGAAAGCGCCCCAGGCGGAGCGCCAACGCGGCGGCGCCGAACAGCGCCAGGGTCAGGAATAGCGGCGCCAGGAGTGCAGTGAAGCGCACCGGCCGTTCGACGAATGCAACCAATCCCGGTGCATCCAGGCGTCGAAACAGCTCGGCTGCCCCCTCCCCCCAGATCTGGCGATGGATCACGAACCAGTTGAGGTTGTTCGACCCCACCACGTCCATGAGGCTTTCTTCCGTGACGCTGGCGGCGAACAGCAGCAGACTCACCAGGCTGACGCCGATGGTCAGCAGGGGCAACTCCACCCAGGCATGCCGCGCGGCCGTCAAGCGCCGGGCGGTCAGCGCCGGTCCAACGCCGATCCACAGCAGCGCCAGGGCGAACACCACCTCGGCCAGGAACGGGACGTCGCCGCGGAAGAGCTCACCGACGTTGTAGGGAACCCCCGGCAGCCCCACCAAAACGTGAATCGCCGTGGCCAGCACGAGCGTCAGGACGATACCGGCGACGAGCCACCCCCGGGATGCCCCCGGCGCCGGGCCGGAGGCCTGTACCGGCGGTGACGCGGCGGAGCGCGCAACCGATGCTCGCACGGGCGCGACTTCCTGGTGTTCCAGCACGGCCACACCCCAGGCGGCGGCCAACACCAGCAGCACTGGAGTAATGTCCGCCGTGTGCCCCTCCAGCAGAACCTGGGCCAGCTCGAGCAGAAACACCCAGAGCGCCAAGGCGATGGTGGCCGGCAGCAGCCGACCGCCCGCGCGACGCAGCAGCCAGAGGGTCACGGCGAAGGTGAACAGCAACCGCGCCCCGTTGATGGCGCCGGCCAGGAGGCTCCCGCTCAGAAGGCTCGCAAACGGCAGCCAATGGAACGAATCCAGCGCCGCGGCGGGCCGCAACGGCAGCACCGCCTCGAGGGTGAAGGCCGCCAGCAGCGCGCCGATCAGCAGCCCACGCCGGCGGCGCTCCGACTGGCGGGACAGTGGCCACCACAGCATCCACGCCAGGACGAAGGCGCTGACCGTGGTCAGCTCCAAGGCGCGGGTCACCACCACCACCTGGAGCACCAGGACGCCACCCAGCACGCCGATCTCCGCCAGCATCGAACGGCCGCTGCGCAGCGCGCGCAGCAACTCCAGGGCGGCCAGCGCCATGGAGAGCTCGACCAGGAACCAGCCCAGGTCCCAGCGCGGTGCGCGCAGCAGGGGCTTGATGCTGTCCTTGAACTCCTGCCAGCCAAGGCCCGGCACCAGAGGCAGCGCCTCGGCGGCCACCCACAGTAGCAGCAGCACGACGGGCGCCGGATCGAGGCCCCGGAGCGCCGATCCCGCTGCCGGTTGCCGGACGGCCCACCGGGCGGCGAAGGCGCCGATCGCAGCACCGGCGCCATTCCAGAACACATCGTTCAACGCCGCGATCCGGTCCGGCAGCCACAGCTGCGCCAACTGGAGCACCAGGGCCAGGACGACGCTGCCCAGCACGGCCACCAGGCGCGAGCCGCTGACGAGCGCCGCGGCAAACCCCAGGGGGAGGAATAGAGCGACGTTGCCCAACAGGTCGGTCAGGCGCCCATCGCTGCCCCACTGGGTCGCGAAGCGGGCCAGGGTGCTGGAAAGCGCGGCGGGACTCTCGAACTGAAAGGGGTAAAGGGACCCATAGACGATCAGCAATGCGATTGCCGCAAGCAGGGTACAGGCACTGCGCCGGGGAAACATAGAATCCATTCCGCCGGAACCCCTCAGGCCGCCTGCAGCAGTGCACCGAGCCGCCGCACGCCACGCTGGAAGCAGTAGTTGCCCAGCCGTGTCTTGAGGCCGCGCCCCGCCCACGCCCGGCTCATCAGGTCCCAAACCGAGAGCAGCAGGAACAGGCGCATCCACAGCAGCGGCAGGCGGGGTGTGGGCGCACCGTCGAAATAGGCCGCCAGGAATGCCCGCTGTACTTCGCCGGATGCCCGCGCCCAGCGCCAGGCGCGGGGATCGCAGCCCAAGAGCTGCAGGTGATTGATGAACGGGGCGAGATCGTAGAGCACCGCGTTCTCCCGCCGCGCATTCACATCGATTCCGACCACGGCGTCGCTCCCGCAGAGCAGATTGTCCGATTTGAAATCCCCGTGAAGCCAGCTTCTGGGCAGCATCGGTTCGCCCGCCTCGGCCGCACGCAGCCGCAGGATGGCGAGGGCGTCGCGGACCTCGGCTCGGGGACCGATAGCCGAGTTCTCCAACCCCTCCAGTTGACCGAGCTTGTGCCCGATGTCCAGGGGCCCGGGGGCGAGCCCGCGGGTGGCGTGGAAGCGCTGCAGCCATCCGCCGGCGGCGGCGGCCAGTCGGGATGCCTCCGCCACCGAGCACCGCGCCGAACGCAGGAGCTCCGTCATGGGCCTGCCGTCCACCCATTCCGTGACCACCAGACCGCGTTCGCCGTCCAGCGCGTAAGGACGCGGCACCCGGAACGGCCCATCGCGCATTGCACCGTAGACACCCTCCAGGGAACGGAACTGCTCGGCGGCACTGCGCCCGTCGGGGCCTCCGGTCCGATCGAGGCACAGCTTCACGGCCAGACCGGGGGCCGGACCGCTGCATTCGGCACGGAAGATGCGCGAGTTGGTGCGCACGTGCAGCGGGCCGCGCAGCTGACAGCGTACCGAATGCCCCAGCACCGGCGCGAGAACCCGTTCCAGGAGCTCGGTCAGCGCGGCGAGCTCGGCACCGGCGTTGCGCGCGGGCGCCGAAGGCCCACTCGCGTCCGCCTCCCTCACCGGTGCTCGCACACCACGATCATGGCCTCCGAGACCGGCGGCAGGGGGCGGTAGCGCTTCACTTCCCGCAGACCGGCGCCGGCCAGCAGCTGGGCCAGCTCGGCCTCGGTGATCGGACGCTGCGCCGGCGGCGGGTTGCCGATCATGCGCTTCACACGCCGCCGCGCCCGTTGATAGGGCGTACTCAGCGACTGCGTGAACACCACGGTGCCGCGGGCGAGTCGGGCCACGGCGCCCAGAAACGCGATCTGCTGCTCCAGTGGGAAATGCATCAGCACCCGGGCGCACAAGGCAACGTCGTAAGCGCCGGGCCGCTCCTTCGCCAGCTCGTGCACGTCTGCAGTGATGGTCTCGAAGCGGTCGCCGAACCCCACCAACTTCTGCCGCGCCACCTCGAGCATGGCGGGCGAGATGTCCACGCCGGTGACACGAAAGCCGTCCTCCAAAAGTGCCTCGGCCATCCGCCCGGTCCCGCAGGGCAGATCGAGCACCCGCTGATCACGGTCGATCCCCGAGAAAGCCCGGCGCACGCAGCCCCGCTCCAGCGTATTAAAGATGCGGCCGGTCAGCCGGCTGAATCGCTCGCGATCGTAGCGCCGTGCGATCTCGACGTCTTTGTAATGGGTCGTGGGATCCCAATCCATACTGCATTCCTCCCAAGTCAACGATTAAGTGTTCTGGTGGCGGCGCCGCATCAAGCAGGCGCCGTCTGTGCTCCCCGGCCCTATGCCTATTCTTATCCGGACAACCGTCGCTAGAATAGTCCGCCCGGCCGGTGGAGCAGGCTTCGGCGGCGTCTATCTTGTAGAATCGATCAGAACCGCAATAACAAAAGGCGCTTCCCGTACCCGTGTCCTCCGGATCCCAGCCCATACTGCGCTCCATCGACAACGCTGCGGACATTCCGCGCCTGCATGGCGTGCTATGGCGTGACTACAGCGACTTCCTGCTGCACCGCCGCGCGTGGAACGCGCTCGTGGGGACGATTCCCGGCGCCAGCGTGTTTCTGCGCCACGAGTGGTTCGATGCCGCGTGGCAGTGGGCACAACGCGACTCACAGCTTTACGTTCTCGCGTTTTTCGACGGTGAGGCGCTGGTCGGAATCGCGCCTCTGATCGTTCAACGGGAGCGCACCCCGCTGCGCCTGCGGCGACTGTCGTTTCTGACGGTACCCGACACCCAGGTGTGCGACGTCATCGTGCGCGCGTCGCTGCGCAAACCCGTGCTCGAGGCCCTGGCGCAGGAGCTGCGCGCGCGGCGCGCGCATTGGGACCTCATCGAGCTCGGCTATCTCCCCCGCGCGGCGGCCGATGAGCTCGCCGAACGCTTCGGCGCCGCGGGGCTGCTGGCGCATACCGGCGATCAGGGCGCCAACCCGAGCATCACCTTGTCCGGCGGCTGGGACGCCTACTACGGCCGCCGGAGCCGGCGTCTCAAGAAGGGCAACAATCTCATCGCCAACAAGTTGGAGAAGTCCGGCCGCAAGGTCGAGCTCGAGCAGCTCGACTGCACCACCGACTGGGACGGCGACGTGGAGTCGCTCGTCCAGCGGCTGGTGAGCGTCTCGGCCCGTTCCTGGAAACAGGATACACGAATGAGCCTCGACTTCGCCGGCCCGAACGCGTTCATCCGCCGGCTGTCCGAACATGCTGCCCGGGAGGGATGGCTGTCGTTGTGGTTCCTGAGCCTGGGCGGCGACACCGTCGCCATGGAGTACCAATTGCGCTACGGCGGCGACGTGCATGCACTGCGCTCCGACTTCGATGCCGCCGCCGGCGAGCTCTCACCAGGGACCTATCTCAACTGGCAGATGCTGCAGCGACTGTTCGACAGCGGCGCGACCCGCTATCTGATGGGCCCGGGCGACAATCGCTACAAGCTCCGTTGGGCCGAGGAGTACGACCCCATCGCACGCCTGACGGTCTATGGCACGTCCCCTGCCGGCCGCTGCAAACGGCTCGCGGACACCGTGTTGCGCCCTTGGGCCCGCGCCCTGCGGCGGCGGCTGCGACCTACATCGGAAAACCAGGAGGATTCTCCATGAGCGGAATCTGCGGCTGGTTCGCCGCCGTCGGGCCGTCGGATCCCAAGGCGACCCTGCAGGCCATGGCCGCCCGGCTCGGACCGCACAGTGACCGCGGCCTACGCGAGGCGCTGGGAGCACAGGCCGCGCTTGCCAGCGCCGGCCTGGCCGCCGAAGCCCGGCAGGTCGACGGCGTCCTGGTTGCGGTGCAGGGGCGAGCGGTATGGGCCCCGGCGGCCCCCGCTGAGGTGCGCAGCGCGCCCAATATGGCCGAGGCCTGCGCGACCGCCTACCGGAACCTGGGCGAGGCGTTCCTCGAGCACCTGCACGGGCAGTTCGCCTTGGCCATCGTCGATGAGGGCCGCGGCCGCGGGATTCTCGCGTTGGACCGCACCGGCACGGAGTCCCTCGTCTACGCGCCGAGCCCGGCAG
>Ga0209347_1006321_pt1 | contig 10575 bp, 6 predicted proteins | sample AutmiccommuBRH23_FD_187382 | JGI IMG/M metagenome (GOLD analysis project Ga0209347, IMG submission 187382) | Deep subsurface microbial communities from Mt. Terri, Switzerland - Autotrophic microbial communities BRH/23 (SPAdes) (version 2) | ecosystem: Environmental > Aquatic > Deep subsurface >...
ACTTTACTTCCTGGCCAATGGGCAGCGAACGGCCACTCCTATCCATGCATTCCAATGATTCGCCCATCACCCCCGACATGTCGGATGCAGACCGCGCCCGCATCCAGGGCGGGTTTGCCTCCCAGGCTCTGGGGCCGACTTTTCTTTCCTTCGGCCCCATGCTAGCCGAGGGCAAATACGTGGTGGAGGAATGGGAATCGCAAATCTACGGTGGCAACGGCACCCTCTATAACAATCAGTACATCACAGTACGGGAGCTGGAGGGCGGCAAGGTTACCCTGTCGCACCAGTACAACGACAGCCACCACGCCTCGCTGATTTTTGGCCCGCCAGGCAAGTGGCCGGCTATCAAACCGCCTACGGGACCGCGCCGACGCAACCATGACGGGCACACACCGCCAGCCTTTGCGCCGGGCGAGATCGAAACGGTATTCGAGGTCAGGGATCGGTTTGAGCTGGACCCCCGCATGCTCACCAGCGTGGTGCCAGCGGATTCGGCATCGCCGCTGTCCGCCAAACCGGGGATCGCCGCCAACAGAGCGCTCGTCCAAGGCCTGCGTCGGGCTCGGGCCGCGGGAGATCAGGCACAGGTCAACCGTTTTTATGGTCCGGGGTTTCGCCATTTTATGGCCGGTGAGCGGCCACTCGGCTGGAGCCCACTGCCCATGGAAGAACTCTATGCACCCCTTCTCAAGCATCTGGCCTCCCCCATTACGGTGATCTACGGCCCCATGGTGGCGGATGACACACGCGTGTTTGAGCAGATGGATATCTTCGCCCGCCTCGACGATGGCACCGTGTACAACAACTGGCACGCGTTCGTCCATGAGATACGGGACGGCAAAATCGTCCAGACCCGCGAGTACCTCGATACGCTGCATCTGTGGGTGGTGCTGGGACGCTGGGCAGAGTGGGGCAAGGTGCCGGTGCCGCCCCGGTCGTCTCCGCGGCGCTCCAACCTGCAAGGCATTGCCGCAACAATCCAGTATCCCACCACCTTTGGTCCGGATTTGGAGCGCTGGAGGCCTTTTGAGCCACTGCTCGGCTGACGTCGGTACGAGCAAAATCAATCCTAAATCACATCAACAGACAGGTGATACTCGAGGTAGCGCATGGATATGAAAAGACGTGAATTTATGGTTGCAGCGGCAGCACTTGCCACTGCCGTGGGCGTCGATCAAGAAGTGTTAGCCGGGTCTGATGCCAGCGGCGGGGTGGCAGGGGGAGATGCGGCCAAGAACAAACATCTTGTGCGCGAACGCCGCAACGCCTCTCAGATGCACGCCCTGCCGAGCGCCTTACCCGGAGCGGGGCCGTTTGAGATACAGACTCCTCTAGGCGGCTTGACCCCGAAAATTTTGCTGACAGCTGTTGATTCCCCCGCCAAAAGTGCGGATCCCAAAGACTTTATGGCCATTGCTTCGGGGTTTCCGTCCCAGGCCTTGGGGCCTACCTTCCTCTCTTATGGCCCTATGTTTGCCGATGGCGATATTGTCTTCGAGGAATGGGAGTCCTTTATCTACGGCGCCAACGGCACGCTCTATAACAACCAGTATTGCTGGTTGCTGCGTGTCGAAGGGGATGATGTGGTGGAAATGCGTGAATACAACGATAGTCAACATGCCGCACTTATTTTCGGACCTTTGGGAAAGTGGCCGGAGCTGACACCATCTACCAGTCCGCGGCGCCGCAGCCGCAAAGGTTTGCCGGTGCAGCCGCTGGCCGAAGACCAGCTGGAGACCGTGTTCGAGGTGGTGGATGAATTTCAACTTGATCCGCGTCTGCTCTGCGATGTTGTCCCCGTCGCTGGCCCTGCGCCAACGAAATTGGCCGCTGGTCCGGATGGTCATCGGGAACTGATCCAGGCCCTGCGCCGCGCCAAGGCTGCTGGTGACCAAGCGCTTATCAACCGCTTTTATAGCAAGGGCTTTCGCCACTTTATCGGCGGTGAGTACCCCTTTGGCTGGGACCATCTGCCCCTGGAGGAAATTTATGCACCACTGGTCAAGCACATTGCCTCGCCGCTGAGGGTGCGCTATGGGCCGATTTATGTGGACGGCAATCGGGTTATGGAGGAAATGGACAGCTTTGCAATGCTGGATGACGGCACTGTCTACAATAACTGGCACTGTTTCGTCCACGAGATCAGCGATGGCAGGATTGTGCAGACACGGGAGTATCACGATTCCCGCCATGTGTGGGTGCTGCTGGGTCGGTGGGCGGACTGGGGTGCCACCCCGGTACAGCACCGCTCGATACCGAGACGTTCAAACCTGCAAGGCATCGCGATGACCACTCAGACACCGACAATGTTCCTCGATTTGGAGCGCTGGCAGTCTTTCGCACCGTTGAAGAGTTGAGAGCCTGTAAAGTCAAGAACAATCATCTAAAGCAATCTACCTTGCAGAACCGCATCATCAAGGAGAGCGAGCATGGGCAACAATTGGAAAAGACGGGACGTATTCAGAATGGGTAGCGCTGCGGCATTGGCGGCTGTGCTCGGGGTTGAACGCAGTGCGGCCTCCCCGGCTACGGTTGACAAAGTGAAAGAAGAGGGAAGCGCAGAAAAAAACAAGCGGTTGCTGCGTCAGCAGCGGGCAGCATCGCAGATGTTTGCGCTGCCAAGTGCCATCCCGGGGGAAGAAGACAAATTCAATCTCAGGAATTTGACCCCGCTGGTTGGATTTTCACCAAAAGTCATTATGGTTTCCAACGACTCGCCCCTCACCCCCGATGACACGCCCGAAGATTTCATGGTCCGCGCATCAGGCTTTCCCTCCCAGGCACTGGGTCCGACTTTCCTCTCCTATGGCCCGATGCTGGCCGAGGGGGATTTGGTGGTCGAGGAGTGGGAATCACAAATCTATGGCGCCAATGGCACGGTCTACAATAATCAGTATCTGTGGATACTACGTTTTGAAAATGACACAGTGGTTGAAATGCATGAGTACAACGACACCCAGCACGCGGCGCTTATTTTCGGCCCTTTGGGGAAATGGCCGCAACTCAAGCCGCCGACAAATCCCAGACGCAGGAACCACCATGGAGAGAACAAGGGCGCGGCGCTGCCAGCGACCGAACTGGAGGCAGTCTTCGATATAGTGGACGAATTCGAGCTTGATCCCCGGATGCTGTGCGATGTGATTCCCTCGGCATCCGCCCCGGCCATGCAAGGCCAGCCTGGCGCCGAGGGTAATAAGGCGCTGGTGCGTGCCCTACGACGTGCTCGTGCCGCCGGTGACTTGGCCCTAGTCAACAGCTTCTACGCCAAGGGGTTCCGGCACTTTATCAGCGGTGAATGGCCCTTCGGTTGGGACCATCTGCCAATCGAAGAAATCTACGCCCCGCTCGTCAAGCACCTGGCTTCGCCATTAACAGTGCGATACGGACCAATGATTGCCGACGAGACCCGTGTTTTCGAACAGATGGACAGCTTCGCCCGCCTCGATGACGGTACGGTTTATAACAATTGGCACGCCTATGTCCACGAGATTCGCGAGGGCAAGATCGTACAGACCCGGGAGTACCATGATCCACTCCATTTGTGGGTGGTGCTGGGCCGCTGGGCGCCTTGGGCCGACAAGCCGGTTGTGCCGGGTGCGACGCCGCGGCGCTCAAACCTTCAGGGGATCGCCACCACTATCCAATACCCGACGATGTTCCTTGATCTGGAGCGGTGGCGACCGTTCAAGCCGTCTGGCAACTGACCTTGGATGAAATGCGGTACATTATGAGTACCAGCTTTCTTGAAATAGAGGAGAGGTTAAGAGGGCAGTACTATCTGTGAACGTCACCAACGTGCTGTAGAAATGCTATTTTAAGCACTGTCTGGAAAGGCTCACGACGGTGATAGGTCTTTTTTCCCTCTTTGCGGAGGATGCGTATAGTAGCTACTTACACCTGTCTGTAACCGACACGGTGCATCGGAATGAATCCATCGGCGATACCATCGCGAGAGCCTTCTTCGGCCCTGACTTTGACTTGTTGACGGATTTCGATTTCAACAACCAGGCGCAGGTCGATCATTACTGGGATATGGCCAAAAAGCTGGATTACGGTGATGCATTCAGCACCGATCTGTCGGCTGTGCAGAAAGCGGGTGGTAAAGTCATTTTCTGGAACGGTGTGAGCGCACCCTGCTGTCTGGATCAGGACTTGCTCAAGTACTACACAACGGCGGCTGAGAGCGTGGGTGGACTGCCCGCTTTCAGGAAATTTGCCAGTTTCTATAAGGTTCCGGCTATCGGACACTGTGGCGGCGGAACAGACCCGGTGGACCATGCCGACAGGCTCTTTGAACGTTTGATGGCGTGGGTAGAGCAAGGTAAGGAGCCGGGAGCCATCGTTGCCCATCGGGGCAGTGGGGCTTCCTCGGTGTTTGCTGATCCGCTAAAAGGCACCGTTGCCGGTGTTGCTGTCCCAGCGCCGGTAGGCGATGCCCGCGACTTCCTGTTGTGCCCTTACCCGACCATCGCCAAATTTAAGGACAACGGTGGTGACGTCAACGATGCCGCCAACTGGGAGTGTAAATAGCAGGCCCGCTCCACAAGGGCCGATACTTTTATGGGGATGTTATGAATAAAGCACGCATGTCGCTTACTTATAACTCGAAGTCGTACCACTATAGAAATGCTGTAAGAGTGTGAATTGTAGTTGCTCATGTTGGAGAACGAACAAGGCTATTACAGGTTGAGTCGGTTGAATAATCAGAAGGAAGCGAGGATATGTCTTTTTCACGGAGAAGTTTTATCGGCCATTCAGTGGCAGGCCTTGCAGGGCTTGCCGTATCCGCTGCATCGCAATCCGCAAGCAGCGCGGCTGCCCCGAGTGGTGGGTTTAATGGCAGCGAAGATGCTACAGGCAATTGCGCTGGAGACGTGGCAAACATGTCGCCAACCGAACGCAACAAGTGGCTGTTACGCTCACGCTACCGCGCTATCCAGCGCCAGGTGGTGCCGCCAACCCTGCCTGGCGAGGTTGATCCACCACCGATCCACAAGGCGGAGGGAAATACGGTCATATCCTGTCAGGATCCCCCCGGTGGTGTGGATGATCCGGCAAAAGTGATCCCGGCTATTGCCGGTTGGCACATGCAGAGCACCGCACCCAGCCTGACATCCTACGGGCCGATGATCGCCGAAGGGGATTATGTGGTGGAAGAGTGGGAGACGTTTTTCCACGGTCTTGATGGCACCATGTACAGCAATCAGTACTGTTGGATCAAACAGTTCAAGGACGGCAAGGAGGTGCAAATTCGCGAATATATCGACAGCCATCATGCCTTTGTTGTTCTCGGTCTCCACGCACCCTGGAAAGATTTGCCGCCGCCTACGGCGCCACGCCGTCACTGGCGGCCTGCCGCCCCGTCTGCCAGTGCGCCGCCGCTCACAGAGATGGAAACAGTATTCCCCATTCGCAAGGAGTTTGCCCTGGCCCCCGCCTTGCTTCGGGACATGACGCCGACAGCCAATGCAGCGGAAAAATTTCCGGACACGCCTGAAGGCAATAAAGCCATTGTTGCCGCCATGCGCGATGCGCAGGCCAAAGGTGATGCAAAGGCAGTGGCGAGTTACCTTGGCCACGGTTACCGGCATTTTATTGCCGGCGAAGGCCCCTTCGGCTGGGAGCGCTTGCCGCTGGAGGAACTCTATGCCCCTCTGGTTGAGCATCTCGATGGTGATATCACCGTGCGCGTGAGTGAGATGGTGGCGGAGGGCGGTTCCGTCTTTGAGGAAATGGATGTACTGGCCCGCCTCGATGACGGCACGGTGTATAACAACTGGCACTGCTTTATCCATGAGGTACGCAATGGCCAGATCGTGCAAACCCGGGAATACATGGATACCCACCATTTCTGGGTAGTGTTCGCCCGCTGGGCTGAGTGGGGGAAAACTCCGGTGTCACCCATGCGCCAGGCGCGGCGCTCCAATTTGCCTTATATCACCGAAACCATCCAGGCCAGAAATCCGTTCCTCAAGCTCGATAGATGGGAGCAACTACCGCCGGCAAAAATATAACACCAGCAAGCCCTTGAGGCAGGGGGTAGCGGTCAGCAAATACTGCTCCTGTGTGGAAAATCTCCTGTGAAAACTAGCAACAAAGCAGCAGCGGATCTGGAAATGGGGATGCCTGTCTCTTCAGGTATGAGACATCATAAGTTATTGTCAGGTGACGTTGCTGAACAAGCCATATAGAAGATGTAAGAATTTCAAAGCAATTCTCCACTGGGCACAAAAGCCTGTCCAGCTGTTTTTACCATGTAGTAAATGCTAGAGTTCAACGGCTACTATAATCATAAAGAACAGTCCGGTGAGCTTATGGATTTTGAGGATCAACGTCTGCATACGCGCCTCAAGCGCTATCTCTTCCGCCTGCTGAAAAGGCAGGAGGATGTCGAAGACGTAGTTCAGGAGTCATTTCTGAAAGTGTTGGAAGCGGCTTCAAAGGGGGACATCCACTACCCCAAAGCCTACTTGTACCGCACTGCGCGCAATCTGGCGCTGAATAGCCTGACAAAAAAGTCCACCCAACTGACAGATTCTCTTGAGGATTTACTCACCCCGGATGTCTTAGTAATGAGTGGGCTGCTGGAAGATGATCTTGAGATACAGCAGCGCTTTGAATCTTTTTGTCGTGCGGTGCTGACTTTGCCCGAGACGACTCGCAAGGTGCTATTGTTGAGAAAAGTGAATGGCCTTTCACGAAAAGAAGTGGCCGAAGAGCTTGAAATTAGTATCAGCTCTGTTGAAAAGCATTTAGCCAAGGCGCTGGATAGCTGCATCCGATATATGGACATCTGCGGATACCCGCTTGAGGTCAGGCAGCAGGTACGGAAGGAACGATGAAAAACGTAGTGCAATTCCCGGAAAAAGAAACTCTTCAGGACAAGGCCATTCAGTGGCTGGTCAAAATGGAGGATGGCGATTGGACCGAGCAGGATAAGGCCCAATTCCTTGCCTGGCTCGATAAAGATCCACGTCATCGGGAAGCCTTTGTCGGAGTGGCGAGGTTCTGGGGCGAATTGGAAGCGATAACAGTATTGGCTGACTTGATGCCCGAAGAAAAACGCCAGCCGGTTACGAGTCAGGGCAAGAGGTTCAGTCCACCACCCACTTGGTTCAGTCCATGGGGCAAGGCTTGGGCGGCAAGTATAGTGCTGGCTGCCATTTTGTGTGTTGGAGTCTTGCCCGTTATGCTCAAGCAGGCCCCTGTGGATTCTGCCAGTGTAGCAGTTGAATCCGCTGATGTGATCTACGAAACCCGATTGGGAGAGCAGACCAGAGCGGTATTGAATGATGGCTCTATCATGACACTCAATACATCATCGCAGGCAGTTGTTGATTTTGATGAAAATGAGAGAAGGGTCTATCTGGAAAGTGGAGAAGCACTATTCGAGGTCGCAAAAAACAAGAATCGTCCATTTCGTGTGTATGCCGCAAACGGCAGAATTACCGCAGTGGGCACCGCGTTCAGCGTAAGAATCGATAAAGGCCGTGTCGATGTTGCCGTTTCGGAGGGAACTGTCGAAGTGGCTACAGGGCTTGAAATAGCCAGCAAAGCAAAGGCGCAGCCTGCATCCAGCGTAGTGCTAAAGGAAAGGGGGGTAGTCAATTATCGTGATTCCATAGAGCATGTTGAGTATATTGACATCGAGAAAATTGAGCACAAGCTGGCATGGAAAACCGGCAAAATTGCCTTCAAGGGCGAAACCCTTGAGCATGTAATCGCCGAGACTAACCGTTATACGCAACAAAAACTCGAAATTGCCGATCCATCCATAGCGCAAGTGCGCATCGGAGGCTATTTTGATGTCGGTGATATGGATCAGCTGCTAACCCTCTTCAAGGGTAGTTTTGGCATAGAAGTCGTTCACACCAAGGATAATGTGCTTTACCTCGCCTCCACAGCTAGCCTTCCAAAAAGCGATCATTGATGGCCGGAGTCACCACGCTGATCGGCACAAGACATGCTGAATTACCTATTCCAATAAAAAACTGAAATTCCTATGAGGGTTTTTATGGCCGGATTGTCTTTGTATAGGCACATCAAAGATATTGAGGGGTTACATAACGGCCTGAACTGTTCATATAAAAAGTCAAAGTCATTGCTCGCGCGAAAACTTATTTTTCGTTGGCTTTTTTTTGCCGTAATTCTATGGAATCCGGCAGGCTGGGCAGTTGAGCATGTAATCGAGTTTAGTATCCCGCCATCCAATGCGGACGCAGCGCTGAATTTGCTGGCAAATCAGGCGGATGTGCAATTGATGTACCCATACAGCATTGCAAAAAATGTCAAGGTAAAAGGGTTGTCCGGCGCATATACGGCTAGAGAAGGTGTTGAGAAATTGTTGCGTGATACATGCCTCGGTATAGGTTTCCATGCTGATGGGACAATACAAAATAATGTGATAAAGGGAATAGCAATAATGAAATTAAGCGATTGTAAAAAAGTCGGCATATTAACTGCGCTATCAGCTGCTCTTGCGACCATGCTGACACCAAGTACGGTGTCAGCACAGGAAGATCAGTTGACTCGAAGTGGGATGCTTGAAGAAATCGTTGTGGTCGCTCGTCGCACAGAAGAGCGTCTTCAGGATGTACCAATCACTGTAACAGCAATATCTGGTGACTTGATCCGCAGGGCTTCAATAAGTAATGCAACGGATCTTATCAAAGTAGTTCCTACATTATCTGTAGCCCAAAGTTCACAAGGCCCAGGCCAGGGCTATGCGTTGCGTGGAGTCCGAAGTGGTGTTGTTACCTATTTCAATGAAGTGCCTACAGCAACTGTAGCTGTAGATGATCAGATATGGGACTTGGATTCTGTGCAGGCGCTTTCTGGGCCGCAAGGAACATTGTTTGGTCGAAACAGTACTGGCGGCGCTGTCTTATTTATACCTCATAAACCGATAGATGAGGTAGAAGGATTCATAGACGCAGAAGTAGGAAATTATAACCAGCGAAAGATTACAGCTGTTCTTAATACTCCAATCACAGATTCGTTAAGTGTTCGTGTCGGTGCACGAACCGTTCGCCGTGATGGAGTCGTAAAAAATTCTCTTGGTCCAGATTTACAGTCACAAGATCGAAATGCTTATAGAGCATCAGTACTATTCGAGCCCAATGAAATAGTGACAAACTATTTAGTTCTTGATTATGCAGAGCGTGATGAAACACCTTTTGGGCTAGTCACATCAAATGTAACCCCTAATGCAGGGTGTTTCCCGGGGTTGGGCTGTTTTTATGGAAGTGAACTTGCGGAACTTGGTGAGCTTCAAGATCGGCTTGGTCGTAGAAGAATTGCATCCCAATATCCTGCGTCACAAGAAACCAGGCAGTGGGGAGTTTCAAATATTATCACATTGCAACCATCAGACCAGATTTCAATAAAGTACATTTTGGGTGTTAGAAATGATGAGTTTGATCAGTTTAAGAGCCAAACATCTATTAACTTGCCTGCGCAGATTGGACTTAATTCACAGGAGGGAAAATCCAATACACATGAGCTCCAAGTTATAACAGATTTCTTTGATAATAAATTGAATTGGACAAATGGCTTTTTTTATAGCAAGGCAGATAGTGATGCAATAAGTTCGTACCTGTTATTCGGCACTGTAGGGTTACCTTTCGACAATGATAGTAATGTCTTTACAAGCTCAAGCAATCAACGAAAATCAAGGGCAATTTATAGTCAGGCCACATATGCATTTACGGAAAATGTGAATCTGACAGTTGGGCTTAGGTACACAGAGGAGGAGGCTAGTTTGGATCTCTCTTCAGTGGGTCCACAGTTTACATTTGTTGGCCCTCAAGTATGTCGATTGCCAAATGGTCCAGATGTCGATTCAATAAATTGCTTCCGCAGTCTTAGTGATAGATACAATGCAACCACATACAATTTATCAATAGATTACCGTGTTAGTAGCGATTTTTTATTGTATGGAACAATGCGGCGTGGGTTTAATGCGGGAGGTTTCAATTCGTCAGCGCCCCGGGATGTGCAGCCTGGTTCTCCTAGACCGAGTTATGGTCCAGAGGAAATAAATGACTATGAGCTTGGATTCAAAGCAGACTGGTTCGTGGGTTCAATGTTAGTGCGAACCAATCTGGGTCTTTTTTATGCAAAATATCGTGATATCCAACGTGGAGCCGTTGGTATAAGTGATGAAGGAGTCCCCTTCCAAGGTGTTACAACTGGGCCTAAGGCTACGATTTATGGTGGTCAGCTTGAGACGTTGATCAGACCAGTCGATAATTTTTTGCTTCAGTTAAATTACGGTTATCTTAATACTGGGTATGATGAGGCGATTGATGGATTCTCAAAAGGTAATAACTTTTCGCAATCTCCTGAAAATACTGTAAACATTCTAGCTAACTATATTTATCCTGTATCTGTTGGTGGTGAATTCTCTGCAACAGCCTCTTATACCTATCAAAGCAGTATCTCATTCGCTGATGTCACAGAGAATAAGTCCTATGCATTTCAGGGAAGTTATGGTCTCGTAGACTTTAGGCTGGATTGGAATGATGTGGCAGGAAAGCGATTTGATATAGGTTTTTATGTAAAAAATGCAAC
>Ga0209347_1006324_pt1 | contig 10574 bp, 9 predicted proteins | sample AutmiccommuBRH23_FD_187382 | JGI IMG/M metagenome (GOLD analysis project Ga0209347, IMG submission 187382) | Deep subsurface microbial communities from Mt. Terri, Switzerland - Autotrophic microbial communities BRH/23 (SPAdes) (version 2) | ecosystem: Environmental > Aquatic > Deep subsurface >...
TTCCCCGCCTTCTCCGCCTTCTCCGCCTTCATTCGTCATGCCGTCGCCCCGGCTGTGTGCATCCGGCGACGCCTGGGCATGCACGGCGGCCCCCGAATCCCGGGCCTCGCTACTGACGCAACCCACGAGACTGCCGGTGGTCAACAAGTAAGCACCCACCCCGATCCAAATCTTCGTATTCCCCGCCATCAGGCTCTCCTCCTCTCCAGTGACACGCACGTTGCCGTCCACCTTATCCGATGGAAATGGAATTGACAATGATTCGCGTTTACAATTACGACAGTCAAGAGAAGAGGGGGTGCGGCCCGTGATCATCTGCATCGGCAGCGTTCTTACAGCCGAGGAATTGGAGGCGGCTCGCCGCAGACTCACGGCGGCCAGCTTTGTGGATGGTCGCACGACCGCCGGATGGCATGCGGCAGCGGTCAAACGCAACGCCCAGGCCAAACCCTCCCGCGAGCTGCAGTCGTTGGTGCTTCAGGCCCTGAAGCGAAACGCGGTCTTTCAGCTCGCCGTCCGTCCACGTGCCATCCGCCCGCCGCTGTTCAGCCGCTACGAGGCGGGAATGGAGTACGGCCGGCACGTGGATGACGCGATCATGGCGGGCGCCACTCCCCTGCGCACCGATGTGGCGTTCACCCTTTTCCTGAGTGATCCATCCAGCTACGGGGGTGGCGAACTGATCATGGATACGGCGGGCGGCGCGCAGGCCTACAAGCTCGCCGCGGGCAGCATGATCGTGTATCCGGCATCGACCCTGCACCAGGTGACCCCAGTGACCACGGGCGAGCGGCTCGCTTGTGTCTCCTGGGCGCAAAGCCTCGTCCGCGACGCCGCCCAACGGGAGCTGCTGTTCGATCTCGACACGGCGCGCCGCACCCTGTTCGAGCGCGAGGGCAAGAACGCCGAATTCGATCTCCTGTCCAAAAGCGTGGCCAACCTGCTGCGCATGTGGGCCGACGTCTGAGGTCACGCGGTCCGCGCGTCGAAGCGCCAGCAGCCTCGCTCATTTCGAGGGCTGCTGCCCCGGAATCACCGTCACGCTACGAAATTTACGGTCGTCCCGAGGAATACGGGCCCTCAACCCTGAGGAGAACGCGTCGCACGGCGGCGTGTCAGTGGCGATGTCGCACAACCCGCACGGGCGAGAGATAAATCGCGCCGAAAGCGGCGGCCTGCAACCGCGAGCCGCAGGGGTTCAGGAGGGTTGCCGCTATTCCACCGTCAGCACCACCGTGCGGCTGTCGCTGCCGTTGCTGCCAGACGCCTCGATGGTCACCTGGTTCACGCCGGGTGTGAGATCGACGGTCGCGGTGAACGCGCCGGAGGAGTCCACCGCAACCGGGCTGCCGTTGACCAGCACCTGCTCCACGGACGGGTCGTTCACCACGCCCCGCAATGTCGCGCCGGTGACATCGAGTTCCAGCGGTTCAATCACATCCGCGACTGAGACCATGGTCGTGGTCGAATTGGACGCGCCGGCGTTGTCGGTGACCGTCAGCCGTACCGTGTAGTCGCCCGGAGCGCCGTACTGGTGGCTCACGGTGGCTCCCGAGCCGCTGCTGCCGTCGCCGAACTGCCAGCCATAGCTGACGATACTGCCATCGGAATCGCTGCTGCCGCGGCCATCGAACGAAAACAGGGTGTCGAGGTCGCCGCTGGCGGGCTCCACCAGGATGTCCGCCACGGGCGGTACGTTGCCGCCACCACCGGAGCCGCCGCCGTTCAGGGTCAGGTGCCAGACGTCGCGTTGCCGGTAGGAGGCTCCGCCATAGAGTACGAAGCGCCGCGCTCCCTCATCATAGGCGAGCATCGTCAGAGACCGTGCGGGAGGCGCCACGTCGGTCGCCACTTGAGTCCAGGTGTCGGTGCCGAGGTCGTATACCCACAGATCGTTGTAGGCATTGCTGCCTTGGCGCCCGCCGTAGAGCACGGCCACGCCATTGTGCGGATCGTATGTCAGGTTGTGCTGCAGACGCGGCGGCGGGCTGACCGGCGGGTTCATCCGCGTCCAGGTGTTGGTCTTGAGATCGTATGTCCAGGTGTCGTTCAATGCCTGCCGATAACAGGCGTACTCGGAGCATTGGCCGCCGAACAGGATGAACTTGTCGTGCACCCGGTCGTAGACCAAGGCGTGCTGGATCTGGGAGCGCGCCGTCGGCGCCGACGAGTCGTAGGGGCCGTTCATTTGCACCCACCGCTGGGTCATCACGTCCATGGCCCAGGTATCCTTGTAAGCCTTGCCACCATACATGACCAATGCTTGGTCGGCGCTGGAATAGGCAAATGCCGGGCTCAGGCGATTCGGGGGCAACGGGCCGGTGTAACCCCAAAACGGCGAGTCGAACCCTGTCCACTCGCCATTGATGGGATTGTAGTGATAAGTCCCGCCGCCGCGTTGCGCGTACAGCCGATAGCCCGTACCGGGGCCGAGATTGGAAACAGGTGTGCTCAGGTGCAGCGTGCCTGTCGACGCCTCGGAGCTGGCCACGTAAGCCTTGCGGTTGTTGGCCGAGACTGTCCAGCCTCGATAGTAATCGTCCTGAATCGCGGTGAGACTGGGGTCCACCACCTTCGTGGTAGTCGTACCGGCACCGGCGGTGCCACTTGAGCCGCTGCAGGCGAATCCACTTCCAGCGAACGTCCAGTACAGATCGTTGTAACCGTCGTACTCGAAGGTGAGTTCGTCCCGCTCGGTCGGCGGCGCCATGGCCGTGGCGTCGCATTCGGAATTGGTCTCGAGTTCAGTCCAACGGTCGGCGACCGTTTGGTAGGCCCAAATGTCGTTAAGGTACGACCCGCCACTGCCGGCGAACAAGACCAGACGGCCGCGATTGCTGTCGTAGGTCATGTCCGACCAGCCCCGAGGGCCCGGCCCGACGGGGCGCGATTCCACATCCGCCTGGCGCACCCATTGGCCGGAGTAGTCGGCCGCCTGTGCCCACGACCCGGCGCCGATCAGCCACGCCGCCCCCATGACAGTCGCTACGTATCCCCTGGCCATGGCTACTGCACCTTCTCGATGATGACGTGCATCCTGCCCGTGGGTTTGATCCAGGACACCAGTCCACCGCCCAATCCAACGACCTGCACGTCCGTGTCGCGTCCGCCGCCGATGAGGCAGACAACATCCGCGTCCAGGTGCTGCAGCGACTCCTCGTCGCCGGTCTCGGTGCGGAACGTCTGTTCCGTCATTACCCGGGCGACCATCTCCCGGCCGCCGACGTGCACTCGCACAATGTCGAGGTCGCCAATGCCCTTGGCCGCCAGGCGCGGGGCGGAAATGCTGGTGAGCAGCCGGTCGTCTCCCTGGCTGCCGAGAATCCGGCCCTGCACGGTGACCACCTGCTGCCCGCCCTGCTGCGCCCGGGCCCGCTGCTCGAAGAAAGGGTTGCCGGCAGCACTCGCCGGAGGCAGCCAGGCGCTGACCGCGAGCAGCAGGGTTAGGCTCAGAAGCGGACGGGAGGAAACACAAGGTGGCCTCATTGCGGCGGTCTCCGTAGGCGTGGGAGGAGCCTAAGCTCTTCACCGTTGCTGTTTCGTATGCGCCAGATTGCCGGCCCATGTTCTTGAGGGAAGGGAGCAAGACACATGCCAGCAAGAAAACTGTCGTTTTTCTGGCCGTTTGCGGACACAGCGCGGCTGCGGGTGTAAAAGAATTTGACGCCGGAAGCGGTACACAGGCGGTGGAGACCGGCAAACGCCGCGTCGGGCCATGCGCTTGCCTTTCGAAAGCAACTTGCTGACGAGCCGGCGGGATCGATTACGAGGGGACAGCAAGCTTGGCGTCCGGGGCCATCAAACCGCGGTTCAGGAGGCATTCCGTCCACGCAGCGTCCTTCGCCCCTGCCCAGCTGTCCGGTCAGGCGGAAAGTTCGGTTTTCCGCGAGCTGCGTATAGTAAGGTAAGCTGATTGGAGTGAACCTGCCTCGGGCCACGCCGGCACGGGGCCATCTCAACGCGCGATCGGCGCCGGAGTTTGGGAGCAACATCGTGACCGGATACGTCACCAACATCGAAGACGACACCCTTGCGAATCAGGACTACCGTCGGGTGCTGTTCACCGGGCGCAACACGCAATTGGTGTTGATGACCTTGCAGCCAGGCGATGAGATCGGCCTCGAGATCCATGAGGAGCACGACCAGTTCATCCGCGTCGAGGCCGGCATGGGCGAAGTCAGTCTGGATGGCGAGAAGCATACGCTGAGCGACGGTGTCGCCGTGGTGATTCCCGCGGGCGTCGAACACAACGTCGTCAACACGGCCGACGAACCGCTGCGGCTGTACACCCTCTACAGTCCGCCGGAACATCCCGACGGCACCGTGCATCGCACCAAGGCCGACGAGCCGCCCGAGCACTGACGGCACTGTCCGTCAGACGATGTAGGCCTCCGCCGCATACCGGCGCATCATTCGGTGGCTGTGGAAGAACGCGGCGTTCTGACCGATGGCGCCGCGCATGACGGCGATCCATCCTGCCCGGTCCTGGTGGTACAGCGGAAGGACGCGTTCACGCAGCTTCTGGTATAGCGAGGCGGCATCGCCGTCGGCGGACGAGCCGGCATCTCCGATCGCCCAACCGGTGACCCCTTCGATGCAGCCTTCCACCCACCAGCCGTCCAGCACGCTGAGGCTGGGAACACCGTTGAAGGCCGCCTTCATGCCGCTGGTGCCCGAAGCCTCCAGGGGACGCAATGGCGTATTCAGCCACAGGTCCGAACCGGAGACGAGACTCAGCGCCAGGTCCATGTCGTAATCGGGCAGGAACGCCATTGGCAATCGATCGCCGAGCTGGCGCATGGTCCGATGCAGCGCCGCGATGGTCGCCTTACCGGCTTCGTCCCGGGGATGGGCCTTGCCGGCAATCACGATCTGGAACGGCCACTCGCGAGCAATGGCGAGCAACTCGGCTTCGTCCTCGAACAGCAGCGCGATGCGCTTGTAGGCGGTCATGCGCCGCGCCAGGCCGATGATCGGGCGCGCCGGATCGAAGGCTACGCCGGTGCGTTCGGCGATGCAGGCGATCAGGTCCTGCCGGGAGCGCTCATGGGCCGCCCAGATCTCGTCGTCGTCCACACAGCACGTCACCCGCCGCAGCAGCTCCGGCTCATAGCCCCAGCCGGGGATGTGACGATCGTACAGCGCGCGCCACGGCGGCGCGGTCCAGGTGAAGGGATGCACACCGTTGGTGATCGCGCGCACCACGTAGCCGGGAAACATGAGCTGGGACACCTCGGCGTGACTCTTGGCCACGCCGTTGACGTATTCGCTGAGGCTCAATGCGAGGCGCGTCATGTTGAGCCGCTCCTTGCCGGCGAGCATCTTCAAGGTGGCCAGGTCCACGGCCTCGCCCAGAATGCGGGTAACCAACTCATAGGAGAACTGGTCGTGGCCTGCTTCAACGGGTGTGTGGGTCGTGAAGTTGCACAGCGCCCGCACCGCGGGGAAATCGTACCGCGGCTCCCCCGGGCGCAGGTTCTCCTCCGGACGCGCCAGCGTGCGCAACAACTCCAGTGTCAGGAACGCCGAATGCCCTTCGTTGAGGTGATACTCGCGAATGTGGAAGTCCACGGCACGCAACATCCGCACCCCGCCGATGCCGAGCACGATCTCCTGCTTGATGCGATAGGACTCGTCGCCCCCGTACAGGTGATGGGTCAGACGACGGTCGTCGGGATGATTTTCGGGCAGGTCCGTATCCAGCAGCACCACCGGCTGGCGCCCGCCCGTATGCCCCACCAGCACATACAGCCAGCCACCGACCCACACCGTGCGCCCCTCCACGGGCACACCGATCTTGGCGTCCAGTGGCACCGCCCACTGCCCGGGGTCCCAGGGATCCTCGAGCTCGCGCTGCCGGCCCTCGGCATCCAGTTCCTGCCGGAAGTACCCGGCGCGACTGACCAGCGTCACGGTGACCAGCGGCAGCCCCAGGTCGGCCGCCGAGCGCACCACGTCGCCCGCAAGCACTCCGAGGCCGCCGCTGTAGGTGGGTATCTCCGAGCGCAACGCCACCTCCATGGAGAAGTAGGCGATACGCCAGTCACCGATGAAGTCCTCCACCCGGGGATCCGCCCTCATGTCGCCTCCCGCTGCCCGACACCGGGCGGCACCGCGCACCGCCCCCGCGACTGAGTATAGCGGTCGATGCTCGGGGGCCACGTCGAACGACGCAACGGCGGTTGGAGCTTAAAGGGGAACGTTCAGGCCCCAGGCAAACAGCGCGTAGGCGGCCACGGTGACGATCACCGCCACGGCCATGTGGCCCAGCCAGGACAGCCAGGACCAGGAATGAAACTTGGCCACGACCATGGCCCCGAGGAATCCGATCAGGCTGCCGCCGACGAATCCCAACTCGGGGATCAGCAGCGCCCAGGCGGCGCCGACGACCATCAGGGTCAAGGGCCGCCAGAGGACACCGCGCTCCCCCGGTGCGCTGCGTCCTACGCCCACCATCACCAGCAGAATCCAGACGACCGCCGCCAGGATCATCACCATCGACACGGCGCGCGGAAACACGGCGCCGAACTCGGTGTAGGTCCTGCTCTCGTACAACACCCAGGCACCCAGGGCGATGAACCCGAGGGCCGCCATCAGGCCATTCCAGTCCCGTGTGGCGTGCTGCTCAGTCACTGCCTTGCACCAGCTTGCCCTTGAGTCGCGACGACAGCAGCGGGTATCCCAACGACAGCACGATGAGCGTCAGGATCACCAGCGAGATCGGGCGGCCGAAGTACATGCCGAGCAGATTGTCGCTGGCGGTGCCGATAAGCCACGCCTGCACGAACCCCTGCTCGGCGATCTGGCCCAACACCACGCCCAGCACGATGGGTGCCGGCGAAAATCCTGCCCGAGCCAGCACCCAGCCGACCACGCCGAGCGCCAGCATGATGAATACTTCCGTCAGATTGTTGTTGATCGCATAGGTGCCGAGGATGGTCATCAACAGAATGCCCGGAACCAGCAGCGCCTTCGGAATCGCCACGAAGCCGCGGAAGGCGTAGCGCCCGAGGAACAAACCGATCGGGAGCATCAACAGCGAGGCGATCAGCAGCCCGAAGATGAAGGTGTAGACGATGGCGCTGTGTTCGGTGAACAGGCTGGGACCGATACGAATACCGTGCACCAGCAGCGCACCGAGGATGATGGCGTCGGGCGGCGTGCCGGGAATGCCGAGCACCAGCGTCGGGATGAAGCCGCCGCCGACGGTTGCATTGTTGGCCGCCTCCGAGGCGACAATGCCCCCGGGCTCGCCCTTGCCGAAGTGGGCGGAGCGCTTGGAACTGCGCCGCGCCTCGGAATAGGCGATCAGCGAGGCGATGGCGCCGCCGGCCGCCGGCAAGGCGCCCACGAAGGCGCCGATAGCCGAACTGCGCACCAGGTTCAGCTTCTGCCCGAACATCTGGCGCACCGCCTCCATGAGGCGAAAGCCCCGATGCTTGTCCTCGCTGAACTCAAGGTGAGGATCCGGGGTGGTGACCAGGTCGAGCACCACCGGGATACAGAACAGCCCGATCAGGGCGACGACGATATTGATGCCGCCCGTCAGGGTGGGATTACCGAACGTGAAGCGCAGATCCCCACCGATCACGGCGGAGCCGACGAACGAAATCAGCAAACCGAAGCAGGCCCCCATGATGCCCTTGAGCAGACTGCCTTCCGACAGCGACGCCACCAGCGTCAGGCCGAGTACCGCCAACCAGAAGTATTCCACCGGCCCGAATGCCAGAGCGACCTTGGCGAGCGGCGGCGCGACCAACAACAGCATGGCCACGCCGACCACGCCGCCAACCACCGACGCCATGGTCGCCAGGGACAGCGCCAGGGCGCCATCGCCCCGCTTGGCCATGGGGTAGCCGTCGAAGGTCGTTGCAATGGAGGACGGCGTTCCCGGCGTATTGAGCAATACCGCGGCAAAACAGCCGCCGTAGATGCCGCCCATGTAGATGGCCGCCAGCATGATGAGTGCCGAGGCCGGTTCCATGGTGAAGGTCAGGGGCGTCAGCACCGCCACCGCCATGGTCGCCGTCAAACCCGGCATGGCACCGATGGTGACGCCCGCAACCACGCCCATGAACGCCAACATCAGATTGAACGGCGTGAGGGCTTCGAAGAGATAACCCAACATAGAATCTTGAGCTCTCGGTGGTTCGGGGTTGCGGGCGCCGCGCCGTTACTTCACCAGTCCGAGCAGGCGCCCGACTTCCTGGTAGTCCTCGCTGAGACCTTCCATGTACTCGTCGGCCTCGTCGTAGGGGACGTCGATCAGTACGTAGCCGCCCTCTTCCATCTTCTTGACGAAATCCTCGTTCTTATTGATCTGCGCCATGATGTCGGACAGCTTCTTTTTGATGTCTTCCGGCGTGTCCTTGGGCACCAGTACGCCGCGACGGGCCCCGTCGGACAATTCGATGCCCTTCTCCTTGAACGTGGGCACGTCCGGGAACAGCGGATGCCGCTCGTCCATGGCCACGGCCAGCATGCGCACATTATCGCCCTGCTCCACGCCCACGGTGATGAACGACCACTGTGCCTGGATCTGATTCCCCAGCAGTGCCGCGGTGCTCGCGGAGGTGCCGGTGAACGGAATATAGCTGGTCTTGATGCCGGCCTCATGATCGAACTTCGTCTGCGCCGCATGGGGCGCTGAGTTGGTGCCGACCCCGCCCACCGTGATGGCGCCGGGGTTCTTCTTCGCATGGTCGATATAGTCTTCCAGCGTCTTGTATGGGCTGTTCGCCGGCACGTTCAGGGAGTACGGCGTGAGCTGAAAGATATAGACGATCTCGAGGTCTTCGGTCTTGTAGCCGACGTTGCCGCCCATGGGCTGCAGAATCACGTGGGGCAGGTTGAAGCCCATGATGGTGTAGCCGTCGGCGGGCAGCTGATTGAGCTGCGACCAGCCGGTGGCGCCGCCGGCACCAGTCTTGTACTGGAACACGAAGCCCTTGCCGGTGATCTCCTTGAACGGAGGCTCCTGCAGCCGCGCGGTGACGTCGGATTCACCGCCGGGATTGAACGGAATGATGTAGGTGACGTCCTTCTCGGGATACTCGGCCTGCGCCGATGGAGCGCCCAGGGTGAGGCCCAGCACCAGGCTGGCGCCGACGGTCTTGATTACGTTCGAGGTTTTCATGTCATCCTCCGGCTTCTTTTGTTGATCGGGTGTTGAGCAGATCGATGTCGAGCTTCACGAAGTCGCCTCGGTAGACGATTTCGGCGAAGTAGATCACCGTCCCGCTCGTGTCCGTAATGACGCGGCGCACTTCGGCAACCGGCGCACCCACTTCGACCTCCAGCAACGTTGCGGTGGTCATATCCGCACTGCCGATGGTCAGGGTCTGATGAGCCGAGCCGATGGACAGGCCCGGCAATTCCGCGAGCACGCCCAGGGCGAGTCGCGTCTGAAATTCCGTGGGCGCCCGGGTGTAGACCTCCTGCGCGACATACAGGTCAATTACGCAGTATGGGGCAGCGTCCTTGGCGTGCACGCGACGCAGGTGCTGGTAACCGCCGGCGGGGACACCGTCGGCGGCCCGCAGGCGCCCCGGGGTTTGCACCGGCGCCATGCTCACCACGCGCATGGCGGTGCCTTCGATCATGTGCATCAGGCTGCTCCACTGGGTCCCCAGCGGCAGCCACGGCTGCTCGGCGTCGACGCGGGCGACGAACGTCCCCTTTCCCTGTTTGCGCCACACCAAGCCCTCGGCTTCCAGCAGGCCCACGGCCTGGCGCGCGGTGACCCGGGCCACGCCGTATTGGGCCTCCAGGGCGTCGAGGGTTGGCAGCCGCTCGCCTGTGCGCCACTCTTCGGACTTGATGCGCTGGCGCAGCAGGGCCGCGAGTTGCGCATACAGCGGCAGTCGGCTGCGCGAAAACGGGCTGGGGGCGCTTGTAATCTTCATAAGGTACTAACTATAGTATCTTGGCTACATCAGTTGCAAACCCCCGCCGGCACGTCGGGACCATGGGCTCACCCAGCGCGTGCGACAGCCGGCCCACTCGAAACTGGCCCAATCATGACCGCTGCCCGCCGCACCCCAGGCGATCACGACCTGCTCCGCTTCGCCCATGGCGACCCCCTGCTGCCCCCAGCGCAGGCCTGGCGCCCCGCCCACGACTTGGGCGAGCCGATCGTGGTGCGGCGCGTGAGCGCGTTCGTTTTCCGGGTTCCCGTCGCCAATCCGGTGGTGACCTCCTTCGAGGTGATGCGCGATCGACCGGCCGTGCTGGTGCGCGTGGAGGACGCTGGCGGAGCCGTTGGCTGGGGAGAGATCTGGGCCAACTTTCCGAGCTGCGGCGCCGAGCATCGCGCCCGCCTGGCGCTCACGGCCGTCGCGCCCCAGCTGATCGGCCAGGCGTTCACGGACCCGGCCGACGCGTTCACCGCCCTGGAACGGCGCCTGCGCACCCTGGCGCTGCAAGCCGGGGAGTGGGGCCCCTTCGCGCAGACGCTGGCGGGCGTGGACATCGCCTTGTGGGATCTCGCGGCGCGCCGCGCCGGGGTGAGCCTCACCCGCCTGTTGGGCGGTCGGGCCACCGCCGTGCCCACGTACGCCAGCGGCATCAATCTC
>Ga0209347_1006325_pt1 | contig 10572 bp, 10 predicted proteins | sample AutmiccommuBRH23_FD_187382 | JGI IMG/M metagenome (GOLD analysis project Ga0209347, IMG submission 187382) | Deep subsurface microbial communities from Mt. Terri, Switzerland - Autotrophic microbial communities BRH/23 (SPAdes) (version 2) | ecosystem: Environmental > Aquatic > Deep subsurface >...
TCCAGCCAATAAGCTGGACATTTTTTTGTTTCTTGCCAGGGCCATTTGGTTCTGGTATAATGATTTCTGCGGCTAACGGGATGTAGCGCAGTTTGGCTAGCGCGCCTGCCTTGGGAGCAGGAGGCCGGGGGTTCAAATCCCTCCATCCCGACCAATATAATTGCAGACTCACTGATCAATGAAAGAACACTCAAAACCCTGCATCATACGGCAGGGTTTTCTTCTTTTTTATTTTATATTAAGAGGTATACCGACTGTCGGGGTGAATATTTACCCTATACACCTTGAAGGGGAAATATATTGTTGACAGAACCGGTACGGCCCAGGCAGGGCGGCACAATATTGAAGTTATTTATCTTTTTTTACTTCACCAGCGTGGGGCTGTTTTTGCCCTATCTTCCCCTTGTATTCAGGGGTATGGGCCTCAGCAGCTGGCAGATAGGAATACTTCTTTCCCTGGGGCCCCTGGTTACTGTTGCCGTACAGCCCCTGTGGGGCTATATAAGCGACCGCCTTAAAACAGTCAAAAGAATAATTATCGGCCAACTGGCTGTTATAACTTCCCTTTCACTTTTTGTTTTCCATATCTCTTCCTTTGAACTTCTACTGCCGGCTGTTTTTATATTTAATGTTTTCTGCTTTCCAATAATTCCCCTTACCGACAGCCTCACCCTGGCCACAGCCAGCAAAGCCGGCCGCCATTATGGAAAATTCAGACTCTGGGGGTCCCTGGGATTTGCCTTAAGCGCTCTGTCTTTTGGCTTTTTTTTCAGGAGCCAGGGGTTGGAGGACTTTTCTGTCTACTATTTTATACTTCTTTTTATCTGCCTGATAATTTGCCTTTTCCTTGATGATGCTACATATATAGGAAGAAAGGCAAATGCTTCCGACATAAAGCAGCTTTTAACAAACCGCCGGGTAATAGTATTTTTATTTATAACCGCTCTCCTCAGCTCATCAAACAAAGCCAATGACTCTTTTATGAGCATCTTCATCAAACAAATAGGCGGCGGTTCCGAGATAGTCGGCTACGCCTGGACAGTGGCGGCCTTAAGTGAGGTTCCGGTGATGATCATCTGCGGATCTCTCTTTGCCAGATTTTCCGAATTAAGGCTTCTTTCCGCGGCAGCCCTTGTTTTTTCCATACGCTGGGCACTTTTCTTTACCACAACCGATCCCGGGCTTATTGTGCCGATACAGCTGGCGCACGGAATATCTTTCGGACTTTTGTTCCTCTGTTCGGTCAGCTATATCACCAGGATGGTTCCTGACCGGCTCAGATCCAGCGGCCAGGGTCTTCTCTCGGCCTTTATGGGCGGCATAGCAGGAATAGCCGGATCCACCCTGGGAGGTATTGTAATGTCGGGTCTGGGCCCCAGGTATCTGTATGCTTCCTGTGCTGTTCTGTCGCTGGCGGCCTTCTTTTTTTACCTATACCTGGACAGGGTGGATTCCGGTTCGAGGTTTAAGGACCGGGATTCTAAGTTCGAATAGAAGTCGTGCCAGTGGAAGTATAGTACCGGCTATTCAAATAACTCTGTGCTGAAGTACTTGTCACCCCTGTCGGGGAAAATTACCACTATTTTTCCGTTTTCCACTGTCCGGCTGTATTCTATGGCCCCCCAAAGGGCCGCCCCGCAGGAAATACCGGCTGAAATACCCTCCCTTACGAATATATCCCTGGCCAGGGCGAAGGCCTCATCATCGGGGACATCCAGCTTGCAGTCAATTATAGAGTCGTCATAAATGGGAGGCTTGTATGCCTCCATATTCCTCAGCCCCTGTATCCTTGTCCCGGGTGAGGGCTCAACCCCCACGATCTGGATGTCCGGATTATAAGCTTTGAGCCTTTTCCCGGCCCCTGTCAGGGTGCCGCCGGTTCCAACACCGGCCACAAAGGCCGTTATTCCCGGCACATCCTTAATTATCTCACTCCCCGTGGTTTCAAAATGGGCCCTGGGATTGGCGGGATTGGCAAATTGGTCGGGCATGAAATAATTCCGGTCTTCCTCTGCCATTTTCCGGGCCACCTCAATAGACCCGTTGGTCCCTTTGGCGGCGTCGGTAAGTATTACCCCGGCCCCGTATGCCTTAAGCAGTTTAACTCTTTCCTCGCTGGCGTTTTCAGGCATTACGGCAACAAACCTGTATCCCTTTATGGCCGATATCATGGCCAGGGCTATGCCGGTGTTTCCGCTGGTGGCCTCTACTATAACTCTCCCGGCCCCCAGCCGGCCTTCTCTCTCGGCTGTTTCCAAAAGATACCTGGCCGTCCTGTCCTTTACCGAACCCCCGGGGTTATTCCCCTCCAACTTGGCATAAATTTTAACATTGGCACTCCCGTATGTTTTAAGCTGTACTACCGGTGTGCCGCCTATGGCCTCTAAAATGTCTCCGAACAGCATACTAAACCTTATCCCTTCATATTAACTGATTACTTTATAATTATGCATAAAACAATTCCTCAATAAAAGATACACCCTCACCTGATAAAAGTAAACCTTAACCCGGAATATGCCACAAAACAATCTCTATTTATTTACCAAAGGGACAGCTCGGGTAACTGCACTCCGGGCAGCCCAAGCACAGGCCCCCGTGACCCATTTCTGCGAAATCCCTCCTGCTGATTTCTTCACCTGCCAGCACCCGGGGCAGCACCAGGTCAAAGACCGTAGTCCGGAAAAACATGGCGCAGGCCGGCAGCCCCATCACCGGGACGCCTTCCAGGTAGGCCAGCATAAACATGGCTCCGGGAAGAACCGGGACTCCATAGACCACTATTTGGGCGCCGGACTCCCGTATGGCCGAAGGGGTCACATCGTCAGGATCTACCGACATCCCCCCGGTAATAAGCACCAGCCCGGCCCCTTTGCCAATCATCTCCCATATCTTATTCTTTATCTGGCCGGCATGGTCGGGAAGCACATCATGAAAAACCGCCGGGCAGCCGTAAACTGACAATTTCTCTTTCAATACCGGGCTGAAGCGGTCCTCTATCCTGCCGTGATATACCTCGTTGCCCGTTGTTATCAGCCCCACCTTAGAAGACTTTGTTTCTTTTACCTCCAGCAGGGGCCCCCTTTGGCTGCACAGGCGCTCAACCTGTTCTATTTTCCCCTTATCTATTACCAGCGGTATTACCCTTGTTCCCGCCAGAATTTTTCCTTCTTCCACCACACTGTTGTTATGCAGTGTGGACAGTATCACCTGGTCTATACCGTTTACCAGGTTCAGCCCCTCTATGTCAACCTTTAGCAGTCCCCTGTGCATAGATAAAAAATTAACCTTACCCTCCACCGGATCACTACAGGTTATTCCTTCTCCCTTTACCGCCGCGGCTATTCTGACAGCGGCCTCATTTTCGTGCAGGCTGTCCACCGTGCACTCCCATATATAAATATGATCCTTTCCCAGCCCGAGCAGTGGGTGTATATCCTCCGGTCTTATCACATGGCCCTTTCTGAAGGCTGGACCCTTAAACTCCCCCGGCACTATTTTGGTTATATCATGGCACAGTACTTTTCCCACCGCATCCTGAACCCTTATTTTCCGCAACGGCTTTCCTCCTCATTGGTGGGCCTCCAGGCTGTTTCCTCCTTAAGGGGCTTACCCCTTCCACCCCTATGCACCGAAACTATTTCTGCTATAATGCTTAAGGCTATTTCCTCAGGAGTCTCCGCGCCAATATCAAGCCCAATGGGGGAGTACACCTTTTCAAGCAGTGCCTTTTCCACTCCCTCACGCTCCAATTGCCCCATGACTTCTCTTACCTTTTTACGGCTGCCGATCATGCCTATATAGCCGGCCGGCCTCCGTATTACCTCTCTCAGACAGAAAAGGTCATGTTTATGGCCTCTGGTTATTATTACCACCTGTGTTTCCGGGCCTATATCTATTTTTCTGAGCATTTCCCCGAAACTTCCGCACAGCATCTCCCCGCTGTCCGGATAGCGATCCCGGCAGGCAAAGGCCGGCCTGTCGTCTATAACTGTAAAGGGGTAGCCCAATAGGTGGGCCATTCCGGCCAGCGGCAGGGATATGTGGCCTCCCCCCAGTATTAACAGCTCGGGGGGCTGAGTCACCGGCTCTATGAATAATTCCAGCCCCCTAAAAGACACCACCTGCGGCTTTAACCAGTTAATTTCACCACAGATATAACTGATTATTTCTTCGGCCTCCCCCGTAACCGCTCCGGCAATTTGACTGCCTCCGGCCACCAGCAGCTTGTTCCCCGGCAGCATTCCATCTTTAGCGCCACCGGATATAACTGTTATAAGATAGGCTCTTTCCCTCTTTTTAAAACACTCCCAAAGGGATTGAAACACATCCTCCGACAATCTGTCTCCCGGCTCTATATAGTCAATGAACACCTCCATCACCCCGCCGCAGACCATCCCTTCGGCAGCCGCCCTACCAGTTAAATCCACCTTCAGCCTGGCCGGAGCTTTATTGTCCAGGACATCCAGGGCTGCCCTTTTTACTTCAGCCTCCCCGCATCCCCCGCCCACGGTTCCGTATTTTATGCCTTCCCGGGTCACCAGCATTTTTGTCCCGGCCTTGCGTGGTGTTGACCCGGCTGTTCCGGTAATAATACTGAGTGCTGCAGCTTCGCCTTTTTCATCCAGGGCAATAACTTCTTCTATCGTTTTTCTATCCAATATCAGCCCTCCCCACGGTCAGCCACATTATGGCCTCAACCACACCCCCGGCCACGGCCCTGGACTTATCGGAAATAGAAAAGCAGCTGTCCCTCCGGCAGCGCGGATCTATATCTCCCACCTTCATACCCTCCACCACCTCCAGCCCGCTCTTCAGTAACCCTCTAAGCACTCCGGACAGCGGCGCCACCAGATTATGTCCTCCCACAGCGCCAATTATATCACCCTTTTCCACCGGGTCTCCTATTTCCCTTAATGCGGTCAGTATACCCTTTCCCGGTGAGCGGACCACCCTTTCCACACTGTAGCCCCCTATTTCCCCCGGCGCGCCGGTGTTGGTAGCGGCAGATCCGCTTAAAATAACCCTTCCCAGGTCATGGCCCCGGCATGTCTCCACCACCGCGTGAACATCGACCCCCGCCGTAAATCCCGGGCCAAGGCCGATAACCACCAGGGCCTCATCAATTACTGTGCCCAGGTTTCTCTTGGCCATGACAGCATCCACCACCACGTCCGGCCTTAATTGCCTTACCGTAAGCCACAGCGGGTCGATTATTACAGACACCCTGCCGGACCTTGCCACTTCCCCTGCCTTTTCCGGCCCTGCGGACAGCTCCGAGGTTACCCCCTCCACCGTGTGTACTCCGCTGAACACCGCCTGGGCAAAGCAAACCGGCCGTCTTATGGCGGCCGGGTCCGGCCTCTCCAGCATGATTACCCGGAAGCCGCACCTGAACAGCCTGTGCGCCGTGCCCGTGGCCAGGTCTCCCGCCCCTTTTATAACCACCAGCTTTTTATTCAGTCTCCGGCACCACCTTCCGCCTTTATCAGCCTCCGGTAATCCTCCCAGGTATCTATATCAAATAGCACCCCGGCATCCTCCACATCAACCCTGTGCAGCCGGCCGGGGTTCAATTCTATTATTCCCCGGGCCCCCTGATCTCCCTGTATTTCATCTGCACATTCAAGCAGTTGCCTCTCAAAAAGTATCGGGTTACCCCTCACCCCGTTAAAAAAAGGAGCTGCTATGCCACCCCTGCCCATAAAGCTGTCCACCAGCAGCCTGATGGTTTCCACCTGCACCAGGGGCTGGTCTCCCAGAACGAATAGCACCCCGGTAGCCTGCCGGTCCACCAACTCCAGCCCGGCCCTGACAGAGGTGGACTGTCCTTGGGCATAGCTCCGGTTCAGTGTCAGCTTCACCTCCAGCCCTTCCAGCGCCCTGGCTGCCGGTCCGGCCCCGTTTCCCAAAACTACTATAATCTCATCCACCGGAGCTTTTATTGTATTCTCCACAACCACCCTCAGTATGGGCTTCCCTCTGTATACCAACAGCTGCTTGGGCAGGCCCATACGTCTAGACTGACCGGCCGCCAGTATTACAGCGGAGATCAAAATACAGCCACCTCCCTGGCCGGGTCTCTTTCCAGCGCCGACCCCACCACAAGACGCCTGATCCCCTTTGATCCCAGAATAAGGACTATTTCCCTGGCCAGCAAATAGTCATGGTCATCCTGTACCTTATTTAAAAATGGTATCCACCTGCAGCCGGAAGGCAGATTTTTCCTGTATCCCTCAGGGTGCAGCAGTATACCGGCCACCATTTGCGGGGTAACTATTTCTCCGGCCACCGGGCCCAAAAGGCGGGCAGCCTCTTCCGGCCGGTGCACGTACCTTGAATCAAATGGTTTTCCCAGGCAATCCATCCCCATCACTGGAATAACCAGTGTGCAGCTTTCAGGTATAACCGGCTCCCCCCTGCCGGGCCCTTTAAAGGGCCGCCCGGCCGATCCATCGGCCTCTACCAGCACCATATCAAACCCGGCCCCGACGAAACCGCCTGCCAATTCTGGGGCCACACCAATAAGCTTGTTTCCTTCAACCCCGGCCCCCGCCACCACCAACCAGGACTGCCCCAGAGCCCTCCGGGCCTCCTCCAGTATTTTGCCTCCGGGGGCACAGACAACGGGCAGCCCGGATACCGCACCGGGATGGTATATCCGGGTGGTGGTGGTAATGACAGTCCGGACGTCCCTTTTTACCGCCTCTTTACCCAGGGTAAACATGGTTGATGTTTTACCCCCGGCACCCACCAGGGCTACCACATCTCCTTTTTTTATTGCAAAGGCGTCAAACAGTTCCATTTAGCCGCTCCACTGACTAATATAATTTAAAAAATATGCAACACCTCAAAAGCCGGCCAATGGCCGACTTTGTTGTTTTTTAAAATAATTCTATTATGTTTTTCTAAATCAATTTCTCCATATGCACCCACATCTGGTATGAGCCATCATTCTTGTACACCGGTACCTTCCTGACTATCTTAAAGCCCCCCCGCTGATAGCAGTTGACTGCCCTCTGGTTGGACTCTCTTACTGACACCCACAGAAAGTTAAGCCCCAGGTCCTTTTTGGCTATCTTCATCATCTCACTTATAGCCCTGCTGCCTATACCCATTCCCCACAGGTGCGGCTCACCTATAAGCAGTCCCAGCTCGGCAGTGGCCGTTCTCTGGGATATTTTTTCCACCCAGACCGCCCCTATCTTCCTTGAACCGTACTGGATCAGCTTCAGGTGATACTCATCCGACTGTCCTTTGGCAACACTGAAATTCTTGGGACGAACATTGGTCTGAAACACGTTGGTGTCCATGTTGCCCATCCACTGCTCCCACAGCACCGCATCCTCCGGGGTGTAGTCTATAAGCTCAATCATTTGCGCATTGGTACTGCTTTTTTCATCAATGGCCATGAACTCTTTTAACATAGTGGATTCTCTTCCGTTAACCACCAGGTCCCTTACCCTGCTGTCCAGCCTCTGGTCGGAAAGCAGTGATCCGGAGGGATATATTAAAAACCAGCCGGGGCTTTCCATAACCCTCACCTTCAAACCGGCGGCATCCTGGCCATCTGTGCAGGAGGAAACCTTGGAAACACCATCATAGTTTATTCTTATAAAGTTATGAATGGGCCGGCTGTGAAACCTGGCCACCATTATACGTAAAGGCAGCCCAACCCGGTACGCAATCCTTGACTTATTGTCCACCAGTGACATGGTGAACCCCTCCATGACCAAATCATCAAACTTCTTTACCGATTTCCCCGCGGGGATTACCGAAAACAGCGACAGGCCTGATTCGGCCATCTTTTTTAGTATCCCTACCGTAATACTGCAGTCACACATCTCGGCCACTATGTCAGTATACCCTGGGAACAGATCCCCCATTAAACAGTTAAAATTTTGTACATCCCCGCTCATGTCCATCCCCCAAACGCAGAGGTTTTCAGTACTTTATCATAAATCAGTCAATTTCTCAATAAATCTCAAATATTTAATTTTTTCCGTTTAAGTTGCCGTTTCGAAACTCTTTATTTTTTCGTTGCTTCCGATAACTATCAGCACATCGCCCTCTTCCATCACCTGCCTGGCCCCGGGAGAGATTATTATATCTTTCCCCCGGCGGATGGCCAGCAGATTGACCCCATATCTCTTTCTGAGGTTTGATTCCTGCAGCGTGAAGCCGGTTAATTCGTCAGGAACGTTCAGCTCCACCAGGCTGAAGTCAGGGGACAGGTTAATCTGGTCTATTATATTCTTGGATACCAGGCTCCTGGCCAGGCGCTCCCCCATATCCCTTTCGGGAAAAACTACTATATCGGCCCCTATCTTCTCCAGCACCTTTCCCTGCAGTTCAGTAGAGGCCTTGGCCACAACCTTTTTAACCCCCATCTCCTTCAGCATCAGGGTGACCAGTATGTTGGACTGTATGTCATGTCCTATGGCCACCACAACAATATCAAAATTTCTTACACCCAGGGCCTTCAGGGACTGCTCCTCCAGGGCGTTGGCCTGAACCGCGTGCGTTACGCTGTCCACAAGGCTTTCCACCTTGTTTTCATCAGCATCAATGGCCAGAACCTCGTGGTCCATTCTGGTCAGCGTTCTGGCCAGGCTGGATCCAAAGCGTCCCAGCCCAATTACGGCTATCTGCTTCATTTTTGCTTACCCCACTATAATTTTTTCCTCTGGGTACCTTATTTTAGACGCCGTCATCCTGTAAGCCAGCGCAAAGGCCACTGTCATGGGCCCCAGCCTACCTAAAAACATGGTTATTATTATGATCACCCTCCCTATTTGGCTCAGGTGCGGCGTAAAACTCATGGAAAGTCCCACAGTGCCGAAGGCTGACACCGTCTCAAAAAGCAGTGTCAGAAAATCTCCTTTTTCGGTAACGGACAGCACCATAATCACCAACATAACCCAGAATATTGATAGCATAAGTATGGTCAGCGACTTATTAACCTGGCTAAAAGGAATCCTTTTTTTATATGCCTCAATGTCCTCCCGGCCCAGAGACACTGTAACCGAGGCCAGCAGCAGCAGGCCGAAGGTGGTGGTTTTTATTCCCCCCCCGGTAGACCCCGGAGATGCTCCTATAAACATCAGCGCAGCTATGAAAAACAAGGTGCCCGGTCTGAGGGCCGCTATATCGATAGTATTAAACCCGGCAGTCCTGGGAGTCACACTTTGAAAATAGGACCCCAACAGCTTTTCCAAAGGAGAAAGGCCCTTTAAGGTGTTATTCCATTCCATGCCCATAAAAACCACGGCACCTGCAGCCAGCAGTACAAATGATATTGTCAAAACCAGTCTGGAATGTACCGAAAGCCCCTTTTTTCCAAACCTGTTCCTCCACAGGTCATATATCACTGAAAAGCCCAGCCCTCCAATTATTATGAGGGAGGTTACCACCAGGTTGACCACGGGGTCCCCCACATACCCGGTAAAGCTGCGAAATTCTCCGAACAGGTCGAAGCCGGCGTTATTAAAGGAGCTGACAGCGTGAAACAGTCCGAAGTACATTCCCCTTGCTTCCCCAAGCGTTCTGCTCCACCACAGCCCCAGAATCACTGCGGCAGTCAGTTCGGTCAGGAGGGTAAACAGAATAATAGCCCTGACCAGCCTGACAACTCCGGCAACCTTTATCTGGTTCAATGACTCCTGTATGATAAGCCTCTTTCTGAGCCCTATCCTTTTACCCAGGATGATATAAAATACCATGGCCATGGTCATAAAGCCCAGGCCGCCTACCTGGATTAAAAGCATTATAATTATTTGCCCCGGCACCGTCCAGTGAGTGCCGGTGTCAACCACCACCAGCCCGGTAACACATACTGCGGATGTGGCTGTAAACAGCGCAGTAAGGAAATCAGTATCCTTTCCGGGGGCGGTAAATCCAGGCAAGGTCAGAATGATGGCCCCTGTAAGTATCACCAGGCAAAATCCCATTACCAGCACCTGGGGAGGCGAAAGGGAAATTCTTTTTATAATTTGGGGGAAATTTTTAATGAATGTCATGGCACACCGGCCTCAATGTCTATAGCTAGTCTTACAGGTATTTTCCTACCTGTGGGACACAATTATTCAGTATAAGTCAGTCCTGCCGCGCTGCTTTAACCCACCATTATATTTCCCCGGGGTAGTTTATGTTGGATTTTGATTTTCCTTTCTCAGCCAGGGCCAGCAACATGGTCATGGTCCCCAGTCTCCCCAAAAACATTGTTATTATTATTAGCAGCTTGCCCCCGGCAGTCAGCGATGGAGTCAGACCCATGGTCAGTCCCATGGTGCCGAAGGCTGAAACCGTTTCAAACAGCACAGTGAGATAATTGTTTGAACCTTCGGTGATCATAAGACCAGTACTGACTGAGAAGATTAACATTATGGCCAATAGCACTATGGCCATGGACTTGGCCACCTGATCCTGGGGTATGCTTCTATCGAAAACGCTGGCCGAGGTCTTCCCCCTGCTGAGCGACACGATTGACATGGTCAGCACCGCCAGAGTGGAGGTTTTTATACCACCCCCGGTGGAACCGGGGGATGCCCCTATAAACATAAGCGCAATTATAAT
>Ga0209347_1006326_pt1 | contig 10572 bp, 9 predicted proteins | sample AutmiccommuBRH23_FD_187382 | JGI IMG/M metagenome (GOLD analysis project Ga0209347, IMG submission 187382) | Deep subsurface microbial communities from Mt. Terri, Switzerland - Autotrophic microbial communities BRH/23 (SPAdes) (version 2) | ecosystem: Environmental > Aquatic > Deep subsurface >...
CTATTCGTCGATCTTCTCGACGCTGTGTTCGACCGCCGAGGTGGATGACGCCTTCCGCTGGTCGGAAGAAAACCCGCATCTGCAGCGCAAGGCGACGCTGATCCTCGACGAATATGCGGCAGGGGCCGACCCGCTGCACCGCAAGGTCGCCAGCGTGTTTCTGGAGAGTTTCCTGTTCTATTCGGGCTTCTACCTGCCGATGTTCTGGTCCAGCCGCGGCAAGCTGACCAACACCGCCGACCTGATCCGCCTGATCATCCGCGACGAGGCGGTGCATGGCTACTACATCGGCTACAAGTATCAGCGCGCTTTGGAGCGCCTGCCCGAGGCGCAGCGGCAAGAGGCCAAGGACTTCGCCTTCTCGCTGATGTTCGACCTTTACGACATCGAGCAGCACTACACGGCCGAGCTCTATGACAGCGTCGGGCTGACCGAGGATGTGAAGAAATTCCTGCATTACAATGCCAACAAGGCTCTGATGAACCTCGGCTACGAGCCGCTGTTCCCCGCGCAGGTCTGCGACGTGAACCCCGCGATCCTGGCGGCGCTGTCGCCCAATGCCGATGAGAACCACGATTTCTTCTCGGGCTCGGGTTCCAGCTATGTCATCGGCAAGGCGGTGGCGACCGAGGATGAGGATTGGGATTTCTGAGGCCCGGGGCTTTCCCGCCTCAGGCGGTCCTGTCGGGGTCCGGCCGCCCTCCATCGGGCGCGACAGGGTTTTCGGGTTTGCCTTCACGCCTGCGCTGCGCGACTGTCCGGCCTGCATGACCAAGAGGCCCCCATGTATCCTTTCCCCTGCACGCATCGCGGCGCACCCCGCGCAGGCGTGGCGGCCCGGCGCGCATGACCGCCCCCCGCCTGCTGCCGCCGCGCCGCTTTACCCGCGCCTGGGCTGCATATGTGAAGGGCGGCCTGCTGCTGTCGCTCACCATCGCCTTCGCGGCCAGCTTCCTGTCCGAGCATTACGGCGCCCCGGCGATGCTGTTTGCGCTGCTGCTGGGGATGGCCTTCAACTTCCTGGCGGCCGATCCGCGGGCGGCGCCGGGGATTGCGCTGTGCTCGCAGACCGTGCTGCGGCTGGGCGTCGGCCTCTTGGGCCTGCGGCTGACCTTCGGTGACATCGCGGATCTGGGGCTGGTCGCGGTGCTGGGCGCGGCCGGGTTGCTGCTGCTGACACTGGCGGCGGGGATCCTGATCGCGCGGATGTTCGGCCGCTCGCTGGCCTTTGGCCTGCTGACCGGCGGGTCGGTGGCGATCTGCGGCGCCTCTGCTGCGCTGGCGATTGCGGCGGTGCTGCCGCGGCGCCACCTGTCCGAACAGGACGTGCTGTTCACCGTGGTCGGGGTCACGGCGCTGTCTACCCTGGCGATGGTGCTCTACCCCGTGCTCTTCGCCGCGCTGGGCCTCACCGAGGTGCAAAGCGGCTGGCTGATCGGCGCCACCGTGCATGACGTGGCGCAGGTGGTCGGCGCGGGTTATTCGATCGGCGAGGAGGCGGGCAATATCGCCACCTTCACCAAGCTCTTGCGCGTGGCGATGCTGCCGGTGGTGCTGATCGTGGTCGGCCTCGCGTTCCGCGGCGAGGCGCGCGGCGGCGCCGGGCTGCCCTGGTTCGTGCTGCTCTTCGTCGGGCTGATGCTGGCGCGCAACCTGCTGCCGATCCCCGCGCTGCTGCTGGAGGCGGTGAACGGGTCCTCGCGCTTCCTGCTGCTGACCGCGATTGCGGCGCTGGGGGTCAAGACCTCGCTGAAGGAGATGTTCGCGGCCGGGATGCAGGGCTTGGCGGTGATCGGGCTGGAAACGCTGCTGCTGCTGGCGATGGCGCTGGGCTTCGTGGCCCTCATTGGGGGCTGAGCCTTGCGGGGGCGAAGCATGGGTCGAGGGCCGGGAGCACGGGGGGGCCGGGAGCATGGGGGGCCGGCTGCCCTGGTTCGTGCTGCTGCTCGTCGGGCTGATGCTGCTGCGCACCCTGCTGCCGATTGCCCTGAGGCCGCGAACGCGGCCTCTCGCTCCGGCTGCTGACGCCATTGCGGCGCTGGGGTCAGGGTCTGCAAGAGATGTTCGCGCAGGGACGCAGGGAGCGCGGTGACCGGGCTGGAGACGCTGCTGCTGGCGTCGGGCTCGTCGGGGTTTAGCCGTGCGGGGGCGATAGCGCAGCGAAGCGCCGGGTGGAGGGCCTGGAGCGCGGCGCCCAGGCTGCCCTGGTTCGAGCTGCTGCTCGTCGGTTCGGCTGCTGCGCAACCTGCTGCCGATTTCCCTGCGGCGGTGAACGAGGCCTCTCGCTCCCGCTGCTGACGCCATTGCGGCGCTCGGGGGGCAGGGTCTGCAAGGGAGGTTCGCGGGGGTTGCAGGGGGCGCGGCGAACGGGTTGGAGACGCTCCTGCTGGCGCCGGGCTTCGTCGGGCCGGTCGGGGGCCGAGCCGTGCGAGCGGCGAAGGCGGCGGAGGCACCGGCCGAGCGCGGAGCCTGACCCGTCCCCAGCTCTTCGGGCAGGTGTCAAGTCTGCGCGTGGCGGGCGTCTGCACGGCCCAATACAGCTGCCGACCTGCGGCGCGCTCTGCTCAACGCCATCGGCCAGGTCAGCAGCTGGGGCCGGAGAGCCTTTCCGCTGCAGAACGCGAAACAGCGATTCTTGGCCGCCCCAGAGCTTGCCCCACCCTCCTGCATCGCCCTGCCATTTCGGGTCGCGAAAACATGGGCCCGCGCGGCCATCACGCGGCGAGGAAATCCCCGCCATGACAGGCCGCGGAGCGCCCCCTCGGTCCCGTCTCGACAGTGAAGCGCTGGATGATCTGCGTCAGGATCTCGGCCTCGCCGGTCAGGTCGCGGCTGGCGGCGGTGGTTTCTTCCACCATCCCGGCATTTTGCTGGGTGCTTTGGTCGAGGCGGCCGACAGCGATGTTGATCTCGGAGATGCCGGTCGATTGCTCGCGGGCCGAGGCGGCGATCGCCGAGACGTTTTCCGAGATGCTGGTGATCGAGCCGACGATGAGGTGCAAGGAGGCCCCCACCTGGTTCACCAGATCGACGCCGCGGCCGACATGGCGGCTGCTGTCGGCGATCAGCGAGCTGATCTCGCGCGCGGCCTCGGACGACCGCTGCGAGAGGGCGCGCACTTCCGAGGCGACCACCGCGAATCCGCGGCCGGCCTCGCCGGCGCGGGCGGCCTCCACCCCGGCATTCAGCGCCAGAAGGTTGGTCTGGAAGGCGATGTCGTCGATCACGTCGATGATGCCCGAGATGCGGCTGGAGGACTGCTTGATCTCATCCATCGCCGCGATCGCGTCCTTGACCACCACATTGCTGCGCTCGGCGCTCTGGCGGGCCTGCAGCACGGTCTGGTCCGCCTGCCCCGCGCCCTGCGCTGCCGATCCGACGGCGGCGGTCAGCTCGGTCAGCGCAGCGGCCGATTGCTCCAGCGTCGCGGCGCTTTGTTCGGTGCGGCGCGAGAGGTCCTCTGCCGCCGCCGCGATGCTGCCCGACCCGGCATGGATCGACAGCGCGCTATCGCGGATGTCGCCGATGGCGGTGGCGAGCGAGGCGACGGCGGCGTTGAAGTCGATGCGCAGCTGGTCATAGCTGTCCTCGAAGCGCTGCTCGATCGTCACGCGCAGGTCGCCCTCGGCAAGGCGACGCAACCCGTCTGCCAAGGCGGTGACGATGCGGTCCTGGGCGGCGGCGTTGATCTGGCGCTCGCGCTCCACCGCGTCGCGCATCGCCTCTCGCTCAGCCGTTTCCGCAGCCTCCCGGGCGCGGTCGAGCCGCTCCTGCTCTGCCACGCGCTCGCGTTCCTGGATCTCGCGGCGCCGCTCGGCCTCGGCCGCCTTGCGTTGTTCAGCCTCGCGTTCGGCATGGGCGCGGGCCTCTTCGGCCTGCAACCGCCGCTGTTCGATGATGCCATCCCGGAACACACCCAAAGCGCCGAGCATCTGGCCGATCTCGCCGCCATGCGGGCGCATCCCGTCCAGCGCGCCCAGGTCGCCGGTGGACAGCCGGGTCGTCGCGCGGCTGACGGCGAGCAGGGGCTTCACGATCACAAAGGCAACCATGGCGCCGGCCAGGGCCACGATCAACAGGCTGGCGAGGGCGAGGCCCTGCATCCAGATGGTCGCCTGGGAGGTATGGGCCTCGATCTCGCTGCTGTCGAACGCGATCTGCTGCAGTCTTGCCGTCGAATCCGCATCGGCGAAGGCCTCGATTTCGGCCACGCGCAGGGTGGCGTCTTCGGCGAGCCGATGCGCGGCGCGCCGGGCCGCCAGGATCTCGCGGCGCTGGTTGACGATGCCGGTCACGGGATTGACGAAGCCGGAGAGCGTCTCCAACGCCGCCAGTTCGGGCAGGCTCGCCCGCACGTCCGCGGACCGGACCAGTCGGTCGATGGTGGCCGCGGCGCTTTCCAGCCGCCCCTGCACGATGGCAAGGTCGGCGTCGTCTTCGGCGAGGCCCGCCTCGAGCGCGCTGGCATAGAAGCTTTTCACGGCGAGGTTCAGGTCGTCGGCGGCGCGGATCCGGAAAATCGCGTCCTGCACGTCAGAGGTCTCCTGGGGCGTGCTGGCTGGCCCGATGGCGCCGAGCGTGGCGGGTCCGAGGGTGGCGGGTCCAAGCGCTGCGAGTCCGGGCGTGGCAGGCTGGGCCCGGTCGGCGGCCTCGATCTCCGCGGCGATGGCTGCGTCGAAGAAGGCGTTGTCGGCCTGTTCGGTCAGGGTGATGCCGATCGAGTAGAAAAGCGCCTCCACCTCCGCCTGTGCGCGGTCGATGGCGGCTTCGCTGCCGAACTCTTGCTGGCGTGCGGTGCGCAGGTTCTTCAGCGCCGCACGCATTGCGCCCGCGTCCTCCTCGAGCTGCGCTGCCGCTTCGGCGGGCATGCGCTGCATCAGGCCTGCCAGGGTATCGGCATTGCCATCGGCGGATTGCGCCGCCAGATCGAGTGCGGCGGCGTCGGGGGCCAGCAGCATGTCCATGAGGGCATCATCCAGCGCGGCGGCGGCGGTGTTCACCTCGGTCCCGACCTGCAGGGCCGGGATCTGCTCCTCGGCCAGAAAGGTCATGTCCTGCGTCACCGAACTGAAGACCACGAAGCCCACGCCGACGGCGGTTGCAGCGAGGCCTGCCAGCGCCACCACGATCCCCGCGATCTTGGTGGCGATGCTGCCGAGGATTCTGCCCGATATGCTGTGCATCTGTCTTGTCCTGTCGAACTCTGGGGTCTCGGGGAAATCTGGAGGGCCTGGCAAAGGATGTCAGCCGCCGGTAAGCGGCACGATGTTCCCGTCCGGGTCGATCTCGGTCAGGAAGACCTGGTCGAGGCCCTGATTGTCGGTCGGGGCAAATGTCAGCGTCAGGCCGTCGATATCGACCTCGCGCAAGCCGCGCAGTGCATCGAGATAGCGCTTGCGGCTCAGGGCCGGGCCGGCGGCCTCCAGCGCGGCGATGGCAAGGCGGCCGGTCAGATAGCCCTCGAAGTTGACGAAACTGGGCTGCAGCGCCGGATCATGGGCCGCCAGCGCGTCGCGAAACGCCGCCACCGCCGGGACGGCGGTGTCCTGGGGAGACGGCACAACTTGCGTCAGGATCAGCCCCGCCCCGGCAGAGCCGAGTTCGGCCGCAATCTCGTCGGCGCCGAAGGAGTTGCTGATGAACACCGGAGCGAACTCGAGGCTGTGCGAGGTCAAGATGAACTCGCTCAGCGGAAGCGTCACCCCGACCAAGGCCACCGCCTGCGGCCTGGCGCGGCGGATGTCGATCAGGGCTGCCTTCACTGCGAGCGTGTTGCGCATGTAGGTGCCCTCGGCCACCGGCGACATGCCGCGCCTCTCCAGCGCCTCGATCAAGCCGATCTGTCCGGAACGGCCGAAGCTGTCATCCTGATAAAGGATCGCGATCCGGTCGAGGCCGCGGTCATCTACCAGCAGCCTCGCCCATTCCTCGGCTTCGGCGGCATAGCTGGCGCGGAGGTTGAAGATATTGCCAAGCTCCGGGTTGCGCAGGGAGGCCACACCGGTGAAGGCGCCGATCACCGGCAGGCCTGCCTCGGTGGTCAAGGGCTGCATCGCCATCATCGTCGGGGTGCCGACTGCGCCGATCAGCGCGATCTGGGCGTCCTCCTGCAGCACCTTGCGCAGGTTCTGCACCGAGAGGGTGGGATCGTAGCCATCATCCAGCGAGTCGAGGTGCAGCTTGCGTCCATGGACCCCGCCGGCGCGGTTGGCCTCGGCGAAGGCGGCCTCGAGTCCTGCGCGCATCCCGATGCCAGCGCCCGCGGCCGTGCCGGTCATTGCCGCGATCTGCGCGAAGCGCACCTCGCTGGCGGTGACGCCCTGTTCGGCCAGGACAGGCGCTGCGCCAAGAAGCGCCAGCAGGGCTGCCGCGATTGGGATCAGATGCGGCGGTGCTTCGCGGACGGACATCAGCAGACTCCCTTGATTTGCACGGCACGCTAGCCCGCGAGGATTTAACAATCCGTGAGGCTCTGGCGAATTGGGCCGGGATGGCTTGTCTGGCTCAGAAATAGCTGCGCACCAGCGCGCCCGAAATCAGCGCCCAGCCATCCGCCACCACGAAGAACGCAAGCTTGAACGGCATCGAGACGATGGCGGGGGGCACCATCATCATGCCCATCGACATCAGCACTGCCGAGACGACGAGGTCGATGATCAGGAACGGCAGGTAGATCAGGAAGCCGATCTCGAAGGCGCGCTGGATTTCCGACAGCAGGAAGGACGGGACCAGCAGCGACAGCGGCGCGGCGGCGGGCTCGGTGCCGGTGCCGGCGGGCGGGCGCAGGGCGGCGAGGGCGGCAAAGGTGTCGCCGTCGATGCGGTTGCCCATGAAGCCGCGGAACGGCGCGATGGCGCGGGTGAAGGCCTGATCGAGCGGCAAGGAGCCGTCCATTGCCGGTTGCACGCCGGCCGACCAGGCCTCGGTGAAGACCGGCTCCATGATGAACCAGGTCAGGAACATCGCGAGGCTGACGATGAGCATGTTGGGCGGGGATTGCTGCAACCCGATGGCCTGGCGCAGGATCGACAGCACTGTCACCAGGAACGGAAAGCAGGTGATCATGATCGCGAGCCCCGGCGCGAGGCTGAGCACGGTGATCAGCGCCAGAAGCTGGATCGAGCGGCCGGTCAGCGAGCCCTCCTCGCCGAGCGACAGCGTCAGTTCCTGTGCGCCGGCCGCGGTGACGCCCAGAAGAAGCGCCGCCACCGAGCCCGCCAGCAGCACCGCATAGGCAAAGCGCTGGCCCACCGTCAAAGCCCGTTCTGCAGGTCGGCGACCTCGGTCAGGCGCACGGCGAGCTGGCCGGCCTGATCGCCGTCCAGCTCGGTCAGCTCGCCGCGGGCGATCAGCTTGTCGCCGACATAGAGCTCCACCGGGTCCTCCACCCGGCGGTCGAGCGGCAGCACCGCGTCGCGCTTCAGCCGCAGCAGGTCGCGCAGCAGGGGCCGCGCCTTGCCGACCGAGATGGTGATCTCGATCGGGATCTGGGTGAAGGGGCTGGCGCCGGGGCCGGGGGCGGAAGCGGGGTCATCCATCGGCTGTCTCCTTTGTATCGGGTTGGAAGAAGGCCGAGACCGCGGCCTCGATGGCGCGGACAACGCCGCCCAGATCGACCTGCCGTTCGGTCTGGCCAAGGCGCAGATAGACCTGCCCCTCGCCGAGCGAGGGCTCTTCGGTGATGCGGAAGGGCGGGGCGGCGCCGCTGGCCAGCATCGCCTCGATCGTGGCACGGCTGGCGGGGTGGAGCAGCACCTCCACCGGAGCCTCGGCCAGGGTTTCGGCCATCGGGCGCAGCGTGTCGAGCACCACGGCCCCGAGGCTCTGGCGGGCAATGGCCGGCAGCACCTTGGCGGTCATGTCGAGCAAGAGCGGCTCCAGCGCCCCCAGCACATGCGCCCGCGCCTCGTGATAGGTGAAGGACAGCGCCTGCAGGTTGCGGCCCAGATCGCCGCGCAGCTTGGTGATCTCGGCCTCCTGCGCGGCGACGGCATCGTCCCAGCCGGCCGCATAGCCCTGGTCGAAGGCGGCAAGGCCGGCCTCCGTCTCGGCGGCGAGCTTGTCCGCTTCGGGCTGGGGCGGCTTGCCGGCGCAATCGAACTCCTCAAGCTGTGGGCGCCGGGGCATCAGACCTTCTCCTCATCGGGGGATTCCATCCAGTTGCGCAGGATCTCGGCGGTTTCCTCCTGCCGTTCGGCGATGAGGCGGCGCAGGCGCGCGACGGGATCATCGTCATCCTCCACGCTGGCCGTCGCCATCGGGAAGCCGGAGCCAAGGGCCGGCAGCCCGCCCATGTCGCCAAAGCTGGACATCATGGGCATGCCGGGGGAGTAATCGCCCTCGTCGATCTCGCCGGTCAGCGCCGGCGGAGTGGCGGGCGCTGGCAGTGCGGCCGGTTGCCGGGCGCGGCTGCTGGTCAGGATCGGGCGCAGCACGAAGAGGCCGAGCACCAGCGCCACCACGGCCAGCACCAGCAGCTGCGCCAGCTGCATCACGTCGAGCGGCGGCAGGGTCAAGAGGCCGCCCGTGGCTTCGGTCCCGGCATCCGCGGGCGCCTCGAAGGGCAGCGAGCGCAGGGTGAGCGTATCGCCGCGCTCCTCGTCCAGCCCCACGGCCGAGGACACCAGCTCGCGCAGCAGCGCGATCTCCTCCTCCGGGCGGGGCTGCCAGGTCACTGCGCCCTCGGCATCGATGACCTGCACCCCGTCCACCAGCACCGCCACGCTCAGCCGCCGGATCGCGCCGGGGCTGCGCAGAACCTCGCGGGTGGTTTCCGACACCTCGAAATTGGTGCGCTCGCGCGTTTCGCTTTCCGAGCTTTGCGAATCGCCCCCCGCCGCGCCGTCACCTTCCGGCAGGTTGGAGGCGACGGTGACCGCGCCGGCCTTGCTGTCACTGGCGGTATTGCTGCGCTCTTCGGTCTCGGTTGAGATCGCCACGCGGCCCTGCGGGTCAAAGCGCCGCTCGGTGATCGCCTCGCTTTCGGTCACGGTTTCCACCGAAACCTCCACCACGGCCCGGCCATAGCCGACGCGGGCCTCCAGCAATCTCTCGACATTTCGCTTGATCGCGGTGGCGCGGTCCTCGCCGCCCTGGGCGGGCGTGCCGTCATCGCCAGCGATCACCGTGCCGCTGTCGGCGTCGATGACCGAAACATCCTCGGGCGTCATCCCGGCCACGGCCGAGGCAACGAGGAATTTCAGCGCCTTGGCATGGGCTGGGGCCAAGGCCCCGGTGCCGGTGGTGACGGCGATGGAGGCACTGGGGCGGCGGTCCTGCCGGAAGGGCTGGCCGGTCGGCACTGCCAGATGCACGCGGGCGGAGCGGATCTGCGGCGAGGCGACGATGGTGCGGGCCAGCTCGCCCTCCTTCGCGCGCCAATAGGCGGCGTCGAACATCTGGGCGGTGGTGCCGAAACCCGACAGCTCATCAAGGAGTTCATAGCCCGCGCCGCCCGTGGCCGGCAGCCCTTCGCCGGCCAGCGCCATCCGCAGCTCGTCGCGCTGCGTCGCCGCGACATAGATGGCGTCGCCCCGAACCTCATAGGGCACGGCGCGCGCATCGAGCGCGGCGACCACCTCGGCGGCGCCGCGCCCCTCCAGCCCCGCATAGAGCAGCGCCTGCGAGGGCCGGCTGCCGGCCAGCCCCGAGAGCATCAGCACGGCGGCGAACATGGCCACCGTCGCCCCCGCAACCACGACGCGCCGAGAGGTATCCAAGGACTGCCACAGGGCAACCAGCTGCTGCAAGACTCACCTCCATGGCCGGGCTTCTGCCCTGTCGTCGCGGTCGATCTTGCGTTGGTGCGACTTAACAATCGGTTAGTGACCTTCAGGCTAGATGGGCGGCATCGGATGATCCGGGGACCGCCATGTCAGAGCCGCTGGCCGAAGACCAACCACCTGCCCGCAAGTCGAAGCTGCCGCTGCTGATCGGTCTGGTGCTCGCGCTGCTTCTGGGCGGCGGCGGGTTCTATGCCGTTTACTCGGGCCTGCTGTTCGGCGCCCCCGCCGGGGACCATGCCGAAGAGCCAGAGATAGCGCCCTTGCCCGACATCGCCTTCGTGCCGATCGCCCCGATGGTGATCTCGCTGGGGCAGGGCGGCAGCGCCCGCCACCTGCGCTTCACCGCGCAGGTCGAGGTCACCAAGACCCATGAGAAGGAGGTCACCCTGCTGATGCCGCGGATCCTCGATGTGCTGAACGGATATCTGCGGGCGGTGGATGTGCGAGATCTCGAGGATCCGACCGCGCTGATCCGGCTGCGGGCGCAGATGCTGCGCCGGGTGCAGATCGTCGCGGGCGAGGGGCGGGTGCGCGACTTCCTCGTCACCGAATTCGTGCTGAACTGAGGGGGGAGCGGATGGAGATGATCGCTGATATCCTGCTGGGCGCCGGCGCGCTGGGGGCCGCGGCCTATTGCCTTGTGCTCTCGCGGCGGCTTGCGGCTTTCACCCGGCTGGAAAGCGGCATGGGCGGGGCGATTGCGGTGCTGTCGGCGCAGGTCGATGACATGACCCGCGCGCTGGACCGGGCGCGGGGGGCCGCGACCTCCTCGGCCGAGGCGCTGGAG
>Ga0209347_1006327_pt1 | contig 10572 bp, 11 predicted proteins | sample AutmiccommuBRH23_FD_187382 | JGI IMG/M metagenome (GOLD analysis project Ga0209347, IMG submission 187382) | Deep subsurface microbial communities from Mt. Terri, Switzerland - Autotrophic microbial communities BRH/23 (SPAdes) (version 2) | ecosystem: Environmental > Aquatic > Deep subsurface >...
TTTTTTAAATTTTGTGCAAAAATGATCAAATTCAATGGCATTTCAAAACCGAATCCTACTTTTACGAAAAAGTTTAGCACCTTTAGGAAATGAAGCATTGCAATCATTTGTCAACCAAATCCTTTTTTATCAACCGGTTCGGTAAGCTTTCAACGTCTTTCATGTTCTACCAGATGCAGGAGATAGCCTGGGAACATGCCAACCTTTTGGGCTTTGGCTATAAAAAACTAAAAAAAGATAACCAATTTTGGGTGCTTTCCCGGTTGCATGTTAAAATAACCCGTCGACCGGAATGGACTGAAGACTTTCGCCTGGAGACATGGTCAAGGGGCACGGATGGATTTTATGGCTACCGTGATTACAATTTTGTTGATAATGAGGGGAACAACATTATACAGGCTACAAGCAGTTGGCTTGTGCTTGATGCAAATACAAAACGGATCGTTCGTTTAACGAAGTTCAGCGAATTTCCTGAGTATGCAGAAAGTGTATTCGGAGAAAATGCAACAAAAGTAAAAGCGCCTCAATCAGATGATGCATTGCAGTTCACTCCGGTACTATTTAATGAAATCGACATTAACCAGCATTTTAACACAGGTCGGTATCTTGAACGCATCATTGACAGTTACCCATTCATTTTTCACGAACAAAAAGAGCTGGCAGAATTTGAAGTTAATTTTTTGAAAGAGGGTTTGCCAACCGACAGGCTTGCCGTAAAAAAACAAATACTTGAAGATGCTGTGCATTTGTGCAGCGTGGTTCGTGAAAGTGATGGCACCGATCTGATCCGGGCCCGCCTTTTATGGAGGACAAGGTAAAGCAAACCAGGAAAATTCTTTATTTATATAATAATTCCAGGATAATCTGAAGTTTTTCTTCCATGGGTAGCATTCCGTCGACCCAATGAATATTTGTACCCCGTTTTTCCATCCCACGGAACCACGTCATCTGGCGTTTAGCAAACTGGTGAATGGCAATTTCCAGTTGTTCAAACATTTCCTGATACGATAATCTGCCCGTTAAATGAAGAGTCAGATACTTATATTCAAGCCCATAATAAATCAGCTGTTCCGGGGTAAGGCCTGAACCGATCAATTTTTGTACCTCTTCCAGCATTCCTTCGTTCAGCCGTTGATTTAACCGTTTTGAAATTCTATGCCTCCTGGTTTCTCTGTCGACCTTCACACCGATGTTCAGACTTTTCAACTCGGGAAGTAAAGGCTCCATCTCAGGATTTTTGCGGTAGTAATTTTCTATTTCAATAGCCCTGATGGCTCTCCTGTCGGTTTCTACATCGGTTTTATTATGAAGAGCAGGTTTGAGATTCTTCAGGATTTCAATCAGTTCGGACAGTGATTTTCCTTCAAGCTTGCTGCGAAGCTCCTTGTCAGGCGGCACCTGGATAAGCTTGTAATCCTTCAGCACAGCTTCAAGGTACAGGCCGCTTCCCCCGCAAAGCAAGGGAAACTTCCCCCTGCTCCGGATATCTTCAAAGGATTCTATAAAATCAGACTGAAAACGGTATACATTATAATGAATCCCCGGATCTTCAATGTCAAGAAGATGAGAAGGAACCTCAACACCATTAACTATATAATCACCAAAATCTTTTCCTGTACCAATATCCATTCCTCTGTACACCTGCCTTGAGTCGGCCGATATGATTTCTCCTTCAATTTTTATTGCCAGATTTGCTGCCAGGCTTGTTTTACCTGTAGCCGTAGGACCCAGAATGGTAACCAGATTGTATTTTGAAGTGGTGTTCATTTTCAGCATTTTCAATTCACAAAGCTAAAAATTTAAAATAATAGTCGGGGAACACTTCTACTAAAAGCTATTTTATGAAGTTTTAAAACTTTTTAAAAAATTAAGAATCTTATTCTGTTCAGGATTGGAATGGGCAGATTCTGATATCTTTGGACTATTAGAAAGCCAAATTAATTGAACTTAGCAGGGTAGTGTACAACAACCATAAGCATTCCAATTGCCTGGCCTGTTGATGCTGATAAACCAAATTGCCGGGTGGATTTGGCTTCTGTTGATGGGATCAAATTATACCGAAAAATGATAAAGGAAGCTTGTGTTGAAACATTTGAAGAAGCAGCAAAGGCAGAACAACAAGGTGCCGACAGGATTGAGCTTTGTTCAGAGCTGCAAAATGACGGCCTCACCCCTGCCCCTGATCTGATGCAGAAAACCTGCTCTTTACTTAAAATTCCGGTGATGGTCATGATCCGGCCAAGGGCGGGTAATTTTGTATATTCCTCTGCGGAAGTAGAAGTCATGAAGCAGCATATCGACCAGGCAAAAGAAGCAGGAGCTGCAGGAATAGTATTAGGGCTTTTGACACATGATATTAAAATTGACCTTGAAAATACAAGAACATTGGCAGAATATGCACATCCTTTACCTGTTACTTTTCATAAAGCCATAGATATAACTGAAAATCCGGTGGAAGGGATTAAATTACTGAAAGGCATAAAGGGAATAAAAAGAGTTCTTACATCAGGGGGAAAAGCAACTGCCAAAGAGGGAACAGAAACCATCAGAAACATGATCAGGGAAGCAGGAGAAGAGATAATCATCCTGGTTGCAGGAAAAGTAACCCATGAAAATATTGAAGAAATACAGCAGCTTACAGGCGGGAAAGAGTTTCATGGAAAAAAAATAGCAGGAGATCTATTTTGATATTATTTTTTAAATGTGATCTTTCGTGGATAGACTTAAGATTAGCAGACATAAGTATCAGGATTTGTACCATGCTTGTTAACAGATAATTTTTCCTGAACCTGCGGCGGGTAATATGTACTCTGTTCTTCTGTCTTATTTCTTGTGTCTCATTATCTTGATACCGTAAACTATTTATCTTTTAAACAAATAATACAAACATGAAAAAAATAATTTTTGCCTTACCAATCATGTTGTCTCTGATTTCAAATGCTCAGTATGAACATGAAATGACAGGATATGTGTGGCCCGAAGATGAAAAAGTTTTACAAAAACTGGAAGAATGGCAGGATTTAAAATTCGGGCTGCTGATGCACTGGGGAGCATACAGCCAATGGGGTATCGTTGAATCATGGTCGATTTGTCCGGAAGATTATGGATGGTGCGAACGTAAGAAGGGATCTGCCCCTGATGATTATTTTACCTACAGGAAAGAATACGAAAACCTGAAGCTGTCATTCAATCCAACCGGTTTTGAACCTGAGAAATGGGCAGAAGCAGCCAGCAATGCAGGAATGAAGTATGTTGTATTTACTACAAAACACCATGATGGGTTCTGCATGTTTGATTCAGAATATACGAATTATAAAATTACAGACAGTGAGTGTCCGTTCAGTGTGAATCCACGTGCTGATGTTACCAGGGAAATTTTTGATGCATTCCGTGCTGAAGGTTTATGGGCCGGCGCATATTTTTCAAAACCCGACTGGAACAGTCCCTATTACTGGGATCCGGTATTTCCTCCCTTCGACCGGAATGTAAATTACGATCCTGAACTTTACCCGGAGAAATGGGAGAAATTTGTGGAGTTCACACATAACCAGATCATGGAATTAATGACAAGCTATGGCAAGGTAGATATTTTATGGCTGGATGGAGGCTGGGTGGCCCAAAAGCCGGCTTCGCTGATTGAGCAGGCATATGCAGCAAAAGGGAAGGACACTCCATCAGGGTTTATCAAAAACCGTACAGTAAACCAGGACATTCGTATGGATGAACTGGCAGCAAAAGCACGTGAAGCGCAACCCGGGCTGATTGTTGTTGACAGGGCAGTAAGGGGGCCGAACCAAAATTACCTGACACCTGAAAACCGTGTACCTGAAAAGCAACTTCCCTATCCATGGGAATCATGTATCATTGCAGGCGGCGGATGGTCATGGGTACCTGATCCTCAATTCATGACCCCTAAACAAGCCATTCACATGCTGGTTGACATTGTTGCCAAGGGAGGAAATCTTCTTTATAATATAGGTCCGGGACCTGATGGAAGATGGCCTGAAGGAGCCTATGAACTGTTATCAGCCATGGGCGACTGGATTAATACAAACGGGGAAGCCATATACTCAACACGTGCCATCGCACCTTTTAAAACAGGCAATATTTGTCTCACACAAAAGAAGAATACAAAAGAAGTTTTCGCTATTTATCTGGATGAAAAGGAATCTTCATCAAACACAATAAATCAGGGAGAGAAGCTTCCTTCTTCTTTTATAGTGAATGGTATATATGCTGCAAAAAATGCAAAACTGAATCTTTTGGGCAACGGTGAAAACCTGAAATGGGAAAACACAAGTGAGGGTGTAAAAATATACATCCCCGAAAAAATCAGGAGAAATCCTCCAGGAGAAATTGCATGGACAGTTAAAATTTCAGCAGTGCAGTAGATTAAGAAATAAAAAATCATCGCACAACCTGGTATCAGTGCGGTGATTTTTTTTATTGTATTGCCTGAAAAGCAGGATCTTTTTTTCAACGTTTGCTAAGTACCTCCCTTTCGTATTTCAACACTTCGGTAATATAAGCCTCACCTACAGGAACATCATTTATAAGGCAGTAGTAATCCCATACCGCACCAAATGGTTTTGTTTTAAGTTCCTCCAACATTGCCAGGCGTTGAAAATATTTCCCTTCCTCTTCCAGTTTAACCAATTGGGAAAAGGGTTCAAGCAGAGCAATCAAAAACGCTTTCTGTACAGATCGGGTGCCGATTACATATGCCCCCACCCTGTTGATGGAAGCATCAAAAAAATCAAGTCCTGTATTAACCCTTTTAAAGAAATTGTTTCTAGAAATTTCTGATGCTATCAATTGTACCTCTTCATTCAGCGTTACAACATGGTCAGAATCCCAGCGTATGGGGCGGGTAACATGAAGCAGCACCTCGTCCACAAACTGCAGACATGATGATATTTTATCGCCTACCTGTTCAGTTGGATGAAAGTGACCATTGTCGAGGCATATGAGCTTATTGTTTTTAATGGCATAACCCAGGTAAAAATCATGTGACCCCACGGTCATTGATTCGGCACCAATTCCAAAGAGTTTACTTTCCACAGCATCTTTTAGATATTCCTTTGGAAACTCTGCAGCAAAACCTTCATCCAGTGATTTCCTGAGTTGCGAGCGGTATCCATTCCTGTCAACGGGTATATCTTTGGAGCCATCGGGAATCCATGTATTGTGGATGCAGGATGTACCCAGCTGTTTTCCCATTTCAGCACCTATTTCCCTGCAGCGTTTCATGTGTTCCACCCAAAACTGCCTTACCGCATCATCCTTTGAGGAAAGTGTAAACCCATTGGCTGCAAGAGGATGGGAAAAATAAGTTCCATTAAAATCCAATCCCATCCCATTTGATTTCGCCCAGTCAATCCATCCCTGGAAGTGATCGACACCTATTTTATCACGGTCAACCTGCTTTCCACCAAATTCGCCATAAATGGCGTGAAGGTTCAGTCGTTGTTTTCCCGGCAGTAACTGCATCACCTTTTCAAGGTCGGTCCGCATCTGTTCAACTGTCCGTGCTTTCCCCGGATAGTTGCCTGTTGCCTGAATGCCACCTCCCGACAGGGAAGCATCCGGTTTTTCAAAACCACCCACATCATCGGCCTGCCAGCAGTGAAGGCTGATTACAACTTCATCCATTTTTCTGAGAGCTGATTCTGTGTCCACTCCTATGTCACCATACTGCTCCCTTGCAATTTGGTAGGCACTTTTGATTTTATTGCTGTTCATATTTGTTTGATTTTATTATTACTCCATAAAGAAAACTTCCTCAAGTGGAACTGTCACAGGAGATGCATCAGGATTTGTCTTCATGATATCTGCCATATAGTTCCACCATTTTTTAACAATCTCGTTATTACTGAGATCCTGCGAACCAACCGGGCCATCTGTTTTCTGAAAGGCAAACAAGGTATTGGTATCCTCGTCAAGAAAAATTGAATATTCACTGACACCTGCCTTTTTAAGCAGTTCCTTCAATCCGGGCCAGATTTCATCATGCCGCTTCCGGTATACTTCCTTCTGCCCTTCGTTGAGATACATTTTAAATGCTAATCGTTTCATTCTTAATTCAGTTTTTCTTTCCGGATGTTTGATTTCAAAAATATAAAAATGAGCACTTCATTTCATTTATGTACTAAAAGCTTTAACCACAAGAGGCAGATGTTTTCCGCCCATTTTTTCTTCCATAAAATTCGAAAAAAATAAAATATCAATAAATCCGGCATTAACTAACAACTCTTTAACCTTATGACTTTGAAGGGCCAGCAGGGGAGTTTCATTATTGATTACCCTGTTTTCCTTTTTAAGTTGCAATTCAGTGTTGAACTGTATGACCGGATTTTCCTTCTCTATATTATATGAACGAATAAATTTTATATCAGGAGTTTCTATAACAGGAAGCCGGGTTACCTTTTCAGAAATGATGTAATCGTAATTTAAAATTTGCAGAAGAAATGCACCCCCTGATTTTAAAACTGCATGAACTCCGAAGAACATGTTAAAAACCTGCTGTTCCGACAGCAAATGAACCAATGTATTTCCAAAACATAGTACACCATCAAACTGATGTGGATGAAAGTCAGACTCCAATTCCAGCATATCACCTTTTTGAAAAGTAAGGTTGGGAGCAACTTTTTTGGTATTAGCCTGAAACAGCAGATCTTCATTTAAATCGATTCCTGTAACCACAGCACCGGCTTTAGCAAGTTGATATGCCAGTTCCCCTGTAGCACAACCAATGTCAAGAATTCTTTTTCCCTCAGTGCCTCCTATATAATTTGTTGTAAATCTGAGTTGTGAAGGGTTATAAGGAAAGATCTCATGATAATATTCAGCAATTGAAGAATAAAATTCATTTTGGGACTGGTTCATATCTGTTGTTTTAGATGAATAATTTATATATCTTGTTCAGAAATTTGTTCCTTAACCTGCCTTTCAATCCTTATTCTTGCATCTACAGCACGAATTTCAGTTTCATTACCAAGTAGTGGGTTCAAATCAAGTTCTTTTATTTCAGTTGCATAACGGAGCAAACTGGAGAGCCGGACAATGATTTCTGTAAAAAGCTGAATATTTATTCCCGGCTGTTTCCGGTAACCTTTAAGCAACCTGTATGATTTAAGCTGCCGTATCATGGATGATGCTTCAATAAACGACAGCGGAGCAAGGCCTGAAGCCACATCTTTTAATACTTCCACATAAATTCCTCCCAAACCGCAAAGCACCACATGTCCGAAATTCTTTTCATAGGTAGCACCCAGAAAAAGTTCAATTCCTGAAGCCATCTGTGCGACCAGCACTCCTTCTGCACCAGGTATTTCATTTAAATGATAGAATTCCTTTCTCACCTGGCTGGCATTCCTGATATTCAGGACTACTCCGCCCACTTCTGTTTTGTGAACCGGCCCTACAACTTTCATCACAACAGGAAAGCCAATATTCATAGCTGCCAGAACGGCTTCAGTTTCAGACAGCGCTATTATTTCCTTCACACGTGGAATTCCTGATGCATCAAACAACTCGTGTATAATGCAGGGAGGCTGATACCCATCATCAGTTTTTTCAATGATTTTTCTAATGGCATTAATGTCCACATTGTTGAGAAATACTTCAGCCGGTGCAGGAGGTGGAGTATGAATGACTTTTGTAAGTGCCTTCCCCAAAAGCACCTCATCAGGAAAGTTTACATTTCCGTGGGAAAGAAAATAGGAAACATCTTCCTTAACATTGATAATTGAAGGAAGGATAGGATAAACAGGTTTTGTACATTCTTTCATCTTTTCATGAAGCACTTCATAAACATCACGGATGGGGAAAAGGCCCGGACTGCCAAAAATAACAGCCATGCCATCCACTTCAAAATCATGCTCACATGCATCTATTATTTCACCCAGTTGTTGAGCAGTTCCTGTTGCCAAAAAATCAATGGGGTTTTCAACAGAGGATCCGGGAAAAAGTTTTTCTTTAAGTGACTGTTTGGCTTGAGAATCCGGAATCTGAGGAATTTTAAGCCCGCCATCTTCAAGAGCATCTGTAAGCATAACCCCCGGTCCTCCGGCATGTGTTATGATGGCAAGTTTGCGACCTTTAAGCTCTTTGCACATAAATATGCCTGCAACTGTTGTCAACTCCTCCCGGCCAAAGCACCGCACAATTCCTGCCTTTCTGAAAAGAGCTTCCACCGCAGCATCAGAGCTGGTGAGCGCTCCTGTATGGGAAGATGCAGCCCTGCTTCCTGAAGTTGAACTGCCGGCTTTTATAGCAGCTATACGGCATCCTTTCCTGATCAGCGAAGAAGCATGGATCAGAAGCCTGTCGGGGTCAATGATATTTTCTATATAAAGCAGCTTCACTCTTGAACTTTGTTCAGGCACATAAGTTTCATCAAGCCATGCCAGCACATCTTCCACACCAGTCTGGGCACTGTTTCCTACTGAAAAGACGTTTGTAAACCGAAGCCCTTTAGGTATCCCTGATTCTATAATAAAAACAGCAGTAGCACCTGATCCTGAGATAAAATCACAACCACCATGAACAAGAGGGGGAATGGGTGTTGTAAACACACTGGCATGAAAAGGAGTCATTACACCAATGCAATTAGGCCCTATCAGGCAGGCCTGGTATCGGTCAGCAACTTCAACAATTTGCTGTTCCAGCTTTTTCCCCTCAGCACCTGTTTCTCCAAATCCGGCAGATATAATAATGAATGCCCTGGTGTTTTTCTGTGAAGCAAGAACTTCAACTGCATGAAGACAGGATTCTGCAGGAATGGCTAAAATTGCCAGGTCGACCGAAGGCAAATCCTCAACTTTTGCATGACATTTAATCCCCTGTATTTCATGGTTTCCCGGATTTACCAGGTAAATTTCTCCACTGAACCGGTTATCGGTAAGATTTTTTACGATCTTTCCGCCAGGTTTCATTGTATTATTGGATGCACCAATAACTGCGATACTTTCAGGGTGCATCAGTTTTTCATTTACCATACTTCACCAGGAATTTTTTTATAAAAGTATACAATTTCATTTCATCAGTCCCTGATATTTTTCAATGGCTTTAGTTTCTTTAACCTTCAGAAAATGTAATTTTACAACTTTTCAATGATGGACGAAAAAAAGGAACAGAAAATTATTGTTTTTACAACCCTGACTGCAGCCGATCGAAATCTTATTCTGACAGGCACCAGAATTGCCATGATTTTCAAAAAAGAACTTTGCCTTGTTTATCAGTTGAAAAAAAAAGAGAACAAGGCTGAAGTGAAAGAGAAACTTGCAGAATATATCATTGCTCTTAAAAATGAAATTCCGGATTTAAAAGCATCTGTATTACTAACTGTACATAAAATGAGGATACTGCCTGATATTCTTGCTGATGATCATGAAGCAATTATTATGGTAGCCAATGCACTTCAGTTCAGAAAATTTGCCGGTGCTGTTAGTGAAAGTCCCATACCTTTTCTTTTTGTGAATCCAGAAGTGCCTTTACCCCAATTTAAAAAGATTGTTGTTCCCATTGACATACGAAAAGAAACAAGTGACACCTTACTTTGGTGTTCCTGGTTTGGCCGGTTTAACCAATCGGAAATAATTGCAGTGGCTGCCGGTGATAAAGGCAAAAATTCGAAACAACAGGTAAGTCATAATGTTGTACTGGCAAAAAAACTTTTTCAAAAAACGGGGGTTACCTATCAAATTTTCAGGGGAAGGAAATCGAGTTTGCAAAACAGTTTTGAAGCAGTTGAATTTGCACAATCTGCTGAATGTGAATTACTGGTGCTTCTGGGAAGTTCAGTGATTACGCTACTTGATCTGCTGATAGGTCTTCCTGAACGCAAAATTATATCCAGAGCAGGTAATCTGGCCGTTTTACTCATAAATCCCCGACGCGATAATTACATTCTTTGCGATTAACCAAACAACATCTTTAGCGGATGTCATACTCATTAATTGGATGATTTTTTTATTTTTGCCGAGTAAAGGCATTATCGCCTATACAAAATAAAGCTTGGACATGACACAAAACCCGACAAACCAAAAGGAATGGCATGTTATAACTACACGTTCGCGTGCAGAAAAAAAAGTACATGCTGATCTGACTGCACAACAAATTGAAAGTTTTTTACCTCTTCAGAAAAGGCTGCGTCAGTGGAAAGACCGTAAAAAATGGGTAGATCTGCCTCTCATCTCCGGATACTGCTTTGTGCATATTACCCGACAGGAATATGAAAAGGTTCTTAATACCAATAATGTAGTTACTTATGTGAAATTTGACGGAAAACCAGCCCAGGTACCAGCCAGTCAGATTGAATTTCTTAAAAAAATGCTGAGCCAGTCTGATTTTGAAATTGAAATATCACATGAAAATTTTCACTCTGGAAAACGTGTTGAAATTATTGATGGACCAATGATAGGTATTCAGGGAGAATTAATCAGTTGCAGGGGCAAAAACCGTTTTATGCTTCGTATAAAGCAAATGAATACTGCCTGCCTGGTAGAAATTACAGCCGACAAACTAGCTGTATTGCCAGAAAAAACTATAATGGAATCTTAAAAATGTAAA
>Ga0209347_1006328_pt1 | contig 10572 bp, 6 predicted proteins | sample AutmiccommuBRH23_FD_187382 | JGI IMG/M metagenome (GOLD analysis project Ga0209347, IMG submission 187382) | Deep subsurface microbial communities from Mt. Terri, Switzerland - Autotrophic microbial communities BRH/23 (SPAdes) (version 2) | ecosystem: Environmental > Aquatic > Deep subsurface >...
TCTGCTTGTAGATCTTGACGACATCGGTATGTCCGTTGCGTTCGGCTCCGACAAAGGTCGGCTCGAAACTGCCGGAAGCCGAGGTTTCGGAAACATACCAGGCGGCAATGGCAGCGAGATGGTGCCGCTCCATGCACTCCCAGAGAAAATTGCTCCATGGCACCGCCGCGATCGGAACCGATGTCGGCACAATGCCTCCCAAGGATTCCACGGCTTTACCGACAGCCTCGTAGTGCTCCGCTTCCTGAAACGACTGCTTCGCCAGCAGCGTTATATGATTGCGCTGAAACCGCATTCCGTAGCGGCGGATCTGCTCATTGAGCAAGAAGACATAGTCGATCTCGCGCCAGCAACGGGTCTCGAGCCAGGAAGCCAGCACCGGTTGGCTAGGATTTTCCGAGTATTTGTCAAAGAAAGATTTTGTCGCCTCACGGGTTATTTCTTCAACGCTACGAAGAATTTCATCAACTTCGGATTCAATAGCACTAAGACCTGAGCCGCCACGTACTTTTTTTGTATCAAGCATATATTTATTCTCCTTGACGAATGCCTTCGATCAAACTTCGCAAAGGGTTTGAAGTCAACGAGGATTACTTTTAGATATCCCGGTTTGATTTTTAGCTGTGCTAAAGATGTGAGCTTGTCGTCGGCGCCGATCCGCAGCCTTGGCTTCACATTGTGCCTGGACGAAATCGTGGATGCGCAGCATTCGTTCGTCGCATACCGACAACTAGGCAGCTGACATCAAAATCCCTGCGCTTGAGCCGTCCGTGTCTTGCGACTAAGACGGGTCGGACTGCCGGGGAGTTCGCACGCATGTTCACAAAGATCCTGATTGCAAACCGTGGCGAGATTGCCTGCCGGGTGATCAAGACGGCAAGGAAGATGGGCATCGCCACCGTTGCCATCTATTCGGATGCCGACCGCGACGCGGTGCATGTCGAGATGGCCGACGAGGCGGTGCATATCGGACCGTCGCCGGCAGCCGAAAGTTATCTGGTCGCGGAGAAGATCATCCAGGCGTGTCGCGACACCGGCGCGCAGGCCGTGCACCCGGGCTATGGTTTCCTGTCGGAGCGCGCATCCTTCTGCGAGGCGCTCGAGGCAGAGGGCATTGTCTTCATCGGACCCAAGCCGAAGGCAATTCGGGCGATGGGCGACAAGATCGAGTCGAAGAAGTTCGCCAATGCCGCCAAGGTGAGCACCGTGCCGGGCTGGCTTGGCGTCATCGAGGATGCCGAACACGCCGAAACGATTGCCGACGAGATCGGCTATCCGGTGATGATCAAGGCATCGGCCGGCGGCGGCGGCAAGGGAATGCGCATTGCCTGGGACGTCAGCGAGGTCCGCGACGGTTTCGACCGGGCGCGCTCGGAGGCCAAGAGTTCATTTGGCGACGACCGCCTGTTCATCGAGAAATTCATCGTCAATCCGCGCCATATCGAAATTCAGGTGCTGGGCGATGCGCACGGAAACTGCGTCTATCTCGGCGAGCGCGAATGCTCGATCCAGAGGCGCAACCAGAAGGTCGTCGAGGAGGCGCCGTCGTCCTTTCTCGACGAGGCGACCCGCCGCGCCATGGGCGAGCAGTCTGTCGCCCTGGCCAAGGCGGTTGATTACCAGAGCGCGGGCACCGTCGAGTTCATCGTTGACGTCGAAAAGAACTTCTATTTTCTTGAAATGAATACAAGATTGCAGGTTGAGCACCCGGTAACGGAATTGATTACCGGCGTCGACCTTGTCGAACAGATGATCCGCGTGGCGGCCGGCGAACCGCTCTCGATCAGCCAGGGCGACGTAAAGCTGACCGGCTGGGCGGTGGAGAGCCGGCTCTATGCCGAGGACCCATACCGCAACTTCCTGCCATCGATCGGCCGGCTGACGCGCTACCGCCCGCCACGGGAAGGCAGGACCGGCGACGTGGTCATCAGGAACGACACCGGCGTGACCGAAGGCTCGGAGATTTCGATCTTCTACGACCCGATGATCGCAAAACTCTGCACATGGGCGCCGACGCGCGCCGGGGCAATCGACGCGATGTCGGATGCGCTCGACAGCTTTGTTGTCGACGGTATCCAGCACAACATGCCGTTCCTGGCGGCGCTGATGCGCCATCCGCGCTGGCGCTCGGGCGACATTTCGACGAGCTTCATTGCCGAAGAATATCCGGACGGTTTCGCGCCGATCGTCCCGGACGAGTACGACAAGGCAGTGCTTGCAGCTGTCGCCACCGCTGTCGAACTCGTCCGCCGCGACCGCCTGGACCGGTTGAGCGGCAGGCTGGCGCCGCATTCGGGGAACACGCAGCCCGAATGGGTCGTGCGCCTCGGCGACGACTATCTGCCGGTGGCGGTTGGCGATGTCATCTCGCTGACGCCGTTCGGCGCGACGCTGACGGTCAATGGCGGCGAGCCGGCAGCGATTGCCTCTGAATGGCGCTGTGGTGACGCCGTGTGGCAGGGCGAGATCGACGGCCGCAAGATCGCGGCGCAGATTCGCCCGCAGCTCAATGGCATCGACATTGCCTGGCAGGGCATGTCGGTGGAGGCGCGCGTGATGCTGCCGCGCATCGCCGCCCTGAAGCAGCTGATGCCGAAGAAACTGCCGCCCGATACGTCGAAGCTGCTGCTTTGCCCGATGCCCGGCCTGGTGGTGTCGATCGCGGTATCGGAAGGGCAGGAGATCAAGGCCGGCGAGACACTGGCCGTGGTCGAGGCGATGAAGATGGAAAACGTGCTGCGCGCCGACCGCGACCTGACGGTGGAGAAGATCAATGCCAAGCCGGGGGACAGCCTGGCTGTCGACGCCGTGATCATGGAGTTTGCCGCAGCGTGAGGGAAATTGTGGGAAAGAATGCGGTGCTTCTCGATCTCGACGGGACGCTGACCGATCCCTATGTCGGGATCACGGGTTCGCTGCAGTATGTGCTTGAAAAAATGGGCCGAATTGTTCCGCCGGCGGAGGACCTGAAGTGGTGCATCGGGCCACCAATCCAGTCGAATGTCGGCATCCTCCTCGGAACCGAGGATCCGGCGCAGATCCAGGAGGGGGTGCGGCTCTACCGCGAACGCTATTCGGCAATCGGCAAGTTCGAGAATACGCTGATCGACGGTATTCCCGAGGTCCTCGCACAACTTGTCGATGCTGGCATGTTTCTGTCGCTGGCAACATCAAAGCTGAAAACCTATGCGATGGAGATCGTCGAGCATTTTGACCTGCGCCGCCATCTTCACGTCGTTCACGGGTCCGAACTGGATGGCAGCAATTCGGACAAGGGCGAACTGGTGGCGCATATCCTCAAGACGGAGGACATAGAGGCGGCCAATGCGGTGATGATCGGAGATCGACGGTTCGACATTGCCGGCGCCGAGGCCAATGCTGTTGTCTCGATAGGCGTGCTTTGGGGCTATGGCGACCGCAACGAGCTTGAAGAGGCTGGCGCCGACCACATCGCAACGGCACCGGCCGACCTTCCAGGTCTGATCGAGGCAGGGTTCCGGTTGGGCCGAGCAAGCCGCGGCCTGGACACGTTTATCTGAGGAGTGCGCCAATTGGCTCTTCGGCCGGCAGCCGGAATCGGATAGCCTTGCCGGATTGTTGAAAAGCCGAAAGCCCAGACAGAACCATGGCAGGTGACAGGCCGTCACGCGATCCACTCCGACGGGAGGCAATGATCAAGGCCGCGATGCCTGTCGTGCCGTCGCGTCCGTTCGTGCATTTGCGGGTTCATTCGGCCTATTCGCTGCTTGAGGGCGCGCTGCCGCTGGCCAAGATCATCGCCCATGCGGTGAAGGATTGCGCGCCGGCCATCGCGGTCACCGACACCAACAACCTGTTCGGCGCCCTGGAGTTTGCCCAGAAGGCGACCAAGGATGGCATCCAGCCGATCATCGGCTGCCAGATCGATGTGGCGTTCGGCGACGAGAACAATGATTCCAACCGCGGCTACCAGAAGCGGCAGGAGATCGAGCGCTACAAGCTGGTGCTTATCGCGGCCAATGAGATCGGCTACCGCAATCTGGTCAGGCTGGTCAGCCGCGCCTATCTCGAGAACACGCCCGGCGAAGACATCCACGTGACGCTGGCGTGGATGACCCGGCACCAGGACGGGCTGATCTGCCTGAGCGGCGGGCCGCGCGGCCCGGTCGGCGCGGCCATCAAGGCCGGCCATGCGGAGCTTGCCGAGGCGCGGTTGACGACGCTCAAGGAGGTGTTCGGCGACCGGCTCTATGTCGAGATCGAAAGGGTCGCCGGCTACGACCGGGTGATCGAGGCGAAAACCATCGACCTTGCCTACCTGCACGAACTGCCGCTGGTGGCGACGAACGAGGGGTTCTTTCCGGCACGCGAGGACTACGAGGCGCATGACGCACTGATTGCCATCTCCGAAAGCTCGGTGGTGGCGGCCGATGACCGTCGACGACTGTCGCCCGACAATTTCCTGAAAAGCCAGGCCGAGATGGCCAAGCTTTTCGGCGACCTGCCCGAGGCCGTCGACAACACGGTCGAGATTGCCCGGCGCTGCAGCTTCTATCCCAAGACCCGCAATCCGATCCTGCCGCGCTTTGCCGGCGGCGACGTCGAGAATGAGGTTGACGCGGTCCGGGCCGAGGCGCGGGAACTGGCAAGCCAGGCGCATGCCGGGCTGGCGCATCGGCTGGAGACGTTCGGGGCAACGCCGGGTTTCACCGCGGAGCAGTACCGCGAACGCCTCGATTTCGAACTCGGCATCATCGAGAGGATGAAGTATCCGGGCTACTTCCTGATCGTCGCCGACTTCATCAAATGGGCGAAGTCGAAGGGCATCCCGGTTGGTCCGGGCCGTGGTTCGGGCGCCGGCTCGCTCGTCGCCTACGCCACGACGATTACCGACATCGACCCATTGCGCTTCTCGCTGCTGTTCGAGCGCTTTCTCAATCCCGACCGCGTCTCGATGCCGGACTTTGACATCGACTTCTGCCAGGACCGCCGCGAGGAGGTGATCCGCTATGTGCAGGAGAAGTACGGCCGCGACCAGGTCGGGCAGATCATCACCTTCGGAACGCTGCAGGCGAGGGCCGTGCTGCGCGATGTCGGGCGCGTGCTGCAGATGCCCTACGGCCAAGTCGACCGGCTGTGCAAGATGGTGCCGGCCAACCCGGCCAACCCGGTGACGCTCGGACAGGCGATCGAGACTGAGCCGCGCTTTGCCGAGGAGGCCGAGCGCGAGCCGATCGTGCAGACGCTGCTCGACATGGCGCAGAAGCTTGAGGGCCTCTACCGCCATGCTTCGACGCACGCTGCCGGCATCGTCATCGGCGACCGGCCGCTGTCGGAACTGGTGCCGATGTACCGCGATCCGCGCTCCGACATGCCGGTGACCCAGTTCAACATGAAATATGTCGAGCAGGCCGGCCTGGTGAAGTTCGACTTTCTCGGACTGAAGACACTGACCGTTCTGGAGCGCGCGGTCCGGCTGATCAGCCGACGCGGCATCGACATCGACCTCGCGAAGATTCCACTCGACGACGCAGAGACCTACGGCATGCTGTCGCGCGGCGAAGTCGTCGGCATCTTCCAGGTGGAAAGCGCCGGCATGCGCAAGGCGCTGGTCGGCATGCGGCCCGACTGCATCGAGGACATCATCGCGCTGGTCGCGCTCTACCGGCCGGGTCCGATGGAGAACATTCCGACCTACAATGCGCGCAAGCACAATGAGGAGGAGATCGCCTCCATCCACCCGAAGATCGATCATCTGCTGGCCGAAACGCAGGGCGTCATCGTCTATCAGGAACAGGTGATGCAGATCGCCCAGGAGCTTGCCGGCTACACGCTCGGCCAGGCCGATCTCTTGCGCCGCGCCATGGGCAAGAAGATCCGCGCCGAGATGGAGCAGCAGCGTGGCATATTCGTGGCGGGTGCCGTGGAGCGCGGCGTCAACAAGCCACAGGCCGATTTCATCTTCGACCTGCTGGCCAAGTTTGCCGACTACGGCTTCAACAAGTCGCATGCCGCCGCCTATGCGGTGGTGTCCTACCAGACCGCCTATCTGAAGGCGCACCACCCGGTCGAGTTCCTGGCCGCGTCGATGACGCTCGACATGGGCAACACCGACAAGCTCGCCGATTTCAGGCAGGACGCGATGCGGCTTGGCATCGAGGTCGTGGCGCCCTCGGTGCAGTCGAGCTTCCGCGACTTCGAGGTTGGCGAGGAGAAGATCTTCTATTCGCTGGCAGCGCTCAAGGGTGTCGGCGATGCGGCGGTGGAGCACATTGTCGAGAAGCGCAGGGACGAGCCCTTCAAGAGCCTTGCCGATTTCTGCGAGCGCATCGATCCGCGCATTGTCGGCAAGCGCGTCTTCGAGAGCCTGATCATGGCCGGTGCATTCGATTGCTTCGGTCACGACCGGGCATCGATGGTGGCCGGCGTCGAGCGCATGATGGGACTGGCGGCTCTGGCCCAGCAGAACGCCACCTCCGGACAGGCCGACATTTTCGGCGCCTCGCTCGGCAGCCAGTCGGAGGCGCTGAACCTGCCGGCGGCGGAGCCATGGCCGGCGGCCGAAAAGCTGCATCGCGAGTTCCAGGTCGTCGGCTTCTACCTGTCAGCGCATCCGCTTGACGAATACAAATCGGCGCTGCGCAAGATGCGCGTGCAAACCTGGACCGAATTTTCGGCGGCGGTGAAGCGTGGCGCGACGGCCGGGCGGCTTGCCGGCACGGTGACCTCCAAGCAGGAGCGCAAGACACGCACCGGCAACAAGATGGGCGTCGTGATGTTTTCCGACGAAACCGGCCAGTTCGAGGCGGTGCTGTTCTCGGAGGGGCTGGCGCAATACCGCGACCTTCTCGAGCCCGGCAAGTCGCTGGTCATCACCGTGCAGGCCGAGGATCGCCCTGAAGGCATCAACATGCGCATCCAGACCGTGCATTCGCTGGAGGAGATGGCGAGCCAGGTGCAGAAGGCGCTGCGCATCTACGTGCGCGATGCCGCGCCGGTGGGGGCGCTGGCCGGACAATTGTCGATCAAGGGCGAGGGGCAGGTCAGCTTCGTTGTCATCAAGGATGGCGCGCAGGGCGAGGTCGAGGTCGAACTGCCGCATCGCTACCGGATCTCGCCGCAGATTGCTTCAGCCATGCGTGCCGTGCCGGGTGTCGTCGAGGTGGAACTGGTCTAGGCCTGCCTCAGGATGTCGCGACTTCCGATGGCTTGGGCGGCCGGCGCTGGAGGTTCAGCACATTGCCCAGCAGGATGAGCGCAGCACCGATCACCGTGAACAGGTCGATCCGCTCGCTGTAGAGCATCCAGCCGATCAACGCCGACAAGGGTACGCGCAGGAAATCCAGCGGCATGATGGCCGTTGCATCGGCCAGACTGAGAGCCCGCGCCATGCAGAAATGCGACGACATCCCCGTGAACGAAATCACGAAGATCCACGGCCACAGATCGAGGGTCGGCTGTCTCCATGTCTGGATCGCGGGAACAAGCCCGATGATGGACTGGATGACCATCATCCAGAAGATGATGCGCACGACACTGTCGGTTCGCGTCAGCGACTTCACCATGACCACCGATATGCCGAAGGCGACGGCGCCGGCGAGCATGATGAGATGCCCAGGGTCGATTTGTTCGGCGCCTGGTCGCACGATGACAGCCACGCCGACAATGCCAAGCGCGATCGCGGCGATTTTCGGCCGGCTGAGTTTTTCGCCGAGAAAGAACACCGCCAGGATTGCCGTCCACAGCGGCGTCGTGAACTCGATTGAAATCAGCTGGGCGAGCGGAATGAGGGTGAGTGCATAGAGCCACGCAAACTGCCCTGCATAATGGACCACGTTGCGCCCGATATGCTGCAGCGGCCGGTCGCTGCGCATCGCCCGGAACCCGCCGGACATGTGCACGAGCGGCAGCAGGATGAGGAGACCGATGATCGAACGCATTTCCATCACTTGAAAGACGTCGAGCTTGGCGGTGACGGCGCGCCCGGCGACCGCCATGATCAGGAAGGATGCGATCGATCCGAACATCCAGAGGACGGCTTTGACGCCTTGCGAAAGTGTTGCCATGGCGATCTCAGTCGCAATCGCGGGCCGCAAATGCAATGTCTAGATCGCGTATTCCGCTGGACCAGAAATCGAGACTGCGCGTCGATTCAATCGACCTCGTCCGGCGGGCGGGCGTTGCGCCCCTTGCCGAACGTGTAGCCGGTTTCGACAGCGTTCTTGCCAAACTTCTCGCGAAGCTTGTCGATCGCGCCCTCTGCAAGGGCGCGCCGTCGCGACGGCAGGTCGACAAGGTCCGGCGGGTCGGCCTTGTCGGGGTCGCAGAGGTCGCTGACGCCGATACCGATCAGCCGGTACCTGGTGCCGTCAGTCTCCTTTTCCAAAAGGTGCAGGCCGGTCTGGAAGATGCGGTCTGCCAGCCGAGTGGGAGCGCCGAGTTTCAGGTTCCGGGTGCGCGTCTTGAAGTCCTGCGTCTTCAGCTTGAGCACGACAGTATGGCCGGCAGTCCCGGACTTCTTCAGCCGGGCCGACACCTTTTCGGAAAGTGCCCGAAGCACCGGAACCAGGTCGGCAGGCGAGGCAAGGTCGACGTCGAACGTCGTCTCGGCGGACACGCTCTTGGCGTCATGTTTTGACTCGACGCGCCTTTCGTCCTGGCCCCGGGACAGATGATACAGCCGGTCGCCCATGACGCCGTAGCTGCGGACCAGGTCGGCACGCGACATCTTCTGCAACTGTCCGATCATGCGTATGCCGTCGCGCTCGAGCGTCGCGGCAAATGCCTTGCCGACCCCCCAGATCATCGTCACCGACTGACCGGCCAGAAACTCTACGGCTTCGGCCTCGCCGATAATCGAAAAGCCGCGCGGCTTGCGGAAGTCCGATGCGATCTTGGCGAGGAACTTGCAATAGGACAGACCGGCCGAGACCGTAATTCCGATCTCCTTTTCGACCTCCAGCGCGAACTTTGCCAGCACCATGGCAGGCGGACTCGCATGCAGGCGCTCCGTGCCCGACAGGTCGAGAAATGCCTCGTCGATGGAGATCGGCTCGACCAATGGCGTCAGCGCCTGCATCATCGCGCGGACCTCCCTTCCGACACGGACGTATTTCTCCATGTCCGGTCTGACGACGACGGCTTGCGGGCACGCTTCCAATGCCTTGAACATGGGCATTGCAGAACGGACACCATGGATTCGCGCTATGTAGCAGGCTGTCGAAACCACGCCCCGCTTGCCACCGCCAATGATCACCGGCCGGTCCTTCAGGGCCGGGTTGTCGCGCTTTTCCACCGCGGCGTAGAATGCATCACAATCAATGTGGGCAAGGTGGAGATCGTACAGTTCCCGATGGCGCGCCAGCCTGGGGCTGCCGCATTTGTCGCAGCGCGGACCGACGCGCGATTGCAACGCGCGGCAGTCACGGCAAAAACCGTGTTCCGGATTGTTGACAGCCACGCCCATCATTGCGAACATAAAGAGAACATATCAAATCTTATTGCAGCACGTGACCGTGGACAAGGCGGCATGATGGAGGTCGCACATGCATGTTGCCATTTGCCCGCTCACGCCTGACCTGTGGCCGGCCTTCGAAGACCTTTTCGGCAAGCAGGGCGCCTGCTACGGTTGCTGGTGCAAGCACTTCAGACTGCCACCCGCGGCGCGGCGTGACAATGACCGGTTGCGCAACAAGGAACATATCAGGAAACGCATCGAGTCCGGCCCGCCGCCCGGCCTGCTGGCCTTCGATGGCGAACAGGCGGTTGGCTGGATGCAGATCGGGCCACGCCACGACGTGCCGGAATTCAACAATGCGGGCAGGGGGTCGGCGCCGCTCGATGCCGGCGATGCTTCCGACCCCGCCATATGGGTGATTTCCTGCTTCTTTCTGCGCAGTCGCGCGCGCGGCAAGGGCCTGACGCACAGGATGGTCGAGGAAGGGCTTCGGTTTGCCAAGCAGGGCGGTGCACGCTGGGTGGAGGCCTGTCCGATGGACCAGTCGAAGAGCGCGCGCTCCATCGGCCTTTTCGTGGGCTCGACCCGCGTATTCGAAAAGGCCGGCTTTTCCAGGATGGTCGAGCGCAAGGCGGGCCGCCCATTGATGCGCTACGTCTTGTGATCGATACCGAGCGCCGCAGCGATGCTGGCACCAGCATCAGTCCAATCCCGCAGGACGATCACTCCTTCTGGCAACGGCGGCAGAAGCGCGCGAAAACCTGCGTGGCTCATCATATGGAAAAGCGTCGCGTCGGGTACCGACTCGGCGACAGATTGCAGATTGTGCGGGATGTCGTCGATGAAGCCTACGGGCCTTTCGCGCTTGCCCCGGATCTGGCGAACGGCGGGGCCCTTGGCGGCCTCGGTCGATAGAAGCGGATAGGGCAGGGACAGGCTGTCGAGCAGCGCCCGACGGACTGGGCGATGCCGGTGCGGCATGGAACTCAGAAGGACGACCTCAGCCTGAGCGGAGAGCCAACCAAGGGTTTCGACGGCGCCAGGTGCCGGCGTCTGCCACTCGTCCTGAACGTCGAAAAAGGCGGTCATCAGCGCCGAGACCGCCGCGCTGTCCAGCACCTCACGGGTCTTGAGGG
>Ga0209347_1006329_pt1 | contig 10571 bp, 6 predicted proteins | sample AutmiccommuBRH23_FD_187382 | JGI IMG/M metagenome (GOLD analysis project Ga0209347, IMG submission 187382) | Deep subsurface microbial communities from Mt. Terri, Switzerland - Autotrophic microbial communities BRH/23 (SPAdes) (version 2) | ecosystem: Environmental > Aquatic > Deep subsurface >...
TTGCCGGAAACGGACGGTAGAACATCCGGGCGACCGGCCCCAGGGTATCGGCAAGCGCGGCCGTGACCGGCTGCCGTTCGCCGGTGGTCGAATCGATGCAGACATACGCCCCGCTTCCCCGGGGGATCAGGGCCATCGGCAGGCCGTCTTCTTCCCTGAAGACGAGGAGCGGTCCGTGATCCGCCTTCCACCAGGTTTCGACAAGGAGCACTTCCCGGGTTCGAAACCCATTATGCCGGGCGATATCCGCCAGGTCCGGCTCCTGTCCCGTCCCGGGGTCGACGGTATCGCGGGCGATGGTGATCCGGGCCGCTTCGGCGACCTGCATGCAGGCGCTCATCAGGGGGGAGAGGGCCCGCGGATCGGCGGCATTTTCCCGCCGGTCAAGGATTCCGGCCATTCCGCGCCATGCCTCGGCCATCCGCCGCCGGTCACCCGTCCGCTGCCGGCGATAGCGGCGCCGGTCGTTTTCGGCGTCCTGCCGTTCGCGGGCGATGAGCGCCCGGGCAACAGTGGAATAAAATTCCTGGATGCTCTCTTCCGTTTCCGTCGGGAGGATATCCCGGGTCATCCGCCGATCCGTCAGCGCCGATTCGGCACACCGGGAAAACCAATGCGCCAGCGCCGCTTCAAATCCCGGCGGATCCGCGCGCATGGCCTCGCCAAACCGGTCGAGACGAATTTCGGCCTCGCCGATGCCAGCCATCATGATCACGCCCTCACCGTTCTCCGGACGCATCCCCGGCACGAAATCCCCGGGGCCGGCCTGGGCCAGATGCCGGCGCCACGCGGGACGGCCGGCCGGATCCCGGGAAACGAAAAAAACATCGGCATTCCCGCTGAGCACCGCCACTACTGTTCCGGGATCATCCAGGATGAGCGGATCTTTTCCGGTGGTCATCTGGGGTTGTTCGAATTCGATCTGATCGGAGACCGATCGGGTCATATATTACTCCATTCCTACTGGGCATTGATCAGATCCGCGTACGGCCCCCCGGTCCCCTTCAATTCTTCGTGAGTGCCGCGCTGCACCACCTGTCCGTTCTTTAAAACGATGATTTCATCGGCGTCCCGAATGGTCGACAGGCGATGGGCGATCATGATGCACGTGCACCCCCGGCGCCGGATGGCCTTGTCCACGGCTTTTTCCGTCTGGGGATCGAGGGCGCTGGTCGCCTCGTCGAGGATCAGGATGGACGGTTTGCGAACCAGGGCGCGGGCGATCTCCAGACGCTGGCACTGGCCGCCCGAAAAATTCCGACCCCCTTCCTCCACCCGTCCGTCGAGTCCCCCCGGCCGGCGCATGATATCGTCGTGGATCCGGGCATCCCTGGCCGCCCGGAGAATATCCGCCTCGGGAATCGTGTCATCCCACATGGTCAGGTTTTCCCGCACGGTCCCGTCGAACAGAAACACCTCCTGGTCGACGGTGGCAACCGAGCGGGTGAACGTATCCCGATGCAACTGGCCCATGGGGATGCCGTCGAGGAAAACCGATCCTTCCCAGGGAGGATAGAGGCCGCCGGCCACCTTCGCGATGGTCGATTTGCCGGAACCGGATGATCCGACCAAGGCCACCCGCGCGCCGGGGGCAAGGTCGAGGTCGAAATCAGTGATCAGCGGCGGCTCCAGGCTGCTGTAGCCAAAGGCCACGCCCTTCATCGAAAAGCGCCCCGCCAGCTTCAGCGGCTTGTCCTCGGGGACCTCTTCCAGGCGGGCCGGATCGGACGCCATCCCGTCGGGGTGGTAGCGCATGACATCGTCTATCTGATGAATATCGGCGGTCAGGTTCTGGAGAAGACTTCCCATGTTCACCAGCCGCATCACCGGCATGGTGAACATTCCGACCAGAAACTGGAAGGCGACCAGCTGGCCGACGGTCAGATCGCCTTCCACGATGCGGAAACCGCCGATCCCCAGGATACAGGCGCTGTTGACGGCCGCCAGCAGGGGAGGGATTGCCGAAAGGATCTGGTTGGTCCGGGAAAATTCCTGGCTCGCATTGATGTTTTTGGCCTGGTAACCGGCCCAGCGCGCGAAAAAATCGGATTCCCCCCCGGACGCCTTGAGCGTCTCGATGAGCTGAAGGCCGATCATCGACTGTCCTATCAGCTTGTTCCGTTCATGGAGCATCTTTTGGCTCAGGTCTTTTCTGCGGCGGGAGACGAGGCGCAGGGCGAGCATGTTCAAACCGGCCATCCCCACGGCGACGCCTGAGAGGATCCAGTCATACCGGATCATGACGGCCAGGTAAAAGACCAGCATGACCAGGTTCATCAGATTGGGGGCCACTTCACCGGCCAGGACCTTGGCTGCCTTGTCGCCGAGCCCGCTACGGCTGGTCAGATCGCCGGCCTGGCGCTGGAAGAAAAAGGATACCGGGAGGCGCAGTATCCGCCGAATGAATACCGAGGTCCCTTCGATCGCCAGCTTGGTTTCCATGCGGAGGAGGTAAAGCTTCTGAACATAGTAGAGGGCGGCCTGAATGACGGCGGCGGCCACCATGGCGACGAGAATCGGCTTGAACCAGCCACTCAGTCCGTCTCCCACCACATGATCGATAAATATCTGGCTGAAGGTGGGAATCACCAGTCCGGGGATCACCATGAGCAGGGAGCAGAGCATGGTAAAGACCAAGGCCGTCCGGCAGGGGGCCATTCGCTGTTTCAGGAACGGCCAGATGCTCGGCTTGCGGCCGCCGGGTTTGAAATCGGGCCCCTTCTGAAACTGCAGGGCAATCCCGGTAAACGAATCGTCAAACTCCCCGTGGCCGACCGTACGGGGTCCTTTTGCCGGATCATTTAAAAAGAACCGGTCGCCTCGTGTCCCTTCGAGCACCAGAAAATGATTGAAGTTCCAGAAAATGATGACCGGCAGGGGAAGGTCCTGGAGTTCGAGCGGTTCCAGCCGGAACCCCTTGGCATCCAGTCCGAAGCCGCGGGCAGCTTTGAGCATGTTGCTCGCCTTGCTTCCGTCCCGGGAGACCCCGCATGCATCCCGCAAAACGTCCAGTGGCTCGAACCGGCCGAAATAGCCGAGCACGATCCCCAGGCAGGCGGCGCCGCACTCCACCGCTTCCATCTGGATCAGGGTGGGGGTTTTGACCCGCCCGGCTTTCCAGCGGGGTATGTTCAGGCCGGGGACGGTGCTCACGACCGCTCTTCTCCGATGCCGAGCAGATGCTTCCTGACCATCGGGACCACCAGGCGCAGCGGCGCCATTTCCTCCACGATAACACTGGTGGCGCAGGGCGTTCCCACTTCGAGCGGGTAGGGGGGGCCCTGACTCGATGTCCACTTGTAGCCGCTGGCGGTTGCCCCGTCATCGAGCAGGACCGACTCGACTTCAAATACGGTCCCCAGCTGTTCGATCTGTTTGACCAGTTCATCGTTCTGCAGGCGTGTTCGTAATTGGGCCGTGCTCGCCGGAAACTCGGCCACGCGGATGACCTGGGCCAGAAGATAGCCGAATTGATCCACCTTGACCGTGCCGGGGGCGATCTGGGTCATCATCCCCGGCTTGATCCGCTTGGCCGTTGCGGCGGGATAATACTGAAGGGCCAGCAGTGATTTTTCATCGTTGTCTTTGATCAGTTCCAACGTCAGTAGCTCATCGCCGGCAGCCACCCGCGCCCCGGCAACGGTTCCCATTCCGATGACGATGCCTTTGCCGGGGGATGAAATCACCGTGGCTTCCTTGAGAATTGCCTGCTGTACCGCCAGGTCGTCCACCGCCTGTTTGATTTGGTTTTCCAGTTCGTTTAATTTTATGACGCGCTCCCGTTTGGCCTGCGCATACTCGTTTTCGATGCCGGCGAGGCGACTCCGGTCAATGGCGATCGTGTCTTCCGTGTTGTCACGCTCTCCGGTAGTGCCGGATAATTCGTATCGGGTGATCAGGCCGTGATTTAGCAGCTCCTCCTGGCTTTTGATACGCTCATTCAAACGGTCAACTTTCGACTGATTGATGCGGATGTTCAGGAGAATTTCATCTTTCCGGGCATCCAGTTCCCGTTTTTTGCGGAGCAGGCTCGACGCTTCTTCCTCGTTTTCGAGCAGGAAGGTATTCCTCAATTCCTTGAGCTTATTCTCGGCGGCGACCACGATCAGCTCCTCGTTGGAATGTCTGATAGTGGCCAGCACATCCCCTTTTTCCACCGACTGCCGGCCGGTCACCGGCAGCGACGCGACGACGCCGCTGCTGGGGGCATTGATGACCAGAAGTCCGCCGGGATTCAACAACAGCCCGTGGCCGGTCAGTTTCGTGGGAACGCGGCCGTATACGCCCCAGACCAGGGCGATGCCGAGGCAGAATCCTAAAGTGGCGAGCGCCACCCAGCCGCCGGGCGTCGTGATCCGGACCAGGGTGTCGAGCTGTTCCGGCGACGAGAGTTTTTCCAGTGATTTTTTACGAAACGCGATTGCCATGATAGCCCATCGTTATTGAGATAATGAATTCGAAAAGTAAAAATGATGGCTTCGTAAAAAGTCCAACTTCTGCGTTGCGCTTCATCCCTCGTCACTGCGACGTACGACAAGTACGCCGCATTCCTCGGGATTCGAGCGCCTTGCCAATTTTATAAGATTTGGTGGAGCTTTTTACTTTGCCATCAAAAACCGACTTTTTACGAGTCCATCAAAAATGAACCGCGCATAACGGAGTAAGTTATTGACTGAAGCATTTCTCTGTGTCCGGCGACATAAGCCCGCGGGTGTCGATTTCAAAAGCGGAACCGGTCTGCCTGACCAGACTGCCGCTGGCAAGCCTGAGCTGAACAAGGGCATCGGCATAGGCTTTTCGCCTGACCACAAGCGCCTTCAGGCTTTCGTGGTAGTCGTCCCGGGCATCCAGCTGATCCGACAGCGTCGCCATCCGGCGCCGGAACATGATGGTTTTCTTTTCCAGGGCCGAGCCGTACTTTTCCACGGCATCCGCCTGATGTTCCACGGCAAGCCGGTTCCCAAGGCATCCCTGATACGCCGTCAGCACCTCCGAGGCAATATGTCGCCGAAGCGTCTGGATCAGGATTTTCTCTTTATTCAGATTGATCCTGGCCTGTTGCCACTTTCCCGCGGCAACGTTGTTCCCCAGGGGCCGGGAAACGGAAAGCCCGATGTTGTAGGAAGGGCCTGGAACATTTTCGCTGAGCGAGCGGAAATATCCGGCGCTGCTGCTGGTTTCGTCAAGCCCGTTGTAGCCGGCCCCCAGGTTCAGATCAAGATCGGGGAGCATTTCCCCTCGGGCATCCGCGACCAGCTGCGCATAGTAACGCTCGCGCATCCGTTCTGCGGCCAGATCGGGCCGATGTTCTTCCGCGTGGCGGATCAGCGCTCCAATATCGAGATCGACCGGTTCAACGGCGGGGAACTCGCCTTTCACGTCCGCAAGCGCTCCAAGAGTTTCAATCGCCATACCCATTTCGAGCGCCAGCGTCTGCAAGGCGGCATAATACGCCTGTTCGGTCGAGATCCTGCGAACCGCCTTTGCGTCCAGATCGGCCCTTACCTGATCCAGGCTGGCCGCGGGATACGCATCTTTTTCCACCAGAACGGTCATTTCCGTTAAAAATCGCCGGGCATCTTTTTCTGCTTCGCGGTCCAGGCGCAGCGTCTCTTTCGAGCCAAGGGCACTCCAAAAGGCCATGGCGGCCGATGCGGCGTTTCGTGAAACCGTTGCGGCCAGATCCATGCGGGTTGCGCGGAGGTCGATCTCGGAATCCTTTTCCTTTTTGCCGAGAATTCCGGTCGACCAGAGGTCAAGAAGCGGAATGGACAACTCGAAAGAGACCACGCCATAGTTATCCGGAGGAGAGTCGAGCATGCTGTCATCCTCTCTTTTCAGGCTGAGGGAGGGGGTCAGGGTCACGCCGTTGTTGAATTGTTTTTGCGCGGAGAGAGTGGTGGTGAGAATGCCGATGTCTTCGGCTCCCTTTTTGTAAATCTTTTGAGAATAGGGTGTCAGCGGCATGTCGTTGCGCTCAAGGGAGACATCGGTGGAAAGCCGGATATCCTGCTCCCCTTTGTCGATCCGGACCTGGGCGCGTTTCCAGGCAAGGGTCTCCCTGGCCAGGGAGACCTCGGGGGAACTGGCGATGGCGCGCGTCACCGCATCGATAAGCGTCAATCCGGAGCCGTTCTCGCCGCCGAGAGCCAGGGAGGCAAAAAGCAGAGCGTGAGCGATTGCCGGCGCCATCCATCGGATGATTCGTTTTTTTCGGGCGCATTTCCAAACTGAAGTCATGCGCTCAGCAAAGCAAGTTTCGTGCCGCAGCCAACATCAACGAACGGGGGGATCCGGGGCAATGTCGTTAAGTTAAGCTTTACCGTGCTGAATTAGCCAAACCGTCATTCCGGCGGAGGCCGGAATCCAGGGTTTCTGGACCCCGGCCTCCGCCGGGGTGACGGCGGAGGCCGCCTGAAATTCCTTAACTTAATGACATTGGGATCAGCGGGCAGGGACCCTGCCTGAATGTCAATTATTCGACACTCGCGGCCGGTTATTAGACGTTCCGTGCCCGGTTTCCCGGGCAAGATGCGATTTTCAGATGTTTCCGCAGATAGGCGAGGATTGTTTCAACACAGGCGGGAGGGGACAACGATGCCATGTCCAGGATCAATTCCGGGTTCCCGGGCGCTTCATAGGGCGCATCCACCCCGGTAAATTTCTCGATGAAGCCGGTGTCGGCAAGTGTATACAACCCTTGGGTGTCCCGCTGGCGGGCGGTTTCGATCGTTCCCCGGCAATATACCTCGATATAGCGAGGGATCAGTTTACGGTGCTGTTCGCGGATGGTCCTGGAAGGGGAAGTGGCAGCGCAGATGCAGATGATATCGCGCCGGTTGAGGTGCATTGCCGTTACGGCCATGCAGCGGGCGATAATGTCCCTTCCAGCGTCGGCATCCCAGGCGGGCAGGGTTCCGAAATAGCCGGCGACCGTATCTGAATCGAGCAGTTCAACCGGGTATCCTTTTGTGGACAGTACGTCACACACCTGTCTGGCGGTGGTGCTCTTTCCGATGGCCGGCAGCCCCGTCAGCCAAATAGTAAATGACATGCGCACTCCCTCGAAGTCTCAGAGTTGATCCATCCATTTGCCGAACGGCATCACCAGCGCCCGCCATTGTTCTTTCGCCGCCTGCCGCAACGCCTCGGGATCATGACGGAGGCGAACCTGCTTTCCATCGATCCGGATTTCCTGGAGCGAGGCGGATGATGCGCCCGGATAAAGCTGCTCCTTGATAAATCGCAGGTAGAGTTCAAAGGCCTCCTGGCGGCTCATCCCGTCGCCGGTGAAACCGACGAGATCCGGGCTCAGGTCTTCTTCCGGATCGATCTCCGGAAGCGTAATGCCGAACCCGGAGGGGTTGGCGAAAATCTCGGAACCCTGCTGAAGCACAAACATGCTGTAGGAAAATGCATACAGTTGTCCGAGCGCCTTCAGCCGGCTTATTGATTCATACGTAGCCAGGGCTTCTCCCCGGGTTTCCGATGGAAACCCGACCATCATGTAGGCCGTCAAGGGGAGGGCGCCGCCGATTTCCCCGAGGACTTTGCGCACCAGGTTTACAGTGATTCCCTTGCGCATGAGCTGCAGAATGCGGTCAGACAATGATTCAACGCCGACCGCCATGTGGCGGCAGCCGGCCTTGGCAAACAGTTCGCAGCGCGCCTTGCTCATTTCCCGGGAAACCCGGGTATGGGTCACCCATTCAATGGAAAGCCCCTCCTTCAGAATCCGCCGGCAAAGCTGCTCAAGGAGCAGGGGATCGGCCGATTCCGTGCTGAAGAAGAAGTTTCGCAGACCCTGCTCATGATAAAGCTGCCGCAGCAGTTCAAAGATGTGCGCGACTCCGGATTCCTGATGCATGCGGCAAAGGGGATGGTCGGTGCGGCAGAAGGCGCATTTTTGCCAGGAGCAGCCGCGGCCGAGGCGGATGGGAAAGAAAAGCCGATCTTTTTTGACCAGGTAGACGTCCAGATCGAAAACAGACAGGTCCGGCGCCGGCAAATCGCCGATCGCGAGCGGTTCGGCGGCGGTTTTTCTGTATACTCGTCCGTCCTTGCGGCAGATCACCCCCGGGATTTCATCGACAGCGCCATTCTGTCCGCCGACCGCGTGGTACAGAAGCTCCAGTGGAATTTCGCCGTCATCGATGATCAGGCTGTCGATCAGGTCGAAGAGATCGGGGTTGCCGAGACGGCGGAAGAAAATGGAGATCGTCGGCCCGCCCATGGTGATGTGTACCCTTGCATCCCGTCGTTTGATCATCGCGGCCATCTGGAACGCGGGAATGATCTGATTGCTGAAAACAATCGAGAACCCGGCAATCCGGGGAGGCGCCGACGCCCACAGCCGGTCGATCGCCTTTCCGAATAGATTCGTGTAATGGGATCTGTCCGAGGTTGATGCGAGAATCTGGCGGGTGCTGAACGGTGAAAATCGTGAGGGGTTCATATACTTGTGGTCGGCCAGGAATATTTCGGGAAAATAGGGCATGGAGGCAAGGAGCATCAGATGCGCCTGTGCTTCGGATTCCTGAATGTCCGCAAAATCGGCAAACGGCATGGCCAGCCAGTTGATCATGCCGGCCCGCAACGTGTATTCCCGAAGCACTCGCAGAAGGATATTATATTCGACTTTCTGGCGGGGGCCGAGGTTTTTTTCGTCATTGAGTTCGCGGAACCGTTCACTGGCATGTCGCGCGCCGTTTGCGACAGCGGCCGGGGTCAGAAAGTCCCGGGAGAACTGTGCGCCCAGATCCTCGGCCCGCACCGGGATTCCCTTGCTTTTCAGATACCCCGCCAGCTGCGGGATGGCGCCGTACGGTCCCTTCAAGTAGCTGAAAGGGGGATTGATCAGTAAAATGCCTTCGGGTGCGTTTCCGGACGATGCCATGGGGTCCGTTTCCTTGTCTTCATCGCGGGCTAAAGGATGGTTTGCCCGTGGCGGGTCTTCAATGTCCGGGTAAACTCCCCGAACAATCTCGCGGCGGTTTCTCGGGTCATTCCGGACCGGCACTGAAAAAATTGCCCGGGTGGCGCCAGGTCGCCGACCGTCGGATCGATCGCCGTGATGCCATACCGGTCCGGCGATCGGGCCACCGGCGACTGCGCCGGGATCGAAAAAAGGTTGTAGACGACCTGGTTCACCAGCCCCGCATCAATCCATTCCTTCACCTTTTCAAACGAACTTCGCGCTTCGGTTTCCGTTTCCGTTGGAAAGCCAACGATCATGTAAATATTGGCATTGATGCCGGCCCAGGAAAGATTGGAAAGCACCTGGTGGATCATCCGGAAAGTGGTCCCCTTGTTCATCAGCCCGAGCACCCGGTTGCTGCAACTTTCGATGCCCAAAAACAGGGAAAAGCAGCCTGCCTTGCGCAAAAGGAACAACGTTTCCAGGGTCAGCCGCCGATCCACCCGGACATTGACGGTCCAGTTGAGGTCCTGTTTTTCCTCGAACAAACGGTTGGCGATGTCGAGCAGCAGTTCGGGATCGGCCGCATCATCGGTGAAGTGGACGATCCGGCGTCCGGTTTCCGCCAGGGTCCGCATCAACTGCCCATGGAGCACGGCCGCATCCTGGCGGTCATGGCCATTGATCACCGGCGAGCAGGAATTGCAGAACGCGCATCTGGCCCAGTAGCATCCCCGGGAGAGCCGGAAAAGGACGGCCCCGCTCCGCCGGGGGACCAGGTAGCGGTCCAGGGGGAGAAGGCCGTAGGCGGGCGCTTTTGACGCAGCCATTGGAAATACCAGGGGAGCGCCGGTGCGGACGATTCCGGCGGCGGGATCATGGAAAACCACCCCCGGCACATCGGCTTTACCGGTCGCATTGCGGCCTTTTGTTTTCAGGTGGGCATATAGACGGGTAAGGATCGTTTCGCCGTCGCCGAGCGCCAGGTAATCGACCAGTGAAAACAGCTCGCTGTTCCGGCAATTTTCCATGTATAGGGTGACAAAAGGGCCGCCCAGCACCACCGGCAGGCCGGGATCGATCTCCTTTACCATGGCTGCCAGGGTCAGGGCGGATTGAATCTGGTCCGGGAACGCGACGGATATGCCGACCAGATCGGGATGTTCTCTTCCCAGAAGGGCGTTGAGTCCGTTGCGGCAGGTCCGGCGGGTCAACGAATCGGGGGTTCGGGCATGGCGGATCAGATCCCCGGATGAAAAAAGGCAGCCGGGACCCTGGTACCGCAAGTACCCGGTGTTGCCGGTCATGCCCAGGCGCTCCCGCTCCCCCGGTCCGTTCACCAGCGGCAGATAGGCGCCGAACAGCCGGAGGCGCTCCCGATTTGACAAATCCGGGTCGGAAAAGAGATCCCGGATGGAGCCGGCCCCTTCATGATTTTCAAGACGCTCCAGGAGCGCGCCGGGCGCCATCACTTGACGGAAAAACTCCAGGTTGGCATCCCACAGGGCCACCGGAACCTGGTGGTGCAACAGGTGCGCGGCCAGGGTCGGCAAGCTGATGTAGGGCTTGTCCGGCATGGCGAATGGGGGGAAGATGAGCAGTATCAAATCATCACCGGTGAGTCTGATCGTTCATTCGATCGATCGGCGGCATC
>Ga0209347_1006330_pt1 | contig 10568 bp, 7 predicted proteins | sample AutmiccommuBRH23_FD_187382 | JGI IMG/M metagenome (GOLD analysis project Ga0209347, IMG submission 187382) | Deep subsurface microbial communities from Mt. Terri, Switzerland - Autotrophic microbial communities BRH/23 (SPAdes) (version 2) | ecosystem: Environmental > Aquatic > Deep subsurface >...
AAAAAAATCTACAAGGTCGCAGGCTGGGCCCCGGTGGCAGAAGGCGCAACCGGCGAACCCATTTGGGACGTCGTCGCCAGTTACCTGCGCGACAAAAAAGTGATCAAGGGCCTGAAGCTCAATACGCCCAAGATCGTGGGGGTGGGTAAATCCAATGCGGGAATCGCGGATTACGACGGCGTCGTATCCTAGGCGGCATCGCTTTACCGCAATCCACAGACGTAACAAGGGGGCGCAAGCCCCCTTGTTACGTCTGCCGTTCTGCCCGCTCACCCGGATTGATCGCCCGCCCGGCGCCTGGGCCGAGTTTGTGCCAGGGCCTGCAACAAGGCCTGCTGCAATTCGCTGAGTTCAACCCGCCGCGGCCCAAACTGGCATTGCGCCAACCGGGAAACGGCCTCGTCCACAGGACACCTCATCGCTTCCTGTTGCAGGCGCTGTTTCCACGCGCCCAGACTGGGCGCAACGGGCAGGCCCGATAATGAGAACTGTCTCACCGCATGGGCCAGCGCTTCAACCGTGTCTGCCTGCCGGATGCGGTTCAACCCGCGCCGGCGTGCCATTCGCCAGCGAATCGTCTGCTGCATTTGCCAGACCAGGATGCTCAGCAAGAGCGCGCCCAGCCCACCGCCGACAAGGTATGCCGCCCACTTCCCGCGCGGATCGAATACCGTCAGCGTGTTTGCCTTCAGCTCGGTGTTCCTCAATTGACCGCGTGTGGTGTCGTACCACGGCAACCGTAAAACAGGCAGGCTCAATAAACCACGCTTGCGGGGTTGAAAAAACAAGGTGACGTCATAGCGCGATAGCGGCGAAGCGGGATTGTCCAGCGCGACGGCCTCGATCAGCGGTGGATAGATGCCCAGTTCCGGCGTGTCCCCAAGTTGCAATTCGAGTAGCGACCTCAGGCCTTCCACGCTGTAGCCACCCGTAACCTGAAAGCGCCAGTTCAGGGGGCGGTTCAACGGCCAGCGCGTGGGCAAGGGCACAGCCAACACCTTTGGTGCCACTGGCGGCGCGAGGTTGGGCAACCATGGGGGCAGCGCCTGGGCCTGGTAATTTAACGACGGACCCGGAAAGCGCAGTGACTGACCGAAGTGGATGGCGTTCAGCATGGGCACCTCCAGCATCGCCGCGCCACTTTGTGTGGCGATGAGCGACCAATGAAATTGACGCAGGATGCAGGCTTCCTTGCCGCGCAACCCTTCGCCTTCTTCTTCACCGAGCGCGCGCATCAAGCGTCCCGTTGACGTGGGCAAGACGGGGCGCTGCCATTGCAGGCTGCCATCGTCGCAAATGGCCAGCGTCAGGCGCGTCGGCCGATTCACCCACGGCGCCACCCGCTCCATAACCCAGATTGCCGTCACGCGCGGCACGGTGTCACTGCCGTCGACCACCTTCAAGGCCTGCGTAGCGGTACGCAAGGTTTGCAATAGAAGTGGCGGCACCATGAGCGCGCCGGTTGCACGCGGGTACAGGGTCAGTACCAGCGTTTCGCTGTCCGCCTCCCGACTCAAGGTGCGTGAAGATACGTCGAAATTGGCTGTCAGCGGCGTGATGTCCAACATGTCCAGGCTCAGGCCCTTTGCCTGAATCGACAGGCTCACGGGTTCACCCAGCGTGATGGCGGATTTATCCAGCCGGGCAGTGAGCGAGGCGGCATGAACCATACCATTCGCCAGCAGCGCCATGAACAACAGTTTCCTCACCATGGCGGCCGCTCTGTGTTGTCATGATCTGCATCCTGCTTCAGCAGGTTTTTGAGCATGGCATCCGGGCGATCTTCCAGCCGATCCAGCTTTTTCAGGCCCGATACGGCCAGACGCGAATTGACCGTGATGGTTTTCCTGGCGCCAACACCGGCTTGCGCACGCGCCCCCGCAGCGGCCTGCGATTGCCGATCCAGCTGTACCCCTGTCGGATCGGACTGTGTGTCTTCACGGCGCCAACCCGGTTCGCCATCCAGCGCAATCCGGCCTTCGGCCAGCATCCCCCGCCGCCCCCGCAGATCGCTTTGCATCGGCGTTTCGGCCGACTGACGGCTCAAACGCTGTTTGGCCCATCCCAGATTGGTTTGCGCTTTCGCATCCTTGGGACGCAACCGCAACACCGCTTCGTAGGCCTCGACGGCAATGGCGTATTGCCCCCGGCCGTAATGCGCATTGCCCAGGTTGTAGAGCGCGTCGGCACGCTGACTATCGTTGGCCGCCAACAACAGGGCCGCGCCAAAGTATTGCGCTGCTACGGAATAATCCGCCAGTCGCCAGGCCGACGCGCCTGCGCCCATCTGGCCGGCGTAACCGCCAACTTGTATGTAGAGCGTTTGTGCACTGCCGTATTGTTTTTGTTGCCAGGCCTGCCAGGCAGAAGCCTCGGTGGCCCATGCAGGCGCAGGCGACAGGGCGCCAACCCACATCACCAGCGCCACGATGGCGACCACGCGGCGCGGCAAGGAAACCGCCATGAACAGCGCCAGCGCAGGCGCCAGAAACCAGGCATAGTGTTCGTTCCAGGCCGCCGACCCGCCCGCCTCAACCGGATCCCCCGGCAAGTCGGCCATTCCCCGGTCGTGCAACGCAGCCCAATCGGCATCGCCGTCACTCACTTCGGCGAAGCGCCCCCCCGATGTTTGCGCCCACTGACGGTATGGCGCAACAACCATGCGGCTTTGCACCTGTACGCCATCCTGCTCTGCGAAGCCACCTTCTGGCAGCGGCACCGGTGCGCCCGCCTCGCTGCCCACCCCCAAAATAAACAGCGGCAAACCGGCTTTGCTGAGCGCCTGCACCGCTTTTTCAGCGGCGGCGTCCGCACTGCCGGATTCGGCATCGGTGACCAGCAGCACCGCACGGGCCTTGCCGGTTGCAGCGTCCAGTTGCGTGCGCGCCAGATCCAATGCGGCCCCGAGGTTGCTCCCCTGCGCCTCGATCAGACGCGGGTCGGCTTGTTCGATGGCACGTTGCAGCAGCGCCGTGTCGTCGGTCGGCGGCAGCAACACCCCGGCTTCGCCCGCGTAGACAATCAGCCCCACGCGCTCACCTTGCAATCGGGGCAACCAGTCGAGCAGTTCAAGGCGGGCGCGGGTGAGTCGATCCGGCGCGATGTCGGTCGCACGCATCGAAGCCGATACATCGAGCGCGACCATCACGGTCAACAGATGACGCGGTGTGGCCTGACCCTCACGCAATTCCAGCGGCGTGCGCGGCCCGGCCGCCGCCAGCGCGAGCAACAGCCAGGCCAGGCCATGCGCCCAACCGCGCAAGTTTGACAACAGCGCCCAGCCGCGCAAGTTCGACGTCGGCCCGGCGCCTGGGCGGCTCGCCGCCCACGGCAGCAATGCCGCGTCGGCGTAACGCAGCAAGCGAGCGCGGCGTCGCCAACGCCACCCGAGGAACACCAGCGGCATCAAAGCCAGTCCCAACCACAGCGGTTCACGCCAGTGCAAGTTCAGCAGCGTGGCTATCATGCCGTGTGCCTCAAGCTGAGCCAGCGCGCGCCGGCCAGCGCGACTGCCGCCAGCGCGAGCAATATCCAGTACCACTCACGCACCTGCCGGTGCTGCGCCGGGTTCGCGAGTGTCGGTTCGAGCTGATCGATGGCACGGATGACGCGCACGGCGTCGTCCGCGCTGCCGATGGCGAAATGCTGGCCTTGGGTGAGGCGCGACAAGTCAGCCAGATCGGGTTGCGGTTCGGAGTCATCCGATTTGAATCCGATCGCTGCGGCGCGACCTGCGGCAAAGGGATCGCTGCCGAACTGCAAGGTGTGAATGGCCACGCCGGCTTGCCGGGCCACGGCAAGTGACTCGGCGGGCGTGAGCGAACCCGCATTGTTGTCCGCGCCGTCGCTGACCAGAATGATGGCCGGCCGCAGGCGGCGCGTTTGCACCTGTTTCAACGCCATACCCAGCGCATCCCCCAACGCAGTATCGGGGCCAGCCATGCCCACCTGCAAGCGCTGGATCTGGGCGATCGCATGGGTGCGATCAAATGTCGGCGGCGTCAGCGTCGCCACTTCGCTGCCAAACACGATCACGCCAAAGCGATCGCCAGGGCGACCTTTTATGAATTGCGACAAGGTGGCTTTCAGCACGGTCATGCGTTCGACTTCGCGCCCGGCCTGGGTAAAGTCGCGAATGCTCATGGTGAGCGAGGTGTCGATCAGCAGCACCATGTCGCGTCCCTCGGGTGGCGGCGTGATCCAGTCACCCATTTCGCGCGGCTGCGCCAGCGCCAGCACCAGCAAGCCCATTGCCACCCCGCGCAACATGACCGGCACGCGCAGACTGGGTGCGGGCAACCGGCCAACCTCGGCCAGGGGCAAGGCCGGGTGATTGAGTATCACCGCAGGGGCTTCGCCTTGCGACCGCCGCCATACCAGCCAGATCCAGCCGGCGACCGGCAGCAGCAACATCAACCAAAGCGGCTGCGCCAGTTCAAGCATGGGGTTTCCACGCCTGTGCCGTCGCGCACAAGCCGGCCAGGTCTTTCATGCCGCCGGGCGGGGCCGGCGCAAACCGCAGCTGCGTCAACGCATTGACCCAGACAGCCCAGTTGTCCGGATCAAGGCCTTGCGGACAGTGCGCCGCATCCAGCCGGCTTAACTTGAATCGGCCGCGCGCCCAAGCATCGAGCAGGCGGGCGATTTCTACCGGCGTGCCCTGCTGACGAGCGACCGCGGCAGAGATCGCCCGCAAGCTGCGCGTAAAACGACGCCGACGCCATTGCCAAGCCATCAGCATCACCCCGGCCACCCCCAGCAATCCGGCGGCCCACAGCCACACCGGCAATCCGCCTGCGCTTGCCGTCATCGCCGGCGCAACCGGCACGACGATATCCGCCAGTTCGCTGCGCGGATCAGCCATGCGCCAACAGCACGACCAGATCGTCGGCCTCGCTTGCGATGCGTTGATGGTGGATGCCGGCGCGCGCCAGGCTGGCCGCCTGTGCGTCGAGCCGCCGGGAAAATGCGGTCTGACAGGCACTGCGCACGCTGGCCTGCGCGGTATCCAGCCAGACGTCCTGGCGGCTGGCCATGTCATGAAAACGCACCAGACCCATCGCCGGCAAACCCTGTTCTGCGGCATCGACGATCTGGATCGCCCAGACATCGAAACGGGCGGCCAGTTGCGCAAGCGATGACTCATGCCCGGCGCTCAACCAGGCAAAATCGCTGATCAGAACCAGCCGCGCACCACGCGGCAGACTTTCTTCCAGCATGGCCAGACGATCGGTCTGGCGCAACGCATCGGTTGGCGCAGGGTCGGTCTGCGGCGGGCACGCTGCAGCCGCCTGATCAATTAATCCGAGCGCCGCCATCCGACCATGCCTCGCTGGCAGTGTCTCGTCCTCACGGCTCCATAGCGTGGCACCGACCACGCCGTTCTGCCCGGTGGCGGCAAACGCCAAAATCGCCGCCACCCGCGCCGCCTGCGTCACCTTGAGCCGGCGGCGGGTGCCAAAGCGCATCGTTGCGCCGCGATCCACCACCAGATGCACCGCAGGCTGACGTTCTTCACGGTAGATCTTGAGGTGGGGGCGTCCGGTGCGCGCCGTGGTGCGCCAGTCCATGTCGCGGGTGTCATCGCCGGGGCTATACAAGCGCGATTCCTCGAAATCCAGCCCGCGCCCGAGCCAACGCGATGCCCAGTCACCCGCATGGTGATCATGGACTTCGCGCACCGGCAGTTGCGCCAGCAGGCTGGCCTGTTCGGCCAGCGCAGCAATTTCGTTTGCGGAAATCAGCGGTGCGTAGACGCCCGCATCTGCAAGTTGTGGGTGAATACGGCTGCGCGTAAATGCTTTAAACCATTCCAGCTTAAACGCGCGCGCAAGCTGTGCAGCACGCGGCATCACGGCGCGGGCACCGCCTCGATCAGGCCGGCAATAAACGCATCGCGACTGAGCTTTTGCAGCCGTGCGTCGAGGCTCAAGGTGATTCGATGACGCAGGCAATCGGCGGCGAGTTCGCGCACATCGTCCGGCGTCACGAAATTGCGTCCGCGCAAATAGGCTGCGGCGGAAGAAGCGTGCAGCAGCGCGAGCGAAGCGCGCGGGCTGGCGCCCACTTCCACCGCCTGCGCCCAGTCGGCGCACCACGCGCCGGGCGCGCGGGTGGCCCGCACCAGCGCCACGATATAAGCCTCTACCGCGTCGGCCACATGCACTTGCCGAACCTCCTCGCGTGCCGCCAGCACCGTCGCTGCATCGATCACGGCCGGCAACGGCTTGCGCCCAGCCAGCGCAGGCTGCGCACGATCACGCCGCAAAATATCGAGCTCTTCGGTGGGGTTGGGATAGTCCAGCGACACATGCAATAAGAAGCGGTCCAGCTGCGCTTCCGGCAGCGGATAGGTGCCCGCCTGCTCCAGCGGATTCTGCGTCGCCATCACCATGAACAGCGACGGTAGCGGACGCGTCACCCCGCCCACCGTAATCTGGTGCTCCTGCATCGCTTCCAGCAGCGCCGCCTGCACCTTGGCCGGCGCGCGGTTGATCTCGTCGGCCAGAATGATTTCGTGAAACAGCGGCCCTTCGATGAATTCGAACTGCCCCTCGTGATACACGTCGGTACCTGTCAGATCGCCCGGCAACAAATCCGGCGTGAACTGAATCCGCCGGAAACTGCCATGAATCGCCGCCGCCAAGGTTTTCACCGCCGTCGTCTTGGCCAGCCCCGGCAGCCCCTCCACCAGCACATGGCCATCGGCCAGCAGGCCAATCACCAGCCGGTCGAGCAGTCCCGACTGGCCAACAATTACTTGCGACAACGCCTGGCGCAGTTCAATGATGCGGGATTGGTTCGACATGGGGTTTCCAGCCGTGGATAGAACCGCAACCTTAACGGGGTGACCCGGCGGCGGCAATGGGTGCTAAGGCCTAACGTAGGTGAAATCAGATGCCTTCCTCAATTGCAACCCAAACATCGGCTGATGCCACGTCCCCAAGTGAACGCAGTTGGTTTTGCACAGAAAGATATAACAATGCAGCAACTCTATGATTCCCTTCAACAACCTCATACCCGTCCGCGCCTCTAAGAAGGACAAGAGTCCCTGGCACTTTGCCATCTGTTTTTATGTAGTTAACAGATGAAATGAAGCGCTCAACAGTGTTGGGGATGTACGCAGTTATCCAGTTTTCTCGGCCATAAACGCCTGCTTCAATTATGAGCATGAGTGTACGCAACGCCGATGTGCTGAATTGTTGCGCACGTAACTGAACTGTATCTCTTTGCCAAGCATAAGCTTGCCAGGATTTAACTGAGCGTCCCAAGAAAAAGCCTTCCCACTCTAGTCCGCTCGGAGGCCAACCGCTTTGTTTGATTCGATCATCGAACCAAAGTGAGAACACATCCGGTGGAAAGTTGGGAAATGTTGCTCGGGCAGATGCAAGGGCTTCTTTAAGTGTCACTTAGGGTGCCTTAATTTCGAAACGCGCAGCAAGTAAAAAGGAAGAAGGTGAAAACCAAACTTGTTTAAGGCTTGCGCCACAACCCCTGCCACCCCGCCGGCCCCAGCTTTTCCAGCGTCTCGATATTCCGTTCAAAAATCGTTTCAGCTTCGGGAAACGCCGCCACGGCGCGCTCTATGCTCGCCTCCCGCAATAAATGTAACGTGGGAAACGGCGCGCGATTGGTAAAGTTGCCCATGTCGTCGGGCTCGGTGCCTTCGAACTGGAATTGCGGGTGGAAGCTGGCGACCTGGATCACGCCTTCCAGTTCATGTTCTTCCACGGCCGCTTCGACCAGTTGCAGAAAATCGTTGAAGTCGAGAAAGTCCGGTAGCAACGTGGGGTGGATCAGCAACGTGGTGTTGACTTCATCGGGGTCGGCGGCGGCCAGAAAATCCAGTTCGCGGTCGAGGTCTTCGAGCAAGCCGTCCAGATGCTTGGCACCGCTCACGACGATGCGCACCTGGTTCTTGACGTAGACCGCTTTGGCAAAGGGACACAGATTGAGCCCGATCACGGCTTTTTCGAGCCATTCCCGGGTGGCTGCGATGACGGATGCGTCGTCCATTTTTCCTCCTGATACTGCCTGCAAGGCCGGAACTTTAACGGATACAATGCCTTATTGTTCGACGTTAACGCACTTAACCCCCGCCCACACCATGAAAAGCAGCGCAATTCGCCAGAGTTTCCTCGATTATTTTGCCTCCAAGGGCCACACCATCGTCGCCAGCAGTCCGCTGGTGCCGGGCAACGATCCGACGCTGTTGTTCACCAACGCGGGCATGGTGCAGTTCAAGGATGTGTTCACAGGACAGGACAAGCGCGCTTACACCCGCGCGGTGTCGTCGCAGCGTTGCGTGCGCGCCGGCGGCAAGCACAACGATCTGGAAAACGTCGGCTACACGGCGCGCCATCACACCTTTTTCGAGATGCTGGGCAACTTCAGCTTTGGCGATTATTTCAAGCAGGACGCGATCAAGTACGCGTGGGAATATCTGACGGTGGTGTTGAAGCTGCCGACCGAGAAGCTGTGGGTCACGGTGTACGCCGAGGACGACGAAGCGTTCGACATCTGGCACAACGACATCGGCGTGCCGAAAGACCGCATCGTGCGCATTGGCGACAACAAGGGCGCGCGCTACGCCTCGGACAATTTCTGGGCGATGGGCGATACCGGCCCGTGCGGCCCGTGCACCGAGATTTTCTACGACCACGGCGCAGAAATCGCCGGCGGCCCGCCCGGCTCGCCCGACGAGGATGGCGACCGCTACATCGAAATCTGGAACAACGTGTTCATGCAATTCAACCGCGATGAATCAGGGACGATGCATCCGCTGCCCAAGCCGTCGGTCGACACCGGCATGGGGCTGGAGCGCATTTCGGCGGTGATGCAGCACGTGCATTCCAATTACGAAATCGATCTGTTTCAGGCGCTGATTCAAGCAGCCGCACGTGAAACCCGAACGACTGATCTCGGCATCAATTCGCTCAAGGTCATTGCCGACCACATTCGCGCCTGCTCGTTCTTGATCGTCGACGGCATCATCCCCGGCAACGAAGGGCGCGGCTATGTGCTGCGCCGCATCATCCGCCGCGCGATTCGCCACGGCTACAAGCTTGGGGCACGGACAGCGTTTTTTCATCGCCTCGTTCCCGATCTCGTTGCAGCAATGGGCGTGGCCTACCCTGAACTCGCCAAGGCCCAGGATCGGGTGATCGAGATTCTGCGGCAGGAAGAAGAACGCTTTTTCGAGACCATCGAACACGGCATGGGCATCCTCGAAGCTACGCTGAAAACGCTGCCCGCCGGCAGCCTGTTCGACGGCGAACTGGCGTTCAAGCTGCACGACACCTACGGCTTTCCGCTCGACCTCACCGCCGACATCTGCCGCGAGGCCAACGTCGGCGTCGACACCGCTGCCTTCGACGCCGCCATGCAACGGCAAAAGGATCAGGCACGCGCGGCGGGCAAGTTCAAGCTCGGCGCCGGGCTGGCCTACACCGGTGCGGCGACCGCCTTTCACGGCTACGACACGCTGGCGCGCGACGGCAGCATTCTTGCGCTGTACCGCGACGGCAGCGCTGTCGGCGAATTGCGCGAAGGCGAACTCGGCGTGGTGGTGCTCGATCACACGCCGTTCTACGCCGAATCCGGCGGCCAGGCGGGCGATTGCGGCACGATGCAGGCGGCAGGCGGCACGTTTGCAGTGGAAGACACGCTCAAAATCCAGGCGCAGGTGTTCGGCCACCACGGCGTGGTCAAGACCGGCTCGCTCAAGGTCGGCGACACCGTCGCAGCCAAAGTCGATGAACTGGCGCGCGCGCGCACCATGCGCAACCACTCGGTCACCCACCTGATGCACAAGGCCTTGCGCGATGTGCTCGGCGAACACGTGCAGCAGAAAGGCTCGCTGGTGGACAGCGAGAAAACCCGCTTCGACTTCGTGCAGCCCGCCCCGATGACCGATGCGCAAATCCGCGAGGTGGAAGCGCGGGTCAATGCCGAAATTCTGGCCAACCATGCCACCCAGGCGCGGGTGATGGCGATCGACGATGCGCAGAAAACCGGCGCGCTGATGCTCTTCGGCGAAAAATACGGCGACGAAGTGCGCGTGCTCGACATCGGCAACTCACGCGAATTGTGCGGCGGCACCCACGTGGCGCGCACCGGCGACATCGGCTTGTTCAAGATCGTGAGCGAGTCGGGCGTCGCCGCGGGCATCCGCCGGGTGGAAGCGATCACCGGCGAGAATGTGCTGAGCTACATCCAGTTGCGCGACCAGGAAATCCGTCAGGCCGCCGCTACGCTGAAAGCGCCGCCGGCCGAACTCGGTGTAAAACTCGCCCAGATGGTCGACACCGTACGCACCCTGGAAAAAGAGCTCGGGCGCCTCAAGTCCAAACTGGCAGCCAGCGCCGGCGACGAGCTGCTCCAGCAAGCCATCGACATCGGCGGCATCCGCGTGCTGGCGGCGCAACTCGACGGCATCGACGCCAAAGGCCTGCGCGAAACCGCCGACAAGCTGCGCGACAAGCTGAAGTCGTGCGCGCTGGTGCTCGGCACGGTGGTCGACGGCAAGGTCAGCCTGATCGCCGCCGTCACCCCCGACGTCACCGGCA
>Ga0209347_1006332_pt1 | contig 10566 bp, 5 predicted proteins | sample AutmiccommuBRH23_FD_187382 | JGI IMG/M metagenome (GOLD analysis project Ga0209347, IMG submission 187382) | Deep subsurface microbial communities from Mt. Terri, Switzerland - Autotrophic microbial communities BRH/23 (SPAdes) (version 2) | ecosystem: Environmental > Aquatic > Deep subsurface >...
CCTTCACGAGCCCGCTCGACCCACGGATCGCGCTCGACCGACAACGCAAACACCAGCCGTTCGTATAGCGCGCGCCGGCCCTCGGCATCGTCGAGAATTTTCTTTTTCACATAGTCAAGACCGACGCGTTCGACATAGTGCACGGTCCGATCCAGATAGCGCGCCTCTTCGCGGTATAACTGGAGGAACGCGCCGGAATACTCCAGCACCTCATCGGGCGTTTTGACCTTGACCAGGAACTGCGCGACTTCGGTCTTGATGCCGCCATTGCCGGCAACGTAAATCTCCCAGCCCGAATCGACGCCGATGATGCCGACGTCCTTGATCGCGACCTCGGCGCAATTGCGCGGGCAACCCGACACCGCGAGCTTGACCTTGTGCGGCGCCCACATCTTGAAGAACGCCTTCTCAAGATCAATGCCCATCCGGGTCGAATCCTGGGTGCCGAAACGACACCACTCCGAACCGACGCAGGTTTTCACCGTGCGCAGCGCCTTGCCGTAGGCATGGCCTGACGGCATGTCGAGGTCGGCCCACACTTTCGGCAGGTCTTCCTTCTTCACCCCGAGCAGGTCGATACGCTGGCCGCCGGTGACATGCACCGTCGGGATGTTGTATTTCTCGGCCACCGTGGCAATGCGGCGCAACTCCGAGGGCGTGGTATTGCCGCCCCACATCCGCGGGATCACCGAATAGGTGCCGTCTTTCTGAATGTTGGCGTGGGCGCGTTCGTTGATGAAGCGCGACTGCGGATCGTCCTCGGCTTCGCCGGGCCAGGTGGAGAGCAGGTAATAGTTGAGCGCCGGACGGCAGCTTGCGCAACCGTTGGGGGTGCGCCATTCCATGAATTCCATGACCTGCGGGATCGACAGCAACTTGTTCTGCCTGATGGCCGCGCGCACTTCTTCGTGCGGGTGATCGGTGCAGCCGCACATCGACTTGGTCTTGGGCGTGGCGGAATAATCGCCGCCCGCGGTCACCGCCAGAATCTGCTCGACCAGCCCGGTACACGAGCCGCACGAGCTCGATGCCTTGGTGTGGCGGCGCACGTCTTCCAGTGTGAACAGGCCCTTGTCGCGAATTGCCTTGACGATATCGCCCTTGCACACGCCGTTACAGCCGCAGACCTCCATATCGTCAGTCATCGTGGCGGCCTTGTTGATGCCGCTATGGCCGAGGTTGCCGCAGTGGTCCTGGCCGAACATCAGGTGGTCGCGCAGTTCATTGATGTTCTTGCCGTCGCGCAGCAGCGAGAAATACCAGCTGCCGTCGACGGTGTCGCCGTACATCACGCCGCCGACCAGTTTGTTGTCCTTGATGACGAGCTTTTTGTAGACGCCGCCGATAGGGTCGGAATACAGAATCGATTCGGTTCCCTCGCCGCCGATAAAGTCGCCGGCGGAAAACAGGTCGATGCCGGTGACCTTGAGCTTGGTCGAGGTGATCGATCCCTGGTAGCGGCCGATGCCGTAATGCGCCAGATGGTTGGCGCACACACGGGCCTGCTCGAACAGCGGCGCTACCAGCCCGTAGGCGATGCCGCGATGCGCAGCGCATTCGCCGATCGAATAAATGCGCGGGTCGAAGGTTTGCATGGTGTCGTTGACGACGATACCGCGGTTGCAATGCAGGCCGGCCGATTCGGCGAGCGCGGTGTTGGGGCGAATGCCGACCGCCATCACCACCAGCTCTGCGGGGGCGGAATCGCCGTCCTTGAACTTGATCTCGGCCACGCGTCCGCTCTCATCCTGAACCAGTTCGGCTGTCTGCTTTTGCAGCATGAATTTCATGCCTTTTTCTTCCAGGCTTTTTTGCAGCAGACGCGCGGCGGGTTCGTCGAGCTGACGCTCCATCAGCCACGGGCCGAGGTGCACCACGGTCACGTCCATGCCGCGTTTCATCAACCCGTTGGCGGCCTCCAGACCCAGCAGGCCGCCGCCGATGACGACCGCATGGCGATACTGGCTGGCAGCCTGGATCATCGCGTCGACGTCGGCAATATCGCGGAAACTGATCACGCCCGGCAGGTCGGCGCCCGGCACCGGAAGAATGAAAGGATTGGAGCCGGTGGCGAGCAGCAGGCGGTCGTATTCGGCGCGGGTGCCGTCTTCGGCTTCGACCGCGCGCGCGTTACGGTCGATCTTCACCACCTTCTTGCCCACGTGCAGGGTGATGTTGTTGTCCTTGTACCAGTCGAGCGGATTCAGCACGATGTCGTCCACCGTCTGCTCGCCCGCCAGCACCGGCGACAACAAAATGCGGTTGTAATTGGGATGCGGCTCGGCGCCGAACACGGTGATGTCGTAAATAGCGGGGGCCAGCTTCAGCAGCTCTTCCAGCGTGCGCACGCCGGCCATGCCGTTGCCCACCATCACCAGTTTCATCTTGGGACCTTTGTCCATGGGTGTACTCATATCCATCCCGCTACTCCAAACTTGAATGCGTAAAAACTAATGACGAAGCGCTGCCTAGCCTATACGGAGCAACGGCTATGCCAAGTGCGACGCCTCCTTCAACCGATTGTTTTTAATGAGATTTAATTCGCACCTCGCAAGCAGCCCCGTCTTGTACGCACCATCCGGGTGCCATCACGAAACGGATGCACTTAATTCACGCAGCCGCGCGTCCGAAGCCGTTGATCGCGGTAATCGCGCGCGCCTGATTGAGGTCTTCGGTGTAGCCTGCGGCATACAGACATGCCGCCAGTTGATTGCGGATCGGTAACGGTAGCGACACGCGATCGTGCATTGCCTCGCTGATCCAGGCGCCGGTGGCGCGTGCATCGAGCGCGGGCAACCCAGCCAGCACGGACGGCGTCGATTGCGCTTCGTAGATGGGCTGCCCCTGCCCGTCCAGCACCAGCACCATGTCCGGCCGTTGCAGCGGATCGGCAAAGGCTTCGCCCTCGCAGCCCTCCATCAGCAACGCATAGCCGCCCAGCGCTTCGAGCACATTGCGTGTCGCGGCCATGTCTTTTTCGTGGAACACGGGGGTCACGCGCACCGAGCGTTCGCCCATCAGGTCGGCCAACGCCACCAGCCGCGCCACCCAGCCGTCGATGCCCAACCGCCCGCGCAGCGCCAGCAAGGAAGCCAAGCCCGGATTCAACAACGCCACCGGCGCAAACGCCAGACCGCTATCGCGCAATCCCGCGTTGACTTGCGCGACGGTGCCGCAAGGCATGATGCCCAACTCGCGCAGCACGTAGGCGGCGGCCACGCCGCCGCCGCCTTCGAGCACGCCATGAATCAGAACCGGCACCCCAAAACTTTTCAGCAGCAGCGCCAGCAGCGGCGTGAGATGCGGCTGCGTGCGCACGCCGTGATACGCCGGCAGCACCACGGTGCGATAAGGCCCCGACGGTGCAACCAGTTCGGGCAGGCGGTCGGCCAGCGCCGCATGCAGGCCCAGCCAGGCTTCCAGCCCCGGATCATGCTGATTGAAGGCAAGCATGAAGGCAGCGGTTTCGAGCTCCGGCACGCCGCCGTCGAGCAGCGCCGCGCCCAGCGCGCGCGCCTCGCTGAATTCCATACACTCGCCGGATTCGATCAGGCGGATTAACGAGGCATAGCTCATACAGCGGCACCCTTTAAAACACCGGTGTTCATGTCACCGCCCGATGCGTGGCGATCATCCGCTTCAGTTCCGGCACGCAGGAGCCGCACTCGGTGCCGCACTTCAAGGTACCCTGCAGTGCAGCGAGATCGGCGCCGCCGGCAATTGCGGCGACGATATCCGGCGCGGCCACATTCAAACAGTTGCACACGACGCGACCCCGGCCCACCTGCCCTTCCGGCGGCTGCTCAACCGGCGCCAGCAGCCAGTTTCGCACTGCCATCGCAGACGCGCCTTCGGCGATCAGGTTTTTCAGCCAGTCGCGCGCAGCGGTTTCGCCGGAAAGCCGGGCGCCGGTGATCATCCCGTCTTCCACCCGCGCCTTTTTCCAGATGCCGCGACGCGCATCCTGGTAATTCATCGTCAACAACGGATCATCCAGCCCGAACGCGGCGTCCATTTCCTGCACCAGCGATTCGGGTAGCGGACCTACGCTGGCCGTCTCGAACACCAGCACCGTGTTGTCGCGCCCGGTAAGTCCGACACTGGCGTAATCAAAGCGCCCGATATAAGGCTGGGCAAGCCGCAGCAGCGTGGCGCCCTCACCGCGCCGCATGATCGTGCGCCGATACGGCAGCGTGACCTTTTCCACCTGCACCGCGGCATGCTTGAGTTCGGGCTGTTTCGATACCGGGTCAAAGGCATCGAGCGTCAGCGCATTGACCCCCATCCCGGCCATGAAGCGGCCGCCCCAGTGCATCGGGATAAAAGTCTGACCGCCGCGCAGCTCCTCGCTGGCCTGCACTTTGATGACGAGGCTGCCGCGACGGCTTTTAACCCGCACCAGCTCGCCGTCGTGCAACTGACGGCGCTGCATGTCCTGGCTGTTCATCGACAGCAAGGGTTCTTCGACGTGGGCGTAGAGCCGCGACACCAGTCCGGTGCGGCTCATGCCATGCCATTGGTCGCGCAGCCGGCCGGTGTTCAGGTGCAGCGGGAACGGCGCGTTGATCAGCTCGGCTGTCGGCCGATACGGCGCATTGTAAAAATGCGCCCGGCCCTGGCCGGTCGGAAACACGCCGTCTTCATACAGGCGCGGCTTGCCTGTGGTGGCACCTTGCGGCAGCGGCCATTGCTGCGGGCCGGCGTCGAGCATGGCGTAGCTCAAGCCGGTGATATCGAGATCGCGGCCGCGGGTGGATTCGCGGTGTTCGTTGAACACGTCTTCGGGGCAGGTGTAGGGAAACAAGCGTTTGCCATCGCGCCCCAGTTGCTCGCCCAGCTTCCACGCGAATTCGACCACCGCCCGGCAATCGGGGCGCGCTTCGCCCGGTGGCGGAACCGCCGCCCGCATGCGCGAAATGCGCCGCTCGGAATTGGTCATGGTGCCCTCGCTCTCGCCCCAGCTGGCGGCGGGCAACAGCAGGTCGGCAAACTGCCCCGTTTCGGTGTCGGCAAAGGCTTCCTGCACCACCACGAACTCAGCGGCCTGCAGGGCTTCCTGCACCAGCTTCTGGTTGGGCAAGGATTGCGCCGGGTTGGTGCAGGATATCCACAGCGCCTTGATTTCGCCCTTGCGCACCGCCTCAAATAGTTCAATTGCAGTTTTTCCGGGCGTCGCGGGTACTGAGTCGACGCCCCACAGCCGGGCGACTTCGGCGCGGTGTTCGGGGTTTGCCATGTCGCGATGCGCCGACAACAGATGCGCCATGCCGCCCACTTCGCGCCCGCCCATCGCATTGGGCTGCCCGGTGAGCGACAGCGGCGCCGCGCCCGGCTTGCCGATATTGCCGGTGGCCAGATGCAGGTTGATCAGCGTCGCGTTCTTGTCGACGCCGCATGTCGATTGATTCAGCCCCTGGCAATACATCGACAGCGTCGGCCCGGCGGCAAACCAGCGTGCGGCCTGTACGATATCGGCCGCCGCCACGCCGCAGATCGTCGCCACTTTTTCCGGCGTGTATTCGCGCACGGTTTCGCGCAGCTTTTCCCAGCCATCGGTGTGGGCGGCGATGTAATCGCGGTCGATCAATTCTTCCCACAGCATCACGTTGAGCATGGCGTGATACAGCGCCACATCGGTACCCGGCAAAATCGCCAGGTGCAGGTCGGCCTCCACCGCGGTATCGGTGCGGCGCGGGTCGACCACGATCAATTTCTGCTCGGGGTTGGCACGGCGCGCGGCTTCGATGCGGCGAAACAGAATGGGATGCGCAAACGCCGTATTCGACCCGGTAATGAACAGCGTGCCGGCATGGTCGATGTCGTCGTAACAGCCCGGCGGCGCATCCGCGCCCAGCGTGGCCTTGTAGCCCGCCACCGCGCTCGACATGCACAGCCGAGAATTGGTGTCGACGTTGTTGGTGCCGATCAAGCCCTTGGCGAGCTTGTTGAACACGTAGTAATCCTCGGTCAGCAACTGGCCGGAGATATAAAACCCCACCGCATCCGGACCATGTTCGCGAATGATCGCGGCGAATTGTTCAGCCGCATGGTCCAGCGCCGCGTCCCAGCTCACGCGCTGGCGCGGCGACGCCTTGTCGGCACGCAACTCGGGATACAAGGCGCGGCCCGATGCCTGCGCCGACAAGGCCAGCGTCGACCCCTTGGTGCACAGCTTGCCGAAGTTGGCCGGATGCGCAGGATCGCCCCGCACCCCGGTAATCTTCCGGGCGTCCGATTCGATCAACACCCCGCAACCGGTGCCGCAATAACAACAGACAGATGAAACAACAGACATGGGGACTCCTCGTCCCTGTCTGTCAGCAGGGTCTGTGCCAAGGCATTATAAACATTTAATTTCAATGGCTTAAAGTAGCTGGGCGCCTCACCAGAGAGATAAAACGCGCCCCCACAGTGCATAAACCCGATCGCGTGCTGCAAATGAGTGCGTTTGGACGGCAGGCACGCTATCCTGTTTCGGGCATACGCGCCGGCAAACCCCGATGACAGGGGACCCTGATTTTTCGCATGCCCGCCATTCAGAAATCCTGGCCACGACCGTTAAGGCATTTCGATTACCAACACTGGGTTGCCTGCAATCACGCCATCATCCGATCAATCGCTAGAGCGCATAGAAAAGGCCACGCTAGCCGGACCTGACGGCGTCACGGGCCGATTTCAGGATCTGGTATTGCAGAGCCATTTTCAGCCCATCGTCAGCCTGGTCCACCATCGGGTGGTGGGCTACGAAGGCCTGATTCGCCCTCGCGATGCTGCCGGCCAGGCCATCGCGCCCGATGTGCTGTTCGACTCGCTGGAGTCGGACGAGGATATCGTGCACCTGGACCGTCTGGCCCGCAATATTCATGTCCGTAATTTTGTGCGGGCAGGAATGGAGCCGACCTGGCTGTTTCTGAATGTGAATGCGCGCGTGGCCGTGTGCGGCCATAAACAGCCTTATTTCGAGAATATGCTCCAGCGCCATGGACTGGCGCCCCACCAGGTCGTGATTGAGCTGATCGAAAACGAGATTCGGGATGAAACCCAGCTCGCGGCGGCCATGCAGTATTACACCGACCTGGGCTGCCTGGTTGCCATTGATGACTTCGGCGCCGGCCAGTCCAACTTCGATCGTATCTGGCGCATCCAGCCCCAGATCGTGAAAATCGACCGGAAATCGCTGATACAGGCACGCAACAACGCCCGGGTGAGACGCGTTTTGCCCAGCCTGGTCGCCCTGCTGCATGAAGCCGGCTGCATGACATTGATCGAAGGCATCGAGGACGATGAGGATGCCATGATCGCGCTCGACTCGGGTGTCGATTTTGTGCAGGGCTATTTCTTTGGCAGGCCCAGCCCCCAGCTGCTTGATGGACCGGCCTGCATTGCGCCGTTGCAGCGTGTCTGCGGCCAGCATGCGGACACATCCCAAGCCAATCGAGCGCTTAATTTCGCCCAGCTCAACCCGTATCGGGAAGCGTTCCGGCAATGCGGGGAACTGGCGGCACATGCCTGGGATGCCGGGCAGGCGTCATTGCGCATGCTCGCCTTTCCCAATGTATTACGGTGTTTTTTGCTCGACGACCAAGGTCGCCAGGTCGGCAACAGCATCGCGCCCCCCCGCAACGCGAGAGAGGAAGACCGGCGGTTTTTGCCGATTTCAACCGCGCGCGGCGTCGTCTGGGCGCGCCGACCCTACTTCCAGCGGGCAATAGCCGCGCCGGGGCAGGTCCAGATCAGCCGTCCGTATCTCTCCATCATGGATGCACAAATGTGCGTCACGCTTTCCATCATGCTTAAAAACGATGCCGGGCAAGACTGCGTGTATTGCGTCGACATTCTGCATGAGTAAGCCGCGGTAAATAAAAACCGCCCGCCCCCGTTTACAGCCGGGCCAGCTGCTCGCGGAGGGCGTCGAGAGCGGCCTGATCGACGCGCACCCTGAAGTGCGCACCCGCCTCCTCGGCGCACTCTTGCAGCACCTCGCAATGGGCAAAGATTTCGCCGCGCAGCTGCTGCGCCGACCACGGCAGAAACAGCTCGGCCTCGACCAGATCCTTCTGAAAAAACGCAAGGATGGCCTGGTGCAACTTCGCCACATCGTCGGGGCGCCGCGCGCTCATCACAATGCAACCGGGGTATTCAAGGCGCAGCGCGGCTTCACGCTCGGCCTGCGCCGCCGCGTCGCCCACATGGTCGATCTTGTTGAAAATACGCAGCCGCGGCACATCCTGCGCCTCGATCTCGTTCAGCACATGTTCGGTGGCTTCGATCTGCCGCTCGAAACCGGGGTCGCTGGCGTCCACCACATGCAGCAATAGCGACGCGTCCAGTGCTTCTTCGAGCGTCGACTTGAACGACGCCACCAGCCCGTGCGGCAAATTCTTGATGAAGCCGACCGTATCGCTGACCAGCACGCGCGGAATGCCTTCGGGGTACAGCGTGCGCACGGTGGTGTCGAGCGTTGCAAACAGCTTGTTGGCGACCAGCACCTCGCTGCCCGTGAGCGCACGCATCAGGGTGGATTTGCCCGCGTTGGTGTAGCCCACCAGCGCCACGCTGGCGAGGTTTTGATGCCCCTGCCGACGCGCGCGCTGCGTCTTGCGGTCAGCATCCATCGCGGTAATGTCGCGCTGCAGCTCGGCAATGCGGTCGCGGATCTTGCGCTTGTCCAACTCGGTGCCCGACTCGCCCGCACCGCGCCCGCCCACCCCGCTGCGCTGCCGCCCCTGCGGCCCCGCGAGTTTTGCCGCCTCGCGCAGGCGCGGTGCCAGATAGCCCAGCCGCGCAATCTCCACCTGCGCGCGCGCAGCCGGCGAGCGTGCATTGCGGTGAAAAATCTCGAGTATCACCATGGTGCGATCCATCACCTGGCAGCCCACCTCGTTTTCGAGATGACGCGCCTGCGACGGCGAGATTTCGTGGTCGACAAAGATCACGTCGATCGGCACGTCCGAGACCGACGCGGGCGCGTCGTCCAGATCATCGACCACAGTGGACAGGCGATACAGAGGATTCAGCGACCCGGCATCGACATCCGGCTCGATGTCATCGCCCGAATCCCCCAGCACAAAATGGCGGATCTCCTGCCGCTTGCCCACCCCCAGATACGCCGTCGAGTCGAAGCCGGACCGTTTTTGCGTAAACGTGCGGGTAACTGTGAACCCCAGCGTCTTCGCCAGCTCGCGCAGCTCGGTCAGCGACGCCTCGAACTCCATATCGGACACCCCCGGCAATTGAACCGACGCCACGATGGCGTACTGGGGGGCTTCTTTGACTTCTGTTTGCATGCGGGTATGGCTTCGGTCCGATAGGCGGAACGAGACATTATCCGCTAATGTGATCGGAGCCGGTATTGCGTGATGAACACGGGGATGGGGCCAAACCTGTGGCCGACCGCGCGAGATCCATGAGGGTGTGCCATTTAGCCGACGGCTTTATTGGATGTGGTACCACGACAGCTTCGCCGGTAGTTTTCCGGTTCGACAGAATTATCAAAGTACGAAGCCTAACCTAGAAGAATAAGGTGCCATCCCCCTATTGGCAACGCGTTGCGAAATGCAGCCACCCAGGTTATTTTATATTTACATAAGAACATTTTAATATCTTTATATTTTATGACTTAATAGACTTGTCTCCTCGACCCGTCCGGCACGGTTAACCGATTTTCCAACCCAGGAGACAAACCATGCGCAAGACCCCCCTTACCCTGAGCCTCATGCTTCCCGCCGTCCTGCTGCTTTCTGGCCTGAGCACCTCCGTTTGCGCCGCCCTGGCGGCAGACCCTGCCCCGCAAGTGGAGCAGAAGGCCGCAACAAAAAAGGAGAAGCTGATCATCCAGGTTAGCGACAAGGACCCGGGGAAATGGTATCTGGCGCTCAATAACGCACGGAATGTGCAGGCGGCGCTTGGCGCCGACCAGGTAGACATTGAAATTGTGGCCTATGGTCCCGGCGTTGCCATGCTCGAAATGGATTCCGAGGCGGGTAACAACGTCGCCCAGGCGCTTGCCAGCGGCGTAAAGATCATCGCCTGCAAAAACAGCATGAAGGCCGCCCACCTGGCGCATGCCGACATGCTGGCGAACATCGGTTATGAGGTGTCAGGGGTGGTGGAAATCATGCGCCGGCAGCAGCAGGGTTATAACTACGTGCGGCCTTGAGGGCTTGGCAAGGCAATGGGTGGGCAGTGGCGCCCGTGGGGAAAAAAAAGGGGCCTGCCGCCACGCCTGCCAGCTGAACGTGCCGGAAATCCTCGACTACTCTGGGGCGATCCCCTTTTTGCCCAGCGGCGATGCCTCGAAATGGGCCAGCAGATCCGCAGGGTCGGCATAGGCGGCGATTGCGCCGGTAAGCCCTTCGGCTGGCCACCCCCCACACCGCAAGGCAATGGTGCGCACTCCCACACGGGCAGCCGCCTCAATGTCATAAGGCGTGTCACCGATCATCACGACCTCCGAGGGCGCCATTCCCAGTTTCGCGAGCGCCGCCTCGATGACATCCGGATCGGGTTTCGACTGCTCGACATCGCTTGCACTGACGACATCATCGACCCGATCGGTGATTCGGG
>Ga0209347_1006334_pt1 | contig 10563 bp, 10 predicted proteins | sample AutmiccommuBRH23_FD_187382 | JGI IMG/M metagenome (GOLD analysis project Ga0209347, IMG submission 187382) | Deep subsurface microbial communities from Mt. Terri, Switzerland - Autotrophic microbial communities BRH/23 (SPAdes) (version 2) | ecosystem: Environmental > Aquatic > Deep subsurface >...
TAGGGTGGCGGTGCGCGCCAGTGGTGTGGGCAGAGTGCTGCCCGGTAAAACCGCCTGTGCTTCGGAGGTGGGCGGCTGTCCCAGACCGGAGCAGGCGCTCAGCGCCAGCGAGACAAAAAGCAGCCCGGCCAACAGGCGCGGTGTGATGGTCGAGGTGGGGGGAGAAGTGGTTTGGGTCATGGATAAGTTTCCTTAATTACACATACGCAGTCAGGCGCTTGCCAGATTGCAATATATATACTTATAATTGTCCGAATTATACTGGCTGCACCTGCTGCGTGATTAAGCGGCTGATTAACATCTGTGGAGGTGATCAAATATGGCAAAAGTCCAGGCGCAGATCAAGAATTACCGGGATGGGCATGAAGTATCCCTGCACACCAACGACCAGTCGCTCACTCTGGAGCTTCCCTCCAAACCAGGTGGCTTTGGCTCGCGGGCCAGCGGTGGCGAGCTGCTCTTCCTCGCTTTAGCCACCTGCTACTGCAACGATATCTACCGTGAAGCGGCAAAGCGCGGCATCCAGGTGGAGCGGGTGGAGGTGGAGGTCAGCGGCGATTTCGAGGCCGTAGGAAGCCCGGCCAGCAATGTCAGCTACCGCGCCCGGGTCAAAGCGGACGCCTCGAAGGAAGCGATCCTGGACTTGATGCGCCACACCGACACGGTAGCCGAGATCCAGAATACACTGCGCACCCCCATACCGGTAACGCTCGGTGAGTGCGAGGTGATCGTGGGGGAGTAAGGTGCACTCCTTTTAATTGAATTCGATTTCGATGAACATGATACAATTTCGGCATGAGTCAGGCCACACGCCCCTATTTCATCTGGGATTATGACCTGTCCGAGGCTGATTTGCATCAGATCCTGCGCGGATCGGATGAGCAGGCCAGGATTTGGGTTGTGACCCGGCTTCTAGAATCGGCTCGTTATGAAGATATCTGGAATTATATTTCGCTGGATGAGTTTAGGGCGATTTTCCCCAAGCTGCAGCTTAAGCCTCAGGTGCGGGCTGTCTGGGAGTTTGCAATGAGTGTCTGGGGGAATGAATCAAACGATGGCTCCTAATTTTGCTTTACAGGATAGATTTCTTGAAGCCTTCTTCAAATCCACCTATCGGGACAAGTTTTATTTAACCGGTGGCACTGCTCTGGCGCGCTTTTATTTCAACCATCGCGAAAGTCTGGATTTGGATTTGTTTACCAATGATCAGAGCATCGATTTCTATCACGTTAATCAATTTGTATTATCCATCTTTTATAGTTTGGATCTAAAAATATCCAGCCAGGCAAATACGGATACTTTTATTCAATCCATTGTTCTGGAGCAGGATGGAAGCAGCTTAAAGGTTGATCTGGTCAAAGATATCCCAATCCATTTCGGTGAAAATCTATTCCGCGATGGTATTTGGGTCGATAGCCTAGCGAATATTGGATCAAACAAAATCCTGGCAGTATTCGGACGTACAGATGCCAAGGATTTTATTGATTTATATTGGATTCTTCATCATACGGAATTGAAATTTGGTGACCTTTTTGCCCTGGCTCAGTCTAAGGATACGGGCCTTAACGAGCTTTACCTGGCTTATGCGCTGCAAAATATCGATAAAATATCTTTGTTCCCAAAAATGTTAAAGCCGTTTGACTGGGGAGATATTCAGATTTATTACCAGGAACTATCTCGCCAATTGTTATCCCAGATAAAACCAGGCTAACCAACCTCAAACTATGGAGCATTTATCTATGAGCAACGCCATCATTCAGCGCGTCCTGCACCGGCTGGTCAATGAGATCGGCCCGCGCCCGTCGGCTTCACCCGCCAACCATGCCGCCGAGAACTTCCTGGCTGCCGAATTCGCCCGCATGGGCTATTCCGTGGAGCGCCAGGAGTATGCCGCCACCGCCTGGGAGCACCGTTCCACGCGCCTGAAGCTGGGCGGCGCCATCCTGGATGCGGCTGCTAACCCCTACTCGCCGCCCTGCAAGGTAGAGAGCGAGCTGGTGGTGCTGCGCTCGCTGCCCGAGCTGGAAGCGGCCGAGCTGCGCGGCTGCATCGCCGTTCTGTGCGGCGAGCTGCTGGTGCAGCCCCTCTCTGCCAAATCCTGGTTCCTGAAGTCCGAGACCGACGAGCGCATCATCCATGCTCTGGAGAAAGGCCAGCCGGCTGCCATCCTGTGCGTTCAGCGCGGCCTCACCGGCCCGCTGGGATTGATCGAGGACTGGGAGTTTAGCATCCCTTCTGCCTCAGTCACCCCCCAGGCCGGGCTGAAGCTGGTGCAGAGCCCGGGCGCCTGGGCGCGCCTGGTGATCGAGGCTGAGATTAAACCGGGCACCGCCGCCAATATTGTCGCTCGCAAAACTGGGAAGCGTCCCGAGCGTCTGGTCTTTATGGCGCACTTCGACACCAAGTTCGATACCCCCGGGGCGATGGATAACGCCTCCGGCGTGGCAGCCCTGCTGGCGAGTGCCGAAAGCCTGGCGAGGCAGGAGACCGGGCTGAGCCTGGAGTTTATCGCCTTTAACAACGAAGAGTATCTGCCCATCGGCGATGACGAGTACTTCCGCCGCCTGGGTGAGAACCCGACTGAAGATATCCTGGCTGCTTTGAACCTGGACCTGGTGGGGCAGCAGATTGCGGCCGATACCTGGTGCACTCTGGGCGCCTCGCCTGCATTCCACGCCCACCTGGGCGAGCTGGCCAGAAACGTCCCCCATCTGATCGAAACCGAGCCCTGGTACGAGTCCAACCACTCCAGCTTCCTGATGCGCGGCTGCCCGGTTGCCGTGCTGGGCGGGAAAGGCTATGTACCTCTGCACCACTCGATGCAGGACACCCTGGAATGGGTCGATCCAAAGCGTGTTGCCGGGCTGGCGGAGTTCTGTGCGGCCTGGGCGCGCAGCCTGGACGACAAAGACCTGGCCTGGTCGCGGCCGGTGGAAGCGACTGAGGATGGCAAGCACCTCTTCGAAGCGCTGGAGAAATAAAGTCTTGCAAAAAACCTGGCTGTTCTCTTTTAATTTCTTCCTCTACGCCGGTATGGCGATGGTCCTGCCCTACATGGTGCTCTTTTACCAGGACCTGGGCTTTAGCGGCGCGCAAATTGGCTTGCTGAGCGGGATCACTCCGCTGATCACCATGCTTTTCGCACCCTTTTGGACCGGCCTGGCGGATACCACCGGGCGCCACCGCCTGATTCTGAGCCTGATCCTGGCGGGAGCTGCCATATCGATCCTGGCGTTCTCAACATTCTCGACCTTTGCCGCCATCCTGTTCCTGGCGATTTTGTATTACGGTTTCATTGCTCCGGCCAATGCCTTTGCCGACAGCGCCACCATGTATATGCTGGGCGACGGAAAGGAAAAATACGGCCAGGTGCGGGTCGGCGGGACGATAGGCTTCGGCATCTCGGCCTGGCTGGCGGGCAGCCTGGTGCAGTCGTATGGCTTGAAAATCGCTTTCTACGGGTGCGCCCTGCTCGTGCTGTTGGGGCTGGTCGTCAGCCAGAAAATGATCCACGATCCCAGCCGGCCCACTTTGCAGAGCAAAGGAAATTTCCGCGCCCTGCTGGTCAATCCGCGCTGGTTGTTGTTTTTAGCGCTGGCTTTTGCGGGGGGCGTGTCCATTGCCGGCAATAATACTTTCTTGTTTCCCTATCTGAAAGAGCTGGGTGCGCCGGAATCGCAGATGGGGCTGGCGATGACGATCGGCACCCTTACCGAGATCCCGATCCTGTTCTTCGGTCACCACCTCCTGCGGCGCCTGAAACCCTATGGACTGCTGATCCTCGCTATGCTGGTTACGGGCGTACGTTTGCTGATGTTTGCCGCCGCCAATACCCCACAGCACATCCTGATCATGCAGCTCTTGGGCGGCCTGACTTTTCCCGCTATGTGGGTCGCCGGTGTGGCGTACGTGGATGAAATCGCTCCACCCGGCCTGAGCGCCACCGCCCAGGGCATGTTCGGGGCCATGGTGTTCGGATTCGGCGCGGCGGTGGGCGGCTTTATCGGCGGCCCCTTACTGGAGACCACCGGTGGGAGCGGTATCTACCTGACATTCGGGATCATCGTTATGGCCGTGCTGGCTCTGGCTGTCCTTGGCCAGCGGTTGCTGCCAGGTAAACCCGCACCAGCTACAGAATAAGGTTGTGATTGAATATCTATGGATGGTTTACCTGCAATAGATGATTGATCTTAGGGTGTCAAGTGTCTTGACAATTGTAGCTTATACGCTATAATTATTTTCTACTGGGATAACCGTGGGCAAACTTCGCAAATTCTACACGCGGTTGATGAGTGGCAAGGCTGATGCGGATATATCGTTTACTAATTTGTGTTTGTTATTAAACAAACTCGAGTTCTCAGAGCGCATTCGTGGAGATCACTATATTTTTACAAAAGAAGGTATTGTGGAAATCATAAACCTTCAGCCGAAGGGTACGCTTGCCAAGCCTTATCAAGTAAAACAGGTCCGCGGTTTACTGATCAAGTATGCTATTGAGATGAAAGACGGTGAATGAATGCTTGCCTTCCCTTATGAAGTATTGATCTTCTGGTCCGAAGAAGACCAGGCTTTCATTGCAGAAATTCCGGATCTGCCGGGCGCGATGGCGGATGGGGCTACGCGCCAGGAAGCGCTGGCAAATGCTGAGGTGATTATTCAAGAATGGATCGAAACCGCCCAGGAATTGGATCGCCCTGTGCCGGCTTCTTCGGGCAGATTTATGACCGTTGCAGAAGTCGCAGAACGTTTGGGTTTGAGTGTCGCCATGGTCCGGCGCTACTGTGAGACTGGAGTAATCCCGGCGACCAAAGCTGGTCGGGATTGGTCTATGCGCCAGAGGGATGTAGAGCGATTTGCTGCTATACCCAGGCGGCGTGGTCGAAAAAAGAAGTCCCAGGTGGAATTGAACTACGCGGATTGAGTTCCTGACCTAGCACGCTGCGCGAATTTGCTACCGTTCTACCCCCACCAGATCCCCAAACCCATTCACCGTCAGGGTCCACTCGCTGCCGGGCTGGAAATCGTCGAAAGCGTCCAGGCTGCTCACCGGGTAGCTGTACTGTTTACCGTCCACCTCGAACAGAACCGTGTAGCTCTCCTGCCACTGCTCGCCCTGGCGCTGTCCTTCCGCCAATGAGACGCTGGGCCAGCGCGGGCTCAGATCCGCCCCCGAGACGCTGAGCGTATCCACCACGCGCCATTCCGGCTGGGTGTAACTGCAGTAATCATCATACACGCGGTACACACAGTCCTGTACCACCTCGGCATAACCACTGCCCTGATCGACCGTGTAGGGCGTCCCGCAAATTTCTTCGGAGTTCGGCTCGGGTTCGGCAGATTCGTAGCGCACCCGCTCCTGGCAGGCGCCCAGGCTCACGCCAGTGGGGATTTCATCGCGCCAGGCCTGGTATTCCACATCTACCATGGCTTCGATGGGGATGATGCGCTCCCAGCGCACGCTCTGCACCACGCCGCGCACCGCGTCGGTCTGCTGGCCGCGCTGGAGCATGGAAAAGGCAAAGATACACAGGGCGACCAACGCCAGCACGCCCACGATGATCAGCCATTTCGGGATGCCCGTTCCGGTGGATGGCGCGGCCGGTGGGGTGGGTTTCACCGTCTCCACATTCAGCGGCGCGCCGCAGTTGCTGCAGCGTAACGCCAGGTTGGGATTGGTGGTCCCACAGCGCGGGCAGATAGTTTCGGCCGGTTTGGCCCCGGCTGTGGGCGGTCCGACGGCTGGAGCAGCTGGCTTGCTCGGTGGAACAGCGCTGCCGAATGAAGGCAGCGCGCCTGCCGGGGCTCCAGGGCTGGCGGGAGGTGGGCTGTCTGTGGGCGCGGGCACTGCTGGAGCAGAGGGGACGTCATAGGCGCCGAGCACCTCTCCGGCCTCGCGCGCCTCGCCGCCGAGCAGGTCGCCGCCGCACTGTTTGCAGATCTCTGTGCCGGCGGGATTGCGCGCCCCGCAGTACGGGCAGTGGATATCTGCCCCGGACGCAGCTTCCTTCTTCTTTGCTTCGTCGGTGATCAGCTCAGCGCCTACCGGCTGCTCGAATTTTACGTCTCTGGGCTGGGCTGCGCCGCAGCCCGTGCAAAAGCGCTGGGGTCCCGGGTTTACTGAACCGCATTTGGGGCAGCGCCAGATTAATTCGATATGTCCAACGGTTTTACGCGCCATTTCGCCTCGCTTCACACTTCGCGGAATTCAATCTATATCAGGTCTTACGCACTTGGTTAGAGGATTACCCCCCGGTACTCGTAACTCCTGCTGTTAAAATTGTACTCGAAAACCGGCCAGAATTCGGATGTGCGCGGCTGGTTCAGTCACCCACCCACACCGGCGAACCCCAGGCCATCTGCCCATTCTTTTGGCGCACGCGCACATAATACCAGCTCTGTCCGGCTTCCTGGACCTGGTGAGTGTAGCTCCCCTGCCAGGTGTATTCGGCCTGCGTGGCTGCCCGGCTGAAGCGATATGCCGGGGAGCGAAAACCACATGTGTAGCCAGCCCGCGCGTACTGCAGGAGCTCGCCCAGATTTACACTTTCTGCGTGCCCATTCAGCCGGGCGATAAGTTGCGTATTTGCATCCCCTTCAATTTCCAGGCTCATCCCCTGGGTATTGGCGGTGGTGGTGGTAGGGTTGCCCCACGTACGGGTTTTGAAAAACACCCCGTTTTCGCCTTCCCGTTCCCAATGACTGAACGCGTAGGCCGCTTCTTCAACCGTCTGCGGGGCGACGATATCGTGCCCGCGCAAGCGCGGCTCGATATCGATCAATGCGCCATCCCTGATTTTGAGCTCTACTTCCCAATCCACGTCCCGGTTTTTATCATCCCAGCCCAGCTCCAGGTGTACTTTGCAGCGTCCCTGCCATCCAGCGCCTGCGGTCTCGTCCTCCGGGATACTCCAGCGCTGCAGCACCTGATTATTGTAGATCAGCTCTACCACATCGATGGCATCGCCCGCTTCGACAGCAATGTCTACCTGACGCTCAATTGTTTGCTTTAGTATCCCGCCCATCGACTGTCCATTCAGGGCATACGCCAACCGGATGCGATCGCCGGTCAGCGCATAGGTGCGCCGGGCTTTGAGCGCCTCCCAGATGCCATCTCGTGTCAAAGAGCTCGCCCATACGCCGGCGCGCCCGTGACCATAGCTGCCAGGATGGGCGCTGTGATGGTCGGTCGAGCCGATGACCCCCGCGATCTTGCCCTGCGCAAGCCCGTACTGGTAGGTGCTGCGCCCGTCGCGCGGCCCCATGGTGTGCAAATAAGGGTAGGGGGTGCGGTCGCTCTCGGAAGCGCCATGCATGGACATAATTTCCACCACCGGGGAGAACTCTGGATCAAAAGTCTCCCAGTTGATGCCCCGGTGACCGGACTTATAGCCGATATGGTGGGGAATGAGCATGCCCTGAATGCCCTGCCCCTCCAGGCGGCGCAGCTCGGCGCGCATCCCCTCAAGGGTAGGCGCTCGCAGCACCTCGCCCTGCGCTCCGTTGTAGAGGATGTGATGATCGCCATATTCCCTGGAATGCCATTCAAAGCCTTGAAACGTGACCAGTTTGCCCGGTGTGTTGTGCGCCTCCAGCACCTGCTGGAAGTGCGCCCACTCCTGGCGCGTGCGCTCGAAACCTGCCAGGTGAAATCCGACCAGTTTTTCCAGGCGCGCTTCACCCTCCGGGATATCGGGCCAGTGGGCGTGGGGCGTCACAGCCACAAAATCGAGCTGCAATCGTGCATTGGCGAGGGCGTCTTCGATTGAGCCATGCCCGTAGCCAATATTGCAGTGATTATGCAGGTCGCCATAATAGGCGTGCATGCCATCGAAAGCAGGGAGATTCATATACGGCTGCCTTTCAGGATAAGTGTGGTCATTCTCCCAGACCCAATTCTGCTGGATGCACCGTCCGGGATAAAGCATAATAGATCTGGTAATCGCCGATCTTTGCTTCTTGCCAGGTTACACCCAGTCGGGTAAAACCAGCGCGCAATACATCATCCAGGGTTGGATTGTGGGTGGTGATGTAAGCGGTGCGCGAGGCTGCGGCAACCAGGGTGGTATAAGGCGGGTAGCGGTCATCGCGGCTGGTGTAGCGCATGTCGGGATGGTAGGGCAGGCGCGGTACGAAGATCAGTTCTTCGTTGGAGAGGAAGGCCAGCGGATAAGCGACCCAATAGTTCGTATAGCCTGTGGTTTCGCCGTGCAACTGCAGAAAATCCATCAGCGCCTGGTCGTAGCGGTGATCTACCTGGGTAGGCGCATAAAACTGCGTGGTGATGCCCGGCGGGTAGCGCAGGGCGCACTGCAGCGTCCCCCACAGGTTGAATGCCAATGCCAGGCCCAGCAGGGCGGGAGCCAGCCATGCCTTGCGCTTACCCATCTCTTCCAGCAGTGCTCCGCCAAATAAGGCCAGCGGGATCGCCAGGGGCACGAAGTAGCGCCCGGACGGGTCGGCGCCGAAGGGGGTGAAGATGAAAGCCAGCACCAGCGTCAGGCCGACCCCGGCCAGCAGCAGACGTTCCGGCCGGGCAGCATCCCGCCGGCGCGCCTCGACCAGCATCCATGCCACCACCATCATCCAGAAGATCAGCGCCAGGGGCAGTAAAGGCCAGGCCAGCCAGTCAACGCTCCACGGCGGGCGCAGCCCAAAAGCCACCGTAAATCCCAGCAAGAATAGATTGATCGTATGCTGAAATACTTTCAGCAGCCATGGAAGCTGCTCCACCCCGGCGATAGCGCCGCCGCCCAATTCTGCGAGCAGCGCACGGATACCATTTTGTGCAGCATAAGCCAGCCAGGGGGCTGCTCCCAGGCAGAAACCCAGCAGCACGGAAGTCAGAGCAGCTGCCAGGCCGCGCCAGCGCATGCTTCGCGTACGCAGGCCGCGCTGCAGCCAGAACAGCAGGTAAAGCCCTGCCGGCAGGCTGTAGATCAGCGTCAGCCCAAACGCCCACAGCCCCAACCCGGCCAGAAAGCCCCACCCCAGCCACGCTACGAGCGCCGGATGACCCTGCTCGATATGGCGGCGCAGGCTCAGGCTGCTCAGCAGCAGCAGGTTGCCGATCAGCAAGGCTTCGCCATAGCCGCCCAGGGAAGCCGTGGTATACAGCGTCACGTTCACAGTAGGGATCGCCAGCAGCAGCGCCGCCAGCGCCCCGGCACGGGCCGAGTGAAATATTTCCCGTCCCAGCCGGGCGGTGCTGAGCAGCACCCCGGCATACAGAAAAGCCTGCACCAGGCGGATCACCCACAGGTGCTGCCCGAAAATGGCGAAACCGCCGGCTGCCAGCCAGGCGTCCAGGCTGCCCATATACGCCTGACCGTAAAAGAATACCGGTCGCGCCCCCTCCAGGATATGGCGCGCCATGAGCGCCACAACCGCTTCGTCTGCATTAAATGGAACCCGCTCCCCGATAAGCAAGGCAGCTTTCAGGGCCAGCATCAGCAGCACGGCCGCGCCTGATACCCAACGCGCCGTGATTTTGGGCTGGGTAGCAAGGTTTGAAGGCGTAAGTGGCTCGGTTTGCATATCCGTATGCTGTCAGGGTTGGCGGGTTTGAAATGTGGATTGTATAATCAACGCATGCGAAAAGATGGGTGGATGTGGTTTGCTGTTTTGCTGGTGTGTGTGGCTTTAGCCGCACGGTTCATCCCTGGCCCGCGCAACATTGACGATTCCTTTATCACCTTCCGCTATGCGCGTAATATTTTAGCCGGGAATGGATTCTTGTACAACCCCGGTGAGCGAGTTCTGGGCACGACCACCCCCCTGTACACCAGCGCCATGGTACTGGTGGGGGCGCTCAGCGGGGGTACGCAAGCGCCTTTTCCCTGGCTGGCGTTGGGCTTGAACGCCGTGGCCGACGCCATCACCTGCCTGCTGCTCTTATGGCTGGGGCGCCGCCTGCGGGCGCCTGTGGTGGGTGTTTCCACGGCTCTGGTGTGGGCCATCGCGCCGTTCAGTGTTACCTTTGCCATCGGTGGGCTGGAGACCAGCGTTTATGTGCTGCTGCTCACCGCTGCAGTCAGCGCCAATCTGGCAGGCAAACGCAAAACGGCAGCAGGCCTGGCAGCTTTGGCCTTTCTCACCCGCCCAGACGCTTTGATCCTGCTGGCTCTGCTCGGCGTGGAGCGTTTCCGAGAATTAATCTTTCCCGTGCAAGGCGATCAACGCAGCCTGAGCATGCGTCTGCGCGCCCTGCTGCCCGAGCTGGCGTGGTTTGTGATCCCGATCATGCTGTGGCTCGTTTTTTCCACGCTTTACTTTGGCAGCCCGCTGCCCCATTCCATCGCTGCCAAGAGTGTGGCTTACCGCCAGAGCGCTGAGGCGGGACTGGTGCGCCTGATCCAGCATTATGCAACCCCATTCCAGGAGAATAATCTCTTCGGTAACCTGTGGAATGGATTAGGGTTTGTGGTCAACTTGTTCCTGTTCACGCTCGGCGCGCGGCGCTTGCTGCGCAGCGAGCGCCAGGTCTGGCCCTGGCTGGCTTATCCCTGGGTGTACTTCATTGTCTTTGCGGCTGCCAACCCGCTGATTTTTCGCTGGTATATGACT
>Ga0209347_1006335_pt1 | contig 10562 bp, 12 predicted proteins | sample AutmiccommuBRH23_FD_187382 | JGI IMG/M metagenome (GOLD analysis project Ga0209347, IMG submission 187382) | Deep subsurface microbial communities from Mt. Terri, Switzerland - Autotrophic microbial communities BRH/23 (SPAdes) (version 2) | ecosystem: Environmental > Aquatic > Deep subsurface >...
ATGATAAGCCCCAACTAATCCGGGAAGACAGCTGATTGTTCTAACAGACATTCCACCGCGACGGTTGCGGGATACTCCCATTCCAATGCGGATAAACGGAGCACGTGCTTTCCCATATAGGATAGCTAAGCGCTTTATTTGTTCAGCTGGAACACCGGTTATTGCTTCTACTTGTTCCGGTGTATAGTTAGGAAGCTCTTTTATTAATTCTGTAAATCCAATCGAATATTTATCAATATAGGCTCGATCAAGAAGATTTTGCTCTGCTAAGACATTCATAATACCTAAAGCTAATGCGGCATCTGTACCAGGTCTAATAGGAAGATACCAATCAGCCTGTTTTGCGGTTCTGTTTCGATATGGATCAATAACAATCACTTGAGCACCATTTTTCTTTGCCTCATGTACAAAGGACAACATATGGAGATTAGTTGTTGCCATATTCATGCCCCAGATGATTAGTAAATCAGTTTCAGCTACTGATTCAGGACGATTAATAACATTAGGTCCGACAGTATATTTCCAACCTTCGTCCGAGGCGGGACAACATAAAGAACCGCGTTCTAAAGTAGCGCCAATTTTATTAAAAAATGATAAATGGATTTTTGACTGAATTAATCCCAATGTTCCTGTACCTTTATAAGCATAAACTGTTTCCCCGCCATACAGCTTAATTGCTTGTTGGACTTTTTCTGCAATTGTATCCAATGCTTCATCCCAAGAGATTTTTTCAAAAACGCCTTCGCCTTTTTTTCCTACCCTTTTCATTGGGTAAAGAACTCTATCAGGAGAATAGATTCGTTCATTATAACGAAGGACCTTTGCACATAATACTCCTCTGGTAAAGGGGTGTTCGGGATCTCCCTTAGTGGAAATCAGCTTACCGTTTTCCACATTCGCAATAATCGAACAAGTATCAGGACAATCATGGGGACAGACAGCTCGTAATTTATCCAATTCCTTCTCCTCCACTTAGTAAAAATAGTAAGTTTGTAAATCTGCAATTAATCTGTCAAATACTAATATTGACCTCTTCTTCTATAACATCGTATTCCATGTAATTGTTGTCTTTCCAAATTACCTTCGAAAGAATAATTTTATCATCAATTATTTTAACATCTTTAATCTCCATTAATCCTTCAGATTCTAATAATAAGTTAAGTGTTCCCTCTTCCAAATCGTAGAGATATAAGTCGCCACCTTGGGTAATTGTTCCATAAGCAAATCCGATGATTAACAGTAGATTTTCGTTATTCAACCACTCTACCGCTTTAGAAGTATCAGACTGACCATATTCAAAGTCCGTTATTTTGCTGTTTTCTTCTGTAGCAAAATCATAAATATAAACATTCCCAATTGTTTCAAAGTCAAAACTATCGATATATGCCATTTTGCTTTTATTAGGCGAAAACTCCGGATATGAAGATAACTCGCCCGATAAGATGCTTATTATTTCATTTTTCGCTATAAAAATGCTCCTATATTTCCCTAAATAAACAGATACCCCTTCGCCATAATCGGCGATCTTTTCGCTTTCATTTAAGTCATATAAGTCATCAAGCAAGATAACCTGACTATTGTCTTCGATAATGTCATATATAAACTGATCAGTTTCATTATTAACAGAATTTATATTTTGCTGTAAGCTTTGATTGACTGGATCATCTGTTGAGACATCATAGTTACAACCAAGCAGATTTAAAATTATCATGAGTATAAAAGATGCTAATATTAACCTTTTCACCATTACCAAATCCTTTCAAAATCCCCCTGTTTTAAAGGCTTTTTTCTTCATTCTTGTTATTTTGTTGATGCAGGAGGAATCAGTGTCAATTAAACGCCTTCAGATAAAGTATATTCTCTTAATATACTTTCTTTACCTTCTTTTTTGTATAAAAAAAGCTGCTCTATCTTTACCACCTGTGCATAATTCCATCCAGAAACAGCTTATGGTACAATAATCATAAAGTGAATCTTGTTTCAAAATTTGGGGGTTGCTATGGCGTATCAACAAACAGAAAAGGTTAAGAAAAAATTACAGGATAAAAAAGAGGCAATAGTTACTGCTGCCAAAGATCTTCTTGTCGATCAGAACTATAACGGGCTATCAATTAAATCAATTGCAAAAAAAGCCGGCATCGCAACCGGAACATTATATCTGTATTTTTCCAATAAGGACCAGCTGATCGAGACAGTTGTTGATGAAATGTATTTGAAACTCTTAGATTCTATAAAACAAGAACGATCTAAGCAAACAAATGTATTAAATAAGCTAACGGCTTCAATGGAAGCAACAATCAAGCTCTTTATCAAGGAACAACATCTAGCAAAAATTCTGCTTATTCAAATCCCAGCAGCAAATCAGGCCTTTAATCTAAAACTTAATGATTTCGAAAAAGAGTTAATCCAATTAACTGAGTCAGATCTTCAAGCATTGATTGAGCAAGGTGTTCTGCCAAAGCTAGATATTCAAATAGGGGCAATGGCTTTTGTAGGCAGCTTTCGACAGGTAATCATGAGCTGGCTTAGTGTTGGTGAACCTAAAAACTTAGACGCAGCTTATAAAACGTTAATTCAATATAACTTAAGGGGATTAGGAAAAGATGAATAAAGATGAATTTCTATCAATAGAAGGTTTAGATGTCTACTATCGACAAAATAAACAAAACATCACTGCTGTCCAAAACGTAAATCTTACTCTAGCTGAAGGCAAGTTCGGTGTTATTATAGGTCCTTCTGGCTGTGGGAAAAGTACCTTACTAAATGTCGTTTCGGGACTTCATCATAATTATCAAGGAAAGGTACTGATCGACAAACATCAGCCAGATACATATTCCGATACCGCCCTTATTTTACAAGAGTATGGTCTGCTCCCATGGAAAACAGTCTGGGATAATATAATGTTAGGTTTACAAATCAAAAGACTACCTAAGCAAGAAGCTATCTTTAAAACTGAGAAGATCTTAGAACAAATGGGGCTTACTTCGTTAGCCAAAAGATATCCTGCCCAATTAAGTGGAGGTCAACGACAAAGAATAGCAATCGCTAGATCGCTTGTTTTAAACCCGCGACTCCTCTTAATGGACGAGCCGTTTTCTTCATTAGATGCCTTAACTCGGGAGAAGCTTCAGGAGTTCTTATTAAGCATCTGGAGAGAAACCAAGCTAACAATCCTCTTAATAACTCATAACATTGAAGAAGCTGTTTTTTTAGGTCAAGAGATTTTTGTTATGTCTCCCTTCCCAGGAACCATTATTCAGAGGAAAATCAACCACTTAGCAGGAAGCTATGATTCTAGAGGAAAAATCGAATTTCTAAAGATGACTAATGACTTACGCTCTTTACTTCTTGGGGGGACAAAAAATGAAAAAAAAGAATATCAATTTTCACTTTAAAAAACTAGATTATCTATACGCTATTCTCGTTCTTCTGTTATCTTGGTGGGGTCTTTCTATGATGATTAATAATTCAGCATTTCCACCTCCTCATCAGGCAATCAAAAGCTTACTAGAAAGCCTTAGCGATAATTTATTGTTACATCTTGGTATTAGTCTCTATCGAGTTTTAACTAGTTTGACTATTGCGACCTTACTTGGCATTCCTCTGGGATTAATCTTAGGTAAAAACAGCTCATTAGATAGCTTTTTCGCTCCAATGATCTATTTAACTTATCCGATTCCAAAGGTTGTCTTTATGCCAATATTATTTATTCTGTTAGGAATAGGCGATCTATCTAAAATCGTTCTTATTTCGTTAATTGTTTTTTATCAAATTCTGGTAACAACCCGTGATGCAGCAAAAAATTTAAAACAGGAATACCTATTATCTATTAAATCCTTAGGAGCAAATTCTTGGGAGCTTTATTGGCATGTTTATTTACCAGGGTGTCTGCCATCAATATTAACAGCTTTAAGGTTAGGGTTAGGAACCGCTATGGCTGTTCTTTTCCTAGTTGAAACCTATGCTACCCAGAAGGGAATTGGCTATTTTATTATGGAATCTTTATCTAGGATGGCATACGATGAGATGTTTGCCGGAATTATAGCCATGGGATCAATGGGCTTTGTTCTCTATCTCGGTCTAGACCTCGCTGAAAAGAGGCTGTGCCGTTGGGTTAAACCTTAGTTATAATTTTTTTAGGATTGACTTTAGTTTTATTAATCTATAAAATAATAGACGATGAAATGAACTAATATTCATTTGTTTAAGAGGAGGACAAAATTGATGACATGGAAGAAAGTACAGGTTAGAACCTTTTTGGTGATTCTTATTCTAGCACTAGCATTAACCGGCTGTTCACTATCTAATAGTGAGGAATCAAAGCAAATAATAAAGCTAGGAATTCTCCCGGTTGATGATAGTTTGCCTTTAATAGTGGCAGAGCAAAAAGGGTTTTTTGAGGAAGAGAATTTTGAAGTAGAGTTGATTACTTTTCAAAGCGCCGTAGAAAGTCAAAGCGCCTTGCAAGCCGGACAAATTGATGGAATGCTAACCGATATAGTTGTTACAGCATTATTAAAAGAGTCAGGCTTGGACATCAAGATTACGTCCGTTATCGGATCGTCCCAGAATCGTCGAAGATTCGCTATAGTTGCTGCTCCTAATAGCGGTATAGAGAAAATCGAAGATTTAAAGGGTACAAGCATTGGAATCTCTAATAATTCTATTATTGAATATATTACAGACAAGTTACTTGCCGACGCTGGGATAAATAATCAAGATATCGAGAAAACCTCAATTCCTAAAATACCTGTTCGGCTGGAAATGCTGATAAGTAAACAGATTGATGCGGTAAATATCCCCGAACCTTTAGTTTCTTTTGCTGAATTACAAGGAGCGAAGGTTATCGTAGATGATACAACTAATCCCCAGCTTTCTCAGGTTGTGCTGATTATGACAGATCAAATGTTACAAAAAAAATTAGATGGCTTCTTCAAAGCCTATGCTAAGGCAATTAAAGAGATAAATGCTGACCCTAATCAATTTAAGGAAACATTAATCAATAACATTAATATCCCAGAACCAGTTATTGAAATATATCAAGTCTCAACCTATCCAGAATTACAACTTCCATCGGAAAAGGACGTTAATGATGTCTTGGATTGGTTAAACGAAAAAGGATTGTTAGAGAAATCGACCAACTATGATGATTTAATTCAAACAGGATTATATTAATTCAAATCTGTGAAATATTTTTCAATTAAAAAATTAGAGCTAAGCTTATTGCTTAGCTCTAAAAAATACTACTGTATTGGTATTAACTATAAATCCATTTTATTTAAAATATCCTTTAATGCTTTTAATTCCTCTACTGTCATCGTTATGCCTTTACCCATCTTTTCATGTTCCGGAGCCCAATCTCTTAAATCATATTTTGGTTCTCTATCGTTCCAGCTAATTAAATTCAACTCTTTAGTCCAGCCTTTTTGTGATTCAGAAAGTAGCCCAACCGTTTCCTTAATTTCAAACTTGATTTCAGCCATTAAGATCTCCTCCATTTTTGTAAAAGAATTAGTTAATGATTTATTTACAACCATACTATACCACAAAAATGAAATTACGAACATACTTTCGAATAATTTATTTAAAAAAAAGCCTTTAATATATTTTGGTTCTTTTTTTTAGTTTATTTATTTAATTCTAGCCATTATTAATTCATCTACATACTCTCCATTACGAATACCTGCTTTTTTCTTTGTCCCTTCAATTTCGAAGTTAAATTTCTTATATAAATTAATCGCTTTTTCATTGTCAGCAAAAACAGTTAGTTCAACTCTTACCAACATAAGCCAATTGTCAGCAATATCAATAATAGCCTCCATTAATTTTGTTCCAACACCTTGATTCTGATAATCTTTGTGAGCCATAATTCCAATGCCTGCAGAATGACGTAGTCGCGAGTTAGCAGGTATAGTAAGCCCAGCAGTGCCAATTATTTTTTCTTCGCCTGAATTTTCTTTAACAACCGCAACAAATTGGTGGGAGTTGTTATCCAAATTAAGAATATAATCTTCATTTCTTTTGATTCTCTCAGATGGAATACCGAGAATATTCTCAAAAACCCCGGGCATACGTCTAAGCTCGTTTACGCCTTTTCCATCACCGGCACATATTGGCCTAATATAAAAGTCCATTATCATCCCTCCACTTTATTTTTTTTGCAAATGCTTGGAATGGTATTTTTTGTGAAAGACTCCCACGCTAATGCAAATGCTTCTTTCCATATGTAATTTAACTCATTCCACATTAAATTCACTCCAGTATATTACTATTTAATTCCCAACCTCATCCTGTAACTAAAAATTAATTCTTTCTCTTTATTATTAAATCTATTTCTTACTACTTCTTTAAAATCTTCTATATCATTATCTATTTCAGAAACACCTTTTTTTATTACAGTTTGAAGTGCACCTTGACTTAGAGCAAGTCCGACATATCTCTCAGCATCACTTTTTTCTTTGTTATGAAATACTATTTCTTTAGAATATCTAAATTTATTACTTTCTTTAATTCTATTTAGATGTTCTCCTTTTTTCCACTGTTTCGCCTTACCCTTATTTTTAGGAATTGTTTCTAGTATTTCATTAACCTTTTTTAAAAGCTTTATATATTCATTTTCAACTACCCAATCAACTGAAGGCGGCCAATCATTATCGTATGTTGCAAAAATACCCCCATTTACAAGCACCCTTGATACTTCTTCTAATGTGCTAACTGGCTCCATCCAGTGAAAAGACTGTGAACAAGTAACAATAGCCACTGAATTTGATTTAATGTTTAAATTATTAGAAACTCCTTGTTCAAAAGATATATTATTTACATCAGTTCTTATTTCTAGCTTATGCTTTGCCTTACTTAGCATATCTAAATTAGGCTCTATTCCGATCACCTCTTTAGCATAATTTCCCCATATAAATGTTGATAATCCTGTTCCGCATCCAAGATCAACGATATTAGCAGGCTCTCTTTGAAGATAATTTAACAGTATATCAACTACGGTAGTTGGTGGTTCAGGGCGATGTTTATCATAAATATCAGCAAACCCTGAAAATCTTTCAACGTTAATATTACTCATAACTAATTCTCCTCGTAATTGATTTTCCATGATTTAGCTATTATTATTGAATTCGACTCTTATGATCAATATCCTTCAAAAACAGAAATAAGATTTTAAAAAAAAGACCCCCTTAGACTAGTTCTAAAGAGATCTTTCAAATTAAAATTAAAAATCAGAATTCTAATCCCAGGAACGATAACTAAATATTGATATCCCGTTTTTGGAAATTCCTATAGGTGAGCAGCAAGCTAGCAACGACGATAACGACAGACAACAGTACAAAGAGTAAATCTACAGAACCGCCATTCATTATTTCGGCAGCGATGAAATATTTAAAAGGGGTAAAATATTTCAGAAAATCTATTTTATCATATAAGTCAATCCCTACTGATAGCATGAATGTAGCCAGTAACAGAAAAGTAGCAAAGGAAGCGGCTTTTTTGGTATTTTTAGTTAACGCTGAAATTCCCGCCCCTAGTGCCGCAAACACGATCTGCAAAACATATAAAGCAATCATTAGCTTAATAATCTCCGCATTGAATGGCTCACCCTTGTTATACATTGCGACAAATACTACAGAAGAAATAAGGGTCACGATATTTAACACTGTAATATTAATGAGAACAGCAATTAGCTTAGCAGTAATTACTTTACTTCTCACAATAGGTTTAACGAATAGAAAGTCCGCCGTTTTATCCCTTTCTTCCTTAGATATTATAACAGCACCTAGTAATATCGCATGCACTCCTGCCAGCAACATAAAATAAAGGAAAAATATCGCATAATATCCACTAATCGAAGTTAAATCTATACCAGTCATCCCAAAAATACTCTTCAACGCCTCAGGCAATTGGTCAAAGAGCTCGTTTACACTCTGTCCGGCTGCTTCAATGCCAGAATACTTAACCATTCCGACTAAAATAAGGAAAGCCATACTGACACTCCAGATTATTAGGGACTTACGATTCGCCCGCAGTTCTCTTAAAACTATGTTCATTGGAAAATCCTCCTTTTTATTCCTACCACGCCGAATAAACCTCTTTGCTGGAATATGATCGTTGTGCTCGAAGGGTGCCTCCTTTCCATGCAAGTAATTTTATACCGATGGCATGTCTTTTTTATTAAAAATGAAATACGTTAAAGATGTAAAAACAATAATCAATATCCAGTTAACAGCTAGATAGCCAAGATCATAGCCCGAGGTTTCAATAATTTGGGATACATCATAATAAGCAAAAGGTGTAATATACGCCAATTTAGCATCTGCTAAGGACTGATTTAACATTTGCAGGACAAAAAATCCAAAAACAGTTCCTAAAGCGATTGGTAACACTGTTTTAATTTTTTTTATTACAACGGATAAAAACAGTCCAAAAGCGACAAAAAACAACTGGACAAATAATAAGCTGATATTTATTAGCAGAAAAATTCCTTGATCAAAAGAATGATCCGCTACAAGATTCGCAACAATAAAGGCTCCAATGATATAAATGATATTTTGCGAAAGAATATTTGTTAAGACACTCATTAGCTTAGCTGTTACAATAGCCGTACGGGTAACAGGCTTTGCAACCAGAAAGTCTGCTGTTTTTGCTCGCACTTCCTCAGATAAAACAGAAATACCTGATTTCATGGCGAAAACAGAACCGATTAAAAGAATGTACATAAACAAAAATCCATAAAAGCCAGTTACGACAGATAGATCTAAGGTTGTTAGCCCAAGAGCCTTTGTAAACTCTGGCGGAAATTTACTGACTATTTGCTGCATTATTACTGCATCGGTTGAGATAGCCGGAAACATCAACATAAAGAGCAGCATTGTAGATAGCATTCCTATCGTCCAATAGATTGCTGAGCTAACCGACATTTTTAGCTCTTGAATATAGATATTCATGGATTTACGCCTCCTTTTGATAATAATGCATAAAGATTTCTTCTAAAGTAGGCTCTTCCACAATTAGATTATTGATCTTTCTTTCATAAACTTTTTCAATAATTTTGTTAATATCACCACTGTAGATGAAACTTACTGTTGTTTCTTCAACAGTAAGATCGTTAATTCCAGCAAAATCAAAATAATCTGTTGATACTGCTTCCTTCATTTCAATTTTGAACTTCTTATAGTTCGCACTTTTTAGCGTATTAATATCTTCAACTTTAACGATTTTTCCCTCTTTAATAATTCCTACTCTTGTACACAGCTTTTGAACTTCGCTTAAAATATGCGAGGAGAAAAGAATAGTTGCTCCTTTCTTATTCTCTTCATGGATTAGGTCAAAGAACTTTTGCTGCATTAGGGGATCTAATCCACTTGTCGGTTCGTCAAGAATTATCAGTTTGGGGCTGTGCAATAAGCCTTGGACAATTCCCACCTTCTTTTTGTTGCCGTAGGAGAGGTCGTCGATTTTTTTATTTAAGTCTAAGTCCATGATTTCCGCTAATTCAAAGATCCGCTTTTTGTTAACATTGGGATAGAAGCTGGCAGAATACTTCAATAAATCAATAACTTTCATATTGTCATAATAAAAAACCTCTGATGGAAGATACCCGATATGCTGCCTAATTTCCTGCCCTTCGTTAATGCAATCCTTACCAAAAATTTTTGCGCTTCCACTACTAGGATAAATCAGCGAAAGCAATGTACGAATTGTTGTTGATTTCCCAGCACCATTCGGACCGATAAAGCCAAAAATTTCTCCCTCTTCGACATTGAAGCTAACATCCTTAATGCCTCTTGCCTTGCCATAATACTTGGTCAGATTGTTGATTTCAATAACACTCATTTCAAAAGCCTCCTTGTTTTCGTAATGTGGACCAAATGTCCCAATTATCATTTATTTTAATTATTGATTATTGCCTTCACGAACGATAAAAACTATTTCTCAGCAACTTAAAGTATTGATCGGCTTCTGTTAATATCTCATCAAAATCAAATTCATCAACCGATAATAGCTTTGTTTTTTCCATAATCGAATTACCTAATCCCTCCATTGACCAAATGATTATATTTAAAGCATTTTTTGCATCTATACCTTCTTTGAACTTAGTAAAATCAATATCACCGTATATTTTTGCTATGGTGCTTGCAATCAGTTTATTTGTTTTGTCTTCTAATTCATTTTTTACTTGCTTAGATTCTTCTGTCGCTGCTACTCTCATAAAATTAAACAGTTCAGGATGCCGAAAAAATATATCAATTTTAATCAAGGTGATTTGTCGTAATCTAATTAGAATATCTTTTTCATCCCAATCTATTTTCTGATAAATCTCCTTAAGATAAATATCTAAAGTATAATCATACAGGAATAAAAATAGCGTCTTTTTATTATTAAAGTAATGAAACAGCAAGCCTTTAGAGATATTAGCTTCATTAACAATTTCATTCGTAGAAGCTTTGTCAAAGCCATTTTTTGCAAATTCCTTCAATGCTGCATTTAAAATGCGTTCCCGCTTTTCTTCTTCAAGGTTCATAAATTTGGAGAAAATAATCTTTTACCCCTTTCAT